>Ga0308171_1000234_pt1 | contig 156793 bp, 169 predicted proteins | sample PhyGR1_FD_202135 | JGI IMG/M metagenome (GOLD analysis project Ga0308171, IMG submission 202135) | Phyllosphere microbial communities from UC Gill Tract Community Farm, Albany, California, United States - DLSLSG.R1 | ecosystem: Host-associated > Plants > Phyllosphere > Unclassified | place... | reverse complement strand
TCTGCCCACGGCTGCGAGGCCGTCATCCGCTATGAGCGCCGCTATCCGGCGACGATTAATGACGCGACGTCTGCTGGGGTGGCCCGGGAAGCTGCAGCGAAGGTGGGACTGACCGTTCTCGACGCTCCACCCAGCATGGCCTCAGAGGATTTTGCATTCATGCTGAACGCCGTACCCGGCGCCTATGCCTGGATCGGCAGTGGCCGCGGTCCTGTTAACCCAGGACTGCACTCACCTCATTTCGATTTCAACGACTCCGTCATTCCTGCCGGCATTGCTTACTGGATTCACCTTATCGAAGTCGAACTCGGGAGCTCCTGACGCAGGCATGCGCTCTCCGCAAACTGTGGTCACGTTCAGCCGTTCAAGTACGAAAGTTGGATCTGCGGCAAAATCTCAAATTGTTGGAACAGACCTGTTCGTTGCAGAAAATTGGCACATGCTATCGATTTAAAACGCTTTCAAGGCGAACGAATTTCCACAATTAGCCGGTTCTCTCTCATGCGACTCTCAAAATGCTATGATTGATGTGGAAGTGATCTCGCAATGAAGATTTAGGCCGGATCGTGAACGGTAGACCCTGCGACGTATCCGCTCCCGTTTCAGAAGATTGAAGAAGCTCTCGGCCACCGCATTGTCATGGCAGTTGCCGCGTCGGCTCATCGAGTGAACCAGATTGTGGTGCCTGAGGAACGAGGCCCAGTCCATGCTGGTGAACTGCGAGCCCTGACCCGAACGAACCGGCATCTTGTCCTTCGGCTTTCGCCTCCACACCGCCATGAGCAGAGCCTGCAATACGACGTCCGTGGTCTGTCGGCTCTGCATCGCCCAGCCGATGACCCTGCGCGAATAGAGGTCGATGACGACAGCAAGGTAAGCGAAGCCCTCGCAGGTTCGGATGGAGGTGATGTCCGTGACCCAGGCCGTGTCCGGAGTCGCGACGTCAAATTGCCGGTCGAGCGTGTCTCGATAGCGACGGCAGGCCTGCCACCATAAATGCCTGGACGGCGTTGTAGCCAATCTGCGCCTTTATCCCGGCAAGGCGGGTCAGACGCGCAATCCGGTTCGGGCCGCACATCTCACCCTGATCGAGAAGATCGCCGTGCAGCTTTCGATAACCGTAGACCTTGCCGCTTTCTTCCCATGCCTTCAGGAGAAGATCGGTCTGTCGCTTGTCCTCGTTGGCCCGCCCGCTCAATGGGTTCTTCAGCCAAACATAAAGTCCACTGGGATGAACCCGCAGAAGGCGACACATCGTCCGCACCGAAAACTGCAAGCGATGCAGGGCAATGAACGCTCAACTATCACTTTGCATCCCTGGCGAAATACGCGGCCGCTTTTTTTAGGATGTCTCGCTCCTCGGTAACGCGAGCCAGTTCCTTCTTTCAGCCGCCTGATCTCCTGGGCCTCGTCGTCGCCTTTGGCGTTCGACGCAGCAAACTTCTTCTTCCATTCATACAGGGAATGCTAGCTCACGCCGAGGCGCTGCGAAACCTCCGCAACCGGATAGCCTCGCTCCGTGATCTGACGCACAGCGTCGCGCTTAAAATCTTCGCTGAAATTCGATTTGCTCATGATGCTCTTCCTGCCTCAAAATTAGGAAAGTAGGCGTCTACAAATCTAGGGGCTATTCAGGCCTCATCATTCATGACCATCTCTCGGCGTTTCAACTAAATCAGTTTGGATGATTGATTAGCGAGAGCCGGTGCCTGCGTAACTCTCGCCTATCTCATGCCGTCGAGTTTCATTCTTCATTTTCAATCAGCCGCCAAGCGAATTTCAAACGGTCAAATCTTGACTTTCAATTAGTCAATAATCTATTTTCAAACAGTCATTGAGGAGGAATAATGCCGCGATGCTCTATCCAAGACTCGTCGAGCAACGTGTTGCCGATGCCATGCTAGACACAAGAGTGATTATGATCGTCGGTCCCCGACAATCAGGAAAAACGACTTTGGCAAAGAAGATAGCCAAAGAGGCTATGGAGTATTACACTCTAGACAATGCGACTACCCTGGATGCAGCGCGACAGGATCCGGTCGGCTTCGTAAGGCGTATAGATCGCGCCGTCATCGATGAAATTCAACGCGCCCCTGAGCTGTTGCTCGCAATTAAAGAAAGTGTAGATATCGACCAGCGCCCAGGACGTTTCCTCCTGACCGGTTCAGCTAATATTATGACGCTGCCACGCGTGGCGGACTCGCTCGCAGGACGCATGGAGGTCGTTCGATTGCTGCCGCTTGCGCAGAGCGAGATCAGAACCGCGGGCAGCAGCTTCCTGAGCGACGCCTTTCAAAATGAACCAAAGGTCGGAGGACCCGTCATCGGTGACGACTTGATGGCTGCGGTCCTCGCCGGTGGATATCCCGAGGCATTGAGCCGCAAAAAGTTGAGCCGCAAACAAGACTGGTATGCGGATTATATCCAAGCGATCGTTCAACGCGACGTTCGTGATGTTGCCCAAATCGAGCAGATTGCCCAAATGCCGCGCTTGCTGCGAATTCTAGCTGAGCACTCGGGACAACTCGTGAACTACTCCGGAATCGGCGCCCCCATCGGGATGAACCACGTCACAACCCAGAAATACGTCGGTGTTTTCGAGAGCCTGTTCCTCGCCCGAACCGTTCAACCTTGGTTTTCCAACAAACTAAAGCGCTTGACCAAAACCCCTAAAATACATTTCCTCGATTCTGGTCTGCTCGCGTCTCTTCGTGACCTGTCTCTTGAGAGAATGCGGGACGACAGAGGACAGTTCGGGGCATTGCTTGAGACTTTCGTTTTTGGGGAGATACTCAAACTCGCCAGTGCCGCAAATACACGATTTGAGTTCTCGCATTTTCGTGACAAGCAGCAGAATGAAGTCGATATTGTCGTTGAAGACAGGCGAGGGCGGGTTGTCGGTATCGAAATTAAAGCCGCAGCATCCGTCACAAATTCCGATTTCTCTGGCTTACGAATTTTGGCCGAAGCGTGCGGAGAGCGCTTCGTATCAGGCATGGTACTTTACGACCACCACAAGATAATTCCATTTGGCGAATGTTTATCCGCGGTTCCAATCTCGGCGTTGTGGCATTAGCGCCTGGGAATTCTCTCTAGGCTCCAGATGTGCGAGCGTTCCTGGAGTCTGACGGCAAAAAACAAGTTCGATTCCCTTCAAGGCGCCCCATTCAGATGGGCTTGACACCCCCTTCATTAGGAAAGACCGTACCAGGCGCCGCGGCCGGCACCGTGCAGGACGAGGTGCCCTTGATCCACGAGTGCCTTGAGATGATCCTTAATGGTGTGACGGCTTGCATCGGTGATCCGTGCAGCCTCCGCGACCGTGATCCGTCCGTGCTCGCGCGCCAACTCGAGTAATGTAACGGACAATTCCGGCATGTCGGCGAGGATAATACGCTCGCGCTCCACTTTCTTCTCAAGCCGCGTCTTTTGCCGATGCAGGGCTCTCAAGAAGAACTCGATCCAGGGATTCCAGTCGGGCTTGGCGCTGCGGATCGTTCCCTGGGTGCGCCGAAGCGAGATGTAATATCTCTCCTTGCTTTGTTCGATGATGCTTTCGAGCGAGCTGTAGGGCACGTAAGCGTAGCCGGCCCACAGGAGCAACAAGGTGGTCAGAATACGCGATAGGCGGCCATTGCCATCCTGGAATGGATGGATTTCGAGGAAAACGACAACGAAGATCGCGACAACCAAAAGTGGATGGAGCCGCTTTTCTCGCCCTTGATCATCCAGCCAGGCGATCAGTTCTTCCATTCGACGCGGCGTATCGAACGGCGATGCCGTTTCGAAAACTATGCCGAGGCTCTCGCCCTGTTCGTTAAACACTTCCACGTTGTTGGAGAGGGTTTTGTAGGCGCCGCGATGCCGCTCGTCCTTTGTCGAATGCGCAAGAAGGTCGCGGTGGAGTTGCCGGATGTGATTCTCGGTGAACGAAATAGCTTCGTCAGCACTGAAGATCGTCTCCATCACCTCCGCGTAGCCGGCAACCTCTTGCTCGTCGCGTGTCGTAAACGACCCCAGGCGAATGTTTGCCAGCAGCTTTTCGACCTCTCGATTGGTGAGGCGTGCCCCTTCGATACGGCTGGAGGAGCCGACGCTTTCGATCGTGGCGACACGCCGGAGGCCGGACAGCCGCTCAGGCGCAATCCGGCCGATCGCACGCCAAGCACCCTTGAATTCGTCGATTTCGGCTGTGATTAGGCATGGAATAAGGACCCCGCATTTGGGGTGATCGGCGTCCAAACGGGACCCCCATTTGCGATGGGGTTACAACAGCCTCCGGTTTAATCGGAGGCTTTTTATTTGGATGCTTGTTGTGGAGACAATTCTGAAGATACGGCGACTTTCCCGCGTGCAGGGCAAGTCGATTAAGGCGATCTGCCGGGAGCTTGGTATATCGCGCAAGGTGGTGCGGAAGGTTCTGCGCAGCGATGAGACGGAGTTCAAATACGAGCGGGCCCACCAACCTCAGCCGAAGCTCGGTCCTTGGCGCAATCAGCTCGATGGAATGCTGCTTGCCAATGAGGCTAAATCCTCTCGCGAACGGCTGACGCTGATCCGGCTGTTCGAGGATTTGCGCGACCTCGGCTACCAGGGCGGTTACGACACAGTCCGGCGCTATGCCCGAACCTGGGCGAAGGAGCGCGGCTCGGTGACGGCGGAAGCCTATGTGCCGCTCTATTATGCGCCGGGCGAGGCTTACCAGTTTGACTGGAGCCACGAGATCGTCGTGCTGAACGGCGTGACGACGACGGTGAAGGTAGCGCATGTCCGGCTCTGCCATAGCCGGATGATGTATGTGAGAGCCTATCCGCGCGAGACGCAGGAGATGGTCTTCGATGCCCATGACCGGGCGTTCGCGTTCTTCGGCGGGGCCTGCACGCGCGGCATTTATGATAACATGAAGACCGCGGTGGAAACGGTCTTCGTCGGCAAGGAACGGCAATACAATCGCCGCTTCCTGCAGATGTGCAGCCACTACCTGATCGAGCCGGTGGCCTGCACGCCGGCGTCAGGATGGGAGAAGGGCCAGGTCGAGAACCAGGTCAATCTGGTGCGGGAACGCTTCTTCACGCCGCGACTGCGCTTCAAATCCTACGACGAGCTGAATGGCTGGCTGCTGGACAAATGCATCAGCTACGCCCGTGCCCATAAGCATGTGGACCAGACAGAGCGCACGATCTGGGAGGTGTTCGAAACGGAGAAGCCGCATCTGGTCAGTTATCCCGGCCCGTTCGATGGCTTCCATGCTGTGCAGGCCTCGATCGGCAAGACCTGCCTCGTGCGCTTCGATAACAACAAATATTCTGTGCTGTCGACCTCGGTCGGTCGCCCGGCCGAGATACATGCCTACGCCGATCGTGTCGTCATTCGGCAGGATGGCGTCGAGATAGGCCGGCACGACCGCAGCTACGGCCGCGGCGAGACGGTCTATAATCCATGGCATTATGTGCCGGTCCTGACTCGAAAGCCGGGAGCATTGCGCAATGGTGCGCCGTTCCACGATTGGGTTTTGCCTGCTGCCATGGAGAAAGTGCGACGCCGGCTGAAGGGCATGCATGACGGCGACCGGCAGATGGTGTCGATCCTCGAATGTGTCGGTCTGGACGGGCTCTCTGCCGTCGAGGCGGCCTGCCAGGATGCGCTCGATCAGGGCGTGTTCTCGGCCGCCGTCATCATCAACATTCTGGCCCGCAAGCGTGACCCGCAGCCGGCTGCCATCCTTTCCATCCCCGATGCGCTTCGCCTGACCCATGAGCCTCTGGCCGATTGCGCCCGTTACGACAGCCTCAGGAGGGCAAGCTGATATGGAACGACCCCAAATCCTCGACATGATGGGCACGCTGAAGCTGTTCGGCATGCGCAGCGCCTATGACGAGATCATGGCCTCCGGCATCAAGCGCCAGCACGAACCGCCGCGCATCGTGGGCGACCTACTGCAGTCAGAGATCGCCGAGAAGCAGTCTCGCTCCATCAAATACCAGATCGCTGTTGCCAAGCTGCCGCTGGCCAAAGACATCGACGACTTCGACTTTACCAGCACACCGGTCAATGAAGGGCTGGTGCGCCAGCTCGCGACCGGGGTCTTCCTTGCCGAGCAGCACAATATCGTTCTGGTCGGCGGGACCGGCACGGGAAAGTCCCACCTGTCCATCGCGCTTGCTCGTGCTCTGATCCGCAACGGAGCACGCGGGCGCTTCTTCAATGTCGTCGACCTTGTCAATCGGCTTGAGACGGAGGCACGTAGCGGAAAGCAAGGGCGGCTGGCCGACTTCATCACCAGGCTCGACTTCGTCATCATGGACGAGCTCGGCTACCTACCATTCGCCCAGGCCGGCGGGCAGCTCCTCTTCCATCTGATCAGCAGGCTCTACGAGCGGACCTCAATCATCGTCACGACGAACTTAGCGTTCGGCGAGTGGCCGGCCGTGTTCGGCGACGCCAAGATGACCGCCGCTCTGCTCGACAGGCTCACCCACCATTGCGAGATCGTTGAGACCGGGAATGAATCCTGGCGCTTCAAAAACCGCTCTCAAAGCTAAAGCCGAAAAGACAAACAACCCGCGCCCGCAGGCCCCTGCGCTAAATGGAAAGCTCCGGGCCTACGCGCGCTGACCCTATGCAACCAAAGGCAGGGGTCCCTTTTGGGAGCCGATAAGGGGTCCCGTTACAATGCCGATTGACAGGCAATCAGCGACAGGATTTCAGGCGTGATCCGGACGGTCGCCGTGTTTAGAAATTCCATTTGCGCATCCATTCCCATCCAATTTCTGAGGCGCTGTCATGCACTATCTATCCATCCATTTCCATCCAATTTCGCGAGAGTTCGTCAGATCTGTCAGTCGTGACCTGGATGACTGGCCATTCCTCAATCGAGCGGATCCAGACTTTTGCAGCGAGATGAGAGACGATGTACGAGGACGACAGCTATCAGCAACTCGAGAGGCCCCTCCAATGTCATTGGCAAGGCACTGGCGACTGAGGACGAGGATTTCTAAGTCTCTGACGTCTCTAGCAGTTCGGACGAGATCGACGCGGAACAACCGCGGGGCCGTAGGTTCGACCCCGCTCAAGAGCCGTGTTTTTTGACACGGATTGGGTGATCGAAGCACAAGCTCCCTCAGTCTCGAGGAGCGACTTTGCCGTGCTTAATGAGGGACAGCGATTAATCGACCTGTCTGTTGATGTTCCAAAACATCCATCGAAACGCCGTATATTTGCTGCAATGCTTCCGAAGTCATAAGTGTCTTTGGAGTGCCTTGGAAGATCATCTCGCCGGAGTGAAGCGCTATGATGTTGTCGCAGAACCGAGCGGCTATGTTGACGTCATGTAAGACAACAACGATGCCTAGGCCGTTTTCACGCGACAATTTTTGGATAAGAGAAAGCACCTCGATCTGATGCGCGATGTCGAGGGCCGAGATCGGCTCATCTAGCAGCAAGCACTCTGTATCCTGAGCCACAAGCATGGCAAGCCACGCGCGCTGTCTCTCTCCGCCAGAAAGGGTATCCACGAGGCGGTCGACGAGAGAGTCAAGGTCGGTCAAAGTGATCGCTTCGTCCGTCTTCTGCGTGTCTGCTCGGCTAAATCGACCCAGCGCTCCATGCCATGGATACCGCCCGAGTGAGACGAGTTCGCGAACCGTCATTCCGGCAGCAGGAGGGAGGTGCTGCGCCAAATAGGCCATCTTGCGCGCCAGCGACCGGTTGACCCACGCGCCGAGACTGCGTCCATCCAACTCGATGCTGCCCGTGGTTGGAGCCAACTGGCGTGCCATCAGCTTCAAAAGAGTCGATTTTCCTGAGCCATTGTGACCAATCAGTCCGACAACTTGGCCGCTCAGCGGTATCTCCAGCGTCAATGGCGCCAGAATCTGACGCCCATCGACTTGAACAGCCGTTCGACAAAAAGAAAAGGTGGATTCTCGTCTGCTCAAGGTCGGATACTCATCTTTCGTTCCGGGCAAAGACTGCCGCAACTTTCTACACCCGGAACGCGGTCTCGGAGGCAGCACACTTTACGACGTCGCACGCGTTTACCTTCTTCTTCGACGTAGCGAATGGCATCTATCATCGGATGCGGCAGTTGCGGTTGTGTGGTTTCGCCGGAAAACCGCCCCATCATCCACTCCAGATAATGGGCCGCGTTGCCCCAAAAGACCTTCCGCGACAGACCGCTCCATTTCGCCAGCGCTTCGATGATCGGTGCCAGATGTGTGGATGTAAGGATGGACGCGGCGTTCTCTCCACTTTCTGTTGCAAATGCTGAGGGCAGCCGCAAGGCGACAGGCTCACCGTCGCTGTCGAGAACAATGACAGCACTTTCGATGTCAGCTTTCAAAGCTCTACCACCCATCATCGCTAACGCCATGATTGGAATGATGACAGTTGCGAAATATTTCTGCGACCACAGTGAGACCAGATACCGGTTAGGCTCGATGTTGAAGCGTAGTGCAAATCTTGTGATATGGATTTTAAGCGCATCGCCATTGAGCAATTGTGCTGATGGGACAACCATTCGGCGCTCTGTGCCATAGGAGAGTCTCGTCCTGATCGGTTCCAGTTCGACGGGCAAAGATAACAACAGTTCTTGAGGAGTAAGCGGGCCGTTCATCGTTGTTTCCGAGACAGGAGCCAGAGGAAGTATGGCCCACCGACGAGCGCCGCGAGGACACCGGCTGGAATCTCATATGGGAAGTGAACGCTGCGCCCGAGCCAATCTGCGCCAGTCATCAATCCGGCCCCTATTGCGGCGGCGCATAAGGTGCGGTGGACAGGGTTCGGTCGAATTGTCATAGCCGCGATGTGAGGGGCGACCAATCCGACAAAACTCAATGGGCCGACAATAAGAGTCGCAGCAGCGGTAAGGACAGCAGCTAGGGATAGCAGACACGTCCGGGACAATCGTGGCGAAAGGCCTAATTCACGTGCCGCATGATCTCCGAGTGGCAGTATTTGGAGCCATCGCCCACAAAGGGGGAGGAGGGGGAGCGCGACAAATACGATGCCTATACCAGCGATCGCAGTGATTTTAGTGGCGCGGTAGGTTGGTCCCATGGACCATGCAAGCACGTAGACCGCACGAGGATCCCCACTGGCCAGCAAGAGCGTAATGAGTGTGGCGGCAAAGGTACCGATCGCTGCACCTACAAGTAGTACCGGGCCGGGTGCATGAGAGGACGTGCGGGTGAGCAACATCATGAGGAGAAACGCGGCGAGAGCACCGCTCACTCCCCCTAGCAGCATGACGAAAGGAGAAAACGTGCCTACCACAAAGAGGCTTGCGATGATGCCGAGCGCGGCTCCGGATGTTACTCCGAGACCCTCTGGGCTCGCGAGCGGATTCGCAGTCATAGCCTGCATGATTGAACCGGCGATCGCAAGCATGGCGCCAGCCGAAGCCGCAGCCACAACCCTTGGCCAACGCCCGGAAACCAACTCCTCCCAAGCAAGATTCTCTATGAAGAGCCGCTCGCTTAGCGAGAAGGTGACCATTCCAAGAAAAAAGACCGCTGCCAAAGAGAGGGCGAGATATGGTCGACGGCGCGGGATGAAGCGCGAGGCTTGCGCCTCGACTAGAGCCGAGCTTGCCGGCATGTCCTTGACAAGAAAAAGTAACAGGATCGCACCGAAGAACGCCGTTGCGGTTCCCGTTGGCACTTCGGCCATGTACCGCGTCATGACGAGCACAGATCCATCTGCGAGAAGCAGGAGCGCCCCACCCACAATTGGTGCCCAGAGGAGTTGTTGGGAAAAGGTTCTCGCGCCGGAGAGTCGTGTCAGGTGAGGTGCTGCGAGGCCTATGAAGGCGATAACGCCCACCCTGGCCACAACGAAAGCGGCTAAAATGGAAGCCAGAAATAAGGCTGCAAGTCTCAGCGTTTTGACAGGTACACCTAGACTGCGCACGCTCGCGTCATCTAGCCCAGCGATCGTTAGTGGGCGGACCAGGAGCAGAAGCAGCGGCAGGCAAATCAGCAAACGCAAGGCGAGTGCTGACGCGTTGGAAAAGTCGTTCTGGACGAGCGAGCCGCTTGCCCAAATGAAAACGGAGCGAAGGTATTCATGGTTGAACAGCGTCAGGACAACCGACGCCGTTCCGGCAAATGAGCTGATGATCATGCCGGCCAAGAGCATGGTCGTGAGTGAGAAGTGACTTCTAGAGGTTAGCAGCATCGCAAGCGCGAGCGTGATGAGCGCACCGGAGATGGCCGCCAGCTCAATCGACCAAATCGCAACGGCGGGCGATGCCAGGGTGGTGAGCGTAACGGCAAGTTGCGCCCCCGAAAGCAGCCCCAAGGTGGTGGGTTCTGCGAGCGGGTTCTTGAGAACCTGTTGAAAAACAACACCGGAAAGCGATAGGGCCGCGCCGGCAACGAGGGCGACGAAGAAGCGCGGAAAAAGTGCGAAGTGCAAATAGGTTTCGCCGAAGTTTCCCGGCTCCGGCTGACGCATGGCCGGCACTATTCGGAGCAAAGAAACATGGTCACTGTATCCGGCGATTGTCAAAGCCAACGCAGGTATAGCGAGGAGTGCGAAGAGAAGGAGGGGGCGCTTAGTCATGCGTTCTCGAGCGCCTTTCCAAGGATCGTTGCAAAACGCATAGCCGATGGCATCCCACCAAACACCCAGGTGGGTGGGATGCTTAGCACCCGGTTTGCCCGAACGGCGGGGATGGCTCTCCACAGGTCGCTATCGAGGAGCGCTGCCGGTGGCCCTGGTTCCAAGATAACCAACCGGGCTTGAGTGTTCATGGCAATTGCATCGAGACCCGCGGTGGAGAAGCCCCATGAATTGCTGCTTCCAGTCCATGCGTTTGAAAGGCCTAGCCTACCGATCACGTCGTGAAACAAGCTTCCGGCGCCGTAGATGTCGAGGATACGCTCATCTGCGAATTTGACGATCAGCAACGGCAACCCGTCATAAGAGTGCAGGCGCTGGCGGACGTCTGAAAGTTTCTGATTAAAGCCAGCAATATACTCGTCGGCTCTCCTGTCTTGCGAAACGCGAGTGGCTATGGTTCGCATACCCGCCTCGGCAAGCTCCAGCGGGTGACGCTGTGGCGTAAATAACGGCAGAGAAAGCGTCGGTGCGATCGCCTCCAGAGACGTCGCCTGCACGCCATAAGCGGTTTGGGTGATGATCAGATCTGGGCGCAGCGACTTGAGCAGCTCCATATTAGGCCAGGAGCGCAAACCGAGATCGATAACGTTAGAGGGCAATTCGGGCGTGGTCACTCTTTCCCTGTAGAGTGCTGTTTCGGTCGCAGCAAAAGGGCTCACATTGAGGGCCAGCAGTGTTTCTGCCCATGCCCAGTCGAGTGCGGCTATCTTAGGCGCGGACGCCTCCGCGTTAGCGAGCGTATGCGTCGCCAAGAACGTGAGGATCCCGGCGGAAAAAGTCCGCCGGGACAAAGGATAACTGGCGAGATTTTTCACCGACCGCGTCACCAGCTGTACTTCAGTGTTCCATAGACCGTGCGCCCTTCGCCCCAGTAGCAACCAGTATCCCCGATGCAAGATGAGACATACTTCTTGTCCAAGAGGTTGCTGACATTGATCGATGCCTTGAGGCCTTCCAGCTTGGGATCTGCCTTGCCGAAGTCATATCTCAGGGCCGCATCGAAGAGGGTGTATCCTGGGACATCAAACTTATTGGCGTTGTCGCCATAGGTTTGACCAACATAACGGGCGCCACCACCGAAGCTCAGACCGCCCCACGCATCGTCGGATTGCACATGGTAATCCAGCCAAAGCGCTGCCTGATGCTCAGGTACGAAAGCAAGGCGTTTGCCTTGGTTGGTGGTGCCGTTTGCAGCGGGATTGTCACGCGTGATTTCGCTATGGGTGAAAGCATAGGAGGAAATGACGGAGAATGCATCGTTGATTTCCGCTTTGCCTTCCAGCTCGAGACCTCGCACGCGCACCTCGCCCGTTTGCACTCGATAATTTGTGTTGACGGGGTCGGGGGTAAGCACGTTCTGCTGTGTCAATTGGTAAGCTGATAACGAAACAAAGCTATTGATGCCATCAGGCTGATATCTCAGGCCCACTTCGAACTGCTCACCGGTGGTGGGGTTGAATGGGGCGCCGCCCCAAGCCGTGCCGCTCGCTGGATTAAAGGATGTTGAGTAGCCCGCGTAGGGAGAAAAGCCGTTGTCGAAGTTGTAGACGACCCCAGTCCGCCACGTGAACTTTCCGTCATTCTGATCCACTGTCGTCGCGCTGCTGCTGTCTTTGCTATGTGTATCTGTGACGGCCCAGTCGTATCGACCTCCCAGCGAAAAGACCGCCTTACCCCACTCGATCTGATCTTGGGCATAAAAGCCCGTCTGTGAGCGCTCCTGATCTACGCGCAGGTTTACTGGCGGCCGGGAGACACGGGTTGCGCCATAGACCGGATTATAGGCGTTAAAGAGCGTAGGGAGGACATCAAGCACAGATTCCTCGAACCTGCTGTCCTCAAAGGAATAGTCCAGCCCGAAGATCGCCGTGTGAGATGCCTCACCGGTTGAGAAGTGGGCGATCGCCTGATTATCGACCGTGAAGAGACGAGAGGTCTCCGGGAAAGCCCATGCGTAGCGTATAAGGGCCGCCGGGTTGCAGACGGCATTAGGGAGGCAATAGGCTTGAACGCGCTGCGTGTCGGTATTGACATATCCTTGGCGGAGATTCTGTTTGAAAGTCCAGGTCTCGTCGAATTCGTGACTGAATTCATATCCGATGAAAGCCTGTTCGAGCTGGAATCGATCGTAACCGGGTTCGCCGATAAAAGCATCGCGCGGCAACTCTGGATAAACACCGGTATAAAGCGTACCGTTGGCCGTTAGTGCAGGCGCGCCGCCCCCGCCAGGGGAATCGACATTCTGGTAACCGCTCAGAATAGTCAGCGACGTTCCTTCATCCGGTTTAAAGGTGAAAGATGGCGCGATGTATCCCTTTCGCTCCTCGACGTAATTGTATTGCGTGTCGCTTAGGCGACCGACGCCGAGCAGGCGATAGAGGAGCGCTCCGTCTTCATCGAGTTTTCCTCCGACGTCGAAAGCTGCTTGGATGCGATCATGGCTGCCATACTGGAGCTCGACCTCCCGGATTTCCTCGTCGCGGGGACGTTTGCTCACCATGTTCAGCATACCGCCTGGAAGACCTTGGCCATACATGACGGATGCCGGTCCCTTCAGAACCTCGGCCCTCTCCAGGCCATAAGGCTCTATCTTCGGCTGCGAGTATCCACGAACACCGAATGGAAGCCGCAGACCGTCAAGGTACCGGCCGGGCACGAAGCCGCGGACGGTCAACCAGTCGTGGCGAACGTCGGTGTCGGAATACTGGGCGACAACGCCTGGTGTATAGCGCAAGACCTGTGTTACCGTGGCAGCACCCTGTGCTTCCATCTGATCTCGCGTCACCACATTAACGGCCTGAGGTGTATTCTTCAGCGGTGTGTCGGTCTTGGTTCCCGTGGCGCTCTGCGTTGCAACGATGCCTTTTACCGGACCGGACGCGCTTTCCCCCTGGATGACGATTGGATCGAGTTGCGTTGCTCCGTTGGCAGCACGATCACCTGCGCCTGACGCTGCGGCCGCAATCGCCACCGTTGTGGCATTCGGAAATGAATAGGTGAGGCCAGAGCCTGCCAGAACGGCAGCGAGAGCTTGCTCGCGTGTCGCAGCCCCCGAAAAACCTGGCGATGTCTTCCCTGTCGCTGCGGCTGACAGGTACGTTACTTGAAGGCCTGCTTGCCGACCGAAGGCTGTTAGCGCGCGATGCAGGGGGCCGGCTGGCACGGAAAAGGATGTTTGGGCGCGGTTCTGCGCTGCAGCTTGGCCAGACGTTGCTAGCGCAACTGCACCAACTGTCGTTGACACCAAGAGAGCAGTCGCGAACGCTCTACTCGTGCTATTCAAAACTCTACGACTTCCGTGCCCCATTACCTCTAAACCTTTCCAACTCTGCAACATGCGTGCAGGGACAGGTCGTGAATGAGCATCACCGGAATTTCTGTCCCTGGAATTGTTACAGTTGGGCGCTGGAAATTTTCACTATCTCGCTCAAGTTTTTTGTCGCCGTTACAGAGGCGAAATCACCGTGATCAATGACGTGATGCGGCGGACGCGTGCGCCCGTTGGATGGACGACCGCTTCAAGCGTCCGCAACGGGTTGTTAAGATCAAAAATTCCGCTGACACGTTTGCTGCCAATAGACCGGTCAGCAACAACGATGCGTCCAGGGAGCCAGCGGCCAATCCGTGCGACAAGAGTGTCGACCGTTTCCTCTTCGGCGATGATTAAATTATCTCGCCACTCCCCGATCTGGCCGCTTTCGCGACGACCGCGATCAATTCGCCCTGACGCGGGGTGCATGGTAACCCACTGTCCTTTTTCAAGCTGGATAGATGCTTCAAGGGCTTGGTTCAGGGTCTGCACATGTACAAGTCCATGGTCTACAGCCACCGTAACGCTGCTTGTGTCGTTCGACACATCGAAGGCGGTGCCAAGCGCCGTGACACACACATTTGCGGCCAGGACTGAAAACGGTCGCCGAGCATCGTGGGCAACGTCAAAGAAGCACATACCTGCCAGTAGATCGACGTTGCGCTTCTCGTCATTGAAGTTCAATGCAAGAGCGCTCTCAGGGCCGAGCGTCGCAATGCTACCGTCGGGAAGGGTGGTTCGACGAATTTCTCCCTTGCCGGTCATGTGGTCCGCCAAGGCCGACGTCAGGAAGTGTGTATTCAGGGAATAGGCGGCCGAGCCAAGGCCGAGGACTGCGACGCCACTGACGATAAGATTGCGACGAGTGATACCCAAACTCTCACTCCGCTCTTTTCGTCGCTGTTCATTCAAGATTGCGCCTGATGCATCGTGGGCCAATGTGACGCGATTCCAAATCTGCTCATGCTGTGGACTACGAGCCCGCCAACTCCGGATCAAGTCATCAGAAACCGGATTGTCCGGATCATTTTGTTTCCGAATGATCAGATCTATTGCTTCATTAAGCAATCGTTCCGGATTTGATGTCGTCTCGGTCATCTGCTTTCTTCCTGAGGTGTCCCCATTTGAGCCACCTCAGATGGCCTTCCAATTCATACCGCGAGCTTCCACGTCTAATGCGTGGATCAGTATCGGTCCACACTGAGGACAAGATGACGATACGCGTCACGGATCAACGACCACGCACGAGTGCTTGAGATTCCGAGCTCTTCGGCTATTTCCGCTATCGTTCTCTCTCCAAGTCGATGCATCTCGAACGCTTGACGGGTTCTTTGGGGTAATTCGGACAACGCCTTATTGGTTTGCCACAAGCATTGGCGAGAATAAATGATCCTCTCTTGAGAGGGTGCGGGATCGGCAATGTTCAGTGCTTCTGTGTCATCGAGAGGCACCGTTGAAACCAAGGCCTCTCTCCGATTGTGATTGATGCCTAGGTTTCGAACTGCTCTATAAAGATAGGCACATGGATTGTGGCTCTCTGTATGTTCCTCCGGGGGCTTAGCGATTACGCGAAGGAACGCGTCCTGCGTGAGATCCGCTGCAGTCTCTGGATTAAGACCCTTACGCTGGAGCGACCTCGACATTCCATTTGCATGACGTCGAAACAGATCTTGAATGTCCCAGCTCAATTCCAGCCAGCCTCTCTTAATGATCCTCTGTCATCAACGAAGCTTCTGCCATGTTGGAAACTGCTGACTTCCTGTCGTAAGTTAAACGGTGTGTGCAAGGGAGGAAACTCTTAGTAGCGGTTGGCGCAATTAACATGTGTATAAAATTCATGTTAAACTCCCCTTAGATGGCCGAGCAAGCCTAAAGTTTGCGAATTGCCTGTGAGACCAGTAGGTGGGCGAGGCATCTTAGCGCTCAGACAGTCTTGCCTATCGCTTGTACTAAGAGCGCGCGGTGTATTGGCTCGCTGCAGTCTCTGGTGCGTGTCGGGACCTGCAGTACCGATTGTCCAGAATCGCTCGCGCATTCGGAGGGTCAATATGGATCAAAAGCTAACATCACCGAGGCCTTTCTCAGAGATGTTGATAGCGGTGGCCGAAACTAGCCGTGGAAGGGCGCATTGACAAAGTTTGCCATAGCCAACCATATTGGGAGTCCTTGGAGGTCCCTATGGCAACGATGAATGTGTCTCTTCCCAACCCTATGAAAGAATGGGTTGAAACTCAGGCCAAAACCGGGCGCTATTCGAACGCCAGCGACTACGTGCGCGATCTTATTCGTAGGGATCAAATGCGCGCGGAAAAGGTGGCGGCTATACTTGGCAACCGATCGGTAGGGGCTTAAACCTTCACGCTTCACAAATTAGCGACTTCCCAGATCCGATTTAATTATTCCTTAGACCTGAAGGCGGGTCACCGGGTACACAATGCCCGAACAGAGGTAAGGCACCCCATCGTTGTGGTAGTAGCAGCGGCCAACATCAATGACTTCTTGAACCGATCCATCAGCGCCAATAACCCGATACTCCGCGTAAAATGGGCGACCGTCGTCAACAGCTTTGGCAATTAATTGGGAGACCCCGGCTCGGTCTTGTGGATGAATTCGATTAACGTACCTCGAAAGTGGTAGACCGCGCCGCGTTTGCAGTGGATCCAGTCCAAAAAGTTTTGCGACCAAACTGTCGCCGAAATGTAAATCGGTCGCCACAATCCAAGTATAAATCCCAGCCTCAACCTCTTCCACATTGTCTCCTTAGTAAGACAAAAAGCATAGGAGTGAGTTTAAACCGCCGAAAGAGATTTTCAATAGCTTTCCACGGCGAGCAGTGAGAGGGGAATGAAATGGTAGCATTTATGGTAGCGGCGCGCTATGAGCTGGTAGACAAAGCTGAAGCAGGTTTGGTCGTAAATCTGTTCATTGAGCGACGTTAGCGAGGCGATCGGAGAGTTGACGTGGGAGATGACGCGGAACTTCCTTACACTTTTGACTGCGATCGCGCGGCTGAACTGCTGGACTTGATGTCTAGCCCGGTGCGGCTGGAGGTCCTCCAGCGAGTTGCAGTAAGGGAATGGGACGTAAAATCGCTTGCTAGCGATCTTGCGATTAGCCAATCCGCATTGTCGCAGCACTTAAGCAAACTGCGCGAGGCGATGCTGGTTACAACCCGCCGGTCGTCGCAACATATCTTCTACTCATCTCAGTCAAAGGCAGTCCTAGAGATTTTGAGGGCCCTCGACGAGCTGGGCGCGCGCCAGCGCGACATTTGACCCAGCGAGTGGGCATCTTGGCGTTCGCGATCTGATAATCGGCCGAAATCTTGACGGGCAAAATTACGTTACTAGCCGCGCGGCTGGTGCAGCGTAGCCAGGGCGACCCCATTGTCACGCCCAAGCGATCAGGGTTCGAGATTATAGAGCCGTAGCATTGGATTTGAAGATAGGTGTCGCGCGTAGAGAGCCTGCCTTTTCAGTCTTTTGAACCGGTCCATTAAGATGATCGCGCAGACCGTCTCGTCCTGCAGCCCAACTTGATAAGCATTCACCGCTACCGATTTCCTAGGTTCGTTCAGAGGTTGGACGAACACCTAGATCATTTGACACACTGCACGAGTGAGGCTTGAACAATCCGGATTCGCAGGAGTGCTAGAGGTTTTCGCATACCTAGCTTGATATTCATACGTTTAGATCCTGGCGTCACTCCCGGTGGTCAGAAGAAGCTCCGGCTGGATCAAGTGCGGTTTCATCGCGTCAACCGGGGCTGCTAGGATGGAATCTAATTGCTAACCACACCCAAGGCAGTGTAAGCGGCAACTCGTTCGCCAGGACGGCGGCAACGACGGCGTTATTCTGGCTGGCTGCTGGGCCCATAGCCGTCGCAAGTTCTATGAATTGCATGTTGCCAAGAGCTCCAAGGTTGCAACTGAGACAGTCGAGCGAATGGCAACGCTTTGGGAAATAGAAGATACCGTCCGTGGTCAAAGCCCTGAGGCGCGTGTCGCTGCCCGACAAGCACGCTCGGCGGCGATAGTCCGTGACCTCTTCACTCTGTGGCAGGCGACTTTGCCGCGAGTATCAGGCAAATCTAAACTCGCCGAAGCTCTACGGTACTCGATCAAACGTCGTGACGTCTTCGAACGCTTCCTCACGGACGGCCGTGTCGAGCTCGACTCCAACATCGTCGAGCGAGCGATCAGACCGCAGGCGATAACAGGAAAAAATAGTCTCTTCGTCGGCAGCGACGGCGGCGGCAAAACATGGGCGACAATCGTGACACTTTTGCAGACTGCAAAAATGAATTCTGTCGATCCCCAGGCCTGGTTGACGCAGACGCTCGAGCGCCTTGCAAACGGCTGGCCTAGCAGCGAAATCCATACCCTTATGCCGTGGAACTACAAGGCCTAAACGGCCTCAGCTTGCCGTTAACAAGGCAGTCAGTGTAGAGGGCAATCAGGCCGGAAAGATAGTGCTCGACGTCATCGATCCTAACCCGGAATGCGTGGTGACGAATGAAAAACGATCCGACGATCTTGTCGGGCGAGCGCATGAACATCGCGTATTCAGGCCAGAAATGCCCGTTGAGGAGATACCGCGACCGTGCCTGCAGCGCGCGCGCGAAATGCTTCCGGTCTATCCCGTCCACCAAGTGGGTGAGATTTGGAATAGCATCTAGCCGCCGTAGGACGCGCTGCGTCGCCATCATGAGTTCAAGCAGCGTCGGGAAGGTCGTGATCCTTGTTTCGACGAAGTTCAGGTATCCACTGACATTGTCGAGCGCGAACCGGAAATACTCCTCGCGCGGTAGGTATTTTGTTAGCTCGTCCACACTGTAGGCGAGCCAGTGGTCATGGTACTGATCACAGCCATCCGTGATGAAGTGATCAAAAGCCTTTTCAACAATCTTAAGCCAACGATCGTTTTGGCTCAATTCGAAGAATCGCATAAGTGCAAAAGCCGCTTCGCCTTCGTAGTAGATAGTTCGGTGCTCCTCCCGTAACTCGAGCTCTGGATAGCTGTAGACATGCTTGAAATGACCGGTTTCTGGATCTTGCATGAACTCGATACCCATTGCCAGCTTGTCCATTAAAGCGCGATGACGATCGGTCTGGAATACAGTTGCATATTTACAGAGGGCCAGAAGCGCAAGCGCGTTGCCTCCGAGCTTAATGTCTCCGTTGTCCTCCTTAAGAAAGGCCGCGCGATCTCCGTTCGGAAGTGTCCCGTCGACGATGAAATCGCTTACCAATAATCGTATTGCACGCTCTATTGAGAGGCGGAGATGACGGTCATCAACTAGCTCGCATGCTTCGACCATCGCGTAGGTCGAGCTAGCATGCCTCAGGGTGTTATAGGTGTCGATCGTCCTGTCGAAGCAGGGATGGTAGCCGTAGACGAAGCGTCCATCCGACCCGACTTGTCGAGCAAGGAAGGACGCTCCATTGCCGATCAGCTGAAACAGAATGTCCTGATTTAGACTAGGAACCACCCGGCGACCGGCGTTTCGCCCAGTCGGATAAAGCGGGAAGACCATGCCTTGATCCAGCATCGCACCCTCACCGAAGAACATGAATAGCTTTTCGGCGGCTGTGAACACGACTTTCGAGTTATGGGGAAAACGGGTCTTGACATAGAGCGCGAAGTTACCTTCGTTAAGCGTCGCATTGTCGAATTTATTTCCCCCGTAGAGCATCGCGTTAGCATTCAGCTCCTGCTCCGTGAAGGCCCGATCAAACTTCTCATCAAGGGCAAGACCAAGACGGAAATAATTTCGTTTGGTCCTGGCAAGGAGGCGGTGCAACCTATTCCAGGTAACCTCCTCCACTTCTGTCGGCCAATCCACTCGGAGCCATTTTGTAGGCACTCTCGCATTTTGGTGCATGTCTTGAAGCCAGTTGATGCCCTCCTGCCAGGCGCTGGCGAAATCAGATCCGCGCGCGATCTTCACCTTAGCACGCCGCAGTCCATCACAAGCAGCAAAGAAAAGCACATATGGGGGATGGGGGGAGGGGAGGGGTATGGCTGCCTGGCGGACATGTCTCTCAAGGGCGGCCAGACCCGGAAAATCTGTCTTAACGCTGTGCATCAGCGCTCCCTCAGTGCTTCACGCGCCTTGTTAAATGGTTTTACCAGGTAGTCGAAAACCGTCTTTTGGCCTGTGTGGATATCGACGGTTGCGATCATCCCCGGCGCGATCGGGAACCGACGGCCTTCCTTGTTGATCAAGGCGTCGCTCTTCGTTTCAACAAAGACCCTGTAGTAGTAAAGTTCCCGGTCAACCTCGTCCTGTAGGGTGTCTGGAGAGATCGCCCTCACTCGCCCTTCGAGAGCTCCGTAGATGGCGTAATCGTAGGACGTGATCTTGACTGTAGCAGGCTGCTCAGGATGAATGAAGGCTATGTCACGTGGAAGTATTCTCGCTTCGATCAAAAGCTGGTCCCCAAGCGGGATGATGTCCATGAGCTTGCCGTTCGGAGGCACAACTCCGCCAATGGTGGACACCTCAATATTCTTGACGATACCGCGTACCGGCGATCGAAGTTTAAGGCGCCTAAGGCTGTCGTTGCGGCCCTTCATGACCGATAGAAGCGACGCGACCTCCGCTTGAGCTTTCGACAGCTCTTCCCTAGCTTCAACGACATATTGCGTGCTAATTTCGACCTTCTTAAGCTCAAGTTGCGCCGCCTCCCGCTTTAGTCTGATGATCTCGACGCTGCTGGCAGCCCCAATGCTTGACAGGCCCTCATTCACCTCCAACTCTTGCCGAGTTAGTTCCAGCGACTGCTCAAGCCATCGAAGGCTTTCATGCAGGTTACGCCGACGCGCCTCGTAAAGCTGGATCTCGCTTGTCCGAAGCTCTGGGAATGCTTCCATTTCGGGGGGGAAGGTGAGCGGCGTCTGGTTGACCTCGGCAGTGAGCCGAGCTGCGCTCGCTAGCGCCGCCCGATACTTTGCAGCCGACTCTCCGAGTTCAGCCTCGGTGATGGTGGGGTCTAGCTCGGCCAGGAGCTGGCCCGGCTCCACGATCTGGTTCTCGCGGACATTGAGAGACGCGACAATGCCGCCCTCCAGGGACTGGATTATCTGCTCGCGGCTGAGCGGAACGACGCGGCCGTCTCCGGTCGATACTTCGTCCAAGGTGGCATAGTACGCCCAGCCGATCGCAACGCCAAGTAAGAGGAAAAGAATCTTGATGACGAGAGTTGAGTTGGAGAGGCGCACATCGTCCTGATCCGCGTCCCAGCTTGCCTGGGCGCTTGCACCTGATACTTGGGTCATGTCGACCTCACGGATGTGTTGCTGGCCCGGGCAGGTCGTGCGAGGGAAACCATTCTCCGTTTGGCCGACCCCGACGAGGACGAATCCGCGGGCTTTCTGAGTTTTGCCATAGCCTCTGAGGTTGGCGCATCAAGGGTGACACGACCGCCAGCCAACGCAACGACGCGTTCGGCCACCTCGAGCACTTGCATGCGGTGCGTCGCGACGACGACTGTCCTATCGCGACGCCACGCGGCAAGCCTTTCTAAAAAAAGTCGTTCGGTCGCTTCGTCCATGGAAGCGGTGGGTTCGTCGAGAAGAACCACAGCCGGATCGCGGATGAGGATTCGCGAGAGAAGAAGGGCTTGCTGCTGTCCTCCGGATAGACCGCGACCGCCTTCGTCAATCATGTGGTCAGCGCCTTTTGGTAGCTGCCGAATGAACTCATCTGCTCCGGTCATGGCAAGCGCGTTAAACAAGACTTCCTGCGACGCCCCGGGCGCGCCCATCAGCACGTTCTCACGGATTGTACCATGGAAGAGCCGTGACGTCTGGCTGAGAAGGCAAACTTCGCGGCGCAGATCGCGAGGATCGAGATGGCAGAGAGCAAGTTCGTCTAACAACGCTTCGCCAGACGTAGGTTCTATCATCCCGGCAAGCGCGTGAAGCATAGTGGACTTGCCAGCGCCGTTTCGTCCCAAAAGGGCAACGGTTTCGCCAGGCGCGATGCGGAAACCGTCTAGAACCAGCACTGGGCGCGGAAGCGTCTCGTCGTGGTGAAAAATAGCGGAGGTAAAACGATAGCCGCCTCTAAGACGTCCAACCGAAATTCTGTTCCGCGCAGGAGGGTTATCGACAGGCATTTCCATGATCCTCTTTAAGCCGTTCAAGCCGATCCTGGCATGTTGGAGACGCGCCAGAACTTGGGACAGCTGCCCCATTGGTGCCATCATCCTTGAACCGAGGATCGAGCACGCGACGAGTGATCCAGTCGTCATGTCCCCAGCCATGACCATAGGCGCGCCGAAGAAGACGATTGCAGCAAATACACTAGTCTGCACGGCATGCCCCCAGCTCGTGAGCGTGGTGGTCAGCGCGCGGAGCTTTAGCTGTGCGGTTGCCGTTGCAGCATTGAAGGCGTTCCATTTCTCCTGGAAAATACCCTCGGCCTGTAGCGTCTTGATATCGTCTGCGCCTTGGATGGCCTCGACAAGCATCGCATTGCGCAACGAGGATTCTCGCATGGCCATGCCGGCATTACGGCGCAACGCGCCTTGGGCCAGTAAGCCTGGCACGATCATGAGAAGAAGGGCGGCCGCCGGGACCGCGACGAGCGCCCCTCCAATATATGCGAATACGACCAAAAAGATAAAGAAGAATGGGAAGTCGGCTATCGCGGCTACCGTTGTCGACGTCAGCAGTTCCCGGACCTGTTCCAGATCCCGTAGCTGGGCGATGAATGATCCCACCGACTTTGGGCGGCTCTTGTTCTTAACGCGCAGCGCGTGGCCGAAAACGAGATCCGATATCTCGAGGTCGGCTCGTTTGCCTACCACGTCTATGATCGTTGTTCTGACCTTACGGAGAACGAAGTCGAACACCACAGCCAACATGACTCCAATGAAGAGTACGTAGAGCGTGTTCTGTGACTTTGCAGGCACGACGCGGTCATAGACTTGCATGGAAAACACAACGCCCGCCATCGCCAGGGAATTTGCGAGAAGCGAGGCGAGCATGACGTATATGTACGGGCGAAGGTCACGCAAAGCGATCCGCCGGAACCAAGCGCGGTTGATTTCGCTGTCGTAGGGATCCAAGCTGGAGAGACCCTTTCGGGCATTGCGAGCTATGAACAAGAGTTCCAGCTCGCCGTCCAGCTCGACAAATGAAAGGGTCGTTGACTGAAACTCGTCTCCAGCGAAGGTTACCTGCAGGGAAACGCCGTCGCTGCCGGTGACAAGTCCGACGCCCCCGTCTTTGAGCTGCAGCAGCATTGGCAGTCGACGATGAACAATAGACGCCGCGCTGGGCTTGACGGATCTGACTTCCAGTCCGAAAGACCGCGCGAGACGTTCCACTCGTTCAGGCGGAGGATAAACCTGAAGAGACACCAGATCTCTTTGGTAAGCCGAGGAGGTGAGGCCCCATCGTATTGCGAGAAGCTGAAGAACTTCGAGCCAGTGGTCCATTGAACATGGAAGAACTGGATCCGCATGAGTTCTATGCGTGGTGATATCCATTGAGCCTCCTGTCTTGACGGTTCCGGCCCTTTTGGACCGGAAGTGGTGGCGTGACGGCGGGCGGGTCAAACCATTGACAGCTTGTGCGTGGCGTCGTCTTCCTGGTGGACGGTATCGAAGGGATCGATTGGAGCGGCGTTGCTGCCGTCATAATCGAGAGGCGGCACAGTTGAAGCCGTTGGGATCGTTGGCGCTGAGTCTGGATCCTGCCCATCGTTCGTATCGGCCAGCTCGCCGAGGTCCAGCTCGACGTGAGCCGGAAAGAGTAGATCGGCAAGATCAACCTGCGACGCGGTCGGATCTGTATGCGAGGCTTGATGCGCGCCACTGCTGTCATCAGACAGAGTTGACGGGCCAGGAGAAACGCTATCGGCGAGGCCATCGGATGTTGGATCGCTCATATGTAGGCTTGTCGGCATCGCCAACAGAGGTGCCGGATCATCAGGGTAATTTAGCGTGATGGTCAGATGGGCTGTTTCGGTCGTTCCGTCTGGCGTTCGGACCGTGTAGTCGAAGACATCTTGCGCTCTGTCTGAACCGGTGAAGGGTGAGTGGGCCTCGTAGCTATAGGTTCCGTCGGCGGCAATGGTGAGTGTGCCGTACATGCCCTGCACCTGCAAAGCGGATCCGGATAACACTTGGCCGTCCACCTCAGCCACAACCGTACCCGATGGTGCGATGTCATTGACGAAGATACTGCCGGAGACATCTCCGTCTACCGTTCTGTAGTCGGTGATCACGTCCGCTATGGTGCTGACAGTGAGGTTGGAGAGCACCGACAGGTTTAGAAGGCCGCCATCGTTTCCGAGCACCACATAGTAGGTATGGCCCCCTTCGAACTGCGGAAGCACGAGTGGATTCGCGTTCCAGGTCGTGGGCAGCAGACCGCTGGCCACGAGCCAGTCAGGTTGTTCGTAAACCAGGCTAGCGGTGGTGCCGCCGGGCTCTGCCTGATAGACACGAAGGTCGAAGTCCGCATCCCCAGCGAGCACGGCCAGGCTGATGGCTCCCGAACCTGTTCCGTCGAGCGTGACTTCTCTGGTCGTATTCTCAGGGACATTGAACGTCAGTGCAGTGTTGTTACCGAGAACGCTCACATTAAGGGTATCGCCCAACAGGCCGAGGTTCAGGAGGCCGCCGACCTGACCGGTCTGAAGGGCTGGCTGTACGACCGTGGGGGTCACCGCGAGAGACACGGTGTTCGAATCGTCCAGAGGCAACAGGTCGAAGACGGAAATGGCTCCCAGCGCCGCAACTGAGCTGTTTCCGGCAACATCAGTCTGACGCACCTGAACCTCACCTTCCAAGTAGCTTCCGTCAGCCAGCTCAAAGCTGCTCCCGTTGCCCTGCAACCATGTCGCGCCACCGTCGACCGTGTATTGCCATCCGGACTCGGTGACATCCGCTATCGTGACCGTCCCGTCCGCGGTAACCCCATCTCCGCTTACGCCAGTATCCATCGCAAGACCAATAACCGGGGCAGGCGGCGGTGTAGTGTCGACGGTGATCGCCGCAAAAGAAGTTGCCGGACCTGTAAGTCCATCGGCAGACACTTGCCTGACCTGAATATCGCCGTCCGCATATTGTCCCTCCGGGATCTCGAAGCCAATCCCGACGCCATCCGTCCAGTTTAGCCCTCCGTCAAGGCTGTACTCGAAAGTGCTACCCTGCTCGAGACCATCGACAAAGATCGTGCCCTCAGCGGTAATACCGTCGCCAGCGATGCCTGTGTCCGTTGCCAAACTGAGGTCCGGACCTACGCTCGGCAGGTCGAGCTCGATGGTCAGGCTCGCTGTGTCCGTTGAGCCGTCGGGGCTCCGGATCGTGTATTCGAAGACCTCGTGGGCGCCGTCCTCTCCAGTGAATGGAGAATTGGCGACGTAGGAATAGCTTCCGTCGGCTGCCACGGTCAGTGTGCCGTAGAGTCCGGCAAATTCGCCGCCTCCCTGCGGAACCGCTTCGCCGTTAACCGCGGAGACGACGGTGCCAGAAGGAGAGAAATCGTTTGAAGTAAGACTGCCCTCGACCGACCCGGTCACGTTCCTGTAGTCTGTGATGACGTCCGAAACCGTGCTGACGGTGAGGCTGTTGAGCAGATTGAGGTCCAGTAAGCCGCCTTCGTTACCGAGCACGACGTAGTAGGTCCCACCGCCTTCGAACTGCGGAAGTACCGCGGGGAGAGCGTCCCATGTCGGCAATATCAGGCCGGATGCGACGAGCCAGTTCGGGAGCTCGTAAACCAGCGTCCCTTGCGTTGCGCCGGGCTCTATACGGTAGACCTGCAAATCGAAGTTGGCGTCCTGGCCGAGCGGCAGATTCAGGATGCCAAATCCGCCGCCGTCAATCGTCACTTGACGGATCGTGTTGTCGGCGACGTTGAAGGTCAGAGTGCTGTTATTGCTCAGCAGGCCAATGTCGATAGTGTTGCCCAGAAGACTGAGGTTCAGCAGCCCGCCAACCTCCGCTGTCTGAAGCTCGGGTGTCACCGTGATGGGGGAGACCTGTAGACTGAGCGTCTGGGTGTCATTCTCCGCGACGAGGTCAAAGACTGTTACCGGACCCAGCGCGGCAACCCCTATGTTTCCGGCGACGTCTGTCTGTCGGACTTGGACATCACCGTCCAAGTACGCACCGGCTGGCAGTTCGATAGAGGATCCGCTGCCTGGCAGCCATGTCTGGCCGCCGTCCGTCGTGTACTCGAACCCAAGGCCAGGCTCCAGCCCTGCGATATTGATCGTTCCGTTACTTGTCAGACCGTCACCGGTCGTGCCGGTGTCAGCCGCGAGTGCGATGGTCGGGGCAGGGGCCTGCGTGTCAATCGTGACGGGACCGATCGACAGCTCCTCGCCGATGTTTCCGGCAGCATCAACTCCGCGAACCTGGACGTCACTCTCGGCATAGGCGCCAGGCAGCAGTTGGAAAGTGTTCCCTGTTCCGGAGGTCCAGCTTAAGCCTCCGTCGAGGCTGTACTGGAAGCTACCACCCTGCTCGATGCCCGTCACTTCGACGGTGCCATTGTTTGTGATGCCGTCGTTTGGTGCACCAGAGTCAACCGCAAGCCCGGCCTCAACTGCGCCAGGTGGAACGAGATCTACGGTGGCGGAGATCGTGGTGACCGGAGACACGTTGCCCGCAGCATCAGTCAGGATCGCGTTCAAAACTATCGGGCCATCGCCGGGAACAGGCACGGATGTCTGGACCGTTCCCGCAGTAATTTGGCCTGCGTTCAAGACGATGTCCTGGCCATTGATTGTCAGGAGGTCCCCAGGAAGCGCACCTGTGCCTGCCAGATCAACGACAACCGAAGCCTCTCCGTTGACGACTTCACTTCCGTTCAAGAAGGAATCGCCGTCACCAAGCGTCAGGTTGGGGCTTCCCGGCACCTCGGTATCAACGGTCGCTGTCACAATTGCCAGAGGCGAAGTGTTCCCGGCGGCATCGGTGATTGTGGCCGTAACCTCCAGTGTGCCAGTGGGTCCTGGTACGGAGACACCAACCTCCACCAATTTCGCCGTGACCTGAGCCGTGGTCAGCACCAGCTGCTGGCCGTTTATGGTGAGTACATCTCCTGCGGCAGCGCCCGTGCCTGTCAGGTCAACCGCAACGGTGACCGAGCCATTCTCGACTTCATCAGCCGTCACGAAGACATTTCCATTGCCTATGGTCAGGGCCGGGGAGGTCGGTATGATCGTGTCTACGTCTGCGGAGAGCGTTTCGACTGCGGATGTGTTGCCTGCGAGGTCGGTCAGCGTTGCCGAAACAACAAGCGGCTCTCCGGAGGGAGGCGCTGTGACGGCCGCCTGAACGATGCCCGCATCGACCTGGCTAATTGTCAGCGTGATTTCCTGCCCGTTCACCGTGAGGACATCACCCGGTGCGGCACCAGTTCCCGTTAGGTCGATCTGCAGAGCGACCTCGCCGTTCACGACTTCGTCGGCCGTCACGAAGGCGTCTCCGTTTCCGATTGTCAGGCCAGGGATGCCCGGAACAACCGTGTCAACGAGAGCAGTTGCGGTTTGGACCGGCGAAACATTGCCAGCCGCGTCGGTCAACGTAGCTGACACCGTTAGCGTCTCCCCAGACGGCGGGGCTGCGACAGTGATGAAGACGGAGCCGGCGGTGACTTGACCCTCGGTCAGGATAAATAGCTGATCATTGATGCTCAGGGTATCGCCTACTACAGCGCCCGTCCCAGATAGCACAACCTCTACTAAAACGTCCCCATCGATAACTTCGCTTGCGTTGAGATAGACGTCTCCATCTCCAAGGATGATGCCGGGAGCGTCCGGCGCATCCGCATCTGCATCAGCATCAGCATCCGCATCCGCATCGGCATCCGCGTCGGCATCCGCATCAGCGTCGGCATCTGCATCTGCATCCGCATCGGCGTCGGCATCCGCATCAGCGTCTGCATCCGCATCCGCATCCGCATCAGCATCGGCGTCGGCGTCGGCATCCGCATCCGCATCCGCATCAGCGTCTGCATCGGCATCAGCGTCTGCATCGGCATCGGCGTCTGCATCCGCATCCGCATCAGCGTCTGCGTCTGCGTCGGCATCCGCATCCGCATCCGCATCAGCGTCTGCATCGGCATCAGCGTCTGCATCGGCATCGGCATCCGCATCAGCGTCTGCGTCTGCGTCGGCATCCGCATCAGCGTCTGCGTCTGCATCTGCGTCGGCATCCGCATCGGCATCGGCGTCGGCATCGGCATCCGCATCGGCGTCGGCATCGGCATCAGCGTCTGCATCGGCATCCGCATCCGCATCAGCGTCTGCATCGGCATCGGCATCGGCATCCGCATCAGCGTCTGCATCCGCATCAGCATCTGCATCCGCATCAGCATCTGCATCGGCGTCGGCGTCGGCGTCGGCATCCGCATCGGCGTCGGCATCCGCATCCGCATCAGCGTCTGCATCGGCATCGGCATCGGCATCGGCATCGGCATCGGCATCGGCATCCGAATCGTCCCCGCCAGACCCTGAAGCAAGTGCAATTCCGCCGGCGGCAAGGGCTGCCCCGGCAAGCCCTAAAACTGAAAATCCTCCTGCGCCAGCAGCTAATCCGGGTGCGCCAGCAACCATTTGGTCAACACCTTCAGCCTGAGCAAATTCGAAATCGGCTAGTCCTTCGGTATTCTGCGCCGCCCACACCTTGCCATCGCTATCCTGCAGCAGCAACTCGCTGTGTTCACCCCTGCCGTCGTCGTAGAACTCACGTATCGTGACCTCGTTGCCACCCTTTAGCTGAAGAACCAGATCGTTTCCCTGCCGGTGTGCAGAAGCGATGTCGGAAGGGGCCATCGCAAGCGTCACTTTGCTCGGGCTCGATAGCTGAATGTCATTACCTGCTACTCTCTGAGATGTGCCGGTGGCTTTGTCCACAACTATCGCGACCATGACTACTCCCTCGGGCGCACGTCTCGCCACTGACCGAATCGTTGACGATCCGCCTGGCAGCGTGACGATAGATTGATCTGATCCTCTCCTCAGGTCCGACCGCGAAACCGCTGGTCGATCCGCAGATAAGAATGTGTCTTATATTAGAAGATATTCAATTAGGTGCAGCTAATGTTATTTGAGAGTAGTAAACGCTGATTTAACGCAGTCAGACCTCATGGGTCATTTCAAGACGTAAGACAAAGGCAGATCGCAGAAGCCGAGACTTTGTTTTTGTACTACATCGTCTAGTAATTTGTTGAAAGGAAAGAAAATTTCCATTGTCTACACGGGAGGTGCAGGTCCTGTTGGCGAGTGGTAGCCGAAAGCATCCCTTAATCGCCCGGCTGAATATGCGCACTCGACATGAAGCTTGAAGAGGTCGTACTTCGTATTAATCTCGTCGAACCGGGCAGCGTGAAGCTCCTGTACCGCATTCAGGACATCAAGGAGATTACGAGTTCCAAGATCCAAGAACTGCTTCTTGTAAAGATCGACGGTCTCCCGCAGCATGCCTTGGCGCGAGGATAGCGAGGCACGAAGAGCTTCAAGACTGGACGTTTGGGAACGCGCCTCGGCCCAAGCTTTCATCACGTTCGTCTTTGCTGAGGCGATTCCCGCTTCGGAGGCTTGGGCGGCGAAGTTGGCGGCTCGCTGACGCGCTTTATATGAGCCTCCGTTGTACAAGTCACCCGTCACCTTCAGGCCAACAAGGTAGGCGGTATTGTCTCCTTTTCCAAAGAGGCCCATCTCGGTGCGGGCCTCCAAGGCCACCGTCGGAAGCATATCTGCGCGCGCAAGTCCCACACGGGCGTCTGCCTCCCTAGAATATGCTTCGGCAACGACAACCTCAGGGACGGCTCCCCAGTCGGGTTCTTCAATTCCGCAAGAGCGATAAAGCGAGCTAGGTAAATCAAGACTAATGCCTTTCAAAGAAGACAGCGCCGTGAGTGAACCAATTGTTGTCTCCCAGCGAGCCCTCTGGCCTGATAGCTCGATTTCGGTGGCCTGAGCTGCCTGTACCCGAGCTTCAGCCTGTAACTTGTCCGAGCGGGTACTGGCTCCGCGATCAGTGCGAGAAGTCACTAGCGCTTCAACTGCCTTGGTGTCAGCGACCTGCACCTTTGCGACAGCATTAAGGTCGATGTTGCGTTTTATCTCGATGGCTGCGAGCACTGTTTCGCGTATGATTTCATCGACGGTCGTCAAGAACTCGGCGCTTCTGACGTCTCTGACCGCTGTCTCGGCGCTGATCCTGCCTGAGACCTTGCCAAAATCGTAGATCATCTGTGTAGCTGATACGGATAGAACAGGAGACCAGTCGCTCGCTCCACCGCTTTCGCTCCCCAGATTAAGCCCCCCTCCGATAGAAGGCAGGTAGCCCGACCGCGCGTCGTTGATGGCTTCCTGTTGCTGCCTCACGCGGCCAGCAGCCTGAAGGATCCGCGGATGCCACTCTACGGCATAGCGTACCGCGCCTCTGAGGTCAGTGATATGAACTGTTTGATTCGGAAAAGCGTTTTCGCTGACAGCCGCAGAGAGTTTTATCGTCGCTGTCTTGGAGGATTTGATCTCAGTTGCCCGGTCTTTTCCGGACTGTGCGCATGATACTTGAGATAACGAGAGTGAAACAACTGCTAGCACCCATACTGGCCGGGTCTTCAAGCGCATCTAAGATCCATTGGACGTGGTAGGATAACCACGACCAGCCCACGCAGGAACAAACGGCGGGGTAGTGCATCCTTAGTTTAAGATATTTCTAATATAAATGATTCGTCGGATGTAACAAGCGGCGTCGTAGGCGCGTTACTGCCGACTAAGATATCAGCTCCTCCGCGGCTGGTTCAATGCGCCTCGCAGCAGATCGAGGCCCAGTTCTTTCTTTTATCAAGATCGAGAAACCCGCATGCATCGTCGGCGTCGAGGCAGGCGCAAGAGTTCGCAGTCTCGCGACGAGCTTAAACGAAACGGCAGTGAAGCTGCAAGCGGCCCAGGACATCGAGCGCCGCTTCCGACTCGTTGCCGATAACACCGCCGATATAATTACAGCGGTTGATCTTGCTGGCCGCCGCAGCTTCGTATCCTGCGCGTCACGTGACGTTTTGGGCCATGAGCCAAAGGAATTGATTGGCGACGCACCCTTAGATCTTGTCTTCGAGGAAGATCGCGAGCGCGTGCGAGAGCCATTCCGGCGTACCCGCGACAGCCTCAACGGTGGCTCTGAGCAGTACCGTGTCATCCGGAAAGATGGAACGCTTCTTAGGCGACCTGTACGCCTTGAAGGCGCACAGGATTGACGACGAGAAGACTTCCGCCTATATTCCGTCGAAAGATGGAGGCTGACGTGCCCAGCATAGCAAACGAGAACAGTGAGCGTATGAGTTTGAGGGTGCCTGCCACGGCCAAGGCTAAACTCGTGCGCGCTGCGGCGCTTCGTAATACCGATTTGACGGATTTCGTGACGCAATCCGCCCTGCGAGAAGCAGAGGCTGTGATCGAGGAAGCCGAGACGATAAAAGTGTCGAAGCGCGATCATCTTCGCATTCTTGAGCTTCTGGAAAATCCGCCCAGACCTAACGCCAAGCTGCGCGCGGCGATCGCCGGTTTGCCTGACAGCCTATGACTTTACCTGCATGGCATGAGGAACCGATCGCCAAGTCCCACGGTCGGGCGGAGTTCGATTGCGGCGACGCTAAGATGAACGAGTTCCTGGTCCGCTTTGCCCGACAAAGCCACGAGCAGAATGCCTCGAAGACCTTCTGTGCTATTGATAACACAGTATCCGACCGCATTCTTGGGTTCTATACAATCGCGCCTTCGGCAGTCGAGCATGCAACTGTGCCTGATGCGATGACACGCGGTCTTGCCCGCCATGACGTGCCAGGCTTCAAGCTTGCTCGACTGGCTACCGACCGCGCAGTTGCCGGGCAGGGATTGGGAGGCCGGCTCTTGGCCGCCGCAGCGCTCCGCTGCCTGCGACTTGAAGGAGAGGGTGGGGGACTTCTACTGATCATCGATGCCAAAGGCGAGCGAGCCGCCAACTGGTACGCTTCCTATGGCGCCGAACCGCTGAAGGACAAGCCGCTAACTCTCGCGATGCCGCTCATCACCTTCGCGGCCGACTTGCGTGCCAAAGGTCTCCTTTGATCCCGTAAGGCGCGGGAACACGATTGATTTCGCCGCATTACGATCTATCGCATCGTGATGATTATCTTGAGGATAAGCTATACCACCAATGACCATATGGCGAGCCGGCGCCTGCGGCGGCCCGGCTGGAGAGGAAGAAGGCTGAAGCGGCCTTCATCAGCCATTCCGGAGAAATGAACGACCCGATTGCCGAGTTCGACATCGGACGGCAGATCCATGTTCTCAACGATTATGGCTTGTCGGTCCCTCTCGAGGCCGAGACGGTATCTGTAAAAGTTCCCATTTAGATTGGTGTCGCTGAGATCGTCCTCTGCACTGTCGGGCTCGCGGTAAGAAAGCAGAGGAGAGTCAAGCACAACGATCCCGGGGTGAGGCAGATCATTGACGGCGCAATATTGCATAAGAGAAATCGTAAACGCCGACTGCGTAGTGGCCCTGAGCCCTTTTCCGTATGACGTTCTCGCTTTCCCGGACACCACAGGATCTTTGGCGGTTGTGTCGAAGTGCACATGCTTGAGCGCCGGGAAACCCCATTGCCGGAGCACGCTTTCAACACGTTCCGCGAACGGGGCAACCACGGTATTTTCAGGCGATTGTTGGATGTGGCATCGCCCGCCCCCCTTCGTTCTGCCGTTCCAGGTTGGCCTTGCAACTGGTGAGATCATTTGGATTGCTGAAGAGACCGAGCGCTTCACGTACATTCGCGCCCTTGTCCGCCAGCTCCTTGCATGGTGCGCGTGGTCCGGTGATACAACGGTCTCGATCTCAATCGAGCGTTCGCTCAGTGAATTCCTCATGTTGGGAAGGGATTTCCGAATTGATTGCGCCTCCGCATTCAACGCGGCGATTGTAGTCGTCAGCTCGGACTGCCGAGACTCAATGCTTTTGCATCTCCGCCTCGGTCGCTGCGACGGCCACCGCTACATCGCCGTGGCAGACCGCACTGGGATCGCGATGGTCCGGCGAAGCACCGCATGTCGGGCAGGATCGCCTGTTGGACAACCGAAAAAAAGCTACCCGCCTCGCGGATACCTAAGAGGCGCTCATAGTCCGAAACGTAATGCTCCCGTAGAAGATTGAAGCGGTCAAGCAGAGTGGCAATTTCCGCGTATCGATCGTTGATAATCTAGAGCTTCTGGATGATGGCCCGCCTTCTGGAGGAGATCGCCTTAAATTTTTCCTCTGAGAAGGCGAGCTGTTCGGCGCGATTGTCCATCGCTCTCGTAAGCCGTTCGTCCTGACCAGACAGTTCGGCGCGTGAGCCGGATATATGTCGCGATGCGTTTTTGAGCATCCGCGATCAGCTAATCGATAAGATCGATTTGAGCCAGTCGCTTCTGTTCTTCGGCGGACGTGCTTTTGCGCGACAGGAGCGCTCTGTCATCGACGCCGGTCAACAACATCGTGAAGACGGACGTATTTGCCGTATTCGCTGTATAGTTCCCATCGAGCAGGGGCGAACGCTTCTGGATGATCTCCTCCTCGTTGACGATCGCCAGCCGCGCAATGTTCTGGAAGCTCAGCGCCTGCGTTTCATCCCTGGTATTCTTTTTGATCCGCTTGCTTGAAAGGCCGATCTTTGTTGGTTTCCTCGCGGAACTGAGCCGGGGGTGCGGATAAATAGTCGGGCTGTTTCATAAGTTCAGACCGAGGCTCTGAGGATACTCGACTGTGCTGAGCGATCCCAGCGATATCTAGATGCGCTTCTCATTGTACCAGCGGATACTCACCCCTGACAGGATCTCAAGAGCAAACTCATTTTCGTCACTGAGGTAGATAGGCATCGCCACCCTTGGCGATTATATCTTCCTCGCTGAGGGACCGGTGCCAGTGCGAATAGAGCACGAAGCGGTCGCGCGGAAGCCCCACTTGCGTCTTCAGGTGACGATGGATGACACTGAAGGCTTTGTGTTCGCATCCACCCCATAAAAAGACGCTCTCTCGGCATGCTGGCCATCGAATAGAGCAAATTGCATCTTGAAGCAGCGTCGTGGTGCCTGCACCCTTTCCGTTGCGATACAACCATTGGATCGAAATCCCGCTTGGCGAGAAAAGCGGCAGCTTGTCGGCCGGGGTGTCAACTTCGATCAATGCATGGCCGATTGCCGTCGGCGGCAGATCCTCGAGAATTCTGGCAATGCCGGGCAAGGCGGTCTCGTCGCCGGCGAGAACGTAGAAGTGCGCCTGCCTTGGGCCGTTTGCTGCCGGCCCCAATATGCCAACGACATCGCCTAACCTTGCATTCTTCGCCCAACGGGTCGCGGGACCGGGATGATCATGGAGCGCGAAATCGATTGTGATTGTCTGTCTTGTCGTGTCGATGAAGCGGATCGTATAGACGCGCGTCGGAACCGCAGTATTGTCCTGCCAAACGACATGCCCACGATAGTCAAGTAGCGGCCAGCGTGGCGCGGCGACGTCTCGCGGCTGAAAAATAAGACGGCAGTGGAGCTGGTCTTTGCGGTCGTAACGCTCGAGGTTTTCGCCCTCGAAAACGATTCTACGAAAGCGAGGCGACAAGTCCGCAATGGTCTGCACCCGCAAAATGCGCAGATCGTCGGGTAAGGCTGGATCTGCATGATCGCCTTCCCATTGGATATCCAGATTTTCACGGGCGGCGACGAAACCGATCGGCCCGACCAGAGCATGTTTTAGTCGGTTCAGTCCGCCCGGATCGGAGGCTTCTGCCGTCAGCCGAAAACCGGTCCCCGTCGCCTCGAACGTGGCATCGCCGAATGGCGAATGGATATGATGAATGCCACCTGCCTTTTCGACGGTCATGTCGTGCGTTGCAATCGATTCGACAATCGGTTCGATGTAGTCGCAGATTTTTTCGAAGTGGACCGTGGCATGTGCGCGGTATGGGCTGTTGCTGATCAATGGCATTGGGCGTGGCTCCGTGTCTCAAATCGCCGCCCATAGCGGTCCCTCTATGGGAAACGCTGCAAAGTCGCGATTAATGGCGTCGAGAATGGCGGTTGAATCGATATCGGCACATCGATCCGGATGCAGCCATCTGGCTGCCTGGGAGACAAACAGCACGTTGAGGGGCAAGTTGGTAATTAACCCGGTCCATATCCCGTAAACACGCTTTGAACGAACGCTCGGCAGATGTTCGAAACTCGGTCGGCCCTCGATCAGGTGCTGCAATCCCTGTCGGCCAAGTTCGGCGTCGATCCCAGGGCCGATGGGCGGGCGGCCACCCGAAGCCCAGCCGCCACCGGAGGCGATATAGACCTCTTGCGGTGTGGCAAGAAGGTACTCAAGCGAAAGTTTCTCAAACCACGACGCGCTCACGCCGGGAAGCGGCTGACCACCGGCTAGCGCCAGCAATTCGCCCCACTTCTTTCTGCCCGCCGCCCAGCAGCAGTCATCGAGCGTCGACTGAACCTCCAGATAGGTCGTGACGGGCTTCGCACCTGAAACGCGCGTTGCAATGCCCGCCATTTCCCGCTCGACAAAGGCGATGTAGGCCTCGGCTTTGTCGGAAGCACCCAGAAGTGTTCCCCACATGCGCATAGATGTTTTCATCGCATCAACCGGGCCGCTTGCCCGCGCCTCACCGGCCGCGTTTGAGGAGGCGTCGCTGAACACCACGGGAATGCCGATCTCCTTCAGCCTCTGCAGCAGGGAATTCTCATCACCCAGCGGCGTCATGAAGGCCGTGGTCACGATCAGGTCGGGAGACATGGCGATCAGCCCTTCAAGCGAAAGTGTGTCCGGACTTAGCGTCCCGACCGTGCTGACGGAATGGCCGTTCAGCAGGATCGTCTGTAATTCACCGCTGTCGAGCCGATCAACGGCAGCCCAGCCCACGACCAGAGAAGCAGGGTCGCCATGCAGGAGCGACATTGTCAGCAGGTCATGCGCCTCCAGCAGCACGATCCTTTTGGGCAGGGCAGGGAGGTCCACCTCGCGCCCCGCCATATCCCTCACGGTAAGCGGCTGCTCGGCTCCGGCGGGCTGAATGCCGGAAAGGATACCGGCTGCCGCAAAGGAGATGCAAAAGCCTCGTCTCGTTATGATCACGACGATATCACCATTTGTACCTGAGGCCAGCGAGTACCGTGCGGCCGTTGCCGTACTGGCAATAATACTCGGAGCTGCAGGAGGAGTAAAAGTCCTTGTCGAGCAGGTTTGTGACGTTCAGTGTCGCCTGCAGCCCCTCGAGGTTCGGGTTCGTTGCGCCAAAATCATAACGAAGTGCGGCGTCAAGAAGGGTGTAGCCATCGGCTCTCACCGTGTTGGTGTCGTTACTATAGCTGGAGCCGACGAAACGCAGTCCGCCACCGATGCTTAAGCCCTCCAGTGCACCCGAATCGACGGTGTAGTTTGCCCAGAGAGAACCGTAGTAGCGCGGTACGGCCTGCGGCCGGTTGCCTATGATCGATGTGATGCCGGACTTGGAAACTTCCGTGTCGAGCAGGGAAACCGCAGCGATCAGTTCGAGATTGCTGGTGAGGCTTCCTCTCGCCTCGAACTCCAGCCCGCGGGAATGGATTTCTCCCTGCTGTTCGTTGAAGCCTGATGAGGCGTTGTAATAGACCACATTCTGCTGGTGAATATCGAAAGCAGAGAGCGTGAAGATGGCGTCCAGCCCTGGAGGCTGGTATTTGACGCCCGCCTCATATTGCTGCGCTTCCGTCGGCTTGAACGGACTGCCATTAGCGCCAACGCTGGTGGAGGGTTCGAACGAAGTGGAATAGCTGACATAAGGCGCTACGCCGTTGTCGAAAAGGTAAAGCAGGCCGGCGCGATAGCTTGTTGCGCTGTCGGATCGTTTCAACGATGTTCCGGCGAGGAGATTGTCAGTGTCCTGACCCGCCCAATCGTGCCGCACTCCGAAAACGCCGCGCAGCCCGCCGATCTCGATCTGATCCTGAAGATAGATGCCTGTCTGGCGAAGCAATTGATCATTGTCGATCGCCGTCATGAATGGACCGACCGGTCGGCCGTAGACCGGGTTGGCCACATCAAGCGGGGCTGCTCCGCCCAGCAGATATTCCCAGCTGCTGCTTGAGCGCTGAATGTCGAGGCCGGCAAGAAGCGTATGACCGATGGCGCCGGTTTCGAACTTGAATTCAGCCTGGTTGTCAAAGGAAAAGCCTTCGACGTCCTCAATGGAATGGACGGCCCAGCGGGGAATGATACCCGCCGCGGACATTGGCCCGTTCATCTGCAGCGAACGCATATCGCTGTCCACGCCGGAATACCGGAAGTTGGAGCGGATAATCATCTGGTCATCGAACCTGTGCTCGAATTCGTAACCGGCACCATACTGGATGCGCCTGAAAGCGTCATAATTCGGATCGCCGACATTGAGGTCCCGGCTGAGGAAACCGGCATAGCCCGCAGGCGCCAGAAACGTCGGATAGAGCGAGTTAAAGTAGCCTCCTTCCGGATCGCGCTGATAATAGCCGGACAGAACGAGCGAAGTATCTTCGTCCGGCTGCCACTTGAGCGATGGCGCAATGCCGAGACGTTTTTCATCCACATCGTCATAGCGTGTGCCGGAGGAACGGCCAACAATGCCGATACCATATTGCCATGTTTCATCCCTGGTGATCGGTCCGGTGGAATAAAGACCGCTGTGCACCCTTCCATCGGTCCCGACCTCAAGTCTTGCCTCGTTCGACTGCACGCTCGACGGCTTGCGGCCGACCTGATTGACAAGACCGCCGGGGCTCACTTGGCCATAAAGAAGCGCTGCCGGCCCCTTCAGGACGTCGATGCGCTCAAGGAGAAATGGATCAAGGGAGGGTGTTGCAAAGGCCTGACCACGTTGAAGTTTCAAACCATCCAGATAATTCACGTAATTTGTAGCCGTGCCAAATGCGCCGAAGCCGCGCAGAAATACGGAATCGTAACGCGAATTCGAGTCCCGATCAGACAAAACACCCGCTGTGTAGCGCAGCGCTTCACCGACCGTTTGCGGGTTCTGGTCGTCGATCTGCTTGCGCGTTATGACCGTAACGGATTGCGGCGTTTCCGTTAGAGGTGTTCCGGTCTTGGTTGCCGACCGGGTAGCCTTGGCGGTGATAGTCGCAGGTGTTTCGGCCGCGCCATTATTACCCTGTATGACAATTGTCTCCAATTGTGTGGCCTGCTCTTGAGCCAGAGCATGGGTCGCCAACAGAAAAGTTGCTGTCGTTAGAATGGTTTTAGTTGAAAGACCTTGCTTCACGAATTCGCCCTCATGGTCGAAGCTTGGGAAATCTGCTAGATCGAATAAATCAAACGGGACTGTCCTGTCCAGTTAATATGAAAGTGTAGGTCAACTTTTCTGTTGGCATTCCTGCTCAACGTCTTCAAACACGCCGGGCACGGACAAGTGCGGAGGAAATCTGGTGTCGGAAAGAAGAAGCGCGACAGCGCGGGTTGGTCGACCCTCAAAGGCGGAACAGAACGCTGCAGCCGAAAGGATAATCGACGCTGCGACCACGCTCTTTGCCACGCGCGGCTTTGCCGGCACCTCCATGGAGCAGGTCGCGTCGCAGTGCGGGGCCGGCAAGGATACCGTTTATCGCCGCTTTCCCTCGAAAGTCGCCCTGTTCGAGGCCGTAGTGGAACACGCTCATGGCCGGGCGGTGGCGCGGCTGAAAGGCTTGCCGATGGCGCAGGGCGACGCTCTTGAGTGCCTGCGGGCCCTGATGCGCGAATTGCTGCATATCAATATGGAGCCGGACCTCATTGCGCTGAAGCGTATCACCTTCAGTGAAGCGGTCGTATTCGAGAAGAAGGCACCGATCCCGCCGCAACCAGATCCGATCATGAACCGGCTCGTCGATGCCGTAAAGACAGCGCAGGATGCTGGCATTGTTGCGACCGGGGATGTGAGCCTGATAGCCAACCATCTCATCCACTGCCTTGTCGCAATGCCCACTTCATCCGCGATGATGGGCAGCACCGAATTCGATACAAAACAATCTGTCGATATCCATTTCGACAGGACCTGGAACTGGCTTTTCAGAGGAATATCGGCAGACAGCTAACGGCGGAGGCGACCAATTTTGTGGAGGGTTCTGGATTTTGAAATCGAGCGCGCTGTCACAAATCTTCCAAAGCTTGCTATCCGCCTCCTCTCGCGCCCAGTGCCGCGTTGTGATGCCCCTCTCCAGCTGCGAAAGACGTGGATGTTCCGAGCTGCCTCTTTCAGAACTGTCGATAAATGAACGCTATCTGAGTTTGGATGTTGGAACGGGTCATTCGGTCCCAGTCCCAAATCAGTCGTGCGGTGGTTGGCGATCGGATCATTGTTTCGCATCAAACAATCCGGCTATGGGCCAAGAAATTCGGACGAACCTTCACCAACCGGATCCGTCAACGTTCGTGCGGCCAAGCCGCCGTGATGCCAAGGCGGCCAAACGCCTGATGCGCAAGCTGCTGAAGGGCCAAGGCTGTGCGCCACGCGTGATGGTTACCGACAAGCTGTGATCGTATGACGCCGCAAAACGGGAGATCATGCCCGGCATCGAGCACCGTTCCCACAAGGACCTCAACAATCGGGCGGAGAACTCCCATCAGCCGATCCGACGGCGAGAGCGGATCATGAAGCGCTTCAAATCACGGTGACAGTTGCAGCGCTTCGTATCCATTCACGATCCAATCGCCAACCTCTTCCACATTCCACGACACGACATTTCCGTCAGCCACTATCGCGAATTGCGCGCCGCTGCCATGGCCATGTGGGCAAAAATCGCCCGTTTATAATCGGCAAGTCGAGCCGGGAGGCATCCCGTCGTCTGGCCGACGTTAAGTTTACGGTGCCCGCAGGCTGAGAGGGAACCGGAAGTAAAGGCACACGGCGTGGGCAATGACTTCGGCGGGAAAGCGATGGAGGCGATAAGGAGGATCTCGATCAATCATGGCCGAACATCCCACGTTTAAGTCCATACTCCATTAAGTTGACTGTGCCGTATGAGGCCATAACCGGTTTCGCTTCATTCGAGCGCGGCCGACAGCATGAGGGCGCTCGAGCGGGCTGACGTCTGCCAGCGGAAGCGTCGGGTGGGTGATAATCTGAATGTTGAGTGGGTTTATGGGAAAGATGATGGCGAAACGGGTCGGACGGACGAGTTCAGATCGTGCATTACGGAAAAGCGGCTCAGCTTCATCCAGACGATCGGAGCGAAGGGCGGATAGCATGCGGTGTCCTTTCAGAACGAGGCCGGCATCCCTCTCTAAGACTGGCCGGCGAAGATGCCGGGCGAATGGGTGAATACCCAAGTGCTTCCCGCACTCTCTCCGACCACTTGCCCGCCTCCTTTCCGGCCCCGCTCTGCCTCTCTCAGTTCACCCTTTCAAATTCGACATACCGATCTGTCGCCGTTGCCATCGACCAATTCCCGGCCTATATTCTGGTCTAAATAGGGAGATCGAAATGAAGCTTTCTGAGCAGGTCAAACCCATCAGCTATCTCAAGGCTCATGCCCCGGAGATCGTGCGCAATCTGTCGGAAAACCGTCAGCCGGTCGTGCTGACCGTGCATGGGGAGGCAAAAGCCGTTCTCCAGGATGTAGCCCAGTACGAGGAGACGCAGGAGACGTTGGCGCTGCTGAAGATGCTGGCGCTGACCAACCGACAGGTCGAGGCCGGTAAGGTTCGACCTGCCGGAGAGGCGTTCTCGCGAATTCGCCAACGTCTGTCAGGTAAAGAGGCTTGATGCGTTATCGGGTCCTGCTCTCCGACGACGCCGAGCGCGATATCGAAGAGCTTTATCGCTTCCTCGCGGGCCGTGACGGGCTCGACACGGCGGAGCGGATTCTTGACGAACTGGAAGCCGCCGCCAGCAGCCTTGAGGAGATGCCTGAGCGCGGCAATATCCCGAAGGAACTCATATCGGTCGGGATCACCGAATACCGTGAGCTCCACCACAAGCCCTGGCGAATGATCTACAGGATCATCGGCTCGGATGTGATCGTCTACTGCGTGGTCGATGGACGCCGTGACATGCGCTCCTTCCTCGAACGCCGTCTGCTCCGATAGGATCACCATCCACGAGCGGCCGCAGGCGGGGTCGGCTCAGTGGGCCGGGCCGATAAAGGCGTCGTAGGGGCGCTCCGTGCACAAGTGCCCGAACGGCGTGATGACGATCTCCCGGCCGTCACGGCGAACGCGCAGAGCACATAGCGCGGTTCTCCGACCGCAGCGTCGGTACACTCGGCCAGGCCAGAATTGCCGTCCGCGGCGGCGCGCAGCAGCGTTTGGAAATTGGTTCTAAAGCTTGTCGCAGTTAACATGATTCGGGATTTCGGTTTTGCCTAATCTGTGATTCACTGTGCCCATGGAAGGAGAAGCGCCATGGGCAGCCGCATTCAATTGAGTTGCGTGAGCGTGTCGTTGCGTTTGTGAGTGACGGCAATAGCCACCGAGGGCAGTGCGGCATTTTCGCGTTTCACCTCGTTTCGTCAACAACATGATGATTCTGCAGCGGACGTCCGGCTCGCTTGCCGCCACCAAACAGGGCCATCCGCCCGGGACCAAGCTTTTGGCCCATAGCGAGTGGATCAGCGAGAGTGTGGCTCTCAATGGTGAAGTGACCTTGGATGAGCTGTGTGTCGAACTTGCCGGGCGTGGCATCGAGGTCCCTCGGGCAACCGTCGGCCGGTTTCTGCACAGGCTTGGGCTCAGCAATAAAAAAAGCCTCAAGGCAAGCGAGCAGCGCAGAGCGGAGATAGCCAGGGCGCGTGACATGTAAATCAATGGCATCGTAAAGTTAACGGGTACTTGGAGGTTGTTGGGCGATGAAGAGGCATGACAAACCGTGATCCGCTCTACCGTCGCCACCGCTTTCCCGCCGAGATCATTGGCTACGTTGTGTGGCTCTATTTCCGCTTTCCCCTAAGCCTGCGAATGGTCGAAGACATGCTTGCGGCCCGTGGCATCATTGTCTCGCATCAGACCGTGCGGGTATGGGCGGAGAAATTTGGAACGACCTTTGCAAACGAGATCCGTCGTCGGTCATCCGGTCGGCTCGGTGACAAGTGGCACCTCGATGAGGTCGTTATTTCGATCCGGGGCAAGAAGCATTGGCTATGACGTGCCGTGGATCAGGATGGTTTTGTCTTGGAGGTTCTGTTACAAGGCGCCGCAACGCCAAGGAGGCCAGGCGCCTGATGCGCAAGCTTTTGAAAGGCCAGGGACGCGCGCCGTGCGTGATGATCACCGACAAGCTCCGATCCTACGGCGCAGCAAAACAGGAAACTCATGCCCGACGTCGAGCACCGCTCGCATAAAGGGCTGAACAATCGGGCCGAGAATTCCCACCAGCCAGTCCGAAGGCGAGAGCGGATCATGAAGTGCTTCAAGTCAAGGCGGTATCTGCAACGCTTCGTTTCCATTCATGGTCCGATCGCCAACCTCTTCCACATCCCTGCCACGAAATCCCCTCCAACCATCATCGCGAACTGGGAACAGCGGCGATGAAGATTTGGGCGGAAATCGCTCGGATATGAACGGTAGTATGCGGTTGGCGTAAAACCTTTGCTTTTCGGTCGTTAACTTTACGATGCCGTCGCGAGAGCTGTCGGCTGGATCGCCCATGCATTGGAACAGAAGCTGGACGACCAGCTGATCCGACCCCGGGCCCGTTATTCAGGGCGATAGGTGATCACTTCAAACGCTGCTAGATCGAGTTCCAAACCTGGTCCGGATTCCTTCAAGAGCGGTGATGCTCCGCGCCACCTCCCGGCATAGCGACCGCAATTTCCCTATTCTGCGATGTCGCCCGAGTACTCGAAACCGTATCGCCGCAGTTCGGTTCGTGGACGGAGGCGACCTCAAACGTGTTTCAGGTCGCAAAAGGCTCAACAAAGTGCAAAAGAAAAGTTCCTCGCTTCCACCAGCGACATTCACCGGCGCGCTCCGCCTCACCGGCATGACCGCACCCTTCGTTTATGATGGAGCGATGAACGGCAATGTCTTCCTGGCTTATGTCGAGCAAGTGCTCTCGCCGACCCTTCAGACCGGCGACGTCGTCGTTATGGACAACCTGCCGACCCACACGGCAGCCGGGGTGCGCGACGCCATCGAGCGCGCCAGCGCCAAACTCATGTTCCTGCCATCCTATAGTCCCGACTTTAATCCCATCGAAAACGCATTCTCGAAATTGAAAGCTATGCTACGGGCTTGGGCGGAGCGGAAAATCGACGCCCTATGGGATGCCGTCGGCACTTTGATCCCCCGATTCACATCGCAGGAATGCGCAAACTACGTAAGCGGCTGCAGGATATGACCCGGATTGAACAGGATCTTCTCTAGTAGCAGCCTTCGCCAATGGTGCCGCCAAAGATCGGGCGGCAGTCAGTACCGCGATCAGTCCGCCCTGATCAAATGGACAGACAGGGGGGCAGATTACCAAGCTCAAGCTCGTAAAACGCCAGATGTACGGTCGAGCAAAAATCGACATCCTTCAGGCCCGCATCGTTGGCGCCGGATAGGCCTCTGACCACCAAAATTGCGTCAGAGCTGAGTATTGACCGCTCTGGCGGGGTGAATGTTCCGTGCTGATTGGCACTCTAAGTTCGAGGGAAGGCAACCAAACCTGGTTACCTTCCCGATGCTCACCGGCGATTTTTGCGCCAAGGCGCATTCTTCTGCCAGTCGCCGGCCATGATGCTCCCGAACGGAATCACTTCGTCGACTACTTCGGCAAGACCATAATGCTCGATCTGTGCCCGCACATTTGCGGCGCTCTTGTAGGCGCTGGGCAGCTCCGACACGTCGGCAAAGCCAGAGAAGAAGCGCACATCGAGACCGCTTGTCTCCTTCTCAAGGATTGCCGCGATGTTGTTCGGGCTGAGCCCACGTGAATCCGCTCCATATTCTGCCGACAACTGGCGCACATGGGCGCTGCGCGAGATATTGCGCCCCGCGCCATGCGGCGAGAAGCCGAGACCATGAGCGGCATTCGCTCCGCGAACGATCAACACCGGTTCCGCCATATTTAGCGGGATGATAGTCAGATCGGTCGCATCATGCCCCCAATTGTCGAACGCGGGCGTCGCACCCTTGCCGTGATAGAATAGCCCGTCAGACTTCCGGAAAACGAAATTGTGCTCGTTCCAGAAGCGATCGGCGACCTTGACCGAGAGTTTCTCCGCCGCCATGTCGTGAAGGATATAATGGTTTTCCTTCGTCCACTGGCGAATCGTCTGCAAGGCGGACCAATAGAGATCACCTTCCTCGGTATCTGCCGGGATCCATGCATTCTCGCGATGGGTCTCGGGCGATAGCTGTTCGCGAAACCGGTTGGCGATCTTCATGCCCTTGTCGTAGAGCCGTGCACCCGGAGCTCGCGATCCATGATGGGTGACAAGCGCCGTTTCACCGGTCGACTTCATTGTGCCGACGTAGGCGAAATGGTTGCCGTCTCCTTGGGTTGCGAAGTGCTCGATAGCGATACTCAGTGCTGCACCCTGAAGATACGGGTTCCGCTCGAAAGCCGATAGCGTCGTCTCCGAAGGCTTTAACTGTGCGCCGCGCGGACGACCGCCAGGACCGAAATGGGTTACGGAGTGTACGGCGTCCAGCAGCGCCTTTGGATCGACACCTCGAAAGATCGAAATCGCCATCGAGCAGCAGATATCGGCCGAATGCATCCCGGGATGGATCGCTTCGGAAGCGACCACGCCGCCAACGGGTATTGTGCCGACCGGACCTGCTGGGCAGGCATCCGGCATGATTGCCGCGGAACGGACCACCGGCGTGCGTACTAAGGCGCGCATCGTAGCATGGACTTTTTCGACATTGTCGTGCTCGAAAGCGTTCTCGGCGCGGATGTTCGAATAGATCTCTATATCGTTATAGGCCCTCAAAGGGAGTGTTGGGCCCGGCTGGAAAGCCCCTGCTGCTTCCAGTGCCTCTGTCATCGAACCGCCCTTACTTAAAACCGCGTTGGCGGCCTCGAGGGCTGGGCGAAACCATTTTCCCTGGCTCATGCCAGCATCGATCAAATCCTGTCCGCTTATTACCGCTATCATCGTCTTCTCTGCGTCTGCAGCCCTTCTGTTAGGTCGCTTTCTCTTCAGACACCGTATGGGTGACGAGCTTACAAGGGACCATAGCGGCACCTCTTGGTTCGTTCGTGCCAGATACATTTCAAGTGGCGTGCCAATTTCGAGAAGCGAGTGCGGAGCGAAAGAAAATTTCCAGTATCCATCTGTTTTTAAAATATAAAATTTTCTCGTTCCAATGAAAAATACGACAGTTGCAAGATCTGATGTCTTAACTGTACTATTATTCACTCTAGCATTTTATAAATTTGGATAACTCATGAAACGGCGCGTCGCGATTAGCATATTGGGGACGACCCTTGATACGGGGAAATGGGACAATCGCTGGAGCCGCTGGCGACCGACCGTCGCGCTTTGCCAGCAACCAGGCCTCTTCATCGACCGGCTGGAACTGATCCACGACAATCATGCGCAGCCTCTCAGCCAGCGTATCGTTGAGGACATTGGCACTGTCTCGCCAGCCACGGAGGTCAGCACCAATGTCATCAACTTCCGGGATCCCTGGGATTTCTCGGAGGTCTACACAAACCTGAGGGACTTTGCCCGTGCCTACAGCTTCGACCCCGATACTGAAGATTATCTCGTCAACATAACCACCGGCACACACGTAGCCCAGATCTGCTGGTTCCTCCTGACCGAGGCGCGCATCATCCCCGGTCGACTGCTGCAGCTTTCACCGTCGCGCGGTCGGGAGGCCGAACAGGATGTCGTAGGTACCCACCGGATCATTGACCTGGACCTTTCCCGTTATGACGAGATCGCCAAACGTTTCGCATCCGAACGGGAGGATGCAGCTTCCTTTTTGAAGTCAGGAATATCGACGCGAAGTGCCGCCTTTAATAGGATGATCGAGGAGATCGAGAGGGTAGTAATCAGATCGACCGCACCCGTCCTTCTCACCGGACCGACCGGCGCCGGCAAGTCGCAGCTTGCCCGCCGGATTTACGAGCTGAAGAAGGCGCAACGGAAAATCAATGGCCCGTTCGTTGAAGTCAACTGTGCGACGCTGCGTGGCGACCAGGCCATGTCGGCGCTGTTCGGCCATGTGAAGGGCGCCTTTACGGGCGCGGCCAACGAACGTGCGGGCCTTCTGAAGTCCGCCGACGGGGGCGTCCTGTTCCTTGATGAGATTGGCGAACTCGGCCTTGATGAGCAAGCCATGTGCTTGCGCGCGATCGAGGAAAAGAGATTTCTGCCCGTCGGCGCGGATCGTGAGGTCGCGGCGGACTTCCAGTTGCTCGCAGGCACCAATCGCGATCTCGGCGAAGATGTTCGCAAGGGACGTTTTCGCGAGGACCTCTACGCCCGGCTCAATCTCTGGACCTTTCAACTGCCAGCTCTGCGCGAGCGTAAAGAGGATATAGAACCCAATCTCGATTTCGAACTCAAGCGCTATCTGGAGCGGGAAGGCGAGAATATCACTTTCAACAAGGAGGCCCGGGAACGCTATCTGACATTTGCCGCCGGTCCACAAGCGGTGTGGAGTGCCAATTTCCGCGATCTGTCTGCCTCGGTAACGCGCATGGCAACGCTCGCGCCGCATGGGCGTATCACAACGGAGGTCGTTGATGAAGAGATCAAGCGCCTCAATGCGGTTTGGCGCCGCGCGACCGATGATGATCGGACCAATGCGATTATCGAAGACGTGCTGGGCGTGGAAGCATTAGCCCGCCTCGATCGTTTTGATGCCGTGCAGCTCGCGACAGTTCTTCAGACCTGCCGGGAGCATATGACGGCAAGCTCTGCCAGCAGGGCCTTGTTCGCAATCTCACGATTGGAAAAGAAAAGCAACAACGACGCAGATCGGCTGACGAAATACCTCGCGCGCTTCGGCATCAAATTTGAGGACGTCAAACTTCGCTGACGAATGGCTGCTAGAGGCCCCTCACTAACAGGGAAGACAAGCTTTCAGGTTGGTTTGAGATATACCACAATTTGCTGAGGGGTTTAGGTAGGTGGAACGTCGTGCCAGCGGTTCGCATTTTTTCAGGAGAAGAGTAGCCGGTTGGGTAAAATGCGAAAGAATGGGATGAGCCAAAGCATCAGATTATCTCACGCATGGTCTTTCTGACGGCATTCGCCCGCTGGTAACGACCTGGCGACCGTCCCAATTTCCAAAGGTTACTGATTTCGTCACGTCGACTCTAGTCGATAAGCTGACACCTTCCGCTTCCAAGCAAGATAGAATCCGGGAAAGCGATATGGAGCGGATGTTTTCGGTGGAGATCTCGATCCTCCGTACGGTCGAATGAGACATCGGAACTGCGACAAGCTGGATCGTGGAGCGGTTCTTCAATCGTATCAAATAAATGCGTGGCCTCGCGACGCGATACGACCGGCGCGCGGACAATTACCTCGCCGCCCTCAAACTTGCCGCCACGAGGATATGGATTGCATCAGCTAATGAATCCATGTCCTAGGCGTACCGTGGACTAGCACCAGGCCCGCGATCTTGAAAGAGATGGCTCGGATTTTCCTGTCGATCAGTACGGAAAGGCGATAAATGAACATTTTACGCTCTTGGCCGCCACCACACTCCGGCTCAAACCCGGCATCCTTATACTTCTCGATTCGCTCGACCAAATCGAATTGCCACGCGCCATTGCGACTTCTTCGTCCCATTCAACAGAACAAAGCCATCTTTGGGCTCATGGACTGACTGGCTGTTTCGATGCAATTATTGCGCACAGAGATTACGACGCAAGCGAAACCTCACAGGATCCGTTTCTCTCGGCGGCGAGGTCTTGATCAAGGTGACCGCAAATTTCGTAACAGAAAAATCTTAGATTGTTTGAGTTTGGTACGAGCTGGCAGTTACAGAGCGGCATTGCACAAAAAATTGGATAATTTAATTCGATCTCCGACATTTGGGGTTGGTACTCGATGAGCGAATCCGCTGATCCCCGTAGGTTAATCCCTATTTTGTGAGTGAGCATCATCTGCAGCCGCCAAGCAACCTCACTCAAGCAGCTCCAGATGCTTAAGCAGTTTCTACGAAGCTGATCTCGGTTTTGCTGGCGACGATGATGTGAAGGTCACGGATCATCCCAGCGGCCTGTAGAAAAGCTTCTCGCACGTCGTGATCGCTTTGCCATCCTCGTTCGACAGAAAGAGCAATTGTGTGAATGTCGAGAAGACAATCACGACCTGGGCCTACCGGCATGCCGATTGTTTCGCGCAGGTCCCGGACTGTGGCCACAGCCCTCTCAAGCATACGCCGTTTCTGATAGCCATCGAGAAGGTGGATCCGATTAGCGTTGACGACAAGCTCGGCAATGAAACTGTTTGTCGGGGTCATGAGGTAATGTTGCCGTGGAACTCCTCGTGCGTCAACAAATACCAGCCAGAGGGCTGGCGTTTGATACAATGTTTTGATGACGAGCTGTGATGCGAGCGCATCATTAAGGAATCGCTCATGTATCACTGATCATATCTGCCACTTCGAGCGTCACGTGAACAATCTTCATCAGGAGAACTTCTTGCCATCGCCTCGCCATTGCCACCGAACATTTCACGGCCGGTTTGCAGCTTGCCTCAGGATTTTCGAAACGCCTGCCGGCAGCTGGCGCTTGCTCGGTCATCCCGTTGCCTTGTCCGACTGACCGGACGCACGCAACAGCGCCATGAGCACGGGCCCCAGCGAAAACTCGCCACGCTTGGCCCTATTGGTCAGATCTCGCAAATATCCGCCTGGCGAATTGATGTGCCCCCCGCGCTCAAGGATGCAGGCGATCGTGACTGCTGCATTTTCAGGCCCCATCACCTCACACGCCTCCTGGTACGCAGAGGGGCTGACGCCCAGCATTGATCGCACCACGACCGCCGCCGTCATGAGCTCACGCCAGTTACTGATCCTGCCATCGGGACCGTAATTGGAAATTTCAGGGCAAGCCCGAAGTACCAGTCCGATAGGGAACGCCTTGATCGGCACACTCTCGGCCCGCTTCTTCTCGCTCGGCTTTGCTCCCTGCTCTTTTTCAGAGCGTGGTTCAAGTTCATTAACGGGGTTGGTATTTGAATTCTGTATATGACGCTCATTGTGAGCATCATTGGTGTTCGTTTTTGCAAAAATATCCTCGAAATTCAGAAGCTTGAGTACATCCTGGCGCAGAACGCCCATCTCAGCGGCGATATTCCTCAGGTCGTTGAGTGTAGGATTGCGGGGAATCCGTCCTACGAGATCAAGATATCGTTCTTCCATCTGAACCCAGTCACCAGGAGAACCTTCTTCAAACGCCGCTGTAATCAGCTTACGGATGTCGCGCCGGCAAATTGTCAGGGCTTCTTTTTCCCGGCGAAACGCTACACGTTCCGCTGCAACCTGCTGAGCTAGCAGGGCAAGTTCTTCAGAACGCGTCAAAAGGGGAGAAATATCAAATCCGTAGGCGTGTTCTATCGAACCATCTTCGTCCTTGCGGGCGTATCGCTTGCCGTTTGCGCTGTCCTTGCGAATGATCAGTCCCGCCTCAACGAGAAGAGCCAAATGCCGGCGCAGCGTCGCACCTGCAATGCCATGAGCACGAATGGACAATTGAATGTTTGATGGAAAGACGATCAACTGGGCATCCTGGCGCAGTTCGTTTTCCGGGTGAAAACTCAGCAACGCGTCAAGAACCGCAAGGCTGCGATCCTGTAGCCCCAGCATTTCACGCGCTTCCGATGCGTCACGGAAGACTTTCCATTTATCGGCTGATTTACCCTGCTTGGTTTTCGTCGTGGCTATTTGCCGCTTCACAAGCGCAAGTGTTACCGGTCGCCGCCCAAAAGGCGTCGATACCTGTCCGTCTTCCATGTCCTCGCCTCGTCAAAAAGGCAAAAGAAGAACGCTCACCAAAATGGTGCCAAATACTCTTGACTGGGATTCAGGGAAATGCGATTCTCTAGCTGTCACACATCGAGAAGGGCTTCCATGACGGCAACGTTTCGGGGGCCTTTTTCTTTTGCGCGTTTTCCTTCCTTGAAGTCAGTTTTTCGGTCGCCTTGGCAACCAGTTTAATTTTTCGATCGCTCACGCTCGAAGCGCTCTGCCAACTCCGGTAGCGTCGCCTCGATGAAGGAGAGAAATTCTGAGCCGGCTGCGGTGCTGGCAGAGATACGCATATCTTTTTTGGTTCGCACAAACCTACCGAGCTCTTGCCCAGCAGCGCTTGCAATGGTGCTGCCATTGCTCTGAGCCGGCTGGGAAGGCCGCAGTGCCTCGAAGGCCGCTAGGAACTTCTGGTCAGAAGCCTGGCGCTTAGCCGTTGCCTCAGAAAGCGCTGAGCGCAGTTGATCATGCAACGCGACTTGCTCAGAAAAGACTTTGGCAAACTCCGCCCATCGTGGGCGTCCAACCTTCGGAGCTCTACCGATGGCTTCGATGACGTCTAGTGGCACCGTGCGATAGACGGCACGCATTCTGGCGAGTTCGGGGTCATCGATGGATAGCGCAGCTTTGATGTCGCGTGGTTTGACCTCGGCGTTGTCCATGCGAGAAGCAAACAATGCACGCTCGATCCAGGTGAGATCCTGGCGGTCAGCATTCTCGATACCTTGAGAGATAACCAACTCGACATCGGAGATCTCGACTTCGATCGCCTTCACAGGGATTCCGAGTTCCTTGGCCGCCCGTAGACGGCGATGGCCATAGATAACCTGATATCGATCCGGCGAAGATGGCGACCGGCGAACCTGGATCGGGACCTTCTGACCCTCAGATTTTACAGAGTTGCGAAACAACTCGAAATCCAACGCGTCGTCATCTGGTAGACGATCGGGAAACGGTGATGGGTCGATCATAGAAGGATCGATTTCGCGGATGGCGCCACCACCTGACTCTAGAAGAGCCTTCAAGCGATCACGCTCCGATTTGATGTCATCAATTGCCCTGTGGGCCGCGCCGATTACACCAGCGCCAACCCGAGCGGGCGCCGGTGCGGCCGGTGACTGCGGAGCTCCAGTCGGGCCAGTCGACAGCCGGTTTTCCAGCTCAGCCGACAAAAGACCAAAGTTCGCAACAATAGATTTACGCGACGACTTAGAGGTCATGTGCGGCCCCAGCTATTGTTGATGAGTTTTATGATCGCTTCATTGACGGCGTCGACCGCTTCGCGAGCGCGCTTATGCGTATCACGACCGATCTGCCCCATCTCAAGCTCGTAGATAGAGCGTTTTGCGAGCCCTGCTGCCTCTACCGCAGTGCTTTCGATCAACGTCGGAAGAAGCACGTCCGATCCAAACAGGTGACGCATCATAGCAACCACCTGCGACTGCGGGGCATCATTAGGATCGTGACGAGTGATCAAATAGCGGATGAAATCCTGATCGAGTTGCGCCCCGTTTTCGTTCAGGACGCTGATCAGATCTCCCATCATCAACAGGAACTGGCTCATCGAAGCCACATCAAGCATCGCCGGATGGACTGTAATAATCATGCTGGTGGCGGCGTAGATTGCGCTGAGTGTCAGGAAGCCCAGGGAAGGCGGGGTATCGAGAATAACGACATCGTAGTCCTCATCGACGTCGGCCAATGCCAGTTTCAAGCGCTCGAAGAAAATTGCCCCTGAACCCGATTTCTGAGCCAGAACCCTCGGAGTCTCGTGCTCATATTCCATGACCTCAAGGTTGCCCGGTATCAGGTCGATGCCATCAAAATAGGTCTTACGAATAATGTCGCGGATCGGCCGACGCTCTGCATCATCATAACGCAACGACGCATAAATAGTCTCGTTGGCGCCTACGTCAAATTCAGGCTGAGCGCCGAAGAGAGCAGAAAGTGAAGCCTGTGGATCTAGGTCCAGTGCAAGGACACGATAGCCCTGCAAGGCGAGATAGTGCGCAAGGTGGACGCAGGTCGTGGTCTTGGCACTGCCTCCCTTGAAGTTGGCGATCGCCACCACCTGAAGGTGCTCGCCCTCGCGCCGGCGTGGCAAGAACCTCAAGGCATCTGTCGGCTTCTGGCTTGCGAAAAGCTCGCGCAACTCGTTTATCTGGGCCAAGGTGTAGACCCGGTGGTTGTTTTCGAGCCGTCCAGGAATCGGCCCGCGACCCTCGCTCGACATGAGTTTCAGAGTAGAGTCAGGTATGGAAGTAAGCTTGGAAACTTCATTCGTGAGGAAAGGACGCAGGCTTTTCTCCGACTTCGGCGGATACATGCGCGTGCGCAACTCCTGCAATTGCTGAGACAAAAGGGTCGCGTGACGGGCAATCTTGCCGCCTGCATCTTCCTTTTTAGCAGGTATTGCTTCAATCTTATGTGCTATCGCCATGTCGCCCCCTTGGCGGCCAAAGTTCGGTTTGCCGCCCAAAGCCCGCCAAGGATACAACACGATTCTCGCGTCACGTCCAGAGATTAACAGTTTACACGCCCTTATCGAACCCCCTGGGTCCTGGGGCTTGATGGTACCGATTGGCGATAAGGCAAATATTTCAACGGTTTAATATATAGCGCGCTTGAACTTGATCTTCATTCGTCCCGGGGTCAATTATGCGAGCCCCCGCCGTTCTGGTGATCCTCCAGATGGCCTATCCAACTGACAAAGGTCCCCGACTCGAAAGAAGCTGGATTTGTAGGAGCCCCCAACTGCCTCCCGTTTCACGAGTATGCTGATTTTCGCTCCAAGAAAAAACGCGAGGATATTTTCAGGACGCCTCAGACGGGACGTAAACGTCGACGGCGGAAAGGAGCGCGACGCTTTTGACGATCTGGGTCCCACATCCATTGTCGCAGTGTGCAAGGGAGATCGCGTGCTTGGCTGCGCGCGCCTCCTTCCGGCAGTCGTCCCCACGATGGTTGACGATAGTTTCTCATCGCTTCTGCCAGACGGAAATCTGCACTCACACCACCCCGTGATCGAAACTTCCCGCTTCTGCGATTGAACGTACAGTGTTTTCCTTTCAGTTGTGCAGAGCCTTGCCTGCGACGGCATCATTGTGATTTACCGATTGAATGCCGATCTCCAGCTCGTACAGAACCACCGACAAGATGAAGGTTCGGCTGGATCAACGGTCTCGTTCAAGACCGCGACATTGGGATGGGACCTGCCGCTTGCGATCTGCGCAACTTGGACACGGCATTTGTATCGAGTAACAGCCTCAGGACCGATTGACCGGCTGTGCTTGGTCCGTGCGCGAAGGGAGGGGCAAATCGATATCTTCCGCTCTATCCGAGGCCAGCATGTCGCCAAGCATCCGCGTTTTTCCGGTCAGCCGCTCGTACTCACCGAGTGACAGGAGGATATAGGCGGGCCGTCCCCGTCAGTGATGATGACAGGGCCGTTCTTCGCGCCGCGTTTTGTTCGGTCGAGATCCTGATTGAGTTCACGTCCTGAAAAACGTAGTAATCCTCACAGAAAGCCCCCTTTGTAGTTACTTAGCTCACGTCATCTCTCTGGACTAAAAATCGGGTGTGAGACGGCAGGGCACCCTTCAAACGATCGTCCCTAATCGTTAGCCCGACGCGGCAGAGAAACGAACTCTTTGTGGGGAGTCGGGAACCGCTTGCCGCGATCAATGCGGCATTGGAAGGCATCAGACGCAACAATTGATCGATTGAAGGCAGCTGGCGCCTGCAGCTCTGCCTGGGAGCAAACAGCTCCTTCCGATCATAACGACTTTTCAAAGGCTCCATCCGGCGGTCGCGGTTAATCTGCTGCTGGAAAACAGGGATGCCGATCTCATTTATGAGAACTTCGACCTCGTGGTGAAATGAGCCGGCCGGCTCGCAGCGATCTTACATTCGGCAGCTTGGTCTTAACCGCCGCATTCTTGCTGCTGCTCCGGCCCTTCTTGAAGCGCTCGGCCTGATCGAAACGCTGGAACGACTCTCGAATGTTCCCTTCATCGGCAGCGCTGCATTGCTCACGCCGCGTGACGTTCTCGTGCTCCCCAGACAGGACGAAGAGACTGTCGAGGTTAAGGTTCGATCGGTTCTTCGCACCACCGGCGCAGATGTCCTCGCCGGGACGTTGATCCGGGGGCGTGCAGTCGCCCTGTTTAGCAGCTCTTGGTGAACGATGAACTTGAATCAGGAAAGCTTGTCCGGATTTCGCCAGACTATCAGGTGCGACCGACGGAAGCGTTTCCTGCTTACCTCTCCGTCCGGTTTATGCGGCCTATCGTTCAAACTTTTACCGATTTTGCCGCTCCGGCCCTTCGGGCGATGAAGGGTGTCGGTGCCGACGGGCCTTCGTCGACGCGAGAAGTGTCGCCGATCGACTCAGTTTTTGTAGCAAGGTCGTAAGTGCTGAAATGATGCTTGAATTCCTGTCGCAAGTCGCAAAAGCCGAGTTTAGCCAAGTCAGATAGTTGTTTCCCCGCGGCGGAATCAACCGTGCCGAAACAGCCTCGGCGCTACCCCATATTTCTTGCGGAACGCCGTCGCCAGATGGGCGGAATCGGAAAAGCCGGTTTCATGAGCAATGGCGGTGATGGGCATGGTCCCCGCCTCGAGCAAGAAGCGGGCGTAGCGTAGCCGCATCTCCAGAATGAAATGCTTCGGCGTCATGCCCATATGCGTTTGAAACAGCCGCGCGAATTGGCGGGGAGACAGGCCCACGGCGTCGGCGGCCAGTTCGGGCGAGATGTCGCGCCCCTTGCGGCTTTCGATCAGCACGACGGCCTTCTGCAGGCGGGTGTCGCTGACATGGCGAAACGTGGACGCGCGCTCATGGTCGAAAGTACTCATGCCCTTGGGCGTGGTCAGGGACAGCTGATAGACCGTCTTCGCGGCGCGATCCGGGCCGCAATGGTCGTGAACGAGTTGGGTCATCAGCGACAGGATCGAGGTCCCGCCCGGAACAGTGATACGGCCCTTGTCGATCAGGAAATCGTCGCGTGTCGAAAAGGGTTGGCGCGGGAAGGCGACGCGGAAATCCTCTGCATGAAATGGGTGCACTGCGGCCCTGCGGTCGACAAGCAACCCTTCCTGCGCGAGAATGAACGACCCAGTACAGGCGCCGATGACGGTGACCCCGGCGGAGGCTGCGACGCGCAGGTAGTCGCGATGCGATGAGGGGGCGGCTCTCAGATGCGGAAGCAAGCCGCCAATGGCCACGACATAGTCGAAATCAGTCGGATTGATGTAGGCGGAATCGGCCTGCACGCGGATGCCACAGCTCGCAGTCGCAGCATAGCCTGGCTTGCCCATGATCGACCAGCGGCAATGCAGCGGCCGGGAATTGTCGCCGAAATCGGCGGCGTGGCGCAGCGGCTCGATGACGCCGGTGAGCGACATCATCGGAAAGGTTGGCCAGAGCAGGATTCCGACGGAGATATCGGGCTTGCGGTCGCGCGACGAGCGCAGGCGCTCCGCCCACAGCCCGTCGAGCCAACGCACATAATCCGCATCCTGCTGATGGTTCAATTGATCATTCCCCGGTTCAGGAAGCGCTCCCGCATAGGACAAGGTGGCATGTCTCTTTTTAAAAGAAAATGTCGTTTTTTTAAAATCCCATTCTGACGCGTGAAGGCATTCTGATCTCCGTTGAACGACGTATCCGGACAATGGACGCAACCGGATCAGGGAACTCTTAACCTTTCAAGGATCTGACAGATGACACTTTCTCTTTCGAGAAGGCTGGTGGTGTGTGCACTGCTGGCGAGCGGGAGCTTTTCGGTTTTTTCGAGTGCGGGCCATGCCTTCGAGCTGGCCGAACAGGGCAAGCTGACGGTGGCCTTTACCGGCGACATGCCGGGCTCCGGCTGGCAGGACGGAAAGTTGATCGGCTATGATGGCGAAATCATGCAGAAGATCGCCGACAAGCTGGGGCTCAAGATTCAGCCGGCGCTGATGGAATGGTCGGGCACCATCGCCTCGGTCCAGTCCGGCCGAGTCGATGTCATGCTCGGGACGATGGGCTGGACGGAAAAGCGCACCAAGATCATGTCGTTGTCCGAGCCGATCCATTATTTCAAGAACGGCATCATGCAGTCCGCCGAGACCAATTGGGACAAGCTTTCTGACCTGGAAGGAAAGAAGGTCGGAACCATCACGGGCTTTTCCTTTGTCCCGGAATTGAAGAAGATCAAGGGGTTGGAACTGTCGCTCTACGATACGTCTGACGCCGCGGTGCGCGACCTGATCGCCGGTCGCATCGAAGCCGTCATCGGTGATCCGCCTGTCGTGTCCTATGCCATCAAGCAGAACCCCGACTGGAACATGCACTTCCTTGCCTTCACCGACACGAACCCCGACTTCCCGCTTCTGACTGGGCTCGGCCAGGTGGTCTACGGCTTCAACCAGAAGAATGACGATTTGCGCCAGAAGGTCGACGCGATAATCGACGAGATGTGGAAGACCTGTGAGTTGAAGGAAATCGGCGCACGCTACGGGCTTTCCGCCGATGTCTGGTACACACCCGCCGGAGACAACTTCCGCGCCGGCGTCGACCGCTCGGCCGACTACAAACTGCCGTCCTGCAAGGCAGGTGGCTGATCACGCGTTGCGGACGGGGATTCGAACCTCCGTCCCACTCACCTGCGCAATCGTATCAAATACAAAGGGGAATGCGATGAGCCCGCTGTTGAGCGTGACGGGTCTGCGCAAGAGCTATGGAACCGCCGAGGTTCTCAAGGGGATCGACTTTCAGGTGACGGCCGGCGAAAAAATCGCGCTGATCGGCCCGTCCGGTTCGGGAAAATCGACCTGCTTGCGCTGCCTGAATTTTCTCGAGAAGCCGACCGCCGGCGAAATCCACCTGGACGGAGACCGGATCGGGGTGGCCAACGGACGGCCAATGAGCGACCGTCAGCTTGCGCCGCAGCGCGCCGAGATGGGCATGGTTTTCCAGCTCTTCAATCTCTGGCCACATCTCTCCGTCACCGAGAATGTCGCAATCGCGGCGCGCAAGGTCCGCAGACTGCCGGCCAGAGAAGCACGTGAACTGGCGCTCGACATGCTGGCCAAGGTGCATATGACGCATCGCGCCGACGCCTCCCCGCTCGAACTGTCCGGCGGCCAGCAGCAGCGCGTGGCGATTGCCCGCGCGCTCGCCCAAAAGCCCAAGCTGATGCTCTTCGACGAGCCGACCTCTGCGCTCGATCCCGAGCTCGTGCATGAAGTGCTGAAAGTGATGGAAGAGCTGGCCGCTGAGGGGCGAACCATGTTGATCGTCACCCACGAGATTGGCTTTGCCCGCGAAATCGCCGATCGCGTGATGTTCCTGGACGGTGGCGTGATTGTCGAACAGGGGCCGGCACGCGACTTGATCCTGTCGCCGCGCGAGCCGCGCACGCAAGCCTTTCTCAAACAGATCCGGTATTGAGGGCAGTGCGATGGACGGACTGTCGACATTTATCATGGTGCTCAAAGGGCTCTCCACCGGGGTCGGGGTGACGGTTGTCGTCACGCTCGCCTCGCTCACCCTCGGCGTCTGCCTCGGTTTCGGACTGGCCCTTGTGCGTCAGTTCAGCAAGATGGTGCTGCTGCATCGTCTGATCGACGCCTACTGCGAGCTGATGCGCAACATCCCAGCGCTAACCCATCTTTTTATCCTCTATTTCGGATTGGCGAGCATCGGATTGCGGCTGCCGTCCATCACGGCTGCCATTCTTGGACTCGGGCTGATCGGCGGAGCGATCACCTGCGATCTTTTCCGGTCCGGATTTTCGGCGTTGCCAAACGGCCAGCGTGAGGCGGCGCTGGCCGTGGGTCTCACGCCGGCCCAAACGATCGTTGACATCTTAACGCCGCAGGCGATGCGCATCGCTCTGCCGTCGCTCGGCAATTTCGCGGTGCAACTATTAAAGGACAGCTCCATCGTCTCGGCCATCGCCGCGCCCGAGATCATGTTCTATACGCGCTCCATGGTCACATCCTCGTTCCAGACGACGCTCATCTATGCCACCGCCGCCGGTCTTTACCTGCTGCTCGGCCTGCCGTTGACGCATGCGATCCGTGTCCTCGAAACCCGCTACGGGAGGATCAAGGCATGACCGCTTTCCTCGAACCATATGTCGACTATGGCGCGGAATGGCTGCCAGCGCTTCTGCAGGCTATGAGGATGACCGCGATGCTGTCCGCGTCGGCCTTCGCGCTGTCGCTTGTGCTCGGCTTGTTGCTGGCGTGTGGCCGCAATGTCCGCTCGCCGATGATCCAACGTCTTGTGGCGCTTTACGTGGCAACCGTGCGCGGCATTCCGCTTCTCGCCCTGCTGTTTCTCATCTATTTCGGACTACCCGGTCTTGGCGTCACCATCAACGCCTTTAGCGCTGCTGTTCTGGGACTAGCGCTCGCCTTCGCCGGGCAAATGGCTGAACTCTTTCGCGCCGGGCTGATGGCAATACCGAGGGGGCAGCGCGAGGCAGCGCTTGCTGTCGGTTTCACGCCTTATCAGAGCTTCACCCTGATCGTTCTTCCACAGGTGGTGCGCATCATCGTTGCGCCGCTGATCGTCACCTTCGTCTCCTTGCTGAAGGACTCCTCTCTTGCCTCACTGATAACGGTGGACGAGCTGATGCTGACGGGCCGCTCGCTGTCTACGGAGTATTTCCTGCCGCTGCAGATCTTCCTGGCTGTGGGGCTCTGCTACTTCTTTATCGCCTGGCCGTTTTCCCTGCTTGCAAAGCGGCTGACGCCTTCACGCGCCCGATGAACGGGGCCTTACATAACTTCAAGAGACAAGACCATGAATTTTACCACCCGCGGCGAGGCCGCGTCACGCCGGCCACTCATCCTCATAAGCCCGGATTTCAACGCCGTCAGCCGTCCCGGTAGCGAGGCGGAATATGTGGTGCGCGCCAATTACGCCGATGCAATCCACCAAGCGGGGGGTGTCGCCGTGATCCTGCCACACCAAAGTCAGGATATTGATCGTCTCCTTTCTCTGGCACACGGGGTCTTGCTCACGGGAAGCACGCCCGGTCAGGAAGCCTCGCCGCAACGACGCGCTTACGAGCTGGCCCTGATCAAAAAGACGCTCGCGGCAGGCAAACCGCTGCTCGGCATCTGCAACGGCATGCAGATCATCGGGGAATATCTCGGTGGAACCTTCACCACAAACCTGCCGGAGGCGGCGACCGACCATCTTCCTGCCGTTGTTCCCGACCGCTTTGCGCATGCCATTACGATCGAGCCAGGTAGCCTGCTTGCGACGCTGACCGGCCAGACGACGACCTTCGTCAACAGTCTGCATCGTCATGCGCTGACGGGAACAGGCCGGTTCCATGTTAGCGCGCGGGCGGGCGACGGTGTGATCGAGGCGATCGAAGGGCAGGGGCCCAGCTTTTGTCTTGGCCTACAGTGGCATCCCGAATACTGCCTGAGCAATTTCGACCGGGCAATCCTCACACGTTTCGTCGCGGAAAGCGCGCGCTGCGCCGCACCAGCTGAGCTTCAGAACAGTACCTCCGTGCGTTCTTGTCTCAATGAACGCGGTCTTTCTCTTCCCGAAGTGTCCCGCCCACCGGGCGCCTTCGTCGCAGCGATGCGGATCGGCAATTTTATCACCGTATCCGGACAGGTCCCACTGAAGGACAAGACGGTGTTGCGCACAGGCCAGCTTGGCTCCTCCGTCACCCTTGAAGAGGGCCGGGAATGCGCGGAATGGGCCCTCCTCAACGCCTTGGCGCAGTTGGAAGCGGCGGTCGGCGGACTGGAGCGTGTCAGGGGTTTCGTACGGCTTGCAGGCTATGTTGCCGCGACCCCCGACTTCACCCAGCACGGCGCTGTGATTGATGGTGCGTCGGAACTCCTGCGCGACCTCTTCCCGACCTCGTGGCAGCATGCCCGCATCGCTATAGGCGTCGGCTCCTTGCCGCGTGGCGTGCCTGTGGAGATTGAGTTGACGGCCCTTGTCGATGACGTGGAAGGGTAATAGCTATGCGCATAGCCGTGATTGGCGCCGGTGTCGTCGGCGTCTCTACCGCTTACCTTCTGTCCAAGGATGGGCACGCCGTCACCTTGATCGATGCGGCGTCAAAGCCGGGCCAAGGGGCGAGCGCAGGCAATGCGGCGCAGCTATCTTGGGCTTATGGCGATGCGTTGGCCTCGCCCTCTCTACTGAAACACCTGCCTGATATCGTCGCCGGCCGCGATCCGGCCTTCCGTGTCCGAGTTCGGCTTGATCCCGATTTTCTCCTGTGGGGCTTGCGGTTTCTCAGCCAGACGTCGGATCGGCGTTGGTGGGAGAATACCACAGCCATCCTGAACCTAGCTGATGAATCGCGACGCGAAATGGCGGCGTTGCTCAGCGAAGCAGAGCTTTGCTTCGACTACCGTGTTGCGGGAAAGTTGCATCTCTATCCCGATGCGGCGAGCTTCTCTGCGGCCGCCCCGCTGGTTGAGCGCAAGCGCCGGCTCGGACTGGAGCAGCGGCTTTTGCCGCGGGCAGAGGCGGAAGCGGTCGAGCCGGCTTTGAGGTACTATCGGGGCGAGATTGCCGGCGCGGTCTATACACCCGGCGACGCGCTCGGCGACGCAGCAGCCTTCAGCCGCGACCTCACACGCTTCGCCGCGATACACTACGGTCTCGAGACCATCTTCGGCGTGATGGTGACGGGTTTCGAGCGTCATAAGGGCCGGGTCACCGCTATCAGTTTCGCCGATCGAAATGCGCTCGCAGTGGATGCTGCTGTTGTCACTGCCGGCCCGCTCATCCGTACGCTGCGGCGCGACTTGCCGGAAGCGTCATTGGTGCAGCCAGTGCGCGGCTATTCGCTGACCGTGCCGTGGCGCGACGGCGCGCCGCGCGTCAGCCTCACGGACGTCAAGCGCAAGCTGGCCTTTGCGGCGATCGGCGATCGCTTTCGCGTTGCCGGTCTTGCCGATATCGAGCGGCCGGGGGCGGGCTTCGATCCGGTTCGCTTCGAGGTCTTGAAGGATCAGGCGGACGGTCTACTGCCGGGTCATTTCCATGTAGGCGAGGGCGTTGTCGCCTGGTCCGGCGAACGCCCGACGACGCCCTCCTCGCAGCCGATCATAGCGCCGTCGCTCCGGGCGAAGGGCATCTATATCAATGCAGGTCACGGCATGCTCGGCTGGACCCTTGCCATGGGCAGCGCCCGGCGACTGGTGAATATGTTGGCATCTTAAATGCACGCTGCCTGGGGCTTCCTTTCTTCACAGCTTCGTGGCCTTGGTCGGGTTGACGCGGAAGCGATAATGTCGGCGCGTCATCTCGGCCGAGGCATGGCCAAGCTGTTTCTGCACGTAGCGCTCGTGAAGTTCGGCCGATGAGGCCAAGCCTGCGCGGAGGGAATGGCCAGAAAACTTGCAGGCTCGCTCAATCTCGCTGAGATCGCGGCGAACGCCGACAGCACTCGCCGTCCGCTTCAGTAGGCGGGCCGGTGGCGTCGCCTTAACCGCGTGGTTGGGATGGGTTTGATATGGGCCCGTCGCAAACGCTCAGATACTTTGAGACAAGCCCGTGAGAGCCTGCTGCTTCATGCTTCGTTAACCTTTTGAAATCCGAAGAGCCGCCCGAGCAGATCGAAGCCCTATCCAAGCAAGGAGACTCTTGCCCAGCGTCTTAGCCTCAGCGAAAGACAGGTCCAGCGCTACATCGCCAATCTCGAAAAGGAAGGACTCGTCCAGCGCCAGCAGCGTCACGCAACGAACGGCGGAAAACTAAGCAATACCTATGATCTCTCTGGACTTGTGCGCAAGTTGCAGGAGTTTGAACCAGAGTTTCGGGAAGTTGAAGAGGCTAACAAGGCTAGGCGGAAAGCGGTGGCGAAACGCGGTTATCAAAAGCCGTCTATAGCGTCTGCGGGCCAAGCATAAGACGTCGCGATAAATGCTGAGCCCCGGGCGCATACCAGATGGCAGAGGTGGACCCAAGGCTTACGGAGTGCAATATGATGACGAATGCCCCATTAGTCAATTATCGACGCCCTTGAGACCTCACTGTCTCCCGAGCGGCTGGCGACATACGTTGCAGGGGCAAAAGGCGATCGTGAAAAGGCTGTACGGCTATATACATGGAATACCGCCGTCAGTGCTGCCTTTTACGGACCCTTGCGAGGTCTGGAGATCGCCTTGCGCAACGCCGTGCACAGGGAGCTTTCCAACCGCTATGGTGCGGACTGGTACGACGATCCGAAGAGCGGCCTCGATGCCGGAACTCTTTCGCGGGTGGCGTCGCCTTAACCGCGTGGTTGGGATCGGCTCGATATTCGGATTGTTATGACCGAAGCCCCACAAGCCCACTTCAAACGCCACCGGTTTCCCGTCGAGATCATCGCCCATGCGGTCTGGCTCTACTACCGATTTCCGCTCAGCTTACGCGACGTCGAAGATCTGCTCGCCGAGCGCGGCATTGACGTCTCATTTCAGACCGTCTCGGAATGGGCGGCGAAATTCGGACTGAAGTTCGCCCATCAGATCCGGCGGCGCTCGCGGGGCCACTTTGCCGACAAGTGGCAACTCGATGAGATGGTGCTGACGATCAAGGGTAAGAAATATTGGCTGTGGCGCGCCGTCGATGCGAACGGTTACGTCCTCGATGCCCTGCTGCAAAGCCGACGTAACAAGGCAGCCGCCCTGCGCCTGATGCGCAAGCTACTCACGGACCGCCGCGCACCGCGGGTGATGGTAACCGACAAGCTGCGTTCCTATTCGGCCGCCAAATCTCAGTTGATGCCGGTTGTTGAGCACCGCTCGCACAAAGGCCTCAATAATCAGGCCGAGAATTCGCATCTCTCTGTGACCTTCGCGGACTTTCAATGCCCAGTGCAGATCTGCGAGGAGAGCGCGACCGACCGCCAAGAGATCGAAAGACGATACGCGGATTTTCTCCGCAACTAGCTGAAGGTCGGTTGAGGTGGATTGGAGGGGGGGAGCCTGTCTCGTTGACGGGCACGAACTCCACGCTGCCAACGGTGATGACCGGCTTTACCGTTAACCTTTCGCCCATGTTGCCAGATTGTCGGGCGAGCCTTCAAAGGCGCGCTTCCAGAAACGGCGTTCGCTGGCGTGAAACGGCATCGTAGCGTCAACCGCGCGGCGATTTGGCAGTGCGATTTCGCGGCATGACCCAAGCCGTTCGTGATCCCCTTTATCGCCGCCACCGGTTCCCGACTGAAGTGATTGCCCAGGCTGTCTGGCTCTGTCTTCGTTTTCCGCTCAGTCTGCGGATGGTCGAAGACTTACTGGCGGCGAGCGGGATCATTGTCTCGCACCAGACAGTCCGCCTTTGGGTCAAGAAATTCGGTCGCCACTTTGCCAATGAAATCCGGGTCCAGTCAGCCGGAAAGCTTGGCGCAAATGGTATCTCGATGAAGTCGTCATCTCCATCGACGGCAAAAAGCACTGGCTGTGGGGAGCCGTTGATCAGGCTGGCTTTGTTCTCGATGTGCTGGTGCAGAGCCGCCGTAGTACCAAGGCAGCCAAACGCCTTATGCGAAAGCTTCTCAAAGGACAGGGTCAAGCACCCCGTGTGATGATCACCGACAAACTCCGTCCTATGGCGCCGCCGAACGCGACATCATGCCCGGCGTGGAACACCGTTCGCACAAGGGATTCAATAACCGGGCGGAGAATTCACATCAGCCGACCCGACGGCGAGAGCGCATCATGAAGGGCTTCACGTCAGCTCGACATCTCCACCGTTTCGTCTCCATTCATGATCCGGTCGCCAATCTCCTCCACATTCCACGCCACGATATCCCGTCCCACCATCGCCGTGAACTGAGAACCGCAGCCATGCAAATGTGGAGTGAGGTCGCGCGACTGCAAACTGCGTGAGAGGAAACGGCGCTTACCAATCTTGGCCGCAGCCCTTTATCTATACGGTGCCAATGCTTTTCCTGGATGAGACGCGGTATATCTTCAAGCTGACAACGCCTGATGTCGAGCGCGCTGAGCGAGGGGGGTTGTAAGCCATTCGCTCGTCTGGCATCCCTCCATGCATCGCGACCTCTGTGCGGCTGCGATGGCCAGGCACCGCTGCCCATCGGGTTTGGTTTTGACGCTGTCGGTGATGAAGCTCCTTTTGTCGTCCAAAAGCGACGGAGAGATGGAGGTGTCTGACGATGGTTGCACCGTTGCCCGGAACGTGCGACGCGAACGTGTTTGAGAGAAAGTGCCGTGATCGCAACGATGAAAATGATCGACCTGAAGGCCGCTGCGGCGCTGACGCTGGCAGCCTTTACCGCTTTGGTAATTGCCAATATTTTAGGGCTTTCCCACGCCTATTGGGCGCCGATGTCCGTTTGGGTCGTGGCCCAACCCTATCGCGACCATGTTCTGGAGCGTGGCGCACTCCGCCTGGTCGGTACGATCCTTGGCGCAGCCTTCGGGGTGCTGATGATCTGGGCCTGCCCGGATCCGGGAGTTCGTTTGACGCTAACGTGCCTGTGGATTGCGGTTTGGGGAGGTGCGCAAAACTTGTGGCATGGTCGGGGCCGCTATCTGGCATTGATGACCGGCATGACGGCAGCGGTGGTTGTGCTGCCGGGACTGCTGTCACCTTCACCGGACCTGGTCGTCGGACTCGAGCGTGTACTCGCGGTGCTTATCGGCGTTATCACCGCCGTCGTTGTGATCGGGGTTACGACGCCGCCATCTCCTGAAGGGCTAGCGCGGCGCACAGGTCTTTCGAAAACGCCGTCGCAGCCTAGGCTCGTGGTGAATTCGGATTCTGCTGTGCGGGCATTGCTGGCCGGATCGACTGCGGGGTTAGGCACGCTCGCGTTTGGCTTGATGGGCATACTCGAAGCCTACAGACCTGCCGAATTAAGTGCCCTCGGCTTTGCCATCTTTGCGCTGATCCTCGGTGGATTGCAGCATCCGGGCAAAGTCGCGCCTTTTCTTTTTTCCGGCGTCGTTATCGGGATCGGTCTGGCCATGGTCTATCGCGTCGGCATTCTGCCATTCATGCCATCCCAGACCATCGCGATCTTAAGCCTCTTGCCTTTCCTCGCCCTGGGGGGGGGCGCACGCTCGTTTTCGCCTACCGCTGCCGCCGCACTCGATGCAAACATGATTTTTCTGCTGCTTGGTCAGGGTTCGGTCCTTGCCATAACGGATCTGCGAACCGTCACGGTCGAGGGCCTTTCCATCATCATCGCGGCTGCGGCTGCGGCGGGTATCGTCTCTATGCTAGGAAGGACCGGGATCGTTCCACGCGACTGATATGGCCTGGCGGGTCGGCGTCGCCTTAATCAAGCTATCGACGCGTGAAGCATGCTGCCCAAGTTTCACGCGCTAATCGACATGGCGATCTCGTGCCATGTTGCAAAAGCGTAGGATCGAAGCTCTCGATGAGCTGCCGTGGTCAGATGTTTACGGTAAAGAAGAAAGAGATTGGCAATCTGGCTGTGGACTGAGACGAAACGCTGGCATTGCTTTGCCGACTTGAAGCGCATCATGCCGTCTCCGTCGACACCATCTCAGGTGGTGAGCGCCAACGGGTCTGGCTGGCGATGCTTGTCGCCCAGAACGCCGGATGCCTGCTGCTGGACGAGCCGATATCGGCGCTCGACGTGGCTCACCAGATCGCGGTCCTGTCTCTGGTGCAGCGGCTGAGCTACGCAAGCGGACTTGGTGTGCTTCTCGCTCTGCACGAGGTCAACATGGCGGCCCGCTTCTGCGACGAGATCATTGCGCTCCATGCCGGAAGGCTGATTGCGCGGGGAGAGGCATCGTCAATCATGACACCTGAGGCACTGAAGAAAATCTACGGTATCGATGTGGCAATCATGCAGCATCCTGGAACACTCGGTCGGAATGCCCGCTTAGCGTGCCCCCCGCACAAAGCGGCGCCAAATTTATTTGGTCCATTCGGCCCGAAGCTGCGGTGTTGGCCAACTCAAAGAACGGACAATGAACGAATAATCAGATAGGTTCTGACGGCGCGGGCTGCCCTTCCAAAGCGCTGTAGATAGTCATCCTGGAAACGCTCAATTCACGGGCAACGGCGGCCTTTGTCGCGCCAGCAGCGACCCGTCTGCGAATTTCGACGTCATCGATGTTCTTCTTGCGCCCTTTGTATACACCTTCGGATTTTGCTGCGTCGATCCCCGCCCTCTGCCGGTCTTTGATGAACTTCAGTACCCATGTCGGCGACCATACCGAGGATGGTGATGACCATTCTGCCCATGCTTCCGGCCGTCGTGACTTCCGGTTCGAGGACGCGGAGTGATGCGCCTGTTTCGTCAATTTCATGAACGAGATTGAGAACGTCGCGGGTAGAACGGCCAAACCGGTCGAGCCGCAACACCACCAGCTCGTCGCCTGCGTGCAGAAACTGGATGATGGTTTCAAGCTCGGAGCGGCCTTTCCTTGACGCGCACGACCATGTCCCGACTGTATGATTTCGCAACCGGCGGCCTTCAGCCGCTCGTTCTGGATATCGAGGTCCTGGTCTGTGGTGCTGACGGGGCGCATCCAATGCGGGCCATAGCAAATCTGTCACATTAGGGTGGGTGCGTTTGTGTAACGCCACTTTATCAATAATCCCCCTTCTGATACATATCTCATACGTCACATTTGATTGTCATGTATGGATGCACCCAAATGTGTCACGGGCGGGGATCTTGTCGCAAAAACCCCTGCAATTCAATGACTTTTGCGAGCAAGTTTTGCGAGAAGATTTACCGAATGTTTCAGTGCGGGCAATTTCGCGACTACTGCCCGAGCTTGTTTCCCATCTACAGAGCTGCCGCAAGCAGGGCATCGATGTGAATTTGCATCGTGTCCAGGGTCTTTACCGGTAGCTTAGCCTCGTTGAAAAACAGAGCCAACTCTGTGCAACCCAATATCAGCGCGTCTATATTGTGTTCTTCCTTCATCCGTTGGACGATCGCGAGGAAGACCGTGCCGATATCCATTGGGGACCTCATCGATGGCGACGATCGTTGTCGCTGGGTTTTTGTTGAGCACGCGACCGAGAAGTTCGGTCACACCACGGATGAGTTCGGCTTTCTGCTCGGCGGTCGGGGCTTCGGAGCCGCCCGTGACCTCGATGTTGACGTAGGGCATTGCCGTATCCTCATTTGCACAACGCTTGTTCGATCAGTGTGGTTGACTGCGTTCGGTCAGGCCGCTTACGATAAACCGGCGAAGCAGATCTACCATTTCCGGCGCCTCTTCCACGGCGGCAAGCAGGGCGTCCGGATCTCTGCCTTCGCCACGCAGCTTATCGGCGCGCAAGCGGATGATGGCTGGCGTGATCTCTGGGTGAAACTGTGTCGAGATAGCGTTGCGACTGTAACGTACGATCTGATGCGGATCGTGATCGAACCCGGCGAGCACCTGGGCCCCGGTCGGCAGATCGATGACGGTCTGCATATGGGTGAGATGTGCCGGGAAGTGCGCAGGCATCGCCATGAGCAGGCGATCATCCTGAGCGCCTGCCAGCAGGCGGATCGTCTCCGTGCCGATTTCCCGGCCCTTCGGATGATAGTCGACACGTCCGCCAAGCGCGTGCGCCATGAGCTGGTGGCCGTAACAAACGCCAAAAAGACGAGCGCCTGCTGAGAAGACCTGGCGTATCCATCCGGCCGTCTGCTCGCTCCATTCCTCGCGGTCCATTATCATCGACCAGGAGCGGGCGATGATGGTGGATGTGAAAGAACCTGCTTCGGGCAGCGTCTCGCCAGCGAAGGGGAGCACCCCCTCTATCGGGCAGCCAAGGTTGGCCAAGACCGCGCGGAACCAGTCGGGCTGCTCGCCATGGAGCACGCGCGGGTCACTCGGCCGTCTCCACCAGTTCGTCTTTCCCCACCCTCTCGATCTCACATGCGACCGGTCGGCGCTCAGTCTCGTTCACTTTGAGACTGAAGATATCGGGGCGGGCGTAGTGGCCAACGACATCCAGATCGAACTTGCCCCGGATCGTATCAGACAGGTCAATATCGGCGGTTATAACCGCCTCCTTGTCATAGATCGGGCCGGCGAGGACGTCGCCGACTGGGCCGATGATGACGCTACCACCACGGATAAGGATGGTCGAAGGATCGTGGCCCTGGACGCAATCATAGGCGTCCGGCGCATCGGCCCGGGTTAGATACTGGCAGGCGCTGAGCACGAAAGTTCGGCCCTCGTATGCGATATGGCGCATGGACGCCTGCCAAATGTCGCGCTCGTCCACCGTCGGCGCGCACCAGAGATTGATGCCCTTGCCATACATAGCTTGCCGCAGGTTGGGCATGTAGTTCTCCCAGCAAATCGCCGCCCCGATCTTGCCGATCGTCGTGTCGAGGACGGGAATGGTCGAGCCATCACCTTGGCCCCACACTAGGCGTTCGCTTGCCGTGGGCATCAGTTTGCGATGCTTACCGAGCAGCGCGCCTTCCGGCCCGAAAAACAGCGCTGTGCAATAAAGCGTCGCGCCATCGCGCTCGATCACACCGACAACCAGATGCGCCTTCATCTTCTTTGCGAAGGAACCAATGCGCTCTGTCTCCGGCCCCGGCACGTCGATGGCAGATTGCCAATAACGCAGGAAATCGTCGCGGCCGGCAGCGGTGCGCGTTCCAATCCGCGCGCCGAAGTCGAGACCCTTGGGGTAACCGCCGATATAGGCTTCGGGGAAGACGGCAAGCTCGACGCACTCGGCGGCGGCCGCCTCGCAATGGGCTTCCATACGCTCAAGGGTGTGACGGGTGTCGAACAGGCTCGTACCGGCCTGGATCACGGCAACGCGGCGCTGTGTCATATGCGGCTCCTTCTCTTTCCCAAACCTTGACGCAAAAGATAAAATTCATCAAATTGAATGATTAGATGCAGAAAATCGATTTCAGAGATATTGCGCGGCTTGATTTCAACCTCGCCGTGACCTTCCTGGCGATCTGGCAGGAGCGCAGCGTTTCGAGAGCCGCTCAGCGGCTGTCTCTAAGCCAGTCGGCTGTCAGTTCGGCTCTCACCCGTCTGCGTGAGGTTGCCGGCGATCCGCTCTTTGTCCGGTCACAGGGGATCATGCAGCCCACACCGCGCGCCGAGCGGATGGCATCCGAGATCGAAGTCGGCACTGCGTTGCTGAGGGAGGCTTTTCTCGCCCGGCCGACCTTCCATCCGGCCACAAGTGAACGTCGCTTCAACCTCGGCATGTCGGACGACTTTCAAGTGGCGTTCGGGCCGGAGATTGCGCGCCGTCTTTCCGTTGATGCGCCGGGCGTGACAATCGGGTTTCGCCAGAGCAATCGGCAGTTTGCCGGCGCGATGGTGGAAAGCGGCGAGATCGACATGGCCATCGTGGCCTCATGGCCAAAGCGGTCAGTACTCGCTCATGAGCAAATCGCTGAAGGCTGCTACGCTTGCCTGTTCGATCCCATCGCCTGCGGCCTCACAGGGGCGTTGACGTTAGACGCTTACCTGACCCTACCCCATGTCCTCGTCTCTTTTTCAGGGCGGGAGGGGATCGTTGACGAAGCGCTCAAGGCGAAGGGCCTCACAAGGCGCGTGCAGACAGCCTTGACACATTTTTCGGCGCTCCCCGCGTTTCTGGCCGGGAGGCGGGCGGTCGCAACTTTGCCGGCGCATGCTGCGATCCAGATCGCGCGACACTGTTCTTTGAAAATCGGGCACACTCCCATCGATCTCGGCCTATATGCCGTCTCCATGATCTGGCGGCCAAATCTTGATGGCGATACTGCCAACGTATGGATACGGACAATCGTGCGACAGGTAATTCGAGAGATGTTGCCTGCCAAATGAGCATGAGGATGCGCAGATTTGCGAAAATCCCGATTTGAGTTTGGGTTTTGCGTCTGACTTTTGCAATATCGCGAAACGGTACTTTCGCAGCGTTTCTTGGTGGAGCCTATAACCCGGCAGCTTTGGTCAGGTTGATACGGAAGCGATCACGCCGACGCTGATACCGGCGGGTCATCTCCGCGATACATGGCCAAGCTACTTCTGCACATAGCACTCATCGACTTCGGCGGAGGATGTAAGGCCGGCGCAAAGGGAGTGGCCGGAAAACTTGAAAGCCCTCTCGACCTCCCGCCATCCGGTTTTGCCGCGCAGAGTGACAAGCATGCCTTGATCAAAGATATCGATCCAGCCGCGACCGTCTTCCGTCTGATTGGCTTTCACATTAAGGCCAACGATTTCCGATCGCCGCAAGCCGCCGGCATAATCGATGAGCAGCATTGCACGATCGCGCAGGCCGCGCAGCGAATCGCGGTCGAGTGTTTCGACCATGGCGATGATATCTTCGGCCATGACTGCTTCCTTCTGGACCGGCGGACGTGCGTGAGTTTTGCGAATGCCAGACAGCACCGTTGCGATATGCCGGTCCTTGCGATCGAGGGTCAATCCGCGCTGGGCATAGTTCCAGGACAGCGACGAGAGGCGGCGTTCGATTGTCGACACCGAGTTTGCCTTCATCCGAAAGCGGCGTTCCACTCCCACATTGCTGGCGGCCTCCTGATCTGTGATCGCCTTTCCATGGATGAAGAATGGGAGTTTCTCCATGGAGTCTACGTTAGAGTTTCTCACGACCAGGAAGCCTGTACGTGAGATTCATCGTCAATGGCCAGACGAGGTCAAAGCAAAGATCGTTTCGGAAAGCTTGCGGCCGGGCACAACAGTCAATGAAGTTGCGCAGCGCTATGGATTACGAGCCAATAGCCTTTCCACTTGGCGGACGATGGCACGGCAGGGCAAGCTGATCCTGCCTGCACCGGGGGATGCGGTAGAGTTCGCGGCGGTAATCGTCGATCCGCCGGTTTCAGAACCGCCGCCTAAAACGGTTGGTCGCGCCGAGATTGTCGTCGGCCCTGTCACCATCCGTCTTGAGGAAGGAGCATCTGTGGCCCGGATTGCTGCTATCGCTCGTTCCCTGGCGGCGGCGACATGATCTTTCCATCGAACCGCCTGCGGATCGTGGTGGCGACCAAACCCGTGGATTTCCGCAAGGGTCATGATGGCTTGGCGGCGCTGGTGAAGAACGAGCTGCACAAGGACCCGTTTACGGGAACGGTCTTCGTGTTCCGGTCACGCAAGGCTGACCGGCTGAAGCTGATCTACTGGGATGGCTCCGGGATCGTCATGGCCTACAAACGGCTGGAAGAGCACACGTTCACATGGCCCGGTATCAAGGATGGATTGATGACACTCACCCACGCCCAGTTCGAAGCGCTGTTCGCAGGCCTCGATTGGCGGCGGGTTCATGCCGTCCAGACGAGAGCACCGGAAGCCATAGCATAGCTGCGGCACAATGACTCAGCAGGGCAAATTGCAGAGGCAAATCGGCTCCGGATTTGGTAGCTTCCTGCTATGTTTGATGCCGCCGACCTTCCCGATGATGTTGCTACCCTGAAGGCGATGCTGATCGCGGCGCAGGCACGCGAGGCGGCCAAGGATGTCGCGATAACCAGTAAGGACGAGCATCTCGCCCGCAAGGATGAGCGGATCGAACGGCTTGAGAAGCTGGTTGCGGCCTTCAAGCAGTCAGCCTTCGGGCGCAAGTCCGAGAAGACCGATCCTGACCAGTTTGACCTGGCACTGGAAGACCTGGAAACTGCCATGGCCGTGATCCATGCCGAGGATGAGGCGGACGTTCCTGCTGGAAACCGGATTGCCAAGCCGCGCGCGATCAATCGCGGCTCCCTTCCAAAGCATCTTCCGCGTGTCGAACAGGTGATCGAGCCGGAAAGCCTGATCTGCGCCTGCGGCGGTTGCCTGCATTGCATTGGCGAGGATGTCTCCGAGCGACTGGACGTGATCCCGGCACAGTTCCGCGTCATCGTCACCCACCGCCCCAAATATGCGTGCCGTACCTGCACAGACGGAGTCGTTCAAGCTCCGGCACCAGCACGGCTGATCCAGGCAGGGCTGCCGACGGAAGCGACCGTCGCCCACGTGCTGGTTTCCAAATATGCCGATCATCTACCGCTCTATCGGCAGGCCCAGATCATGAGCCGCCAAGGCATTGATCTCGACCGTTCCACGCTGGCCGATTGGGTCGGTCGGGCAGCCTATGAACTGCGGCCCGTCTTCTATGCGTTGATCGCCGACCTGAAGCGCTCAACCAAGCTGTTCATGGACGAGACCCGTGCCCCGGTGCTTGATCCCGGTTCGCGCAAGACCAAGACCGGATACTTCTGGGCGCTGGCGCGGGATGACCGACCGTGGAGTGGCGGTGCTCCGCCAGGTGTCGCCTTCACCTACGCTCCCGGTCGCGGAGGTATTCATGCCGAACGGATATTGCAGGGCTTCTCTGGCATCCTGCAAGTGGATGGCTATGCCGGATACAACAGGCTGATCGCTCCTGACCGTGTCGGATCAGACATTCAGCTTGCCTATTGTTGGGCCCATGCGCGGCGCAAGCTGGTGGAGATCACCCGCAATGGCTCAGCACCCATTGCCGAGGACGGCGTCAAACGGATCGGCGAACTGTATCGCATCGAAGCCGAACTTCGGGGCCTTAATCCGAAGGCTCGCTTGGCTAGGCGACAGGAGCGGTCAGCGCCACTGGTCGCCGACATGCAGGCCTGGCTTGTCCATCACCGTGCCCGTGTCGCAACGAAGTCCCCACTCGGCGAGGCTTTGGCCTACATTGCCAAATACTGGGATGGCCTGAAGCTCTTCCTGACCGATGGCCGCGTCGAGATCGACAACAACAGCGTTGAGCGAACCATCCGGCCGATAGCCCTCAATCGCAAGAACGCACTCTTTGCAGGACATGACGCGGGAGCCGAGAACTGGGGCACCATCGCCTCGCTTATCGAAACGTGCAAGCTCAATTCGGTTGATCCTTTGGCCTACCTGACTGCCACGCTCACCGCCATTGTCAACGGCCACAAGCAGAGCCGGATCGACGAGCTGTTGCCGTGGAAGTATGCGGCGACGTAATTTGCGCCAACCGGAACGCTGTCCCCGACCCAACGTAGGCACTGGGCCGGGGGCATTCTCAACTATCGAGGAGAGCCGTGCCGTAGGAATTGTCTACAGCGCATAACCAGGTGCCAGACGAGTCTCTACGAAACACATAGGTGGCACGTCGTACCGTCGACGTCGCAATGTCGCTTTCGTCGACGGCATCCAACCACGTTTCCATGATGACCAACGCTGTGTCTCCGCCCTCGATCACCTCCATCCGCCCTTGGCGGACTTTCAATTTACCTTGGAAATGAGCAGAGATTGCTTCGAACGCTTTCCTGATCTGGTCTTTGCCTTTGGCGTACATGCCTGCCTTGACCACTAAGGTGGCATCATCGGTGTAAAATCGCATCAAGCCGTCGAAGTCTTTGGCCGATATGGAACGGTCTGCAGATTCGATAAGGGCTTTCAGGGGATGGTCGGACATTCTGGACTCCAAAATGGCCGCGAGCGGAAAAACAAAACCCGCCTCGCGGCGGGTTGCTTTGTCTGGAAATATGACGTGCTTAGCCCACCACTCGATGAATGGTGATAATAATCACAGCGAAAGCGCGAACAAACTCCATGGTGCATCTATATCACCAGCGTCAGCGACTGGCAAATGATCACGTCCAATTTTGAGCAAACTAGTCAAGGTGCCAGCGGCACACCGTTTACCTTCATCCCGCGTTCGGCCGCGCCCGAAGCGCAGGCGGCAATATAGAGCCCAACGGTTTGCGGATGCGGTGGTTGGGAAGAAAGGCCGGAGCGGCGACACCAGGCGGAAAAATGCTTCCAGTCGGAGGCGTAGGCCTTGCGCGTATTGGCGGAACTGGCCGCCTCGACATATCCGCGAGCGCGATCCGCAAGGCTGGTAAGGTGGGTTGCAGAGTGATCTCCGCCGGCAGGGGAGGGGAGGAGGCTATCGCCCGACACCTGCTGCGCGGAAATATCGGCGGACACCGCCGTGCTGAGAGACGGCGCTGAGGTCTCCTCGACATGAGTTTGGCTGTTTTGCTCGATAATTTGGGCCATCTCTCTATAATGAGATAAACGTCCGATAATGCTTTTGAGGGGACGCGTCCAAGTAGAGACGGCGCAGATCGCCGATGGGACTTTTTTGGACAGTTGCAGTCGAAAGCATACGGGTGCGATATGCCTAACATTTGCGTCGAAATCCCCAGCATTGAATTTGCTCTGGAATTTCCGTCGCGAAACTCACTCGCAAAAGTCTGACTTTCGCGAAAATTCAGAAGGAGAAGAGGCCGATGGCAGTTTTTACCTCATCGAGTGTCCGCTGTGTTCTCTCCCGCGCTTGCCGCGTTCCTTCTGCCAGCACCTTCAAGACGAAGGCCGGATCAGCGGCAACTTCCTTTCGACGTTGCCGGATCGGCGCGATTACGCTCTGAAGAATATCTTCCAGATGGCGCTTTACCACCATATCGCCCAGCCCGCCTTGCCGATAGCGCGTCTTCAGGTCTTCAACCAGCGGGAGATCGTCGCAGAAAGCGTCCAGATAAGTGAACACGACGTTGCCTTCGACCGTGCCGGGATCGGAAGCGCGGAGATGGTTTGGATCGGTATACATCTGACGTACGGCCGAGCGAATTTCGTCAGCGGAGGCCGAAAGGGGAATGGCATTGCCAAGAGATTTGCTCATTTTGGCCTTTCCGTTGATTCCCGGCAGACGGCACACCTTTGCAATCATTGCCTCAGCTTCGGGCAAAAAGTCATGGCCAATCTGTCGATTCACGCGGCGGACGATCTCATTCGTTTGCTCGATAAGAGGTGCTTGGTCCTCGCCGACTGGAACCAGACGCGCCTTGAAGGCCGTGATATCGGCGGCCTGAGAAACCGGATAGCAAAGAAACCCTACTGGAACATCGCGCTCGAAGCCCCGGAGCTGGATTTCTGTTTTGATGGTTGGATTTCGTTCGAGCCGGGCAACGGTAACAAAATTCATGTAGAGCATTGTCAGTTCAGCTAAGGCAGGCAATGCCGACTGAACGCAGATCGTTGTCATAGCGGGGTCTATCCCGACAGCGAGATAGTCGAAAGCGACTTCGAGCACGTTCCGCCGCACCTTGTCTGGATCATGTGCATTGTCGGTCAATGCCTGCATGTCCGCGAGAAGCAGGAACTGCTGGTGCGTATGTTGCAGCTTGATCCGGCTTTTCAGCGACCCAGCATAATGGCCGAGGTGAAGAGGGCCGGTGGTGCGATCGCCAGTAAGAATAATCGACTTTTCAACTTCCGAATTGGACATAACATGCTCCGTGAAGAGAGCCGCCGCGATCGGAACAATGATGGGAGGTTTCCATGCCTAGCCGCGATACGGCGGCAAGGGTCAAACGCAAGATGACGACTGCCGCTCCTAGAAGGAGCGCCACCAGATATTGCAGCAGTTGTTGGCCAAGTCGATCATGTCCATTCAATTGCCATAACAAGGCCGGCTTTTGCAAGAGCGACTACAAATGTCAGGAATTGCGCGACGACGCAGGCGGCTGGTCAGCTAAGCAGCCAAACATCCGGAAATAGTGGAAAGCATCTTTGAACCAAGCTTTTTGGCGAAGCGTCCCTTCATATCGGAAGCCGGCCTTTTCCAGCACACGGTCCGATGCCAAGTTGCCTGGCAGAGTCCACGCCTCAATACGGTTCAGATAAAAATGGTCGAACCCGCATCGCACGACTGCTTTGACGGCTTCGGTCATTAGTCCTTTCCCCCAAGGTATTGCCAAGTTGTTTGAGGCATGCGTTTCGGGTATCGAGGCGCGATGAAATTGCCGAGCGCTTTTCCCCGTCTGAAGGGTTTTCGTTTTCCACATGAGATCGTCGCTTATGCGGTTTGGGCCTACCATCGCTTTGCCCTGAGCACGGCCGATGTGGAGGATCTGCTCGCGGAGCGCGGCGTGATCGTCAGCCGGGAGACCGTTCGTCTTTGGATCAATCGCTTTGGCCACCATTTTGCCACCTGCATTCGCCGGGACCGGCCAAAGCCGAATGACAAGTGGCCCATGGATGAGGCTGTCATTGTGATCGGCGGCAAGAAATTCTGGCTCTGGCGGGCAATCGACGCTGACGGTGATGTACTCGCCATCCTGGTTCAGCCGCGTCGCAACACCAAGGCCGCCAGACGCTTCTTCTCCAAGCTGGTCAGGCAATTTGGCGAGCCGCGCGTCGTCGTGACGGACAAGCTCGGCAGCTACTTCAAGCCGATACAGGCCATCGCGCCAGATGCCGATCATCGTGCGCACAAGGACCTGAACAACAGAATTGAAAATTCGCATCGCCAGACACGGAAACGCGAGAAGATCATGGGGCGTTTCAAATCACCTCGCCAGGCGCAACGCTTTTTTTTAGCCCACGACCAGATCAACACGATCTTCCGCCCACGCCGTTACGACCTCGCCGACATTTCATACCGCCACGTGAGGGCTGACGCATTCTGCCTGCGGGCAGACTACACTGCTGAAATGACCGCCTGATTTGTCCTCATCGGCACCGTCACTCCCAGGCTCAAACAACTTGGCAATACCCTGGCATGGCGCTTGCTTCGCGTTGGACGAGAACTCTGGAGACCTTCATGGCCATAGACTTCACGCTCTCCGCCAACCAGAAACGCCTGCAGTCCATTGCACGGGAGTTTGCCAACGATATCCTTGCTCCCCGGATCAGGAAGGCCGACGAGGAACCGGACCCACAACGAGCGTTTCAGGAGGTCAAGGGCGCCTACATCGAATCCTATAAGCTTGGTTTCGCGACCGGCTTCATTCCCAAGCAGTTTGGCGGAGGCGGAATCAGTAACCTCGATCTCCAGGTGGTGGCGGAAGAAATCTGCGCGGTAGACCCGGGTTTTGCCACGATCCTGCTTGTCAACGGTCTCGCTCTGATGCCGCTTGTGTGGTTCGGCTCCGAGGAGCAGAAACAGAAATGGCTTCTGCCCGCGACGAGCGATCCTCGTGGCGAGTATCTTGCGGCATGGACCGTCAGCGAAGCGGCGGGATCACCCGGAGGTACGGCCAATTTTGACAATCCAGCGCCCTGGCCCGCGGGAATATCCCTCACAGCGACGCATGACCGGACGAACGGTGAGTACGTTCTCAACGGACATAAGTACTGGCCATGTAACGCGGGCGGCTGGGACCTCGCCGGTGCGAATGTGAACGTCTGCATTGTCCGTACCGCGTCGGAACTTGGCGGGAACGAGGGACTGTCGGCGATCATCGTTCCGAAGGGCACCGCTGGGGTCGAATATGAAGCGCCGATCTCAAAGCTGGGTCACAGAATCTGTCAGAACAATTCGATCATATTCAGGGATTGCCGGGTTCCGGAAGAAAACGTCTTCGCGATCGGACAGGGCGACCTGGCGATCTCGCGGGCGTTTACATGGTCTGGCCCGGTTGCGGCCATCGCCGCTGTCGGCGTTGCCCGTTCCGCTTACGAATATGTACTAGAATGGTCAAAGACTTATACGGGGGGAGGGCCGGCGCCGATCATAAACCACCAAGCCGTGGGCTATTCACTCGCCGACATCGCCATGAAGGTCGAAGCGTGCCGCGCCTTCGCCTGGAAAGCCGCGCATTATCTCGACAACAATGAAAGCCATGGTCATGCCATCTGCGCAATGGCCAAGGTGTTCTGCGGAGAGACGCTGTTCGACGCGGTTTTCCGGGCGATGAAGGTGATGGGCGTCAATGCGCTGGATCGTCGACACCCGCTCGAGCGCTATCTCCGGGAAGCGGCAGTCTTCCCCCTGTACGACGCTGGCAATATGGGAATGCAGATGCGGAAGATCTGGACCGTTATGCGCCATGACGATTTCGACCCCCGCGCATTTGTCGATCTTGCCGCTACGCCCTTCGATAAGACATTGATCTAAAATCCTTATTTTAAAACATAAACTTAGGCAGTCGGATCCTGCTCAAGCGAGCATTGCCTAGGCGTAGGGAATGAAGCGGAACCGGCAGACTTGTCCACCATCCCTCTGCATGCACTCTTCCTGTTCGACATCCGCCCCCATCAATCCGCTGATAAAGCCGATGTCAAACCGGCAGACTTCCGGATGATCCTTCGCCAGATCGTGATAGACGCAGTTCTTGCAGGCGATGCGGGCAAGACTTCCCGCCCCGCCTTCAATGGCTTGGGCGACAAATCCAGTCTCGTTCATGATGCGAACGATCTCCACGATGCGCTCGCTTCTGGTTTTCCCAGTGATGCGCGGCAGGGCCGCCGCAGACATGTCGACGCCGAGATTGAACATGAAGTCCCCGAGATCGGCCTCGCCGATACGCGATCTGAGGGATTGTAGAAGCACCCGGGAAAACCACGAATACTGCTTGGGGAAGAGGTCGATACCATCATCGGTTAGGACAAATGTCTGCTCAGGACGCCCGGCCGTCTTGCGCGCAGCGCCACGCACAACGTAACCGTCCCGTTCAAGGCCGGAAAGATGTTGTTTAACCGCTGTCCGGCTGATTTCGAGGCGCTGTGCCAAATCATCAATTGAAAGACCGTTTTTGACATCAAGAAGCTGCGCAAGCAGTCGTCGCTGGGTTTCCCCCCCGCTGAGCATATTTGAATCCCCTTCGGTACACCCGCGTATTTATAAAGGTGCGCCAGCCATTTAACAACATCCACCCGCGAGGCAGATAGGTAAGTTTTTAATCAGAGCCGCCTACTTTTTCAACATAAAATAGTTTTGACATTTTTTTATGCTGAAACTACCATTAGTACGTTACTCCATCATCCAACAGGGTGGAGGGACGTATCCGAACCCGGCCAAACCGGACGGCCACTCATAAGGGGAACTTCAATGGCGATTGACTTCACGATGTCACCTGAACAGCGAAAAATTCAGGCGACGGCACGCGAGTTTGCAGAAAACATTCTTGCGCCGGTCGTTCCGGACGCAGATCGAGAACCCGATCCGTTGACGGCGCATGCCATGACCAAGGGAGCTTACATCGAGGCGTACAAGGCTGGCATCGCCATGGCGATGCTGCCGAAGAAATATGGCGGCGGCGGAATGTCGTGCTTGGACTTTACCATCGCAGCCGAGGAAATCTGCGCAATCGATCCCGGTTTTGCATGCACTGTCCTGTGCAACGGCCTCGGCCTCATGCCGGTGTCCTGGTACGGCACGGAGGAACAAAAGAAGCGCTTCATCGGAGCGGCGACGTCGGATCCCACCGGTGAATTCCTTGGTGGCTGGACTGCGGGCGAGCCTCCGGGCGGCACCGGCGGCACCGCCAACTTCGACAATCCGTTCCCGCGGCCTGCGGGGATCGGGCTGACGGCAGTCCGCGATGGCGACCACTTCATCCTGAATGGCCGGAAAAAATGGTCGTCGGCAGGCGGGTGGGATGCCAAGGGCGTCAACGCCCAGACGGTGATCGTCCGCACCGACCCGGATGCCGGCGGTACCAAGGGCCTTTCAGCCCTCGTCGTGGAGCGCGGCACGCCCGGTATAAGCTATCAGTTTGTCAACAAGGAAGGCCACCGTACCGCATCCAATGCGTTGATCACCTTCGAAAACGCGCGCGTGCCCGTCGAGAACCTCTTGCCGGGAGCAGAAGGCAACGGCGACTTCGTCATCAACCGGAACTTTGCTTGGTCCGGCCCGGTGGCAGGCATCGCTGCTGTCGGGATGGCCCGCTCGGCCTACGAACTGGCTTTGAAGTTCTGCAAGAACAATACTGCCGGTTCGCTGACGCCGATCATTCGCTTCCAGAATGTCGGTTACATTCTGGGCGATTGCGCTGCAAAGATCGAGTCGGCCCGTTACTTCTGCTGGCGTGCGTCCGACTATCTCGACAAGCACGATCAGCATGCCGAACTTGTTGGCGCCATGTGCAAGATCAACACGACGGAAGCGATGTTGGACGTCATTTACAAGTGCATGCAGGTCGTCGGCGTCAACAGCCTGAGCACAGAATACGCCTTCGGCCGCTATCTCCGCGAAGCCTCCGTTCTGCCGATCTATGATGGCGGCAACATGGGAATGCAGCGACGCCGCGTCCACGGTGTCATTGCGGACGAGGCTTTCAATCCCCGTGCGATCATGGAGGACGAGACCGTCGTGTTCAAAAAGTCCATGGAAAGCATTGGCACCGTTGCCGACTGGGACAAGCGGTACTCCAACGCAACTACGATTGCTGCGGAATAACTCCTGGAACGAAAGCGAAGACCCGGGCAGGTTCGCACTGCCCGGGTCAAGCGGATCGTGGCATACGGCATTATCTGCGCCGAACGCTGGTGGAAACAATGGCAACAGGAGATCACACGGATGGCCCCTCCAAAGGATACGCGTATCGCTCGATATTAGGAGGCCGCAATGCCATCCAAACACGGTACCTTTAAAGCGATTGCCTATCGTGACGTTATCTCGGGCAGCGAATATGTGGCGATGGTTTGCGGAAACTTGAGCGGCAGGAGACACCAATCGTCCGCGTGCATTCCGAATGTCTGACGGGAGAGGCCTTTGGGTCACTTCGATGCGACTGCGGCGAACAATTGGACAGTGCCCTCAGACGCGACACGATCGGCAATTTGCGGGGTGCGGGTTTCATCGGCTCCGGGCCGCGCAGCCCGACGCCAGGGGCGCCTTACAACTATGTGACGACCTCGCACTTCCTCTCGGTCTTTGGTCTGGAGACGCGGCGTGACCTGCCGAACATCGAAGCCCTTGAGGATGTGGGTTTGCTAAGCAGGGCTGCCGTTTGGGAGGAGCAACGTTCGGCCGGGGCGAAGGCGATGATGAATAAGAAGCCGGTAGCATTTCCGGCGAGCCTCGCGTGTGCCAATCATCCGGTTCCGATGGACGCGATCTGGGCAGTGACGTCTATACCGAACTGATGCCACAGCACCGTCGGCAGCTTATCGGCCGGGATTGTTTCTTCCTCGACCGACGTAGCCGTTATGGTCTTCAGCCTATCGCCGAGAAGAATGGACCGCCCCTCAGGCCGGTGGCAGACGACGAGTAGCTTCTGCACGAAGATCGCGTCGGGATGGGTCGAGTTCAGGTGGTTGGCGGGCGCGAAGTCGATCCACTCCTGCGCAGACAGGTCGAACCCGAACTGGTTGGTCCACGTACCCTGGACAAGCGCCATCAGGATATATTCGTCTCTCTCATTCTTCGTCAGCCGGAAGGTGTCGCCATCCTGCGGAATATCGACATCGAGCCTACCGATGTTCACCGGTGCACGAATGCCGTAGCTGCCAAACCCCAGATCGCAGAGCCAGCGGGCGCCATCGATCTCGGCGACAATGGCCATGTGGGTTCGTGGTCGCCGCGTCGGGTAGAACATCGGCCGGGCCGCCACGAAACGGTAGGATATTCCAAGCGCCTCCAGCGCCATTGCGAACAATCCGTTGACTTCGTAGCAATAACCGCCGCGCTGCCGTCGCAGCAGCTTCTCCGCGATCTCCTCGGGCACCAGCGAGACGATCTTTCCAGCCTGCACGTCCAGATTCTCGAACGGGATCGTGAACAGTTGATGGCGCATGAGAGCTGACACAGTGTCTATGCCCAGCCTCGCTGTTCCCTCGTAACCAATGCGTTGGAAATAGGTTTCCAGGTCAAAATTGCAGGCTTGCATGTGGTGCTCCATTCATGGGGTCGGGATGGCGAACGATGGACCGAATGGCAGATAATCTGTATAGACAGACAGTGACATAAAGGGCCTATACAGATGCCAGTCCCCAGATACCGCCAGATTGCTGATACGCTCCTTGAGGCGATCCAATCCGGTGCCCTGCGACCGGGTGAGCGCCTGATATCGGCGCGGCGGCTGGCGGAGCGAGAGCAGGTCAGCTTGCCGACGGCCGTGGAGGCGCTCCGTTGCCTCGAAGCCGAAGGCCTCGTTGTGGCGCGGCCGCGCTCGGGCTACTTCGTCCACCGACGAGACGCGGATGACACGCTACCATCCCGACCGCTGGGGCACCCTGTTCCCGTCACCCTGTCTGGACTGGCGCTTTCATTGTTTAGTAGGCCGGAAGACCGGTTGATCCCGCTCGGTGCTGCACTTCCCGATCCCACCTGGCTACCCACCAAAGAGTTGCAAGGGGCCCTTCGATCCGCGAGCCTCAGGCTCAACGCACGCGGGCAAACCTATAGCGTGCCGCCCGGACGGGCCGATCTGCGCCGACAGATCGCGAGCCGTGCAGTGGATTGGGGCGGGCGCTTTGGACCGAACGACCTGATCGTGACAGCTGGCGCAACGCAAGCGGTCCGCCTCGCGCTTCGCGCTGTCTGCAAGCAAGGCGATATCGTCGCAATCGAACAGCCCGCCTACTTCGGGACCTTGCTGCTGCTCGAAAGTCTGGGCCTTAAAGCGCTCGAAGTGACAACCGATCCGTCCCTGGGACTGATGATCGACGAATTGGAGAAAGCGATCGCACGCCATCGTCCCGCTGCTGTCCTGTGTTCCCCAACCACCCACAATCCCCTCGGGGCCTGCATGTCGATCGCCAGCAAGCAGGATCTCGTCAATCTGCTCGACAAGGCCGGTATCCCGCTGATCGAGGATGACGTCTATGGCGACCTGGCCGGGGAAAGCGCGCGTCCTTCTGCCTGCAAGGCCTTCGATGCGAGCGGCAATGTCCTCTATTGTTCGTCGGTTTCCAAGACCCTCGCGCCGGGGTGGCGGATCGGCTGGATTGCGCCGGGCCGGTTCTATGACCGGGTGCTGCAAAGCCGGCTGGCGGAGGACTGGGCCGGCAATCCCCTGCTCGAGGCGGCAACCGGTGATTTCCTGGCGAGCGGAGATTATGATCGCCATCTGCGCAGGCTGAAACCGAAGATCCTGCGCAGCATCCGGGCAATCTCGGGTCGCATCGCAGAAACGTTTCCAGAGGGAACGCGAGTTTCCCGCCCTGCTGCAGGCTTTCTTCTATGGGTGGAGCTTCCCCGGCAGATAGATGCACTGGAGGTACATTCCCGCGCGAGGGAGGCCGGGATCGGCATCAGCCCGGGACAGCTCTTCTCGTCGCAATCGGGGCTGTCGAACTATCTGCGCCTCAACTGCGCCAACGAGCCGACACCGCGCCTGCTGCGCGGCGTCGCGAAACTCGGTGAGATATGCGGGAGGCTAGCAACGGCAAACGAGGCAACGCAGTAGCGTCATTAACTCTCTCTGCTCCGGGCTTCACGGTCCGTTCGCTCTTAGCGTGTCTCCCGGAGCAAATCTTGTTCCGGGCCCTTTATAGACACGGCGTTTACCCTCTGCGGGCATTCTGCTTCCCGATAAACAAAGGTGACCACTGCTTCCTCGTCATTGTAACAGGAGTGAATGAAGTGGTCTGCGATCCTTGGGCGAACGCTGTTTACCGTTCATCCCACTTTCCAGAGCAGATGAGAAGGTTATACGGCGGCAACCCACCCGATCTGAAGGATCTCGAAGTGCTGTGCGAGGTCCACGATGCAGAATCAGATCAGGCGGAGGCGTCGCCTCAACCGATTTTGAGGCGCGATAGCTTCGTCAGTCAGAATTTTACGCGTCAATGGAAAATGCAATTTCCCGCCATGTCGAGATGGCTTGAGCGCGAAGTTGGCGATGGTCGGCGGCGGTCAGGTATTTCCGGTGCAGAAGAAAGAGATTGGTAATCTTGCCGTGAGCTGGGACGAAACGCTGACATTGGTGCGCGGATTTGGATCGCATCATACGTCGCTCTCGTCGTCGCACAGAGAGATGCGAATTCTCGGCCCGATTATTGAGACCTTTGTGCGAGCGGTGCTCAACGCCCGGCATCAACTGAGATTTGGCGGCCGAATAGGAACGCAGCTTGTCGGTTACCATCACCCGCGGTGCGCGGCGGTCCGTGAGCAGCTTGCGCATCAGGCGCAGGGCGGCTGCCTTGTTTCGTCGGCTTTGCAGCAGGGCATCGAGGACGTAACCGTTCGCATCGACGGCGCGCCACAGCCAATATTTCTTACCCTTGATCGTCACCACCATCTCATCGAGCTGCCACTTGTCGGCAAAGTGGCCCCGCGAGCGCCGCCGGATCTGATGGGCGAACTTCAGGCCGAATTTCGCCGCCCATTCCGAGACGGTCTGGAATGAGACGTCAATGCCGCGCTCGGCGAGCAGATCTTCGACGTCGCGTAAGCTGAGCGGAAATCGGTAGTAGAGCCAGACCGCATGGGCGATGATCTCGACGGGAAACCGGTGGCGTTTGAAGTGGGCTTGTGGGGCCTCGGTCATAACAATCCGAATATCGAGCCGATCCCAACCACGCGGTTAAGGCGACGCCACCCCCCGAGGCCCGCCACGCGCGGGTTGCCAGCAATGTTCTCGACTATCGCACTCGTGGAGACACGCGACGACGCCGAGGTGAATGACCTTCTGCCTGGACGCATCCGCTGTGTGTGCTCCTGCTTGCTCGGATCGCACCAGGGCAAGCAGGAGGCCGGATCGATCTGTCACGGCTGCCGAGACGCTGTAGCCGTCCACGGCGCACGCCGCGCCCGCCCTTTCAGCGATGTTGATCGCAAGCCTCGCTTTGAGGCTGATCTTCTGCACGGTGTCCTTGGCAAACGCAGCACTGATCGCAAGCGCGCCGATGGCGGCAGCCAGTAAGATGGTCTTCATGTTAATGATCTCTATTGCTGTCGACCGTTGATCGGTCCCGTCGCGGCGGACTGCGCTCTTAGGAAAGATCATCGGGGTTATCTCACTGACGATGAAATCCCGAAATCCGGCGCCTCCGCAGCGCGCGGGCCCGCCACAGTGGCGAGCCTGCGGATGCAACGCCTCAGGTCAGGGACCAACGCGGGTTTGAAGCGACCCGTTACCCGAGGCATTGTCGTTGAGCGTCTTTCCATCTGCTGCCAATCGAGCATGGAGTTGATGGATTGCGCGTTGGAAGACGGCTGGATCGTCGAGCGCCCGGGAGAGGACGATCGCCCCCTGGATAGAGAGAACGGCGTCTTCCGAGAGGATGCGCGCCCGGTCAGCGTCGCGCCCCTGCCGGACGAGCGCTGCCTGCAGAGCGTCCACCCAGGCGACGAAGTAACCTCGGATGGCTTGGGCGAATAGGTCTCGGGTGTTGGTAACAGCCAAAGCGCCGACGAGACAGACGCGCCTGCCCGACCTGAAGTATTTCGCGGTTTCATCGAGCATCGCCTTGATCGCGGCATCGGCATCGTCTCCGTCTCTCAGGGGAGAATAGACGGAATTTTCAAACCATTGCTCGATTTCGACGAGCACAGCCTGGACCATTTCCTCCTTCCCATTCGGGAAGAAGTGGTAGAGGCTGCCCTTGCCAAGACCGGTGGCCTTGCCAATCAAGGCAAGGCTCGCTCCTTCGTATCCATGCTCGCGAAAAACTTCGGCGAGGGAGGCGACGGCGTCTGATCTTTCCGCGACCATGCGGGCCATGATCAGAGGCCCAGATCACTGAGGTTGGCGTGGTCGTCCGGACGACGGCCGAGCGGCCAATGAAACAAGCGATCGCCTTCAGCAATCGGCATTTCGTTGATGCATGCGTGCCGGTGCGCCATCAGGCCGTCCTCTGCGAATTCCCAGTTCTCGTTACCATAGGCACGGAACCATAGACCATTATCATCGCGATATTCGTAGGCGTAGCGTACAGCGATGCGGTTGCCGGTGAAAGCCCAGAGCTCCTTGATGAGGCGGTATTCATGCTCCTTGTTCCACTTACGCTCCAGAAATGCCTGCGCTTCTTCGCGGTTGGTGGCGAATTCGACGCGGTTCCGCCAGCGGGTGTCGACGGTGTAGGCAAGCGTGACCTTGGCGGCATCGCGGCTGTTCCAGCCGTCTTCTGCCAGACGGACTTTTTCGATTGCGGTTCCGCGGGTTAACGGGGGGGGAGAGGAGGACGTGACATGTTGATTTTCTTTTTAAATCGTTGCCTTGTACTGCTTGGTAAACGCTTGACTGCTCGGTACAGCAACTAGATTGATTTTGGGTGTCAAGGTTTTTTTGCAGGCGTTGTGACTTTTTTGACGGGCTTTTCCGGGATGCCGGCTGTCAAAACTGCAGCCGAAAGACGAACGGGCGCGCAACCCCCGCGTGGGCATACGGGCGGCTACCGAAGCGATGCACAAGCAACCGTCAGTCAAACGAGGCTCGCAATGGCGGCCTAGGTTGAAAAACTGAATATGAGTGACGCATCCAGCATTGCGATGCCCCGACGGGAAGCCCAACAGATCGAGGGATGGATTTAGACCAGTACCAAGGCGCTGCGGAAGCTCCCTGCGGCCAAGGGGGGTGCGTATAGCTTAAGGCCCGCCAGGGCTTCGGGCCTCACCTATTTGCGAAATTCACGATCTGTCCGGAGATCCTACGGCCCTCACAACAGCAACGTAATGATATCCTTCGCCCGAGACACGCATGGCGTGATCCTGCTGTGTTTCTGATCGCCTTTAATCACGACATCGCGGTGGATAGCGCCCTCTCCGAGGTAGCCGCATTCGCATGAGCCACACACGCCGGTTTCACATGAGGAATGCAGCTTGAAACCCGCCTCATGTAGAACCCTTAACATCGTTGTTTCGGCGGGAACTTCCAGAATTTCGCCGGAACTCGCGATCTTCACCTTGAATGGCTTCGCTGCGATTAAAGGATCGTGAGCGGGCTCAAATCGCTCGCAATGGATATTTTCGGGCGACCAACCCAGATGGGGGGAACCCGACGCAACGGTGTCCATCAGCGAGTTGGGCCCGCACACGTAGATGTGCTCGCCTTCGTTCGGCGGTCCGATCGCCTCCATGCTGAAACGATCACCATCGACGGAAAACCAGCACCTCAACCGATCCCCGCAAACTTCACGAAGCTGAGCGAGCAAGGGCGCGCGCTCAATTGATCTCGCACAAAAATGAACGGCAAAATCCGCTCCATCAGCGGTTAAAGAGCGCGCCATCGCCAGCATTGGCGTCACGCCTATTCCACCTGCGATGAGGATATGACGCGCACCGTTCTCGGCGATAGGGAAATTGTTCCGGGGCGCGGCCACCGGGACCAACGTCTCGGCAACGAGAGTCGAATGCACCCATTGCGAGCCCCCTCGACCCTCAGCCTCCAGTTTTACCGCGATATGATACTCACGCTCATTTGCGGGATCACCGCATAAGGAATATTGCCGGCTTTGCCCATTCGGTAACTGAAGATCGATGTGCGCGCCCGCGGTCCAAGATGGAAGCTTCGGTCGGGTCGGATGGACGAGGACCAGATGAGCAACCTCCGGCGTGACCATCTCAACACTGGCCACACGGAGTTTCATGATCAACCTAATACCCGGCATCGTCGAGCATCTCGATTGTATCGCCTACGCGAATGGTGCCAGAGCGTTCAATACTACAGTTCAGCCCCGAGCGATTGTAGAGGGGCAGATAGACGGGCTGCCCGAGCAAATCTTCGAGGTATTTGCAGGGGAAGTTCAGCCGCCCACCGCGCAAGATGACGTCCCCCACGCGGAACCGTCGGCCGACGAGGTGATTGAGTGGTACGCCTCGAACTGTGAGGTTTCTTCTGTGGTCTGCGGGCAGCAATTCAATCGGCCCGCCCTGAAGCGGGGGATCGTTGCGCGAAATTGCGTCCAACGCTTCCTGCTCGATGAGCGTCACTTCTCTCACGTCCGGTTTTGCCGAATACGTTCCAGTTTTCTCGTAATATCGGTCACCTTTGATGCCCTTGCCGGCGACGCATTCAGCCTCAAACAGCTCTTCCATCTCGTAACTCGCCGCAGGCGCGACATGTATGTTGAGAAGCACACCACTCCACCCTTCCGCGCCCCCAGCAACCTCCCTAGCCTTAGATCCAGCCGGATGGTCGAAGCCATCGACCTGCTTTACTTCGACCACGTCAGACATGCGTAGACCCTTCAACATAGGCGATTGCCTCGATCTCAACCTTCGCGTCACGAGGAAGGCGCGCTACCTCGGTTGTAGATCTCGCCGGTGGATCCTTGAGAAAATGCTCTCCATATACCGCGTTCATTTTGCTGAATTCGTCCATGTCCTTGAGAAACACAGTCGTTTTCAATACGTTCGACAGATTGCCACCTGCCGTTTCGAGGATCGCCGAAATGTTCGTGAGCGAAAGGCGAGTTTGCGCCTCAACCGATTCCGGCATAAGGCCGGAGACAGGATCGATCGGCAGCTGGCCAGAAATAAAGAGAAAGGGTCCTTGACGGACAGCTTGTGAATAGGGGCCGGCGGCCGGCGCGGCATTGATTGAATGTACGACTTCCTTGGTCAAAACAGGTCTCCATTCTTGTGGATTTTTGTCTATTACAGTGGCGGAGAGCGGCCGCTCTCCGCCACTGTTGCTCAATTGATCTGCTTCCGAGCAGTTTCCGGCGCAGAAAGCGCCGCGAGGAGTGTCACGCCGGCGAGCGCGATCATGTAGACTGAGATCGGCCAGGTCTGGCCTCCGCTCCATGCTAATAGCGCTGCGGCGATTAGCGGCGTAAACCCGCCACTTAGAGCTGCCCCGACCTGAAAACCCAAGGACGCCCCACTATAACGAAGCCTCGCATCAAATAATTCGGACATCCAGGCAGCACCGGTACCAAACATGATGCCCTGTCCGAAGCTCACGGCAACCGCGACCGTTATTGAAATAATGAACGGGTCACGGGTATCAAACAGCCAGAACAACGGAAAAGCGAATAGCGCCGAGAATAGGCACGCAACCACGAATAGTGTGCGGCGACCATAGCGGTCCGATAAGTGTCCGAAGAACGGAATTGTGAAAAGCTCAATAATCGCGGCAAAAAGAATGCCGTTGAGAATGACGCCTCTGTCCAATCCCAACTGTACGGTGACATACGAGATCGAGAATACCGTCACGATACTGACATATGCGATTTCCGAGACTTTGAGGCCGACTGCTTTCGCGAAGGTCTTGGGATGCTCAGTGAGGATTTCGACAATCGGCATTTTGGCGATGACCTCCTTGTTTTTGATCCGCTCAAAGGCTGGCGTTTCGTGCAACCGGAGACGAATAAAAAGACCGACAACAACGAGCAGGGCGCTCGCCAGGAACGGCAGCCTCCAGCCCCACGATATTAAATCGGCCTCGGGCAAAAGGGCCACGAGGGAGAAGGCTCCCACCGATGTAATGACCCCCAGAGGGTATCCCAGCTGAACTATACTGCCAAAAAACCCTCGCCGCTCTGCTGGTACGCTCTCGACCACCATGAGAACTGCGCCACCCCATTCGCCGCCAATGCCGATGCCTTGAACGAGACGGAGAAGAACGAGAGCAACCGGCGCCCATATTCCAATCTGACTGTAGGTTGGCAGGCAGCCAATCAGGAAGGTGCCTAGCCCCATGATGAGGATGGTCAACGACAGCATGGCCTTTCTGCCGATCTTGTCGCCGAAGTGCCCGAAGATTACGCCGCCGAGGGGGCGCGCAAGAAACCCGACTGCATACGAGCCGAAAGCGGCGATCGTGCCCACCAATGGATCAACTGTGGGAAAGAACAGCTTGCCGAAAATGAGCGCACTGGCTGTTCCGTATATCAGGAAGTCATACCACTCGACTGTCGTACCGATGACGCTAGACCAGACGATTTGCCTTCTATCTCGCGACGAGACCGTTTCCTCGGGCCAGACATCCGAGGGCATTGCTACTGCTTCATTCCCCATTACTAGGCTCCTTCCACTTCAGTGGATTTTGTGTGCAATCTAGTGGATGCAATCGACATGCCATTTCGGTTTTCGTCTAGACATCGACATAGCAAGATATTGAAGGAGCCAGCATTTTCTGCGAAGCACATAAGCTCGGACCGGATGATATCGCCGAGACTGCTGGCCGCGCGATGCACATTTAATAGACAGTTGGACACTAATGGTGGATTTTTCACAGTCAGACGCGCAAAACCATATCGCTGAGGAAATCAAGCGGCTCAGACGTGACCAGGGAAAGTCCCTTCAAGACCTGGCTGCGAAGTCCGGCGTGAGTAGATCGATGATCTCCAAAATCGAGCGCGCCGAAACCACAGCGTCAACCGCGATACTGTCACGCCTCGCTGAGGCCTTGGGGGTTACGTTCTCAAGGCTTGTCTCACCGATCACGGAGCGCGAAGTCATTGTGATACCCGCCAGCCGCCAGCCGGTGCTCAAAGACGACAGTTCGGGCTTCATGCGTCGATGCATCTCTCCGGTTCTTCCTGGGAGAGGGATCGACTGGGTGCTAAATACGCTTCCACCCGGAGCGGCGACGGGCGAGTTTGCTGCTCACAGGCCCGGCGTATCAGAATACATCTACGTCCTGAGGGGAAGCCTCAAAGCCGTAGTCGGCGGCCGCTCGAACCACCTGGAGACTGGCGACAGCATGTATTTTGAAGCGGACGCGGGCCACCAGTTCTACAACACCGGGTCAGCACCTTGCGAGTATTTCCTCGTAATCGATCCATCTAGACTACGGTAGGAAGCTATTCTTCTCCTAGCGAGTGTTCGACTAAGACCGCACCCTCCAAGAAGACCGGATGATCTCTCGATCGGCACCAGGGGCGGGGCCGTTGGCCAAAGCGCTGGCTCAGCCGCCCCCGGCGTTTTCAGCGCCTAGTACTATGTCGAGGATCCCCTCATCACTTGAGTGTTTGAAGGAAGGCATCAACTCCAACCTGCGCGCATTCGGCGTCCTGGCAAGGCGTGCCGGAGCTGAGGCCGATGCCACCGACGACCTCAGGCGCTTAATTGTCAGCATAGGTATTCCTTTCAGGTTCGGTCTCCATCGAGCTTTCGTTGTCCGATACTCTGACGGACGTCATTGCCGAAGGCTTCGATGTGGCCATTCGCATGGTGGCGTCGCCTTAACCGCGTGGTTGGGATCGGCTCGATATTCGGATTGTTATGACCGAGGCCCCACAAGCCCACCTCAAACGCCACCGGTTTCCCGTCGAGATCATCGCCCATGCGGTCTGGCTCTACTACCGATTTCCGCTCAGCTTACGCGACGTCGAAGATCTGCTCGCCGAGCGCGGCATTGACGTCTCATTCCAGACCGTCTCGGAATGGGCGGCGAAATTCGGCCTGAAGTTCGCCCATCAGATCCGGCGGCGCTCGCGGGGCCACTTTGCCGACAAGTGGCAGCTCGATGAGATGGTGGTGACGATCAAGGGTAAGAAATATTGGCTGTGGCGCGCCGTCGATGCGAACGGTTACGTCCTCGATGCCCTGCTGCAAAGCCGACGAAACAAGGCAGCCGCCCTGCGCCTGATGCGCAAGCTGCTCACGGACCGCCGCGCACCGCGGGTGATGGTAACCGACAAGCTGCGTTCCTATTCGGCCGCCAAATCTCAGTTGATGCCGGGCGTTGAGCACCGCTCGCACAAAGGTCTCAATAATCGGGCCGAGAATTCGCATCTCTCTGTGCGACGACGAGAGCGACGTATGATGCGATCCAAATCCGCGCACCAATGTCAGCGTTTCGTCCCAGCTCACGGCAAGATTACCAATCTCTTTCTTCTGCACCGGAAATACCTGACCGCCGCCGACCATCGCCAACTTCGCGCTCAAGCCATCTCGACATGGCGGGAAATTGCATTTTCCATTGACGCGTAAAATTCTGACTGACGAAGCTATCGCGCCTCAAAATCGGTTAAGGCGACGCCTCCGGCAGCCGGCCTTCCTCGTTGCGGCTCCTAACAAACCCCATTATGGCGCTGGGCAGGAGGCCGTCCGCCGCTTCAATCCCTTCTTAGAACATGCCGTTGGAATTGGCGGCCTGCTCGGGTATCGGCTGAAGAATGTCCCAGTGTTCAACCACTTTACCCCTTTCAATACGAAATATATCGACGCCGGCAGTACCGCGGTCCTCCTTGTTCAAATAGGCGCAAAAGTGTATTGCAACGAGATCGGCGTCGGCGATCGTGCGTTTGATTTCGATTTTGAAATCGGGAAACTGCTGGTGAAAACTTTTAACAAAGGCGACAAAGCCTTCAGCGCCATTGGCTACCTGGGGATTGTGCTGTATGTATGTTGAACCGACGTGGGCTTTAATAGCCGAGTCCGGATCCTTTTCAACAAAGGCGCGGCGGTGAAAATCCAACGCGATTTCCCTGTTGGGCTGAATTCTCTCACTCATTTTTGTCGTTCCTGTAGTGACTTCTGTTTGGCGTATTAGGGCGCGCCGCCTCATGCCGGGCTTGGAGTAAACATGCCTGCATACATGCCGTTGTCGACAACAAGGACATGACCGTTGATCGAGCGGGCAGCGCCAGATGACAGAAACAACAATGCGTGGGCGACATCTTGCGCCGTGGCAATACGTCCGGTCGGCGAAACCGCCTGGAAATCTTCGCGCGAAAGCCCGTAGGCATCGATTGCTTCCTGCAGCATTGGAGTGTCGACGGGGCCGGGGCTTACGCAATTGCAGTTGATGCCGTCACGACTGACCTCCATCGCCATCGCCTTGCAAAGATTGATGACGGCGGCCTTGCTGGTCGAATAAGCGAGCGCGTTGGCCATGCCGTACATACCGGCAAGCGCGGTGGTGAAGAGGATTGCGCCGCCGCCATGCTCGCGCATGATGGGGATGGCGAGGCGCGACATGCGAAGGGCACCCAGGAAGTTCACGTCCCAGACCGCACGCAGCTGCTCTTCCTTCACAGTCTCGACACCGCCGGAAGTCCCGAAACCCGCGTTGTTGATCAGGATATCAACGGTGCCAAACCGGTTGATCGCTTCCCCTATGATACTGCGGCTCAATTCCGCCTTCGCAAGATCACCGGACAAACCGAAAGCCTCCGCGCCCAGCGTGCGGCATCGCGAGACAACGGGGTCTAGCGATGCGCGTCCACTCACGATGAGCCGCGCCCCCTTCTCGGCGAAGGCCAGAGCCGTGGCGAGTCCGATTCCTGATGTTGCGCCGGTAACCACTACCACCTTGCCGTCGAAATCGTCAGCCATTTTGGTCCTCCATTCGGTTCGATGGCACCAGAATGATCTTGCCCTCGCTGTTTCGCTCCTCCATTAGGCGATGCGCCTCTTCTGCCCTGGCGAATGGCAGAACTTTCGCCGGCGCGAGGTCGAGCTCGCCGCGTGTGACCAGAGTTTCTAGACGTTCTAGTGCGGCGACCACGATGTCTGGTCTTTTCATGTGGTAGTAGCCGAGAAAGAAGCCCGTGACGCGGAGATTGCCCTCAAGCAATCTGGTGACATTGACGGGATTGGAAGTTGGTGCCGCATGGCCAAAGACCACGGCACGACCGCTCGGTACTAGGCAGTCGATCCCGCCTTCCAGAATGCGTCCCGAGGTCGCATCCATGACGAGATCGACGCCAGGGCCACCACTGGCTGCGCGCAAGGCGTCAACCCAATCCGGCTGGGAATAATCGACCACCGCTTCTGCGCCGGCGGCTAGAGCCAGACGGGCCTTGCTTTCATGGCCGACGCCGGCGACCACGCGTTTGGCGCCCAGTGCCTTTGCAATTCGTACGATCAAGGAGCCGACGCCGCCCGTAGCGCCCTGCACGAAGACTGTGTCGTTTTTCGTCAACATGCCTGCATCTGTGAGAGCCAGATAGGCCGTCAGGCCCTGAATGGGAAGCATTGCCGCCTGTTCGGGTGAAAGACCCTCGAACCACGGCATGAGACTCGTGGCCTCGACGGCGATGTAATCCGCATAAGCACCACCCACAATATTGGCACCGATGACTGACTCACCGATCCGCGACCTGTCCACGCCTTCGCCGCAATCTTCGATGATTCCGGCAAATTCGCATCCCGGATTGAAGGGCAGCGGGGTAGGGACGGGGTAATGGTCGCCGCGCCGCCTGACCAGATCGGCAAAATTGACGCCTGCAGCGAGAATCCGGACGATCACCTCACCCTTCTTGGGTTCTGGACGGGGCAGGGTTTCCACGCGTAAAACCTCGGGGCCTCCTGTTTGGTGAAAGCGGACCGACAGCATCGTTCTCGATAGGCTCATTTCTTCTCTCCCTGGGGACGTTTGAACGGCAGGCTCAACAAGAACCAGATCAACCGAGGCGTTAGCAGCCGGAAAGCCAGTCTCGCCTGTTCCGGCGTAATGACGGCAGACATCGGCATCGCGCCAAATATCTTGCCTTTGATCAGTAAGTCGGCGTCCTTAGCTTCGATCGAGCTGATCGTCATGAGTTCGGTTTTGTCTGTGGTAAAGATTTTCATGCTGCGCTTACCTTGTCGAAATCGAGCCCGATCGCCTCAAAAGCCTTCATCGCGGCCGCTCTGCCTGCGCCGAATACCCCGCCTCCCGGATGCATGAACGGACCGACGAGGAACAGGCGTTCGATGCCGGGAACCGTCAGGCCGCCAAGGTCGGGTGTCGGTCGGTGCGATCCGAATTGGTAGGAATAGGGCGCGATGCCGTGGATGTCGCCTTTTTGGAAGCTTTCTGAATCGCGTTCCAAATCGAGCGGACTGTAAACCGTACGGGCGATGAAATTATCCTTGCTGAGATTGGTGATGAATGTGTCTGCTTTTTCGCAAAGCCAATCGGCATATTCTTCCTTGTAGCTATCCCAGCGCGCAGCCCCGCCGTCGGTGAGGCCATAGGGCGCATAGCTGAACATCAGAAATGTCGCGTTCCCCGCAGGTGCTCTCGACGGGTCGACATTAGACGGGCAATTCGCCCCGAAAAGCGGTCTTTCAGGCAGCACGCCGTAACGAAGTTCATCAAAGGACCGTCGCAAATGTTCGAGCCTGGTGGGGAGCAACTCCGTGATGATCGTGCCGTTCACATGGTCGCCAGCAGCAAATTTCGCAGGTTCCTTGAGCGCGCCATGAACGACAAATGCGCTGAATGCTGCTGACCGTGTCTTGCGCGCGGCCATATCGACGTAAGGATCAAGGTTGTCGATATATGCGTGCAGACGATGGGGGTGGAGTGCGCCAATGATGCAATCCCTTGCGAAATATTCGCCCTGCGCGGTCCGTACCCCGACGGCGCGGTCGCCCTTGACCAGGACCTTTTCGACTCTGGTTTGCGTGAGGATGGTTCCGCCGTGATCGCGCAGTTGGGCAACGAGTGCATCAGTCAGCGCACCGCTGCCGCCTTTGGCGACACCAATTCCGTAGCGTTCGAGAAAGGCAACGAACATAAACAACCCAATTCCCGTTCCCATCTCGTCAGGGAGTTGCAGGTTTTCCGTGACCAGCTTGAGAAAATGCACCCGGACATAGTCGTTCTCAAAATACTCGGTAATGATGTCGAGGGCGCTTTTCTGCATGATCATCAGAATTTCACGACCCTCCCGGCTCTGGTCGAGCATGGCGCTCATAGCGCCGTTTGGTATCGGGGGTGAGTAGAGGCCCGACAGAAGCATGGGCAGGATGCGATCGCCCAATTCAGCAAGCTTCAGAAACGATTCCGCGTCCGTTTTTGAGAAGTATTCGATCGCCTTATAATTCTTTGACCGATCGGTATAAAGCGCTAGCGTCTCACCATCCTCGAAGACTGAAATATGCGGCGGATCGGGATAGATGTATTCAAGACCGTAGCGCGATTTCAAACTGAGTTCGTCCTTCGCAAGGACTGGATTGGCCTGGATAAAAATGTGAGCGGTGCTGTGTTGATCGTGCCAGAAGCCCGGAGCGGTCAATTCGCGCGTGACAACACCGCCTCCGAGCCAGGGTTGGCTCTCAATGACGAGAACGCTCTTGCCGGCTTTGGCAAAATAGCCAGCGGCGATCAGTCCATTATGTCCCGAACCGATCGCGATGACATCGTATGTCGTTGATATAGTCAAGATTTCCTCCCAGAGCACGTGTGCCCAGCGCAAAGAGGTTCAGCCGGTCCACGTCATAAATTTTCACTTGTGAAGATTGTATCGGGGCCCGAACCATTTGCAAAAGTGATTTCATTTATGTATTTCCATAACTAGTGCGATTGGTTGATGGCCTAAGCGCCTAGGGCGCGACGGTCGCCGTTGCAAAAAGGCTACCGGCCGATTTTCGGGGGAAACAAAATGCATTTCAACGGCTTGGATCTCAACCTTATCGTCGCACTCGACGCGATACTCAGTGAACGCAACGTCACCCGCGCGGCCGAGAAGTTGAATATCAGTCAACCCGGCATGAGCGGTGCGCTGAACAGGTTGCGACAATACTTCAACGACGATCTTCTAACGCAGAACGGTAAGCAGATGATACCAACGCCTCTGGGCTCGACGCTTTCCGTTCCGGCCAAGGAAATACTGGCAACCGTCCGTTCGCGTTTGGCCGTACAAACGCGTTTTTTGCCAGAGGATGCCCGGCGGAGTTTCACCGTTATGGTGTCGGACTATGCGGCGACGATCTTTCTGGCGAATGTTTTGCGTGCTGTTGCAGTTGAGGCGCCGGGGATGACTTTCGATCTGCATCAGTACGCCGATATCCCGGGTGATGCATTGGACGCGGGGCGCATCGACGTGCTCCTCGGCCCCCAGCAGGCGCTCTCGCAAAACCATCCTTTCAAGCCGCTCTTCAAGGACGATTTCGTCGGGGTCGCCTGCGCCAACAACCATACCGTGGATGATGTGGCGGACATCGACTCTTTCATGGCGATGCGACATGTCCTTGTTAGACTGGGCGGTTCCGGCTTGCCGACAACTGACGCCACATTTCTCGAAAGATCTTTTACAACTCGAAGGATAGAGGTGATCGTTCCAGCATGGAGTCTGGTGCCACATTATTTAATGGGGACACCAAGGGTTGCAATTTTTCATCGACGGCTTGCCAGTGATTATGCGAGGCATTTTCCGCTTAGAATATTCGAGATCCCCACGGCTCTCCCAATCTTCGAAGAATGCGTCCAATGGCGCGCTTCGAGCCGGGGCGATCCCGCGATTCAATGGCTTGTTGAACGAATGGAGGCCCACGCGCGAACGCTCAACGGAGCGTCTGCATGATCGCGGACTGGGAAGTTTGCTATATCCCGATAGAAGAAAGCCGGCCTCGCCGTCGGTAAGACGGCGAGGCCCCTTGGGGTGGCACGTTCGATGATGACCGATAACTATTCGCCCGGGGCCGCAACATGATTGTGGATGAACCGCGCCTTGGTAAAAGATATAACCGCAAGCGTTGCGCATACGCAGGCCGCGAAGCCGATCGAGGCAAAGCCCGATATCTGTATCAGAGTTCCGCCAAGGATTGGGCCAACGGCCGCGCCGGTCATGAGCATCGCCGGCGTCGCTGCAACAGCCCGACCGCTACCGTCCAGCCGAGACAAGAGACCGAATGCAAATGTGTGGGTAAAAACCATGGTCGCCACAAATACTGAACCTGCTACCGCATAGGGAAGAAAAGTAGAGCTCAAGGTTATCACTAGCGCGAAAATAGCCTGCACAACCGGTCCGGCAAGAACCACCTTCTCCGGGTTCAGTCTCTTTTCAAGAAGGCCGGCGGCAGGTCCTGGTAACAGGTTGACGATTCCAAGAGCGATTAAGACGCCGGCAATCGCATCTGTGGAGAAACCGTGTCCGGTACCGATCTCCTGGTAGAACCCGAAGACCATCGACTGGGTTACAGCCATCAGGCTGATGCCGAAAATACCAGCCCAAACAGCGCGGCTGAGCTTTTGCGTGCCAGCCGCCGCAATATGATCATGATCGACGGTGGGTTTTGGAAATGCGAGCAGCGATGTCAGGCTCGCCAAGATCATGAGACCGCAGAAAACAAAAAACACCATTTCCCGACCCTGCGTGGCCACGAGCATCGGGACCGTTCCGAGGAACATCGTGCCGAAGACGCCGATCGCCCCGCCAGCCATCGCGAACAGCCGGTGCGGGTTCAGGCTTCGCCCGATCGTGCCATGAGTAAAGGAAAGCGGCGTTCCGGCAGTGAATCCGGCCATTGCATGGCAAATGGCCATTGGAATGAAATGGGTTTGTTGCGTTGCCGCGGCCCAGGCTATTGCCGCCAGGGCGAGCGACACCGTCGTTACGATCCGGCCATTGAAGTCATTTAATCGCGGTGCAAAAAGCAGGCTCGCAGCGACGGTTCCAACCAGGAAAAGCGTAACCAAAGCTCCGGCTTGTTGCGGATCAAAATGATACTCCGTGATCAAGGTACTGATCCAAACCGGCAATGCCACTAGGTCAATCATCCCCGCAACATGCGCGATGAGCAGCGCCAAGCGCGGGTGCCAAGTTTCTTTCGTAGCCATTGTGGCCTCCTCCACCTATGTCTGGATTTCGCTCGGCTCCCCCCGAGCGATACGCTGTCAAGCGCCACAAATGTCGCCTACCTCCACACCCAAGCAGAAATTCTGGCAGGGCGGGCGCGTTCAAAGTGTCGATTGAAATTAGCTGAGCCTAGGCAGGCGCCATCTATTTTCAAAGGTGATTTTCCTGATCCAAAACCATAATTCGTAGCGATGGTACCGTGCGCTCAGTGTAATTTCTCGTAGTGCGTCATCGCACGAGAATTACGGCGCGTTTTTGAGCACTTCGGGCGTGAGAGTCGATGCTGCCACCTTCAGTTTCTCCCGCACCCAGGTTAAAGCCGGATCGCGTGAGCGATAGTTGTGCCATTGCACCGACTGTTGAATGAGCGGGAGGTCCAGGGGCGGATCGACTATCGTGAGGCCGCCGGTCTTCACCATTTCTCTCGCGAGACTTCGTTGAACAAGTGCGAGCCGGTCGCTTCCTCTGACCAGCACTGAAAGCGTGGAAAAGGCGAACGTCGATACGTCTACCCGGATAGCCAAGCCGACCTCGCGGCATGCGCGCTCTGCGAAGCTTTCCCCGCCATTCGGCGGACGCATCACCACGTGACCTGAGGTTTCGAACTGTTCCCGGGTCATTCTCGCTCCCGCTGCAAAACGGCTAGAGATGTCCGCAACGCAACAGATTTCATCGGTGAATAGTATATCCGCCGGATGGTGGGTGGAGCAGAAAACGGACGGTGCGATTAGAAGATCAGCTTCTCCCTTTTCCAGCAACAGATGCGGAAAATTCTGTTGGGGCTTGAATTCGAATTGCAGGCCGGGAGCCTCCGCAGCGACGACCGCCATGAAAAGCGGGATCAGTGTATGCAGCGAGTAGTCGGACACCACCATGCCGATCACCCGTCTGGAATCCGCAGGATCGAAAGATGGCGTCGATACGACCGCGCTGTCGATGCGCACGATGATATCCCGCAGGGGCTGCTCGAGAGATGCGGCAAGCGGCGATAGCTCCATCATCCGCCCAACCTGGATTAGCAATGGGTCATCGAAATACTCCCTGAGACGTCCGAGCGCATTGCTCATCGCCGACTGGGTTATGAACATCTCATCCGCCGCGCGACTGACATTACGCAGCCGGATCAGGGCGTCGAGCGCCACCAGCAGGTTGAGATCGAGATTTTTGAATCGCATGGCCCCTCCATGTATTCACATTATCAATAGCATGGATTGAAACAACCAATTTCAGAAACACTACGCTTTTCGCTAGAGCTCGACGTGGGAGGAGTCATCGACCGGCCATCGAGCCGCCGTCGTTTTCCGCCTGAACCGTCAGAGTGACTGACGAGAGCGTTGAGGAGGCATTGTGTTCAAATATTTCCCCACCAATTACGTCTGGAACCTGTCGGTCAACCTGTCTATCGAGATGGGCGCCCGCATCGGGGAGATTGAGGAAATGTGCGCCCCTCTCCAGGAGGCCGCGAAGGCACCTGATGCGGCCGGCGTCATGGCCTTTCGCCAAACCTGGGCGAGCATGGGCGACAAGCTCATTTCACTCGCCGAGGAAGACGAAGCCAAGGGACGAAAGATATCCGCCGGCGACAAGCTCATCCGCGCCGCAAATTATCTGCTGACGGCCGAGCGGCTGCAGGCGCATGGATCGGAAGGGCGTCTGGCACTTTATCGCCGTTTTCTCGACACGTTCGAAAAAGGTTTGCAACTGTCGGGCTCTTCCTGTCGTCGCGTCGAGATTCCTTATGAGGGAACGCATCTTTCGGCGCTCTATGTGCCGGCCGAGGACGCCAGCGGGCCACAGCCTTTGCTCGTCCAGGTCAACGGGCTCGACAGCACCAAGGAAATGAAGTTTCTCGTCGGCCTTCCCCGATGGCTTGCCAAGCGCGGCGTCGCCTCACTCGTGGTCGACCAGCCTGGAACCGGCGAAGCACTCCGGCTGGAGGGCCTCCCGGCCCGTTTTGATAGCGAGCACTGGGCGAGCCGTGTCGTGGACTGGCTGGAAACCCGGCCGGAGATCGATTCGAAGCGCATCGGGATGGAAGGCGTCTCTCTCGGAGGTTATTACTGCCCCCGTGCCGTGGCCTTCGAACCCCGTTTCGCCTGCGGCGTCGTGTGGGGCGCCAACCACGATTGGCGCGACGTGCAGAAAAAGCGCCTCGCCCGGGAAGGCGACTTTCCGGTACCGCATTACTGGGAGCATGTCCGCTGGGTCTGGGGTGCAAAGGACATGGACGACTTCATGCGCATTGCGGAATACGTGCATCTCGACGGCGTGCTCGACCGGATTCACGTCCCCTTCCTCGTCACCCATGGCGAGAAGGACAGTCAGATCCCCTTGCACTGGGCGCAAGCGACCTATGATCAATTGGTCAACAGCCCTAAGCGCGAGTTGAAAATCTTCGATGCCCGCACCGGCGGCGTTCAGCATTCGAGTTTCGACAATTCCGCCAATGCAGGCGCTTATATTGCCGACTGGGTGGCGGAGGTTCTCGGCGGACGCACGGTGTTTGTGGAGGCACTATGACCATCAAGCTCATGATGTTCGGACGACGTTCTCCCGGTCAGACTCTAGCCGAACATCGCCATCACATGAAAGACGTCCATGGCCGGATCGTACTCGACTACATTGCCGACGATCCGCGAAATGCGCCGCGCAAATATGCGCAGAATCACGGGCTGGACGGGGTCTTCGCCGCCGATGACGCCGCCCCCGCTGCTCTGCGGCTGGGACTGGATTTCGTGACTCAGCTCTGGTTCGATGATCTCGGATCGGTAAAGGCGTCGCGGGAAACGCCGTTCTACCAAGAGCGCCTACGTCCCGACGAACCACGTTTCGTCGATAACGCAAATGTCGTCGGTCAGCCCTTCTCGGAAGAGTGCATGCTAGAGCCGGCGTCCTCATCGATCGATGTCAAATTGTTTGTCGTCAGGCCTGCAGGCGCGATGGCATTCGATCTTGATGATCGGATCGCTTCGAGCGGAGTCGCCTATTCCGGCTACTGTCGCAACACGCCTCTTGTGCCGGGACCGATTGCCTTCGTCGACGAATTCTGGACGCGCGACGAAGCGGAGGCGGCGCGACTTCTCCATCATTGCCGCCAGGCGCTCGGAACGGGCGAGAAAGAAGGCGGGCGTTCGGCCGCCTATCTCATCGCCCGCGAATACAAATTATTTGCCGGCCGCTGAGGCGCCGGTCCAAGGGAGGATCATCATGAACATCATCGGACCCGACCATCTCGTGTTCGGCGTCGATAACGTCGCCGCCGCCACAGAATATCTCCGTGATTTCGGCCTGCAGCCCGTTGATGTCGATGAGACAGGAGGACTGTTTGCCGCGCTCGACGGAACCGGAATCGTCATCCGGCATAAATCCGACCCGTCGCTACCCACGCCGCTTCCGACTGCCAATCTTCTGCGCCAGCAAGTTTATGGCGTACGTTCGGCTGATGACCTCGACGCGATCGAAGCGGAGCTTTCCAAGGACCGGCGTGTCACCCGCCTTGCCGACGGTTCCATCGAGACCCGCGACGCGCTTGGCTTCGAGCTTAAATTTCAGGTGACGATCCGGCGCGAGCTCAACATGCCGGCTGAGAAGATCAATGCGCCAGGCGCTCCCGCCCAACGCAAGCCGAACGAGATCGGTGTCTGGGAAGAAATGCCCGCTGCACCACGGACCCTCAGCCATGTCGTGCTCTTCGTGCCTGACCTCGATATCGCCGTGGATTTCTACTGCAACCGGCTCGGTTTCGTGATCACCGATACGCTGAAAGGCGCCGGACCATTCCTCAGGCCCAAAGCCAATGACGATCATCACACGTTGTTCTTCATCCGCACGCCGGAATATATGAAGGGCTGCGAACACCTGGCCTTCCATATGGGCGGCCCGACCGAACTGATGGTTGCCGGTACCCGCTTCGTCAAAAAGGGCTATCAAAGCTTCTGGGGGCCGGGGCGCCATAAGTTCGGCTCGAACTGGTTCTGGTATTTCAACAGTCCGCTCGGCTGTCATGTCGAATATGACGCCGACATGGACAAGCACGACGACAACTGGGTGGCGCGCGAAGCGCCGATGGGTGCGGAGGCATCGCAGATCGTGCTGTTCGAAATGCGCGAGAAATGGATGCCCGGAGGCCCGCCTCCCGGCTTGAAGGCTTGATCCGATGACGGCGCTAGACTCGCATCAGGTGGGTCTCTGTCGCACAGAGGACATCGGCGAGGGTGAAGCGCGAGGCTTCGGTCCGGTGGGAGGATATCGCCGGAAGATCATTGTTCTTCGCAAAGAGGGACGACTTCACGCCTGGCTAGACGCCTGCCCGCATTATCCACAGGGCACGCCGATGGCCTGGCGATCCAACGCCTATCTGAATGGCGACGGCACGCATATCGCCTGCCATTCGCATGGGGCGCTGTTCGACATGGAAACGGGAGAATGCGTGTTGGGTCCCTGCCTGGGGCAGGGGCTGACGCGGGTGGAGTTGACGGTCACCGAGGAGGGCGAGGTTTTCGCCGCTCTGGCTGAGGAGGAGAAAGCACTATGAATGCAGGCATCGACAAAGCCTTGATCATCGGCGGCGGCTTCGCCGGAATGACGGCAGCAGCGCGACTGGCGCGCCAGGGCGTCGAGGTCGATCTTCTCGAGATCGATCCCGGCTGGCGATCCTATGGAGCGGGGATCAGCCTGCATGGCTCGACATTGCGCGTGTTAAACGAACTCGGCCTTCTTCATCGCTTCATGGAGGAAGGATTTGCGTCTGACGGCGTCCAGATTCGTGGTCCCGACGATCGCATCCTGGTAACTTTACCGACACCGCGCGTTGCCGGTCCCGACGTTCCTGGCGGAGGTGGCATCATGCGTCCGGCCCTCGCCAAAATCCTGCAGGAGGAGGTTGCCGCCGCAGGTGTCAACGTCCGGCTCGGTGCGACATTTTCGACGATTGAGGATCGGGAAGACGGCGTCTGGGTCGATATCGGGGATGGCTCTCCCAAGCGCTATGACCTCGCCATCGGCGCCGATGGTCTTTATTCCCGCATTCGCGCCACGCTGTTTCCGCAAGCCCCTAAGCCGCGCTTCATTGGCCAGTCTGTCTGGCGCGCGGTGCTGCCGCGGTCGGCGGAGATCACCACGGTCACCATGTGGCTTGGCCCGAAGCTCAAGGTCGGTATCAACGGTGTGTCAACCGACAAGGCCTACCTCTTCCTGACCGAGGACAAGGAAGTCAACGATTTCGTGGCACCGGAAACGTTTGTGGAAACGCTTCGCGCGCTTCTGCGACAGTTTCCCTCGCCGATCATCCAAAGCGTCGCCGATCAACTGTCCGAGGAAAATCAGGTCATTTATCGGCCACTCGAACAAATGCTGATGCCACGTCCATGGCGGAAAGGACGCGTCGCACTTATTGGCGATGCTGTTCACGCGACCACGCCGCATCTGGCAGCAGGAGCTTGCATCGGTATCGAAGATGCCATGGTGCTGGCGCAGGAAATAGGACGTGCCGCAACCGTTGATGCAGCGCTGGCGGCCTTCGAGACCCGGCGCTGGGAGCGGTGTCGGATGGTGGTCGAGAATTCAGGGCGTCTGGCCGACATCGAGATTCACGGCGGTAGCCGGGAGGAGCACGCCGCGATCATGGGCACTTCTATGAAAACGCTGGCCGAAGTCATCTGAGTGGGCAAAACGACACCGGGGAACCAGTGGCCGGGCGCGTGATGTTGCTCCAGTTCGGGAGGATCATAAATGACGGAACAGACATACGGCATGGGCGGAACGGCAGCGCTGGTGGTGGCTCACTGCGCGGGCATGCTCGATCTCACTGCATTGCCGGTCTGGGTCGGCGCGCTTGTCGAGCGGTTCGGATTCAGTCCGCAACAGGCCGGCGGTATCGTAACCTTGTTTCTTTTGGGCGCGGTGGCGGCGAGCCTCTTCGTTGCACCGCGTCTGAACCGGATCAATCAAAAACTGGCCTCCACCGTCGGTTATGGCGTCGCCGCGCTGGCCTTCTTCATAGCATCGACGCAAAGCGGCTTGGTGCAGTTGGCTGCGCTCCATCTGGTCGCGGGCCTGGCGGTCGGCACGGGACTGTCGATGGTGCACGGCGCGATCGGCAAATCTGACAATCCCCATCGCCTCTTTGCTTTGGCCGGCATGGCAATCGGCCTTCTTGGCATCGTCCTGCTCGGCGTACTGCCGCAGCTATTGATCGCCTTTGGCCGCGATGCTCTGTTCCAGATTTTCGGTCTCTTCATGGCCATCGCCTGTCTGTTTTGCGCCGCGCTGTTCGTGAATACTGATCGTGGCGAGGCACATGCATCGGCGCCGTTCAGTCGCGCGATCTGGTTCACCGTCTGCGGCATCAGCGTCATGACCTTCAATCAGGCTATAGTCTTTTCCTTCGTGGAAGTGATCGGAAAGCTCAGGGACTTTTCCGCTGAGGGCGTACTGGGGGTGCTGATCGCCCTCGGCATTGTCAATTTCCTCATTCCCTCGCCACTGGCGGCGGTTCTGCAGAAACGGCTGGCCGCCGAGACCGTGGTCCAGATCGGCCCCGCGGTGCAGGCTGTCTTCGCGGTGATTGTTACGTCCGCCACGGTCTTTGCGCTGTGGGCGCCGGTCGCCGCCTTCTTCGTCGCTATCCAGATTTTCACCCATACGTTCGCCTTCGGCCTGCTCGCCCGTCTTGATAGGACCGGCCGGGCCGTGGCGGCGACACCAGCCATGCTGATGATCGGGGCGGCGCTTGGCCCGATCGTTGGAGGAGCGCTCGGCCAGAATTTCGGCTTCGGGGCGCTTGGGGCAGCAGCGGTGGTCGTCGCGCTTGTTTCCATTGTCTTGTTCACCAAAGCGAGGTCCGCATGACCCAGTTTCCACCCATTAGCCGGGTCGTGACCGGCCATGACAACGCTGGACGCTCGTTTGTCGCGCATGTCGGACCGCTGCCAACCGTCGTGGAACTGGAAGCCATTCCCGGCACCGTGTTTCACGAGGTCTGGGCAACGACTGGTAAGCCTGTGATCGTCGGCAACGGCGATGACCCCACACTGGGGCCACTTGTACTGCCGCCACCGCGCGGTGGGACTCGCTTTCGCTTCGTCGACATTCCACCGGATACGGAAGAGTTTCTTGCTCATGGCGCGGCGAAAGTGGGCGCGGCCTTTTCGGAGATTGGAGACAGGGACGCTTCGACGGTGACAGAAGCGTCCCCGCACCCGCTGATGCACCGGACCCAATCCATCGACTACGGCGTGGTGATCGAAGGCGAAATGACGCTGGTACTCGATCAGGGTGAGACACATCTGAAGCCGGGCTCGGTCGTCATTCAGCGCGGCACCAATCATGCCTGGGCCAATCGCTCGGGCCGGACCTGCCGCATGTTGTTCGTTTTGATCGACGGCATCTACGAGCCGGTGATCGCAGAGGCGCTGTCCGCTCCCTGAGCGGTCACATGTCGTTGGAGAAAGAAATGAAGCTTGCGACCTATAAAGACGGCAGCCGCGATGGGCAGTTGTGGGTGGTCTCGAAGGATTTGGCGGTTGCCGCTCCCGCAGTGGGCGTGGCGTCGACCATGCTTGCGGCTATCGAGACATGGGATGCGGTGGCGCCTCGGCTTGATGCGCTCTACGAGCGTCTTAACGCCCGGGAAGAAGCCTTTGCCACACGTTTTGAACCGGAACGATGCATGGCACCTTTGCCGCGTGCGCCGCAATGGCTCGATGCCTCGGCCTTTCTCAAGCATGGCCGGTTGATGGACGAGGCATTCAACAATCCGGTGAATCCGGATTTTGAGACCATTCCCCTGGTCTATCAAGGGGCGAGTGACGACCTTCGCGGCCCGCTCAACGATGTGGAATTTCCGGATGACAGCCTGTCGATCGACATGGAGGGCGAGTTCGGCGTGATTGTTTCCGACGTGCCGATGGGGGTCAGCGCTGAAGGGGCCATCCCGCATATTAGGCTTCTGGTTCAGATCAACGACTGGTCTCTGCGCAAGCTCGGCCCACGGGAAATGCGGGCGGGCTTCGGCTGGCTGCAAGCGAAGCCCTCCACGGCCTTCGCACCGCTTGCCATCACGCCCGACGAGATAGGGCCGTTCTGGGAAAACGGGCGAGTGAACCTTCCTCTGCATGTGGCGATCAACGGGCGCGAGGTTGGCCGCGCGAACGGCGCGGAGATGCACTTTTCGTTTGGGGATATTATTGCCCATTGCGCCCGCACTCGAAAGCTGTCCGCCGGCTCGATCATCGGATCTGGGACGGTGTCGAACGCCAATCGTGCGGCTGGCTCCTCCTGCATTTCAGAAATCCGCGTGATCGAACTCCTCGATCAGGGTGCGTCGGTCACGCCATTCCTGACCTGGCAAGACCGGGTCCGGATGGAGGCAAGGCTTCCCGATGGATCTTCCCCGTTCGGCGTTATTGATCAACGGGTTGTACAAGCCTGATGCGGGTTCTGGTGACAGGCGCCGACGGTTTCCTCGGGAGTGGCCTCGCCCGCCGCTTGGTCGGAAGAGTACCGCAACTGAGCCGCTTAACCTTGACCGACCGGCATTTCGACGGTCCCGATCATGGAGGCCTCGCCGGGGCGGATTTAATGCCTGGCGACCTGACTGACGGAAGTTTTCTCGGTACCCTCCTGGAGCCCGGTTTCGACGTCATCTTTCACCTTGCGAGCCTTCCGGGCGCTCAAGCGGAGTCAGAGCCTGAGCGGGGCCGCAACATCAACCTGACCTTACCTATGGATCTTGCTTGGCGAACAGCGGCGCGTCAGCCCGGAGCGCGCTTCATTTTCGCCTCCTCCATCGCTGTTTATGGGGCTGTCGATGCGCTGGCCATATCAGAAGCGACGCCGACCGCACCGGCCATATCCTATGGCGCCCACAAGCTGATGACGGAAATCTTCTTGAGCGATCTTGCGCGGCGCAGAGAACTCAGCGTGTTTAGTCTGCGCTTTCCGGGTCTAGTGGCGCGGCCGCCGGCGGAAAGCGGGCATGGGTCCGCCTTCATGAGCCTGATGTTTCACAAGCTCGGCGCAGGTGAAGATTTTGCGAGCCCGGTTCCGGCTTCGGCCCGATGCTGGTGGATGTCCATGGCGGCGGCAGTCGAGACGCTGCTTCATGCCGCTACCTTGTCTTCGGATGCGCCGACCGTGCTGTTGCCGCCGGCCATCTGCGCCACCATGGCAGAGATGGCGCAGGCCATTGCAACCGTCACGATGCGGGATCCTTCCATTCAGTGGGGCCATGACGCGCGACTGACAGGGATCTTCGGCTCTATGCCCAAGATCGATGCATCGCTTGCGCGTCGCCTCGGCTTTGCCGGCGACGCCGATCTCACATCCCTGGCCCGCAAGGCCCTTTCCGGAGGTTCATCATGAAAATCGTCGACCTGTCCGTCGCCATCGACAATGATACGGTAGCTGACCCACCGGGGCTCGGGCCGAAAATCGTCTACTCCGATCATCAGGCGGGAGCCCAAGAGGTGACGCGCTTCTTCCCCGGTCTCGACCGGGAGGATCTGCCGGGCGCGGAAGGTTGGGCAGTGGAGCAGCTGACGCTGACGGCGCATGCGGGCACGCATCTCGACGCGCCCTGGCACTTCGCCTCTACCATGAACGGTGGCGAGCGCGCCTGGACGATCGACGAGGTTCCGCTAGATTGGTGCATTCGCCCCGGCGTAAAGCTTGATCTTCGCCACCTGCCGGATGGTCATGTCGCCACCGCCGACGAAATCCGCGCCGCCGTCGAAGCAACGGGGGCCCCCCTAAAAGCCTTTGACATCGTTGTCGTCAACACATCCGCCGGCGAAGCCTTCGGGCGACCGGACTATATCGGACGGGGTTGCGGCATCGGCCGTGAAGCGACCCTCTGGCTCTTGTCGCAAGGCGTACATATCACAGGCACCGACGCCTGGTCCTGGGATGCACCGTTTCCGATCACCGCCAAGCGCTTCGCTGCCACCGGAAACGCCGGTCTGATCTGGGAAGGCCATAAAGCAGGGCGAGACGGCGTCTTTCTGCATATGGAAAAGCTAACTTGTCTCGATCATTTACCGGCGCGCGGCTTCACAATCTCGTGCCTGCCGGTCAAGATTCGTGGCGGCTCGGCTGGATGGTGCCGGGCAGTAGCAATGTTGACAGAAAATCGAAGCTGATGATCGACGTTCAAGCATCGCAGCCAGATCCTGTTTTCTGGGAACGTCCTACTCGAAGCTTGGAGCGCGACCTTACCGAGGGAAAAATGAAGAAAACATGCGTCAATGCGGCAGAAGCTCTGGCCGGCAAGCTACACGACGGAATGACAATAATGTCCGGGGGCTTTGGTTTATGTGGCATACCCGTCACACTCATTGAGGCTGTCCGCCTGTCCGGTGCCAGGAACCTCACGGTCATTTCGAATAATGCCGGGGTTGACGGTTACGGTTTGGGTGTCCTCCTTGAAACGCGACAGGTACGGAAGATGATCTCTTCCTACGTTGGCGAGAACAAGCTCTTTGCCCAGCAGTATTTGGCTGGCGAACTCGAGATCGAGTTCAATCCCCAAGGAACCCTTGCAGAAAGGATCAGGGCTGGGGGTGCGGGAATTCCTGCTTTCTACACGAAGACAGGCGTCGGGACTCTTGTTGCGGAAGGCAAGGAGTGCCGCCGGTTTGCCGACGAGGATTATATCCTTGAGACCGCGCTGGTAGCTGACATAGCACTCATCCACGCATGGAAGGCGGATCACGAAGGCAATCTCGTTTACCGCAAGACAGCCCGCAACTTCAATCCGGTGATGGCGACTGCGGCCCGCACGACAGTTGCAGAGGTAGAGCTCCTGGTGCCCGACGGCAGCTTGGACCCAGACGCTGTCCATACCTCCGGTATTTTCGTGAACAAGATCGTTCATGTGATGGATTTAGAGAAACGGATCGAGCAGCGCACCGTACGTTCCCACGAGATGAAGGCCGGTTGACATGCCCTGGACACGTGAACAGATGGCAGCGCGGGCCGCAAAAGAAGTGCAAGGTGGCTTCTATGCTAACCTTGGCATCGGCATTCCCACATTGGTGGCCAACTTCATTCCCGACGGACTGGAGGTCACGTTTCAGAGCGAAAACGGCATGTTAGGGATGGGGCCTTTTCCTTTTGACGGCGAGGAAGATGCTGACCTGATCAACGCGGGAAAGCAGACAATTACGGCCCTCCCCAAAACAAGCTTCTTTTCCTCAGCGGACAGCTTCGCCATGATCAGAGGTGGACACATTGACCTCTCGATCCTGGGTGCGATGCAGGTCTCCCAAAGTGGTGATCTGGCCAATTGGATGATCCCGGGCAAAATGGTGAAAGGCATGGGCGGCGCCATGGACTTGGTTGCCGGGGTCAAACGTGTGGTCGTCGTTATGGAACACGAAGCAAAGGGACAATCGAAGCTACTGAAGGAATGCACACTTCCGCTGACCGGGCGCCGGGTGGTCGATCTCGTGATCACGGACCTAGGCGTTTTCGAAGTCGCCAGGAGAGGCGCTCCAAAAATGACGCTGATCGAGGTCGCCGAAGGTGCTACGATCGAGGAGATCAGCAGCAAGACTGAGGCAGAGTTCGAGGTCCAGTTGCGAAGCGACCGGGCGGTGCCATGCATCTAGCCTTCGCGCGCTGCATTGCATAAACGCTCATCGGCAGCTCAGGTTGAGGCATTTGCGAACCTCGCTGCCCGTGATCTCGGGACAACTGCTATCTTCAGCGCGTTGGATCGTGCCGGTGTCGTCTGCGCTCTCTGGCCAGGTCCGGGCGGCAGAGGAGGGACAGAACCGGGTGCGCCAGTTTGCAAAAAATGTTCGAATGCCGGACGCGGCCAACCGCAAGCCGGATGCCAGTCGTCACCATTCGCTTGCTGAAATAGAACAGGCGATCATCGGCCACGCTTGACGGGATGACCGGGAGTGTTCCGCTTGTGCTGAGTGCGTGTCGGCCATTAAGCACCATCTGCGCAACTGCGCCTATGTCTCGGTCACGACAATAAGTCAGATGGGATACTCGGCTTGAACCCTATCCCTGGCAGCAGCGATTCAGGTGCTGCGCTTCGAGCTGATGATAGAACGTGGTCTGTATAAGCAGCCACAAACATCAGAAAAGGAAGCGCAGCATGAAGTATTATGCCGGACTGGACGTTTCTGTGAAAGAGACCGCGATCTGCATTGTCGACGAAATGGGAAAAATTTGCCGCGAGTTGAAGGTTACGAGCCACCCAGACGATCTTGTTTCGACCCTTAACAACCCGGCATATAAGCTCGTTCGGGTAGGGCTTGAAGCTGGTCCGCTGTCTCAATGGTTATTCAGTGGTTTGGCCGAAGCCGGGTTGCCGGCGGTTTGTATTGAGACCCGCCACACCAAGGCTTTCTTGAAAGCGCAGGTGAACAAGACCGATCGCAACGATGCCCGCGGCATCGCGCAGATGATGCGGGTCAATCTGTTTCGACCCGTTCATGTGAAGACGTTGACGAGCCAGAAACGCCGCGCTTTGCTGACAGCACGTAAGCTTCTGCAGGAGAAGGCGATCGCAATAGAGAACGATATCCGGGGATTGTTACGCAACTTCGGCCTGAAAGTAGGAGTCGTCGGAACGATCGGTTTCGAAGCTCGCATTCGCGAGCTCATCGACGGAACGCCTGATCTCGGCGAGATCATCTCGCCTCTGCTTGCAGCCAGAGAAAAGCTGCGCGCCGAGTTCGCGAAGTTGCATCGGAAAGTCCTGGATCTGGTGCGCGACGACGACACCTGCCGACGCCTTATGACAATACCCGGCGTCGGCCCCGTCACCTCGCTTGCCTTCGTCAGTTGCATCGATGTTCCAGCCCGCTTCAAGAACTCCCGTGCAGTCGGGCCGGCACTCGGATTGACCCCGGTGCTCAATCAGTCCGGGGAGAGCCATCGTGTCGGACGCGTTTCCTTATGCGGCGATGACATGATGCGTGCTCTTCTCTATGAAGCGGCGCAGGTCATGCTGAGCCGTGTGAAGAAATGGTCATGGCTAAAGGCCTGGGCAATGAATATCTCCCGCAGGCGCGGTCGATCGAAGGCGATCGTGGCGCTGGCAAGGCGACTAGCAGTGATCATGCATCGCATGTGGAGTGACGGCTCTGAATTCCGGTGGACAAGGGAAAATGAAACAATACCCGTCTGATTTGGCGTCGCAACCGAGGAAGTAAAGCTTTGGAATTCCGCGGACTGGCGGAACGATGTCCTTTGCAGGACGATGGATGAGGTGAGTGCGCTTTGGGTCTTGTGCCGGTTGTTACGACGGTTAGGACGTGAGTCAGATTGCACCGCCTCGTTCTTCTGATCCCATGATGGGAAGGCCAGAGAGCCGATCCCGAAGAGAAGCAAGGGCCTGTTAAAGGACATCAAAGGCCGGCGGATGGAATACTTCAAATGCGCTTGACGAAAGCACGCCGAATAGAGAAGCACCCTATAATCGGCGTCGCCGCATAAAACAAGACTATGATCATCGACTTTTCTGCGCGAACGGACGATCGCTGCCAAAGCTAAATGAGATCTCGGCCATTAAGCTTATCGATATAACGATCTTGCCATCAAGAGAACGAATGGGAAGCGTATTCGAACGTTCGAGCAGTAGACTTCTGCCGTTGACAGGAGAAGGGCAGGAACATTCCTAAAAGCGATAGCCAGAGATGCGTTAATATCGCTTTTTCTTGCGATTGGGTTTTGTCATTCTTTGCCCATAAATATTAATTGGGGAACAAGGCAATGCAAACAGCCACAGTCTCGCAGCGTCTAGACAGACTACCAATTCTGCCCTTCCATAAAAGAATTCTTCTGCTCGTCGGGGCGGGCCTCTTCTTTGATGCCTTCGACATCTACCTCGCGAACTCCGTACTCGGTGCACTCGTTCAGGATGGATGGTCGACCGTCGACAAGAACGCCGCGTTTCTTTCGGCCACCGCATTCGGCATGCTCTTAGGCTCTGTCATGGCCGGTATTCTCGGTGACCGTTACGGTCGCAAGTTTACCTACCAGTTCAATCTTCTGATCTTTGGCCTTTCGTCGATTGCCTGCGCGTTTATGCCGACTATGGAATGGCTTATCGTCGCCCGCTTCGTGACCGGTATCGGCTTAGGGGCGGAGCTTGTGATCGGTTACGGACTGTTGAGTGAATTCGTACCGCCGAGCCATCGCGGTCGCTGGGCGGCGTTGCTATCTTGCATCGCGCAGTTCGGCCTCTTTGCTGCGACATTGACCAGCTGGATTGTCATTCCATCACTGGGGTGGCGCGCGATGTTCATTATTGCCGGCATTGGTGGTCTCATCGTCTTCATCGCCCGCAAGAATATTCCCGAGTCTCCACGTTGGCTGGAGCGGAACGGCAAGCAGGCGGAAGCCGATGCGATCGTCACCAAGATCGAATCCGAAACAAATGTCGGAGAGCTTGCTCCTGTCGCTCCTTCTCAGCAATCAGCGTCGCTGGGCAGAATCAACCCTCTCGCGGCCCGTTTCCACAAGCCGCTTGCGATCGGCGCCGTGACTCAGATCGTTCAGAGCGCAGCTATCTACGGCTTCATCGCCCTCCTGCCAACCTTCCTCGCGAAACAAGGCATTCCGATTAACAAGTCGCTCGGTCAGTCCGTTCTGATGACCTTTGGCGGCCCTGCCGGCGCGCTTGCCGCCTATTTCTTGACTGATCGCATTGGCCGCAAGCCTGCGATCATCGGAGCTTCGCTTCTTGGCGCCATCATCGGTCCCTGCTTCGCCCTGGTACAATCGCAGGAAATCGCCACCGCGCTCGGTTTTCTTATGTTCGGTCTGGTTTACTTCCTGGTCTCTGTCGTTCAGGCCGGGTATTTGCCCGAGCTGTTTCCAACAGAGGTTCGCATGCGTCTCACGAGCTGGGCAGTCATAGCGGGTCGCCTAACCTCGATCGGCATACCGTTTGTGTCGGTCTATCTCGTTCAGGCTGGTGGTCTCGTGGCCGTAGTAGGCACAGTAGCAGCGCTTCTTGTCGTGCAGGCCTTGATGATCGCAACGCTTGCCGTAGAAACCAACCGCAAGAGCCTTGAGGAGATCGATGCCGATACACTGGATGGTTCATCCGCGAAGCCTGCTGCCCAACGGAAAGCCATCTAAAAAAGATTCAAATAAGGGCGCCGTGACACACACACGGCGCCTGTCTGACAGGTGTTGAAATGAACGTCGAACAGATCAAGGGCCTAATCAATGCGATGGACGAAGCCTCCATTTCGGAATTGGAATATATCGAGGGAAGCGTTCGCCTAAGGATTTTGAAGGCATCAGCTCCCTGTTCGAGCGGAGCCACGTCCGAGAAAAGTTACACGACCGCGGCGGTTCAAGAAGAAGAATCTGCTCCGCCGAACACCCTCGGTCGCGTCAAAAATAATCTGGTGGAAGCGCCGTTGCCCGGCATATTCTATCGCTCTGCAAGTCCCGGGGATCCGCCTTTTGTCAAACCCGGTGATAAGGTCACGCGCGGTCAGACATTGGCGCTCATCGAGGCAATGAAGATGTTGACGCCCGTAAAGGCTGCTGAAGACGGCGTAGTTACTGCTGTTCTTGTGGAAAACGGTGCATCGGTTGAAGCTGGTGACGCATCGTTCGAAATCGCATCGTGACCGCTTTGCGGTTTAGGGAACAAGCTTGATGCTGAAGAGAGTTCTTATCGCGAACCGAGGTGAGATCGCCGTTCGCATTCAACGCGCGTGCCGGGTTCTGGGAATCGAGCCCGTACAGATTTTTTCCGATGCAGATCGCGATGCGCCCTACGTGCAAAACGCAAGTTTAAGCCTCTGCGTCGGGCCGGCGCCGGCAAAGGATAGCTATCTCAATATCCCGAGAATACTAGAGGCCGCTGAACTCATGGGGGCGGATGCTATTCACCCCGGCTACGGGTTCCTTTCTGAGAACGCTGCCTTTTCGAAAGCCGCGGAGGAGAATGGTCTCGCTTTCATCGGCCCTAATTCCGCGTCAATCGAAACCATGGGTGATAAGATCGTGGCAAAGCAGAGGATGAAGGCCGCGGGCGTTCCTTGCGTCCCCGGCGGCGACGAAGCACTACCGGATGATATGATCCGTTGTGCTCACATGGCAGATGACATCGGTTATCCGGTCATAATCAAGGCAGCTGGTGGCGGTGGTGGACGCGGTATGCGGATCGTCCGGTCCGCCAACGAACTCGCTGAAGCCATCGTCACCACGCGAGAAGAAGCGGGACGCGCATTCGGCAATCCCGCCGTCTACATGGAGAAATTTCTCCAAGCCCCGCGCCACGTAGAAATTCAGGTGCTGGCGGACAATCACGGCAATGCTGTCTGGCTTGGCGAGCGCGATTGCTCATTACAGCGCCGTCACCAGAAGGTCGTCGAAGAAGCTCCCGCACCGGGCATTTCGCGCAATTTGATCGCCGAAGTCGGCGAGCGCTGCGCAGCCGCCTGCCGTAGCATCGGTTACTCCGGGGCAGGGACCTTTGAATTTCTTTACGAAAACGGTGCTTTTTACTTCATCGAGATGAACACCCGCGTTCAAGTGGAGCATCCGGTAACGGAAGCCGTCACGGGCATCGATATCGTCGCCTGGCAAATCCGTATCGCAGGCGGTGAGCGCCTCGGCTTCGAACAAAAGGACATCGCTTGGCAGGGACATGCGATCGAATGCAGGATCAATGCGGAAGATCCCTACACGTTCCGCCCCAGTCCCGGCCGTATCCAGCGCTGGCATGCGCCAGGCGGTCCAGGCATCCGTGTGGACACCCATGTAGAAAGCGGTTACGTCGTGCCGCCGCATTACGACAGCATGATCGGAAAGATCATTGCCCATGGTGAAAGTCGTGACGACGCGATTGCGCGCATGACGGCAGCACTCGGGGAGGCCGTTCTTGACGGCATCACGTGCAACATCCCGCTGCATCGTGATATCATGGGCAACCCGGATTTCGTCGCCGGCAATCTCGGTATCCATCATCTTGAACATTGGCTGGAGACGCGCCGCCATGACGATTGAGCCCCTCAAGCTGAGCTGGATGGGCGAGCAGGCCATTCTGTGCGACACTGGGCACGCAGCGATCGATCTCAAACTGCAGGAACGGTTCTGGGCGCTTGCCGAGCAACTAAAAGGCCGTGCCTTCGTGCGGGAAGTCGTGCCCGGCATGAACAACCTGCTCGTCATGATCGATGCAGCCGCTATCGGTGGCTCTGAGGCGTTGGTGGATATCGAGACCTGCTGGAACGGGCTTCGTGTGGACAGCGTCGTTGGTCGACAGATCGAGGTGCCGGTTTATTACGGCGGAGAGCATGGGGTCGACCTTATCCATGTCGCCAAGGTAGCCGGACTTTCCCCCGAAGAATATGTCCGCCGGCACAGCGAAGGCCGCTATACAGTGTTCAATCTCGGCAGCCAACCGGGTTTCGGCTATTTGGCGGGCCTCGATCCGTCGCTTGCCGTGCCACGCCGCAAAGTGCCGCGGACGCGGGTGGAAGCAGGGTCAGTCGTGATCGGCGGCGCGCAGGCGGGGGTTATTTCCAAGACGTCGCCTTCCGGCTGGCACATAATCGGCAAGACGGATCTGAGTTTTTTCGATCCTGCTGCTTCGCCCCCAACGCTACTGGCACCGGGTGACGTCATCCGCTTTTGCATTGAGAGTTTGAAACCATGATCGAGATCGTCACACCCGGCCCGCTGGCGACGGTCCAGGACCTTGGTCGCCATGGCTATTATGATATCGGCGTCGGCTTTTGTGGCGCCATGGATCCGCTCGCGCTTATCATCGCCAATAGGCTTGTCGACAATGACGACGGAGCGGCTGTGATCGAATTCACGATCGGCTCTTTCGAAATCCGCTTTGAGCAGGATACCGTCTTCGCTTTGGCCGGCGCCGATTGTGCCGTCAAGCTGGACAGTGTCGAAATTCCACCATTCTGGTCTGCTCGCGCGAAGGCGGGACAGGTCCTCAAGGCAACCGCTCCACGCCATGGTATGCGAACCTATCTCGCGATTGCCGGCGGACTTGCCGTGGAGCAGGTTCTCGGCTCCCGCAGCACTGACACAAAGGGGGGCTTCGGCGGTCTTTGCGGACGTGCCCTTCAAGCTGGAGACCGATTACCGCTCACGAGGCCGGCCACCTTGCCGACAGTATCGGATTTCGGTCTCGATCCGCGCGCGCTCTCATCCTTCTACGACGCCGGCTATCCTGACGAAGTTTCCGTGCGCTTTCTCGCTGCGGCCGAATACTCGTCCTTCGAGGACACCGCGCTCAATTTGTTTCGAGACGAGGCCTGGACCATTCAACCGGATAGCAACCGTATCGGTTATCGTCTGGCTGGACCGGTCCTGGACCTGAAAGCCAAGCTGGAACTGCGCTCGCACGGTATCATGCCTGGTACGATCCAGGTGCCACCGTCGGGCCAACCCGTCATCCAGCTCAGTGATGCCAATACCTGCGGCGGATACCCGAAGATCGGCGTTGTCATTACGGCTGATCTCTGGCGTTTGGGTCAGGCAAGGCTGGGCGGCAAGCTGCGCTTCGTCGAGGTTTCCCGCCAAGAGGCAATCGGGGCACTGGCCGACCATAATGCGTGCATGGCGTCGGTGTTCTCGCAAATCGGCAAGAGCAGGAAGGCATTGTAATGGCTAACGGCAACGAATTGAAGCTGCTCGATAATGCCGAAGTTGTCTCACTTGCTCGCTATGCGTCAGAACACGGCGTCTCCGAACTGGAGTGGTGCGATGGTGAGGCGAGGATATTGCTGAAGCTCAAGCTTGGCCGCAGCAAATTAAGAGCCGCTTCGCCTATCGAGGCTCGACCCGCGCGGGCCCTACTAGAAGCAGTCCGAGCGCCGAGTTTCGGTGAATTTCACCAGCCGGAAAGCCTTTCGATAGGCGATGGAGCGGTGGTAAATGAGGGGCAAATTCTGGCCTTTGTGCGGCTCGGACCAGTTATGAAGGCCATTCGCGCCCCACGGCGCGGAATTCTAAAAAGCTGCGGATACCACGAGAAGGCACTGGTCGGTTACGGCGACGTGGTTTTTCAGATCACTCCACAACAAGGTGGTGCGCGATGAAGATCGATATCAATTCTGATCTTGGGGAAGGTTTCGGCATCTACAGCGCTGCCGACGACGAGAGCATTCTGTCTCTGGTTTCGTCCGCCAATGTGGCTTGTGGCTATCACGCTGGCGATCCGGTGGTCATGGATCGCACTGTGCAGTTGGCAATCAAAAACAATGTCGATGTCGGCGCGCACGTTGGCTATCCTGATCGGCAGGGCTTCGGTCGCCGACACATGGCGTTCGCGCCGCGCGAGCTTGAATTGATGACGCTCTATCAACTCGGCGCGTTGACAGCGGTTGCTAATGCGGCCGGGCATCGGCTGACCCACGTTAACTTCCACGGCGCGCTCGGCAATCTTTCCTTCGTGGATCCCGATGTCGCAGATGCGTTGCTCAAAGCCGTCCGAATCTTTGATCGCGACCTCATTTTCGTGGCCTTGCCGAATACGGAAGCGGAAAAGGCAGCCCGAAACCACGGACTGAACGTTGTAAATTCGTTTCTAGCCGACCGGGCCTATGACGAACGCGGCCTGCTGGTCTCTCGTGGAAAGCAGGGCTCGATCGTAAAAGACCCGGTGAAGATCCGCGAGCGGATCATCCGCCTGTTACAGGATGGGACGGTGGTGACCGTGGCTGGCCAGGAGATCGAGATGTCTGTCCAGTCAATTCTCGTCCACAGCGACACGCCGGGCGCGGTACAGCTTGGCGAAACCATACGTTCAGCCGTCCTGGAAGCGGGTGCCGAGATCGTCTCCCTGTCCCGGCTCTGATTATGCTGGCAGGAAGAAGGTTTCGAAATTGCAGCACTGCTCCGCAAAACTTGCAACTGATTTTTTGAAGTCCGAGCTGCGGTCTGTTCTATATAGCACGGCATACCGCACGTGCGGCAGCCGGGTCTTCATCGGCAGGCGTCGCAAGCGTCCGTCTTTGACAAGCTTTGCCGTGACTGGTACCGGGAGGTAGCTTACCCCAAGTCCAGACACGGTGAAGCCAATCTGTGCCACGAGACTTTCACAGTGAATGGTCTTAGAGGGCGCGACCTCATGGCTCGACAACCAGCGGCCGTATACAAGTCCGGTACCTGATCGACTGCCTTGGACAAGCATGGTATAATTAACCAGCTCAGTCATGGAAAGCTCTTCTTCTCCCTTATAGAGACTTGGAGCGGCCATCCATGCGTTTTCGACCGCCTTGAGAGGCACCGCGACGCAGCGAGAATCGTTAAAAACGTCAGGAATGACAATCATATCGATGGTGTCGTCCATCAACCGATCAAACAGCGTGGCACTGAGTTCGACTTCGGGCTCGATGCTGACGCGCGGGTATTCGGTCTTTATCATACCGACAAGGCCTGGGAGCCAGGTCATTGCCGTGAGCTCGGTTACGCCAATGCGGAAACGCCTCAGGAGGACCTGACTGGAACTCACTCGTTCGACGAATTGATCGCGCTCTTCTAGGAGACGCTTGGCGTAATCGAGTACTTCCACGCCTTTTTCCGTCAATCTGGAGGTACGCTTGGTACGGTCGAACACCTCGACGTTGAACTGTTGCTCGAGTTCCTGAACCCTTTTCGAGACGGCGGATTGGGTCGTATTGAGTTTCGCCGCGGCGGCTGCGAAGCTCCCGAGGTTGGCTATCCAGTAAATTGCTTCAAGCTGTTTGAAGGTAATCACGCGGGCTGCGTTCCAATCCAGTTAGATAAAGATCGTACACATCTTCACGTATCAGCAAAATCCGTCGAACGTCAAAATCAAGGTGATATTGGCGTCCCGTAGGCGCCGGTATAAGTTCCTTGGCGAATGCTGCGCAGGATGTCCTCTTCTTTTTGCTCCTGGGCATGGACAGCCTTCAAAAGTTCGACGGCAACGGCCTGAGGAAAGGCGACAATGCCGTCCTCGTCTCCCACAACGATATCACCCGGTTCGATCACAAAGCCGCCGATCGCGACTGGTACGTTGATCTCGCCTGGGCCGTTTTTGTAGGGGCCCCGATGGATGGCGGCGCGGGCAAACACCGGAAATTCCGATTTCGCCAATGCTCCCGCATCGCGGACCGCGCCATCGATCACCATGCCGGCCGCGCCTCGTGTTTGCGCAATCGTGGCCATGATCTCGCCGATCAGAGCACGGTTGGTTTCGCCGTCACCATCTACGACAACGACATCGCCAGGACGAACAAGATCGAGCGCCTTGTGGATCAGCAGGTTGTCGCCTGCGGCTACACGAACCGTCAAAGCAGTTCCGGCCATCGTGCCATTGACCCTATGGAAGGGCCGAACACCGATGACGCCCGGAAGTCGAGCGAGGTTGTCGCTTATAATTGCAGTCGAGGACTTGGCATAGGCTGAGATGAGTTCGGCATCTGCCTGCGGCGCGCTCGGGAGTATACGGTTTCCGATCATCAAAATTCTTTCTGGACTGAGTGCGACACGATGCTGCTCAGCGAAGAGCATTGACCGCTGCCACGATAGCTTGACTTCCGCACTCGACGGCCTGCATGGAGGCCGCGAAGGAAAGCCGAAGATAGGGGGAAACACCGTAGGCTGAACCGTCTAGAACGGCCACCTTGGCCTGCTCTAGAAGATAGAGGGAGACGTCAAGATCGGTGCGCAATTCCTTACCGTCAGGCGTGGTCTTACCAATCAAATTGGCGACAGAGATAAAAAGATAGAAGGCTCCCGAAGGCGCGCGGGGCGACAGGCCCGGCGCATCCGACAGGATCTCGACCATTCGGTCGCGACGGCGACGGTACATTTCAGCTGCCTCACGCACGCAAGCCTGATCGCCCGTCAGCGCCGCGACCGCGGCGGCTTGGCTGATCGAGCTTGCGCACGTCGTACTCTGGCTTAACATCTTTACGACCACCTCAATCAGTGCCTTCGGGCCAGCCGCGTAGCCGACACGCCATCCTGTCATGGCGTAGGCTTTGGACATGCCGTTGATGATAATTGCTCGATCAAACAGTGATGGTACGATTTCTATGAGGCTCGGCGCGCGTTCTTCGTTATAGGAAAGATACTCGTAGATCTCATCCGTCATCACCCAGACCTTGGGATGCCGCTGCAGCACCTCGCCCAGAGCCGATAGCTCGTCACGAGAATAGATGGCGCCCGACGGATTGTTCGGCGTGTTGAGAACGAGCCAACGGGTTTTTTCGGTAATCGCTGCCTCAAGCGCAGCTGGCGTTAGCTTGAAATCTACCTCTGCGTCACAAACTACGACCATGGGCTTGCCGCCATGCAGGGTCGCCAAATCTGGGTAGGACACCCAGTAGGGTGCAGGCACAATGACCTCGTCGCCTTCGTTCAGCGTTGCCGAAAAGACTTCGAAAATCAATTGCTTGGCGCCGCAGCCGATAGCAATATTCTCGGGCTTGGCTGCTAACCCTTTTTGCCGATTAATATGGGCGGCAATGGCCGCGCGGAGCGTTGGCGTTCCAGCAGACGGAGTATAGTGGGTGTCCCCTGCTTTCATCGCAGCAATTGCAGCCTCGACAATATGATCGGGGGTTTGAATATCCGGTTCACCGATCGTGAGGTCCACGATCTTGTGTCCTTGTGCCTGTAAATCCGAGACCATTTTCTTGGCCGCGATACTGGCCGAAGGCCTCATTGCAATCGCCCGATTTGATATTTGAAGAGACATTCTATTCGCCTTGGCTGTCAATGTCGCAGGAGGCTAAGGCGTAAGCAAGTTCAAGAAAAGCGATTTAAAGTCATCCAATTTAGTTCTTAAAAGGAATGATATATCAGTCAACGACCGGTTGAGAGGAGAATAAGGCCGCTGCATCTTCATGGCTATCGAAGGAAAATGGTGCCCAGTTTTTAACGGATCGCGATCACCTCAGGAGCGCAGGCGACGACGACAACGCTTTTTTCGACAATGGCCATGCCGGGTGATGTAATCGTGTGTGAAGCGGTCACATATCCCAGGCTGCGAGCAAGCGCAGCGCGCATGGGGCGACATCTCGTTGGAATTCCGACAGAGGTTTCTGGTAAGTTGCCGCATGTGCTTGATCCCGCTTTGCATCTCATAAGCCGAAAGCCCTCTATCCCAATCCGACATTCGAAATCACACAACGCGAACCATCTCACGCGAGCGGCGCACAGAGATTGCGGAGGTTCTCCTGCGGCACAGCTGTTCTGATTAAGGATGATGCTTACGGCTCCATTCCCGCGGCGGCTCCCGTACCTTTTGCTACGCTTGCTCCCGACCTCACTTGGCGTATTGGACGCTTGGCCAAATGTCGCGGCGCGGGCCTACGTCTTGCCTACACCATGTCGCCCGATGCTAACGCTGCCTATTCTATCTCCCAGGCATTGCCGGCCAGCGCCGTGATGCGGTCACCTATTTGTATGGCATCAGTGACAAGGTGAATAGAGGAAGGAACCGCGGACACCATCCGCCGCTTTTCCGGTTGGAAGGCAAGGTGCCCTCCAACCGCAACCGAGAGCGGGAAAAATCCAAGACGATCCATCGCTTCTCTCAATACTCGCGGGAGCCGCCGCCATGATCCATCTCAGTGTGTTCGCATGGCGACGGCGCAGGCAAGCCGAAGTCATTGATGTGAATCCGTTACACTAGCCTCTCCACCGGATGCTGATGAAGACATGACGAACGCGCTAGCCATACAACCGCATAGTGTGAGAAAGAATTGCTGTCTGACTTTCGGAACATCAATGTGGTTGAATCGTCGTCAATTAAACGGGTTGTCGTCCTCGGATGGGACTTCACCATCGAACATGTGATACAACGTCCACTCCTCAACGACCTTATCTCCTGGAAGATAGCACAGGCCGATTTCGTCACCTGACTGCAGTTTCGCACTGACAGATCTGCCGCCCATTTTGGCGCAGAGCTCGGAGGCGGGATTAGCCATTGCTTGAGCTGAGGCTGTTGCGCCAGCAAGGTTGATGAGGGCCAGTACGCTCAGAACAGAGTAGTGAAGACGCATAGTAGTTGTCCTTGAATCGCTACGCTCACACGTAGCTGTTATTTGACATCTTGCGCTGGTATCAGCGCAGGAGAACGCAATCTGTATATGTCCAGTCACGGCACTTTAGCGGACCGCTGATCGACCATCCGGGCGGATTTCGGGCCGCGAGGATGGAGATCACGGCCATGAGAAGGGCCCCTACGAACACCATTGCTGGGAGAAAACGTGTGACCAATTAAGAACCTCAATGAACTGACAGCATTTAGATTGCGCAGGTTTGCTATATCCGAGAGGATCTGACAGGAGCTTGAAGGTGTTGTCAGCAAACTGTCATCTTCGTTCATCTATAGGCCAGTCTTCGTAGGAGACGAACGTGAGCGATATTAGCGTAACGCGATACATGCAGATTTGCTTCGTAGCGATGTTTTTGCTCGCAGTCGGCTTATCACCGCAAGCTCACGCTGAAGACGGTCAAAGCGACGACACCCATTCGGAGGAACCCTCTCAGACTGACGATAGCTTTGGAGCGGTTGGCAGCGCTTACGGCGGCAGTGAGAGCGGGACTTCCCTGAGCCGGCCTTCAATGGACACAACACCTGGCGACGGTCAGAGCCAAGGGGAGAAGACCGGACTACAAAACCAGCAGATCCTTCCGCTCGATATCATCACGGCCAGAACTCAAACGCTTACGAATGGTCGCATCTTGGATGCTGAGCTTACGCAGCGGCGTGGTTCTCTTAGGTATGAACTCAAAGTGCTAGAGAATGATGATCGGCTGCGGCGATACTGGTTCGATGCCCGGAGCGGGCGCTTGATTGGAGTAAAATAAGAAATGCGGGTCCTGGTTGCTGAAGATGACAGACGAATAGCCGAATCTCTTTCCCTAGCACTCTCTGCAGCCGGTTTCGTCACAGAGCTTTCGACGAATGGTGAAGACGCATGGTTTAGAGGAGATTCCGAGGCATTCGATGCCGTCGTTCTAGATCTCGGTTTGCCGGTGCTTGATGGATTGACCATTCTCAAGCGGTGGCGCCGGGAGGGACGCTCCACCCCGGTTTTAATCCTGACCGCTCGCGGAGACTGGAGCGAAAGAGTGGAGGGCATCGAGTCAGGCGCGGATGATTACGTTGTCAAGCCCTTCAGAATGGAAGAGGTTGTCGCTCGTGTAAGAGCGCTGATTCGGCGCTCCGCTGGCTTCGCCTCACCGACGATTACAATCGGAAAATACACCCTCGACACGAGGCTGAAGCAGGTTTCAATGGCAGGGGTGCCCGTCGCACTCTCCCCTCAAGAGTATCGTCTTCTAGCTTTCATGGCTCACAGACCTGGTAAGGTGATTTCTCAATTGGAAATCACTGAAAATCTTTATGCGCAAGATGCTGATCGTCTTTCTAATGCTGTTGAGGTGTTGATCGGTCGGGTCAGACGTAGATTGGGCGCGGATATCATCATAACCCGAAGAGGATTGGGATACATGCTCGGCGGCGCTTCCGAATGAGTTCAAGATCGCTGAAGTCTCGCATGATCAGCGCGGGTGCAATCTGGATCTTACTCGCTCTCCTACTTGCTGGATCAGCAATATCCTACCTGTTCATTGAGAGCGTCGAGAAGGGGCTACGCTCCGATCTCAACGCAACACTTTCGCGTCTGATCGCAATCGTCGATATTGAAGCGAAGGGTGACTATCCTAAGCTGACACGTCACCTTCCGGACCCGAGGTATGAAACGCCCTTCAGCGGGGTGTATTGGCAGATCGTTGATCTCGATAGCCACATGGTAACGCGCTCACGCTCGCTTTGGGACAAAATTCTCCAAGTCGCGCCGGGTACGGATGGTGAACACTTGTTGAGTGTCAGTGGCCCGGCGGGTCAGTCCCTCTCGGCGCTGTCGCTTACGACATCGTTCAAGGCCGGAGATGAAGAACGGCACTATCAGGTCGTGGTTGCCCAGGATCGCTCGATCCTTGACGAGACGATAATGCATTTTACCTGGGAACTGACAGCAGCTTTCGCTGTGTTGGGGGCTGCGCTAATCATTGCAGCCGTTCTACTGGTCAACTTTGGCCTGGTGCCATTTCGGCAACTGCAATCCGAAGTTGAAGGCGTCCGTAAAGGCATTTCTTCATGTCTGGAAAAGGAGTACCCGGCAGAAGTTTACCCGCTTGTTGCGGAAGTCAATGAACTCCTCAAATTGCAGGAAACATCGATGGAATTCGCGCGAGCGCGAGCGTCCGATCTTGCTCACGGCCTAAAGACCCCTTTGTCTGTTCTCGCAACGCTTGCCTACGAGCTTGAAGGGCGCGGTGAGAAAAGCGCTGCGGCACTTTTGTTCGGTTTGTCTGACGAGATGAATAGCAGAGTCGAATATCAGCTGAAATTATCAAGACTTCGGCAAAGAGCTAAGTCTCATACTCTGCGAACTCCACTAGGATCAATCGTCAGTCGCGCGGTCGCAGTCCTCCAAAGAACCCGAGACGGCGAGCGGCTCGAGTGGCAGATCAAAATCCTGCAAGATAGCGAGGTAAATATCGATGCTAATGATCTTGTTGAACTTGTGGGAGTACTCCTGGAGAACGCGGCGAAGTGGGCAAACTCGATGGTAGCTGTGACAGTTGCCGTTCAGGGTGACGTTGCAGAGCTGCGGGTGCATGATGACGGACCGGGGATCGAGAAGTCGCAGCTTGAGCTGGTCGGGCTAAGGGGCCAGCGTTTCGATGAAACTGTGAACGGTTTTGGACTGGGTTTGGCGATAGCGAAGGAAATACTGGCGATTAACCGAGGTTCCATTGTCTTTGAGAGCGGGCAGACGATGGGCACGCTGGTTACTGTGAGACTGCCACTGTCGATTGCAGATGACTGACAGCTAAATGACATCGATTTCAGCGATGCGTCAGTAGCGATGACGAAGGTTCTCCGGGTGTGTTTTAGCATAGAGTATTGGCTCTGACGCAATTTTGGTGGTCGGAGGCCTATCCGGCGCCAATGACGCGGGCCTGAAGGAGGTCCATTTTTCCTCGCCCGTACATCTGGCGTTTTACGAGCTCGAGCTTGGTAATCTGCCCATCTGTCTGTCCATTTGGCCAGGGCGAACTGACCGCCGCACTGACAGCCGCCTGATCTTTGGCGAGACCATTGGCGAAGGATGCTACTAGACTTGATTGAGCGTTTCAAACCACGGTTCGAGATCGGCAAGAGATTTCTTGCGGATCATAGCTTGGAAAGCGGCGACCACTTCCCGTGCTTCGACGAGTTGTGGCGGTGGCGTCGCCTTAACCGCGTGGTTGGGATCGGCTTGATATTCGGATTGTTATGACCGAAGCCCCACAAGCCCACTTCAAACGCCACCGGTTTCCCGTCGAGATCATCACCCATGCGGTCTGGCTCTACTACCGATTTCCGCTCAGCTTACGCGACGTCGAAGATCTGCTCGCCGAGCGCGGCATTGACGTCTCATTTCAGACCGTCTCGGACTGGGCGGCGAAATTCGGCCTGAAGTTCGCCCATCAGATCCGGCGGCGCTCGCGGGGCCACTTTGCCGACAAGTGGCAACTCGATGAGATGGTGGTGACGATCAAGGGTAAGAAATATTGGCTGTGGCGCGCCGTCGATGCGAACGGTTACGTCCTCGATGCCCTGCTGCAAAGCCGACGAAACAAGGCAGCCGCCCTGCGCCTGATGCGCAAGCTGCTCACGGACCGCCGCGCACCGCGGGTGATGGTAACCGACAAGCTGCGTTCCTATTCGGCCGCCAAATCTCAGTTGATGCCGGGCGTTGAGCACCGCTCGCACAAAGGCCTCAATAATCGGGCCGAGAATTCGCATCTCTCTGTGCGACGACGAGAGCGACGTATGATGCGATTCAAATCCGCGCGCCAATGTCAGCGTTTCGTCTCAGCTCACGGCCAGATTACCAATCTCTTTCTTCTTCACCGGAAATACCTGACCGCCGCCGACCATCGCCAACTTCGCGCTCAAGCCATCTCGACATGGCGGGAAATTACATTTTCCATTGACGCGTAAAATTCTGACTGAAGAAGCTATCGCGCCTCAAAATCGGTTAAGGCGACGCCACCAACTCAAGGATACCGGCGTGATCGTCAGTTGCCTGATGCCGGGGGCGACGGAGACCGAATTCTTCAGACGAGCCGATCTGATGGATACTTCGATCAGTCAGGCGAAGAAGGATGACCCGGCGGAAGTCGCGCGTATCGGCTTCGACGCGATGATGGACGGTGAGGAGGACGTCGTCAGCGGTTGGAAGAACAAGCTTCAGGCCGCGGTAGCCAATGTAACGCCGGGCAGTGTTCTTGCCCACCAGCATGCGAAGATGGCGGAACCTGGCTCCGGCGAACAATAGCTCAGTTGCCTGTGTGCCTTACGCTTGGAGAGGGGCTGAATAGGGTCATTCTCCGCCGGCTGGTGGCTTCAGGTTGCTTTGCAGGCTGTCAAGCAGGGTGGACAAGCCTTCGTAGGCATCCTTCGTCGCTGTGCGAGCGCTATCTGCGTCGTCTGCAATGTTTGCCTGGACGGCCGCGTATAGACGATCACGGATCTCATGAAGGCGGCGTTCAGCCTCGTCGCTGCAGTATAGGTTCTCCGACATGGTGACTTTCCCCTATTCAATATCAAGTGTCCGCCGGATAAAACGGGCGGTGTCGAGAGGTTGGTCCCACATTGGGAAGTGACCACATCGATCGAACCAGTGAAGCGAAGCGCCCGGTAAAGCCGCCTGGGCGCGGCGTCTCTGCCTTGGAAAGCTCAACCTATCCTGACGCCCCCAGCCGATCGCGACGGACCTTACATTCTTGGCCGCAGGACCTTGCTGAGGCGCAATCGAGGTCAAATCTTTGATGATCGCTTCGAAATTCGGCGCCTCATGGCAGCTCTTAACTTCGCCTGAGACAAAATCCTCGGGAAGGTGCGATGGATTGTAAGAGAGCTGATGGAACGAGATCGGGCGGATCGAGGGCTTGGCGAGCGAATGAATCAGGCTGCCGAGGCCGCGGATCAATTTGATCATCCCCATCAGGCTCGCGAACACGTAGTGTCTCTCCCAGCCCCGCCAGAAGCCGGCAGGATCGAGCGCGATGGCAGAAGCGACTGCGCCGCATCGTGAGAGTTCCAGCACGATGCGGCCGCCGAGCGAACTTCTGACGATGTCGGCGTCGTCGTGCAGGTCCTGCGTGTGCAGAAACGCTTCGACGCTATGAACGAGACCAGAAAATGTGGTGTCTTGCTGCGACGCCGGCGATCGTCCATGGCCGGGGAGATCAAGCACGACCAGTTCACGGTGATCCTGCAGATGGCCGATAATGCGATCCCATGACCGGGCGCTACCACCAAGTCCGTGGATAAGGACGAGCGGTTTACCAGCGCCGCCGCTCGTCTCGAATTGAATAGCCGGTGTCTCCATGGAGTTCTGGAACTTTGGCCGACGCCTTTGTTCCCGTTGCTGGTGAGCGTCAAGGAGCGGGATCGGACATGAAGAGAGTGTCGAGCGGAATGGCGACCGCAAGATTTGTCGATACCCTTCGTATCCTGGTGACCGTGTTCACGCCGACGATTGCCAAGGGCGTCATCAAAAGACGCTCCTCTATGGAAGCTCTGGCCGAGCGACGAGACCTCGACCACAAGGCCGTTCTTCTAATGCAGCACTTGCGCCGCAGATATGGAGACGGTCCACTATATCTGGCCTTGCCATTTCGCCCCCAAGTTCTCCTGCTCGATGCAGCACATGTCGCGGAGGTGCTTGCCGGAGTTCCTACGCCGTTTAGCCCCGCGAGCCGGGAGAAGCGCTCGGCGCTCATCCATTTCGAGCCTGGTAACGTGCTGATTTCCAGTCCCGCACGACGATCTGAGCTTCGCCCCTTGCACGAACATGCGCTGGCAACCGGCGAACGGGTTCATCCTCTTGTCGAGCGCTTCCGGCGGATCATCGTTGAAGAGATCGACGAACACCTCCCAGTCGACGGAGAAATCACGCAGATTGGATGGGGAGACTTCTCCGAAACATGGTTTCGGATAGTCAGGCGAATCGTGCTCGGCGACGGTGCGCACGACGACAATGCGCTGACCTCAGTGCTCGACGATCTGCGTCGACGCGCCAATTGGGCTTTTGCTATCCCAACCAACAAGCGCAAGCTCAAGAATTTTCAAAACCGCCTGGCTGATTATCTCGAACAGCTAGAGCCTGGCACTCTTATTTCACGGTTCCCACGGGATCGGCATTTTGAACCGGAAAGCCAGGTCGCGTAATGGCTCTTTGCATTCGACGCCGCCGGCATCGCTACCTTCCGAGCACTTGCATTGATCGCATCCCTCCCGGAACTGCAGGAGCGTGTCAACAAGGAAGCCGCAGACACGGCTAGTGATCGTCGCCTCGCCCGCGCAGTCTTTCTCGATACCGTCAGGCTCTGGCCAACCACGCCAGCGGTCCTGCGTGAACTGACGGCGGATCATCAGCTTGACGGCCATGCCGTGGCGAAAGGCACAGGCGTGATCATTTTCGCACCGTTCTTCCATCGGGATAATGAGCGGCTGCCATATGCCAATCAGCTGAACGCGGATCTCTGGCTCAATAAGGATGCGGCGCCAGCTGCCGGCCTCGTGCCGTTTAGCGCCGGACCGGTCATTTGTCCCGGCCACGATCTGGTACCCATGCCGGCGAGCCTGGCGATGGGGGCGCTTCTGTCGAAGGTAAGCATCAATGTCATCAAGCCGGCAATTAACCCGACCGCGCTCCCGGGTAGTCTCGATCATTTCGAAATCAAGCTACGGCTGACGAAGCGGACAGGAATTAAGAGATGAAGCCACCTGCCGGCATTGCTCTATTCGATTCTGCGGCAATCATGGCGCGGTCCCTCGCCTGCTTCCTGCATGGTAAGCCATTTCGATCCCTGGGCGAACCATGGATCATGCGACGTATCGCGCCGCTTTTGAACCTGCTTCCGGCGCCAGCATGGCGCAGCGTGTTTGCCCTTAGCAGCTTGACCTACGCGGTTGCGCCGGCGAACGCAGCCGCAGTCAGAAGCGATCAGGCGGCGAAGTGGTTCACAAGCCTGTACCCCAAGCGTCGATATCCCGTGATAGCAGTCTGCTCGCGAATGGAGCTCTGATGCACCTTTGCGCAGCGATAGGCGCTCCCTGGCTGCCCCAGACGTTTCTGACCCAAGTGCGTCACACCGGAGTTGATCCGGACGATCCGCAACGCAGCTTCGAGGCTGGACTACCGGTTGTCGAAAAACTTTTGTCAGCCAATCCGGATGTAGCCGTGCACTACATGCACGACTCCAACCAGGATCGCCTAGTCCTTCGGCACATGGGCCTCTTTCGGCAGGAGTTCATCAAACTGCCGCAAGGCTACAGGGAGTTCATCAACACTCACCTGAACCCTGGCGGCACGGTGCTGATCGTCGACTGCGATCTTCTATGGCCGGTGCGTTGTATCAACGATCGTGCCGTCTTCCAGTTCGGGGGTGTCGGCGGTGCGAGCATCGAGGAATATTTTTAGGGGGGGGGCCGCGTGTCGCTGCATACCTGAAGGCATATGGCGACAGCCGGCAGAAATGGACTCCGCCTGTTGCCGGCGAGACGACGATCGAGTCGGAATGGGGATTCGAGCCGAGGCTTGACGCCGATCTTAACCAGATCGCTCACGATGCGCAGGCGCAAATCAAACGATTGTTGTTCAACCAGCCCGAGGACCTCAGCGCTTTCTCCGCCGGCTCCTATCGCGACTGGCTGACCAGCGCAGGAAAACCGGCAGACAGGCTACTTGCCGAATCCTTCATGCTTCTTGATCCTTATTTGGCGCTAGCAACAGGGTCAGTGCCGTTCTGGCTAGTCTTCAACGCCAGACCTTCAGCCGAAGTCCTGCATCGCTTCCTGGATGAGCAGTCCGCTTTTCGTGAGATCTTCATTTCGCTGTTTCCCAATGGCGTCGAGGCCATCGGTCAAGCGACGATGGGCGACTGGCAAAGCGGACTCGATCGCGCCACAAAGCGCGGCGATCTGCTTGGCCTCGATCGTGACAAGTTTCCGGCCGATCTCACCGCGATTGTCCGCTATTCGAAAGCGATGGAACGGCTCCAAACGGTAAACGCACTACCAGCCCCTGCCGCGTTTCGTGCAATTGACGAGTTCGCCTCGAGATGGGCTGGTGCTACGGTGCAGTTGACTGTCCATTAGGTCAGCCAATCGAGGGATCTCCGCAACCGAGCGGAGGCATCGTGTTCAAACCAGGCACCGTGACTGAAAATCACCCGCTCGGGCTGAAGCGACGCCAGGCGGCCGGCCGCATCCCTGGCATCTTTCCCTTTCAGCTTAACGACCAGCCTCAGATAACCGGAGCCTTCTCCTGAGCGCCGACAAGTCTAGAGAAGACCCGCATCGGGGTCGACGTGTGCTCTCGATCCAGGTTCTGGACGAGGTCGGTCAGGATCAGACTACCGCTCAGTCGGTGAAAAAAGCGGATCTCTCGAAACCCGCCGATGCCCGGCACTTCAATCTGCTCGATCTCCGGCGCCCAGAGGGCCTCGGATGAGGCGCCGAGATCGTCGTGCCAGGCAATATTCGCATGTCTAACCTGTCGCCGCGCCGACCATGCCAGTGCTTCAGGAAAATGAGTCTGCCAGTCCTTTACGAAGCTCCAGTGAGCGCTGTTGGGAGCGACGAGATGCCGAACTGGCCCGATCTGTTGAAGCTCTTCTCGAATGAGCGCGTCGCACGCCGTTGCGAGTGCAGGAGGAGAAAGCCGGCATTTAGCTGTATGACCGTCATGCGCACTGGCAGCGGGATCACACCGCCTGCCTGAACAGGCCCGCTATCAACAATCAAGATGCGATCTCCAACCGGCTTGAGAACATTGAGCGGCGGGTATGTTGTCATCAGCGCCTCGTCGACCAGTGTTTTAGACAGGCTTGGCTGCAGCGTCATGCCGGAGGCTCGTCGCAACCCGCTGCATATCACTTGTTGAGATCGGTCGCCATCTTCAGATGATGCTCAAGCGCAGGTCGGGTTTTGGCCGCCCAGGTCTTGAGCTCAGCGTTTTCACCTTCGTCACCATAGCGCTTGAACAGATCGACCGCATCTTCGTGCACATCTTCCTGATCGGAGTGGTACTGTTTGGTGAAATCGTCGCCGTTGAGCTTCTTCAGGTCATCGAGCATGCTCTGGTGCGACGACGACATCGCCGTCGGGAGGGTTGCCTTGACCTTGCCTGCGGAAACGAGAGCCTTGAGCCCGTCCGAGGTTTTCTGGTGATCGGTGAGCATTTGCTGCGCGAACGTCTTCGTCTCTGCGTCCGACCGATCCAGTGCAAGCTTGCTGGACTCGATTTCGAACATGTCGCTGCTCGCGGCCTCCGTCACGAAATCTTCGGTCTTCGGCGCAACGCCTATAAGCGAATTAGCGCCGGTCTTCTCGGCTGTTGACTGCGCAAACACTGCCGAGGTCGTGGCTGCAAGAATGAGTGAAACGTAGATCAAAGTTTTCATCGAAGGTCCTCCTTGTCGACCGCAGCACGAACCATCGTCCTCAAGACAAGTTCCCGCCTTGTGGAACTTCGTTTGAGACAGCATGTTCGAGAGCGACAAAAGGGGTGTCACGATGAGCGAAGTCGATCTCACGCAAGAAACGGTTGGCGATTTGGCGACACGTCTAGGGCCAATGACCATCGATGAGGTTTTCGCGGCGATGGATGCGTTGGAGAAACAGAGCGGGCAAACCAACGGAGCCAGACAAGACGAGGTGCTTGCGCGCATCGCGCTGATCCAGGACGAGATCGAGCGTCGCTTTCCCGGCCAGCGTCTTGCCCCCTATCAAGACTGGAAGAAGAGCCAGCTTTTACCTTGAGGGATGAAGACGGTCCTGAAATCGCTTATTGCGGAAATAACAGGCCAAGTACCACCCCAAGCAGGCGAACTTTCTGACCAGATTGCGCCCGGGCACCGTCTTGTGGTGATTTTGGAAGATACGCTCGGCGCGCTCCGCGAGTGGCAGAACGAATTATTGCGGATCGATGGCGATTTGCTGCGCTAGATGCCTTCTCAGGAGATCTCGATGTTCTCAAACCCTCTTCGCGAGAATCGCTATGGTCTCTTCCAAATGGCCGGTCTGACTGCCGCAGCAGTCGTCTGTGAATGCAGCCGGGCACTTGCGCAACTACCCGCCGCTCTTGTTCCTCGGAGACCGAAGTCGGTCGAGAGCACCATGCTCGAGATCGGAGCAGACATACTACGAATCGACGGTCCAATCAGCGCGATCAACTTAGAGAGGGTTTCATTTTGTGCCTATGACAAGGCCTGCACCCTTCAAGACTATACGGTAGCCACCGGACACGAGGCTTCCGGCACAGGGAAGAAAGGAATAGCAATGAACCAAATATCCGTGGAAATGAAATCTTGTATCGAAAACTGCCTCGCCTGTTACAGCGAATGCCTGTCGATGGCCATGGGGCACTGCCTGGAGATTGGGGGCAAGCATGTCGAGGCGGCGCATTTCAGGCTGATGATGGCTTGCGCTGAAATCTGCCGGACATCCGCCCACTTCATGCTGATAGGCACGGAGCATCACAAGCACACCTGCCGGGAATGTGCGGAGATCTGCCGTCAATGCGCTGTCGATTGTGAGCGTATCGGTGACATGGAAAGCTGCGTCGAGACATGCCGCCGATGCGCTGAAAGCTGCGAGAGAATGGCCGCCTAGCGCTAGTCAATCCCGTCCGCAGGCCAATGGCCCAAGCAGGTCCTTCGAAGGGATCACCGCATCGTCCAGAAGGCGGTGCGAGCCGTAGGTTGCGGAGTTCTATCGCCTGCAAGCAGGCGTATCCAACACCTAATCGATCATCGCTGGTACGCATCGACGCTATCGAAGATAATTGGTTGGAGGCGGAGAGGCTTTGGCCGCCCCCGGATCACCCAACGGAACTTCGAGCATGTACGATGGTTCGCCGGAGGTCGCCACTCGGTCTCCGTTGGAGTGCCGGTCAAAAAAGGAGAAGTTGGATGCCCCTTCAGCTCGAAGATTCGGTTGTCGTCATTACCGGCGCGTCAAGCGGGATCGGTCAGGCCACCGCCCACGCTTTCGCAAATCGAGGCAGCCGGCTCGTTCTTGCCGCTCGCAATGCAGACGCGCTAGAAAAAGTCGCGGTCGAATGCCGTCGGCGCGGCGCCGAGGTTTTGACTGTAGCGACCGATGTGACGGATGCGTCGGCAGTAAAAAAGCTCGCTGAGAAGGCCGAGGCGCTCGGAAGGATCGCTGTCTGGGTTAGCAATGCGGGGGTTGGCGCGGTCGGACGCTTTGAAGAGACGCCGATCGAGGTGCATGAACAGATCATTAGGACGAACCTGATCGGTCACATCAACGACGCTCATGCCGCCATGCCTATCTTCCTCAGACAGCAACAGGGAGTATTCATCAACATGATCTCGCTTGGCGGGTTCGCTGCAGCGCCCTTTGCCACCGCCTACAGTGCCAGCAAGTTCGGCCTTCGGGGGTTTTCCGAAGCATTGCGCGCCGAGCTTGCCGACAAGCCACACATCCATGTCTGCGACATTTATCCCGCGTTCGTCGATACGCCAGGTCTCAAGCACGGCGCCAACTACGTCGAACGCGAAATAACGGCTCCGCCTCCTTTGCTTGATGCTCGGCAGGTTGCGGCCGCAATCGTGCATGTTGCCCGGCATCCACGGCCCACCACCACCGTCGGCATGGTCACCAACGCAACACGTCTAGCCCATCTCCTGGCACCAAATCTGGTCGCGCGAGCGCTTGGCCGCTTTATGAACATGTACTTTCGGCGCGCAACACCTGCCCAGCGCAGCGATGGAAACCTCTTTCAGCCATCGATGGATTCGGGTCACATTGATGGGGGATTGCGATCATCGACAAGTATTGCGGCACCGCTTGTTCTTGGAATTTTCGCGGTTGGAATGGTGGCCATGGGTGCCTTAGCCGCGCGCCGCCAACATGGGGATGGGCGGTGGCCGCTTCATTCAAGACGATAGCAGATCACGAGCCATCCGGCACTTGAACAGGAGTTAGTCGCATGGTCTCGAGCTTGACGGCGGCGCGCTTTGCACCTGTCTTTACGCAACCACATGCCGAAGCTCGGACGCTCTTGCAGGTCCGACGGGAGGCCGTGACGTGCCAGCGGTGTGACCTCTATAAGAACGCCACGCAGACCGTGTTCGGCGACAGCCGCGGAACCCTTGGCTCTTGAGTTGCCGCCATAGCTCCGTTCCATTCCGGTGTCCGGCCATCCATTGAGCGTCAAGCCAGGGCAGGTAGAGTTCAAGCGAGTTCTCACGGACGCGGAAGACATCCGAACGTTGACCACGCAGTACGCGTCGGACAAGGCCGCGACTGTATCCGGTCCGGCGCACGATCTCCTTGATTGTTGCTCCGGACTTGGCCATGTCGAGAATTGCGGCGTTGGTGTTTTCCCGGCGAAGATATCCCTCGTACTGGATCCTCTCGGCGGCCGTCAGCAGTTCGGGGTTGATCATGGCCGCTTCGATCGCAGTTCGGATCTGGCGCATCGATTTGCGCACCGCATCGAGGAATGCCCGGCTGGCGTGGCAACGCCTTGGCTGCAGCCGTCGCGTAACCACCGCCGCGGTCGCGAGCGACGATGCTGATCTGAGGTTGGTCCGAGAGCCAAGCCTGGGCCGTCGACGGCTCCCGATCCGGCAGGAGAGCAATGGTTTTGTGCCGTTCCAGATCGCAGATGATGGTCCCATAGCGTTGATTTCGTCGCCACGCCCAGTCGTCGACTCCGATCACGGTGGGTGGGACAAAGCGCGGACTGCCGCGTCGCCGCACGACGCGCAGCAGCGTATCGTTGCTGACCGGCAACATCAGCCTTTTGGCAAAGGTGGCCGCTGGCCTGCCACCCAGTGCAAGTCCGAGATGATGGACGATGTGGTCGAGCCTAGCGGTTCGCCGCGCCGAAGGCGCGAGAATGTCTCCGTCGAAGCGCTCGGCGAAGATTCGCCGATCGCATAGCACTGCATCGCAGTGGAACCGGCGCGCTTCAATGACAAGCCGAACGGGCTTTCCCACCAAGGGCAGGTCAGCCAGGCGTCGCGGATATCGACTGTGGATTCGTTCCGACCTTGTTCCACAGATTGGGCAAAAGCTTACTTTGCTCGTCGGCCGGACTGCGATCAACATTACGTCGTCATCAATGGCTGTATTGTCGACTATAAAGCCGCGAGGGACGAGCGTCGACGATCTGAGCGAATGCCCATAGTATCGATTCCTTGCGTGAAACCAACATCAGCCAGCACTTGATTTCATCAAAAGTGAGTCACAGCCAATATTCCACGCCGAAACACAACCTTGTCCTTCGGTTTACGTCGCCACACCGCCATGAGCAAAGCCTGCAATACGACGTCCGTGGTCTGTCGGCTCTGCATAGCCCAGCCGATGACCCTGCGCGAATAAAGGTCGATGACGACAGCAAGGTAAGCGAAGCCCTCGCAGGTTCGGATGGAGGTAATGTCCGTGACCCAGGCCTTGTCCGGAGCCGCGACGTCAAATTGCCGGTCGAGCGTGTCTCGATAGCGACGGCAGGCCTGCCACCATAAATGCCTGGACGGCGTTTGTAGCCAATCTGCGCCGTGCTCCCGGCAAGGCGGGTCAGACGCGCGACCCGGTTCGGGCAGCACATCTCTCCCTGATCGAGAAGATCGTCGTGCAGCTTGCGATAACCGTAGACCTTGCCGCTCTCTTCCCATGCCTTCAGGAGCAAATCGGTCTGTCGCCTGTCCTCGCTGGCTCGCCTGCTCAGCGGGTCCTTCAGCCAGGCGTAAAATCCACTGGGATGAACCCGCAGAAGGCGACACATCGTCCGCACCGAAAACTGCAAGCGATGCAAAGCATTGAACGCTCAACTATCACTTTGCATCCCTGGCGAAATACACGGCTGCTTTTTTTAGGATGTCTCGCTCCTCGGTAACGCGAGCCAGTTCCTTCTTCAGCCGCCTGATCTCCTCGGCCTCGTCGTCGCCTTTGGCGTTCGACGCAGCAAACTTCTTCTTCCATTCATACAGGGAATGCTGGCTCACGCCGAGGCGCTGCGAAACCTCCGCAACCGGATAGCCTCGCTCCGTGATCTGACGCACAGCGTCACGCTTAAATTCTTCGCTGAAATTCGATTTGCTCATGATGCTCCTCCTGCCTCAAAATTAGGAAAGAAGGCGTCTACAAATCTAGGGGCTATTCATCGCAACGAATCTTTTAGCGTTGATGGACTTGTTGCTCGGCTGATCCAAGCGCCAGGGACCACAGGAATGTGTGCGAGGCAAACAATGCATTATGGAAGAGTTATTTGGAGAGACGGGCGGTTGCTTTGTGGGAGGAGGCGTAGGCATCAAGTCGACAACTGAGTCACCCATTCCCAAGGGCTCCATCGTTAATTCGAGGACACTGGAACCGGCGCCAAGGCCTGCGGTTAGGGAAACAACATACAGGAGCTGGTCTTGTCCAAGAAGCCGGAAAATGAGCCTTTCATCGCCCCTTCGGCAGACGATAAGCCGAAGAACGTGCAAAAAGGCAAAGCAGGTCGTGGTCTTATCATGATAATCGCGGCCTACGCCATGGGCGCGTTTCTCATTTACCTGACAATCTTGCTCGTTGCCGCTTATCGCACCAGTTGAGGGTGCGCTGTTGCTTACGTTTTTCGTTCATGCGGAGGAAAGAGATGTCGAGTTCTAAGACAACGACTGACCACGAGGAAATCAAAAAGTGGGTTGAGGAGCGCGACGGGCGTCCCGCTAAAGTTAAGACTTCGAATAGTGGCGGTATTTTGCGAATCGATTTCGCGGAGCCCGACGACAAGCTTGAGCAAATTGAGTGGGACGAGTTTTTCGAAATTTTTGATAAGAACAACTTGGCACTCCTCTATCAAGAGGAAACCTCTGGCAACAAGACGAGCCGCTTCAGCAAGTTCATCCCTCGCTAACAATTGAAATAATGGACAAGCTTTCCTCGAATATGCATGTCGATAGCCGAGAGCAGCAGAAAAGAGCCTACAAAACCTGGGCACCTGTCTATGATTTTGTATTCAAGGTGTTTCTGGACAGGGCACAACGTGTGCTGGCGGAACGAGCAGGTAAAGGTGGCCGCGAAATTCTTGAGATTGGCGTGGGTACTGGGCTTGTTCTTCCACATTATCCGCGAAGTAGCGTGGTCACTGGTATCGATATCTCTGAGGACATGCTTTTTAAAGCGAAAGCAAAATTGGCACGCGGCGGTTTTGACCATGTTCGCGCATTGAAGGTAATGGACGCGTGTAATCTGGAGTTTGCGGAAGCTTCATTCGATGTCGTGACACTCCCTTTCGTAATAACCCTTATACCCGACGCTGAGAAGCTACTGGCTGAATGTGCAAGGGTGCTGCGGCCAGAAGGACAAATCGTAATCGTGAGCAAGATTGGCAGACGGGCGCGTCTGTGGGGAAGATTTGAGGAGACATTGTCGCCTCTTGCGCGCGGAGTCGGACTTAGCACTGACTATCGGTTGGACAGGATTACGAATTGGCTCGCGAGCCAAAAGAGCGCTTTCACGTTGGTCGAAGACAAGGCCATTCCCCCATTTGGCTTTTTTCGGCTTTTGCGGCTGGAGCGATCGCACATGTGAGTGTCGCTGCCCGTAGTTCAATCCCTCAAGTTTGGATCGGGACCAGACGAATGAGTGCACAAGCAGGCACTAATTGTTGGTGCGCCGGTTGTTCGAGATCCCACCCTTCGCTACGGGTGTCTTCCCTCACCTATAATACGGAAAAAGCTATTCGCGAACATTGAGAATCCGCGCGAGCATTCTAGACGCCGTATAAGGTCTCAAACTGATCTCGTCGGGACGGCAATCAAAGGGAAGTTGCCTTCGAGCTCGTTTGACTGCATTCGCATATTCTCGCCTTGCACGGGTGGGCCGTGACCGGAGATGATTAAATCAGGCTCCAGCGAAGCTAGCTTTTTGACCGACCTTTCCGCCTCATTCCAGTCTGGGGTGAAATAGCAAGGCGGGCCGTGCATCTCCGGCGTCTGCATCAACCCTGCATCCCAGGGACGTGCTGGTCCGTGGGAAGTGGCGCAAGTCGCGGTCGAATATCGACTGGAGAGCGGGGGTACAGGGGTGAAGCTAGAGCCATCAAACCGCCGCCCGCAAGCGGGCCGGCCGAAGGATACGAAGCCTGACCGGTCAAGTAGGGTAGCTCGAGTTAATACGCATAAACCGGAACATCCCAGCAGTTCTGTAGCGCCTCGAGCGAGCCGCATGGTCGAAGTAGCCGTGTGTCATAATGATCGCTGAAGGCTTTGCACCGCGACCGAAACGGTGCTCTGCCGCTCGATTATTGATCTTGCCGATGTTGCGACGCCGGTGTCAATCAGGACCCATCCGTTGTCTTCCGAAGGGTCTCCGAAAAACACAAAGTTGACGATTGACATCTTTAGGTAGGAAAGATCGCGCGCAAAAACCAGCATGTCTGCCCCCGTCTGGATGGTAGGCGCGAGATCACTTTCGGTGACGCCGAGCTGAACGGTCATGAAACAACTCCTGTGATCGTCGCTGTCAAACACTCCGACTTTGTGGAATTTCCCCAGCCTATCTTGCGCCGTCTGCATGCAGCGTCGCAATTTACGATACTGGCGGTGCTTACTGAAGTATCGGGTCGCTAGGTTGTCGGCGTACTGACTGTTGCTCCGTTCTGCAGGTCGCACGGGACACCGAAGGGGCCCCGCAGGACAGTGTCCACGACTGACGATGAAGCGGCTCTTAGTTTTCGCCATTCCATTGGTGGGTATTACCAGGTGCGGAATTATGCCTAAACCATCGCAATGGCCCGCGCGGACACTCGTCGGCAAAATAAGCCGGAAGAAATTGCTCAAGGAGAAGGAACAAACGTTAACGAGCGCGGTTCGTCGCCCGAACCCCTAAATGGGGTATCTTGGTAGAGTTTGGCAACCCTTTTGTCGCAAGTGGAAAGGATATCTTGCGACGTCGTTCTCGGAGAAGCGATATGCGTCGCCTTACCAACCCCCAGAACCTGCTACTTACGATGCTACCTCCTCTCTCGCGACGGCGCTTGTTTGCGGAGCTTGAACTGGTCCCTCTGCAAAAGGGCGATGTGATTTCCTCCCATGGAGCAGCCAGCGATCACATCTATTTCTTGAACGCGGGCGTCTGTGCCCTTCAACTCCCTGCAGAGGACGAGCGCTTCATCACGGTCGGAATGATCGGCAACGAAGGCCTCGCCCCTCTTTCCTCTTTCAAGTTTTCTGCCTTTAGTCCTTTTGATATCGTCATCAATTTTCCAGGAACAGCGTTCAAAATGCCGGCCGGTATTTTCAACGAGATAAAAGATCGTGACAAAATTATTGCTGACGTGGTCCAGCGCTTTTCTCATATTTTGATGTTACAGATATCGCACACCTCTCTCACGAATGCAGTCAATAGCGTGGAGGTGAGGCTGGGTCGATGGCTGTTGATGCTGCAAGATCGACTGTCGAGCAATCAGATCGACACCACACACTCATTCCTTAGCTCATTCATGGGTGTTCGACGTGCGAGTGTGACAACCGCATTGCACTCACTGGAGGGAATGCATCTCATACGGTCGAATCGCGCAGTTGTAGAAATCCGTGAGCGGCTAGCGTTGAAAGCTTTCGTCGGGAATTCGTATGGCCAGCCGGAAAGGGAGTATGCTGAACTCGTGAAGGACATGATGCCCGAGTTTTCTGAAACCGAGGAAATCGGTCTCCCTGGATAACCGCCTGGGGGCGCTTTAGAGGACAACGGAGTCAGTAGCTGCTTCGTACGGTGCCGGGCCTATGAGGAAACCATCTGGCTCTGTCCGGTCGATGACGTAGACTGTGGCCACTGTCCGCCCCGGTTGGACTCCCTTCAAGGCGATTAAATTTCGTTCCTTACAGCGATCTCGCCCCCGAGCGTTACACGGTCTTTGGAGATTATTATCACGTCGGGATTGAGATCATGAAATCAGTTGGTGGCGCAGATTTGCGGGCTTCGTCTCGAAATCGAACCAACATGTCTGACCATGACGCAGCCTTGATCTCGAACTGGAACAGTCACGTTTCACCAGAAGACGAAATATGGCATCTTGGAGATTTCTCGGTGAAGCGAGCCGGCTTTGCAAAGGAGCTCCTTTCCCAGCTTCATGGCGATAAGCATCTCATCGTCGGCAATAATGATCCGGCTGAAACGACATCTGCTGCAGGATGGGCGAGCGTTCAGCACTATGCTGAACTCACGCTCGATGGCAGGAGGCTTTTCCTTTGTCATTATCCGTTCCGCACCTGGAATCAGATGGGCAAGGCGTCAATCAACTTGCATGGTCACTCGCACGGTAGATTGAATCCCATGCCGCGCCAGTTCGATGTTGGAGTCGACCCATGCGGCCTGCGTCCAATAACCCTGACAGATTTGCAGACAAAGCGGTCAAGGGGAGCGCCAGGAAAGGACGCCGCGTGATGGGTCTAGCACTGTAGCCGCCCTTGCCGCCGCCGACTTTCTTCTCAAGCGGATGTTGTTCCGCCCGAATCGTAGGCTGTGGTATTATCTCCACTTTAGTCATGGGCTGAGGGGGTCCCGACAAAATCATTTCTTTGATACCCGATGACGTGCAATAGGGCTTGCTGGACGAAGCGCCGGTAACAACCCCATTACATCGAAAGGGTAAAGGGGCAACGCTTGGGACTTGGATAAGCACGCTCGCCTGGGTGATTGACATTGGTGATACAAGGTTTTGCTGTCCAAAGTGGAAAAGGTTGCGGCTAATGAAGGATGTCTTCAAAAGCTTGCTGCGTCTCGACGTCGGTCATAGCGTTCTGCTGCTCGAGCAGATACTGTTCAACATCACCACCACAGGCTTCCTTCAACTGAGCGACAGTGAAGCCAGCTACCTCAGCCTGTAGCCAAAGAAGTTTCGCCTGCTCCTGGAAATCGGCCTTCCGGCTATGGGTTCCGGGCGGGCCGAGAAGCTCTTGGACTCAATCATCCAACCAATCGGCGAATGTATGCATGTTGTTCAAGCTCCCCTGCAGTATTCGGAAGGACCTAGGTAAGAGGCGTTTTCCTCAAGGTCAGCGATCCAAGTGTAGTTACGTGGCGCGAAACATCCGGTCATGTCGATCGTTGCATCGTCACCTTCTCCTACTACCGAAAGCAAATCGGCATGTTTTGCCCGCATTAGCGATTTGTTGCCCCCCTACGGATGCTGGCGAGTGATCGGAGGCTCTAAAGCCGTTCCTCGCCCCGGTCAGGAAACACCGCGGTCCTGCAGCATCGCTTGTTGAACGCATAGTGGCTACTAACTCTGCTTCATGAAAGAAGTTGCTGTCGTTCTGGTTGGGCTTGCTGACAAAGCCGATTGGCCGCGTCGTGGGAAGCTCAGCGCGATGATCGTGCAATCTGTTAAGCAAAATGCCTAGGCAAATATTGACGTTGTGTCGGAACCTAGCTCGGGCATGGCGGTAATGATCACGTTCAAGCGCAAAAATGGTATCGAAAAATAGTCGAAATCGGCAAAAATCACGATCAAGCCCGCCTCGGCGAGATGCCTTGTCGATACCCCTTCATAAGGCTGCAAGCACTCCTGGGACTGACGCTCCAGGACCAACGCCTGCCTTTGGAGGGACGGTCGATATCAACGGAACGCTGGACTTACTGGACATACAATTCGGTTCGCGGAGGATGGTTCCTTTTTGCCGCGTCACACACTGCGGCGGACCTCCGAGACGCGGGCGCCGAAGGCCTCAATCCATCCCTGACAGAAGAGGACGCATTGCGTACTTGAGCGCGAGGCGCCGCCTGCTCCCGTCCTTGATCTCAATCCTGGCATAGGAGCTTCCCGCTTCAGTTTCTGAATCCAACTTGACCTGGGCGGAAGAGGTAGAGTCAAAAGCGGCGCGTTGATGTCTGAGCTTGCGCGTTTGGTCCGCTTGCGTTTGTGCGCGAAGCGAGGTGCTATCAATCGGCGAGGCGGATAAGCCTAGCTAATGCGAACCGAAAAAACGCGCCGCTATCTAGGATCTCTCTCCTCCCAACCGCCTACTAGTACACAAACGTACGAAAAACTTCCTACGGTTGCGCTTCTCGCCCAAGAGCGTAAACTTATGCCTACTATCGCCAGACTGTATCGTCCACGTAGGCGGCGATAGCTGGGGGTTAATACGCGCTCTTGCCTGCTAAACAGGAGGTGGCACGTGTCCAACTTCGACCCAAATTATTTCCGCAATGGCTCAATTCGTGCAGTTGTAACTCGGTTCGCTCAGCGCTTCACTCCGGTGGACGCGGCAAAAAACCTCATAGTGGAACGAACCTTGCTGATTATCATGCAGAACCCCGAGGTAGATCTTACGGATCTCGATCGAGAGATTCTGCCCGTTATCCGTCAGGTCGCTCTTGATCACTTTCAAGTCCAGGCTAATGGCCAGGTCAACGAAAGTCGCCCGGAGGATCCATGAACAACGCCCTCGTGATTTTGCGAAATTCGTCTCGCTTGCCGTTCAGGTTAAACCCATCCTGGATAAAGTCCTTAGAGTCTGTAGAAATTGCGGCGAACACAAACGGTATGCGCAGGTTCTCTAACCGCCGAGCGATAAGGACCAAATCCCGATCGTCAGCCGTCACTTCAATAATTGCTGCGTCAGGTTTATGAGGTGGGATCGCGAGGAGCACGTCATCTGCTCTCTTAAGTGGTCCTATGATGCTTGCGCCAGACAGTGCGAGTTGCTTTCTTGAGGCGTCGGACAGCCCGTCGTTGACATCCAATATCAGGATTTTCTTGCCGAGCAGATAGAATAAATCGCTGATCTGCATGCTGTTCCCGCTGCCAGCAAACCGGGAATGGTCACTCGCATATCATCTCGCCTAACACCACTATATTAAGCGAGTTCCAACTCATTTGCTACCCTGTCGTAGCATCGCCACGCCACTGTCTTAATGCGCACCGAACTGAGTTGGGCTGCACCATGGGCCGATGCTACGGCTGAAATGTATCGGTGACCGCAGGTCGCGGCTCTCATCCCCCGTGGTTGAATGAGTGGCTATTTCGAATCGATCTGCCATTGGCCCGGTCGGATAGCCAGGCTAGGAGGAGAACCTAAAATCCGGTTCATCACCGCTTCTGCGGGGCCGTATCCCCATGGCTGCCTTGGTGCAAACCCTCGCGGTTGCCGAATGTTTGAGCTTCCATCGCGCAGCCCTGGCGCTCGGAACCAGCCAATCGAGCGTCAGCGCACGGATAAAGGTACTGGGGGAAGACCTCGGCATTACCCTGTTCGACCGCAATACGCGGGGCGTCCGGCTCACCGAAGCCGGGCGCCTTTTTTTGTCGAACAGATAGCAGCCGGCATTGATCAACTCGACCATGCAGTGAAGATTGCCGGAATGACGGCAGCGAGAGAATGCGGTCGGCTGCGCATTGGCGCTCATGGGCTAATTGCCGGCAGCTTCCTTGACAAGCTACTGGCCTGTTTCCGCAGGAGTTATCCCTGCATTACCATCGAGATGACAGAAGCGACGGCACGCGATGCGGTGATGCAGATACGAGCGCGCAAGATTGACGTGGCTTTCGTCGTCGGTGCGTTCGAACTACCTGACTGTCGATCACGGCCGATCTGGACGGAGGCGCTGATGGCCGCACTGCCGGTCGATCACAGGCTTGCGGAACAACCCAGCGTGACGTGGGACGATCTCGCTGCTGAACAATTCCTCGTCCGACGTGGTGGCACGGGGCCACAGGTTCATGACCATATCGTGCTGCGCCTCGCCGGCCCCTGGTCAAAACCAGCGATCCGGCGTTTGGAGGTGGAGCTCGGTACGCTGCTATCCATGGTCGCGCAGGAGCTCGGGATTACGCTTCTCGGCGCGGCGAGCGGCTTATACCTGACCTCTGTCGGAGCGACGCTCGTCATGGTCGGGCTGCTTCTGCGCGTGCTGCCCGCGCCAGCCAGGAAGGCTACCGGGCGGCGCTCCGATCGGTCCCGTCGCTCCTCCGTCGCGATCACGTTATTCTCCAGCGTGCTCTGTTGGCCCTTTCGATCTTGCCCAAAGATATTACCAGCGATCCCGGTAGTCGTATCCGCCTCTTCGCCAATCACGCTCGCGCTCCCAAGCCCTCCGCTCGTGCCACTTCCGCCTTGCTTGGCGTTCTCGCCACTCGCGGCGCGCTTCCCAATCTCCGCGACGGCCCCACTCGCGTTCGTAGCGCGGCGGGCCGTTCGGCCTGCAGAAGCCACGTGGCGAGAGATGGTATCCGCGCCCGCAGGCGTAATCGACCGTCTGAATGTCAGTAGTATCCCTCGCCGAGGGCATTGCATTCGCGCTGGCTCCCATCAGTCCGCTTATCAGCAGTGCCGCGCCTAGAACGATATTGCGCATTTCCATCACTCCTCGTTTGGTGAAGTGATTTAGCTCTCGATCCCGTGAACGGCGGCTGAATGAATCTTGATCGTTTTGTGGCAGCGTCCCAAAGCTCAACGAGCAGCGGATCGAGGAACGTCCCAATACGGATAGTGCTCCGAGCACCACCACTGCGGGGCGTCGATTTTGTTCTTGGAATAGCCGAGTCCGCCCCACTTCTTGCAGCCCGCATGCGAACAGTAGTGGTTGATATGGATTCCGTCTCCGGCTTTCTCGTCGCTCACAGCAGCGTTCCTTGTGGCGTCGCTTCCTCAATAGGCAGCAGGGTCAAGTGATCATCTGGCAAGGGCCGTTGGAGTGCCTTTGCCTCGTCCCATGGCGCGTTCATCCAAACGTCCACTTCCTCCCGGGTCGTCAACACGACGGGCATTGCCTTGGGATGGATAGGCTTGACGATGTCGTTCGGTTCGCAGGTCAGGAAGCCGAACAGCTCATGATTGCCGTGTCGCGGGTTCTTCATCGATCCTCGCACGCCGTGCCAATCCGTCCAGATCCCCGCGAAGAATGCCAAGGGCTCACCGTCATCGATAGCGAACCATCGCTTCGTCTTTCGAGGCTTGGTGTCTTCCCATTCGCAGAACCGCGTCCACGGTACGATGCAACGGTTTCCCGGCTTCAACCAGCGGCGCCAGTGAGGAGAGGTAACATTGCGAATGTTGGTGACGCCTGTGTCTGGTCGATCGCCAAGAATGTTTGGCGGAGTGGGCATGCCCCAGATCAAAGAGACAAGCTCGCGCGCATCGCCGTTGTTTCGAATGACCGGGGCAGGGCGGTCCGGGTAGACTTCCACCTCCGGCTCAAGGTTCAGCCTCTCGCTCATCGCCCCAGCAATGTCCCGCATTGCTTCCTGATTGGTCCTGACCTGATAAAGATTGCACATGCGTCACCTCGGAAGTTTGGCTACGGACAACTCCATGTGGCCCTCGTGGTTGCACTTGCTGCATCGGAGAAGCTTCTTAACGCCGTCAAGCGCCCTGCCTTGGGTCGTTCTCGACGTGATCAGGTCGGCGCCCTCGTACCTCCAGGCGAGCCCACGGTGATCAGACGCCGCAGCACCTTGTGGCCCCGGACATACGATGAAAATCTTCGCCCTTGGGCGACGACCGCGTTGCTAGCCTTCAGCGGCAATCGCGCTCCTCGTCGGGCATCCATCCTCTCGTATATCCTGCGCTCATCGCCGCAGTTGCCAATGCAAGCTGCTCCCGCAGGTGCCTCACATCCTGCATCAACGTCTCGATCGCAGCTCGGTGGTCCCCATCGTGCCATGCTACGAGGTGGGCAACAGGATCTGCTACAGAATCTTTCCGCGTCGGGCGCACGTTCTCATCTCCGTTTTCGAAGTTCAATTTCCGCATGCTGTTGTCGGAAGCACGCGCCTTTCGCGCCATCGGCGTTCTGTTTATGTTCTTGTTTGTGGAAGAGTCAAGAACGATTCAATAGTCGGCGGTGGTCTGTCGGAATTTAACAAATATCGGCATCGACAACCGGGCACCTTTTCGTTCGCCTTTGCATTTGTAGCGCTGAAGAGATAGTGCGCAGGACGCTTTAATCGGTAGCTCTTGAGCTATCTCTTTCACGAAACGAACGGACTATCTCCAAGCCTAGGCTCAATCTGGAATTATGACATGATCAGGACAACCTCGCTCGTATTGGCCTTGGCGTTCACTCCCTCTCTTGCTGCACCGACCGATATTATCGGGCGGGCATCCGTCATCGACGGCGATACGATCGAGATAAATGGCGTGCGGGTTCGCTTCGAAGGCATCGACGCACCCGAGAGCCGGCAGATGTGCGAGGACGCTTCCGGCAAGGCATACAGGTGCGGTCAAGCAAGCGCGAAAGCTTTGGATGCCTTCCTGGCAAAATCGCGTCCGACCAAATGCACCGCGACTGGTACCAGCTACGACCGGATCGTAGGCTATTGCGTGCGCGCCGATGGGACGGACGTCAACACGTGGATGGTGCGCAATGGGCATGCCATCGACTGGCCGAAGTACTCTGGTGGCCGGTATGCCACCCAACAGTCGGAGGCCCAAGCGGCGCATGCCGGTATATGGGCCGGCGCATTCGACCTTCCCTGCCTCGTACGCGGCGCGCGATGCGATTGAGGCACGGCGGCGCATGACGGCTCGACCGATTGCGCCACTCTTGAGGCGGTGGTTGTTTGGGAACGTTCTGTCGTTTGTCCGGTTGGATGGTCAGCAAAAGGAGAAGATCCATGAGTGACAAGAAGCCAGACCCGTCAAGCGACGCAGCCCGCACCGGTGAAGATGCGGATAAGGATCGCGAGGAACTCAAGAAGAAAGCCGAGAAAGGCATTGAAGACGCTACCGGCAAGAAGCCGAAGGGCGAGATCTAGACGAACAATTTGAGGTAGGGGAGGGTTCCTGCAGTACGAAGTCTATGCTCTCCTCTCATCTTCGATTTCCCACTTCTTGCAAAGAGGTCGGGCGCCTAGCTATCTGCATCGGTCGACTGGAGACATCGAAACCGCATCTCGCAGAGGTCGCCATCGGGATGGCAGAGACGGTCACAACCCATGGCCAGGCGCCGGCGGAGCTTGGAGAAGCTCACGCTGGCGCCGAACTTCGCAACAACCGCCTTTCGTTCTAAGCTATCAACGCGTTCACACCGGATGCACTCGATTTCGATGTTGGGCAGGCGGACGTCCTTCAGCGTGTAGCTGCGCTCGCTGTCGGGCGTCGGTGTGATTTTAGGCGTCTTGGCCACTATACCAACTTCCTTCGGTATCTCTGAGCACCTCGGATATCCACATCCCTCCATGATGACAAAAATATTTTCCACCAAAAGCGCAATGTAGAATCTTGTTACGGTTTTGATTCAACTTCACGAATCTGCAGTGTTGCTAATATTTAGCCAAGATTCCTTATTTTCAGGCGTCTTGACGCCGGACAAGATACGGAACAGAAGGGGAACAATCAAGTTCTAGCGACATGATGTCGTCCCTGTTCCAACTGCGATTTCGGAAGGATTCGTAACCGATGTCGGCTGCCCGCGATCAAGTAATTACTGATCTGCGAGAGCGCATCTCTTCCATTCAAGGAGAGGGCGTGAAGAAGGCGGGGTGCCTACCTTTCGGCGTCGATGAGATTGACGAAATCCTTCCGGGAGGTGGCCTGGCGTATGGCGCGCTGCATGAATTCGCGGGCGGCGGTTCTGGAACCGTTGACGGAGCAGCGGCCGCGCTCTTTGTTGCCGGTATTGCCGCGCGCACCAAAGGTCCCGTCGTCTGGTGTTTGACGCGGCCGGATCTGTTCTTTCCAGCGCTTGCTCAGGTCGGTCTCCATCCCGACCGCGTCATCTTCGTGGAGTCCGACCGAGAAGAGGATGTGCTGGCCAATATGGAGGAGGGGCTATCTTTTGGGGGCCTTGGTGCCGTTGTCGGCGAGCTCGTCCGCTTGCCGATGGTCAGTTCCCGCCGCCTGCACCTGGCAGCCGAGCGAACAGGGACGATGGCGCTTGCGGTTCGACGATGGCGCAGGCAGTCGGAGGCGAGTGATTTTGGCCAGCCGACGGCTTCCACCACAAGGTGGCGCGTCAGCGTGATGCCGTCGGATGAGCTGCCGGTACCTGGGGTCGGTAGGCCTCGATGGTTTCTGGAATTGATGCGCGTGAAAGCGGGTGAGTGTGCTGAGTTTCTCGTGAGGGCGTGTGATGACAAGGGTCGTCTCGATCTATCTTCCGGATCTGCCGACGGATCGTATTCGTCGAGCCGATCCCTCTATTCCGCCTGACCAGCCAATCGCTGTGATCGCCAGGAGCGGGTCGAAGCGATGGGTATCGGCTGCAGACGCAAACGCACGAAAGGCAGGGCTGCATGTCGGCATGCCAGCGGCAAAGGCACAGTCACTGTTTCGTGGCTTGATGCTAATTGATGCAGATCCCGAAGCTGATCTGGCTGCACTCGAGCGGATCGCGCTTTGGGCGCTGACGATCTATTCGCCTATAGTTGCGGTCGATGGGATTGATGGCATCGTCATGGATACCGAAGGTGCCGACCATCTGCAGGGTGGTGAATTGCCAATGGTAACAAAGATCGCCAACCAGTTCCTGGCAAAGAAGCTGACGGCCCGCGTGGCCGTCGCAGACACCTGGGGTGCCGCGCATGCCTGCGCTCGCGCTATCTCCCGCGAGACGATCGTCGTTCCACCGGGCGAGACAATCCGTGCCGTCGAGAAATTGCCGGTTTCGCTTCTGCGCCTGCCAGCAAAAATAGTTTCAGATTTGCGCATTCTCGGTTTCCAGACGATCGGCGAACTGGCCAACACTGCGCGCGCGCCGCTGACATTGCGTTTTGGTCCTGAGGTTGGACGCCGCCTCGACCAGATTCTCTGTCGTATCGCGGAGCCAATCGAGCCGATCCGAACGCCAGAGCTGGTAGAGGTATCCAAAGTCTTTGCTGAACCGATCGGAGCCGCCGAGACCATCGACAAATATGTTGGCCGCCTCGTCCTCCAACTTATCGACGAGCTAAAAAAGCGCGGACTTGGCGTACGCCGTGTTGATCTCATCGTCGAAAAGGTTGATGGCACCAGACAGGCAATTCGTGCAGGAACGGCCAAGCCGGCCCGCGATGCCGCTTGGCTGACGAAGCTATTCCGAGACCGGACAGAAAAGATCGAACCGGGTTTCGGGATCGAAAAGTTGCTTCTGGTCGCTGTCATGACGGAAACGCTGGAGGACGTACAAAAGCTCTCCGCTCTTGTTTCGGATGACATCACCGATGTGACACCGCTCATCGACATCTACGGCAACAGGGGACAGCGCGTTTATCGTGTTGCACCCGTCGCGTCCGATGTGCCGGAACGCTCGGTCCAGCGGATCAGCCCCGCAGCCGACCCTATCATCGTAGCGTGGGTCAGCCATTGGCGCAGGCCAGCGCGGCTCCTGCTCCATCCGGAGATGATCGAGGCGATCGCCCTTCTACCTGACCGTCCCCCGGTCTCGATTGTCTGGCGCGGAAAACGCCGCAAGGTGAAGCGTGCCGATGGCCCGGAGCGCATTTTTGGAGAATGGTGGCAGCGAGATGCCGAGATGGACGCGGTTCGCGATTACTTCGTCATCGAGGACGAATCCGGTGAGCGTCTATGGGTCTTTCGCTCCGGCGATGGGGTTGATCCTGAGACCGGTTCTCATCGCTGGTTCTGCCACGGGATTTTTGCATGAGCTACGCCGAACTGCAGGTCACCACCCATTTCAGCTTCCTGCGCGGCGCATCCTCTGCACAAGAGCTGTTCGAGACTGCCAAAATCCTGGGGATCGAGGCACTTGGTGTTGCCGACCGCAATTCGCTCGCGGGGATCGTGCGGGCACTGGAAGCATCCCGGGCCACCGGCGTGCGTCTGGTTGTCGGCTGTCGCCTTGATTTGGCTGACGGTATGTCGCTGCTGGTTTACCCCACAGATCGGGCGGCCTACTCGCGTTTGACCCGGCTCATCACGCTCGGCAAATCGCGCGGCGGCAAGAACAATTGCATCCTGCATTGGGATGACGTCATCTCCTACTCGGAAGGCATGATCGGCATTCTGGTGCCGGATCTGCCGGATGCCACCTGCGCCGGGCAGCTCCGCAAAATGGCGCAACTGTTTGGCGATCGTGCTTATGTGTCGCTCTGCCTTCGTCGGCGGCAGAACGACCAGATGCGGCTTTATGAAATTTCCGATCTGGCTGCACGCTTCAAGGTGAAGACCGTTGTTACGAATGATGTACTGTTTCACGAGCCAGGTCGCCGGCAGTTGCAGGACATCGTCACCTGTATCCGCCACAACACGACGATTGATGATGTGGGTTTTCAGCGCGAACGGCATGCAGATCGCTATCTAAAGCCGCCGGAAGAAATGGAACGTCTGTTTCCGCGCTATCCTGAGGCCCTGGCACGAACCATGGAAATCGTTCGTCGCTGTAAATTCTCGCTTGAGGAGCTCACTTACCAATATCCGGAGGAAGCCATCGTGCCCGGCAAGGATGCGCAAGCCTCGCTTGAGCATTATGTCTGGGAATGCGTGCCCGACCGCTATCCCGAAGGACTGCCACCGGATGTCCTGAAAACCGTGCGGCATGAGCTCGATCTCATCCGCACCATGAAATACGCCCCGTATTTCCTCACGGTATTTTCGATCGTGCGCTTTGCCAGAAGCCAGGGCATTCTCTGTCAGGGCAGGGGATCGGCCGCCAACAGCGCCGTCTGCTATATTCTCGGCATCACATCGATCGATCCCTCGACCAATGATCTCCTCTTCGAGCGTTTCGTCAGCCAGGAACGCGACGAGCCGCCTGACATCGATGTCGACTTCGAGCATGAACGGCGCGAGGAGGTCATTCAGTGGATCTACAAAACCTACACCAAGGAGAAGGCCGCACTCTGCGCAACTGTCACACGGTATCGCGCCAAGGGCGCAATCCGCGATGTCGGCAAGGCACTCGGCTTGCCGGAGGACGTCATCAAGGCGCTGTCATCAGGCATGTGGTCCTGGTCGGAAGAAGTTCCCGACCGAAACATCAGGGAACTTAATCTGAACCCCGATGACCGGCGCTTAGCGCTCACCCTGAAACTGGCACAGCAGCTGATGGGCGCGCCGCGTCATCTCGGTCAGCACCCCGGCGGCTTTGTCCTCACCCATGACCGGCTGGACGATCTCGTACCGATTGAACCAGCGACGATGAGGGATCGCCAGATCATCGAATGGGACAAGGACGACGTCGAGGCGCTAAAGTTCATGAAGGTCGATGTGCTGGCGTTGGGCATGCTTACCTGCATGGCAAAGGCCTTTGATCTGATCCGCGAATGGAAAGGCGAAGATCTCGATCTGTCCAATCTCCGGCAGGAGGATGCAGCGACCTACGCCATGATCCGCAAGGCGGACACGCTCGGCACCTTCCAGATTGAGAGCCGTGCACAGATGGCGATGCTGCCGCGGCTCAAGCCTCGCACCTTCTACGATCTCGTCGTTCAAGTGGCCATCGTGCGTCCCGGTCCAATCCAGGGCGATATGGTGCATCCCTATCTCCGCCGCCGAGAGGGTAAGGAGCCGGTTGAGTATCCCACTCCGGAGCTAGAGGCGGTGCTTGGCAAAACGCTCGGTGTGCCGCTGTTCCAAGAGAGCGCGATGCGTGTTGCCATGGTCTGTGCCGGCTTTACCGGTGGTGAGGCCGACCAATTGCGCAAATCGATGGCCACCTTCAAATTCACTGGCGGCGTTTCGCGCTTCAAGGAGAAGCTCGTTTCCGGCATGGTGAAGAATGGCTATTCACCCGAGTTCGCCGAAAAGACCTTTTCCCAGCTCGAGGGCTTCGGCTCCTACGGCTTTCCGGAAAGTCATGCGGCCTCATTTGCGTTGATTGCCTACGCGTCGAACTACATCAAGTGCCATTACCCCGACGTCTTTTGTGCAGCCCTTCTCAACAGCCAGCCGATGGGCTTTTATGCTCCGGCCCAGATTGTCGGGGACGCCATCAAGCATGGCGTTGAGGTGAGGCCGGTTTGCGTCAACCGCTCGCGATGGGACTGCACGCTGGAAAGGATCGGCAGCACTGATCGACATGCTGTCCGGCTGGGTTTCCGGCAGGTGAGGGGACTGGCAGTTGCGGAGGCGGCGCGGATCGTTGCAGCGCGCATGAACAATGCGTTCGCCTCAGTCGATGATATGTGGCGCCGGTCGAGTGTTCCAACCGAAGCGCTTGTCCAGCTGGCAGAGGCCGATGCCTTCCTGCCATCGCTCAAACTCGAACGACGCGATGCGCTCTGGGCGATCAAGGCGCTGCGCGACGAGCCGTTACCGTTGTTTGCAGCCGCCGCCGAACGCGAGGCGACGGCGATTGCCGAGCAGCAGGAGCCGAAGGTAGCGCTTCGGCAGATGACGGACGGCCATAACGTCATCGAGGACTACAGCCACATCGGGCTGACTTTGCGCCAGCATCCGGTCGCCTTTCTGCGCAAGGACCTGTCGTCAAGCAATATCATCACCTGTGCCGAGGCGATGAATGCCCGGGATGGCCGATGGGTTTACACCGCTGGACTCGTGCTGGTGCGGCAGAAGCCGGGATCGGCCAAGGGCGTGATGTTTATCACCATCGAGGACGAAACGGGACCGGCCAACATCGTTGTCTGGCCATCACTGTTTGAAAAGCGACGACGTGTGGTACTGGGATCCTCGATGATGGCGATCAATGGCCGAATCCAGCGGGAAGGGGAAGTCGTGCATCTCGTCGCCCAGCAACTATTCGATCTTTCAGGGGATATGATAGGGCTTGCTGATCGCGATACGGAGTTCAGGCTGCCGACCGGGAGAGGCGATGAATTTGCCCATGGTGGCGGCGGGCCGGATTCACGCGATCGGCCGAAACAGGTGGTCCCCCGGGACATGTTCACACCATTATGCCGAGTTCGGCATAATGGGACTTATCCCGAACCGGAGACTATGCCAAGCCCGTTCCCTAAAGCCCGAGATTTCAGGTAAAATCGCCCGGCAAGCCCGGCATATTTTCAGGCACTGTCGCTTTAAACAGACTTGGCTTTCGAAAAAAACAGCAACCAAACCCACTTCTGGAAATCTCGCGACAGGACAGCATCTTCGTGGGAGGCCCTTGGATGACGCAGAGCGGCGGGTGGTGTCCTACCGTTCCGGGGACGGAGGCGCTTTCGTGTTCGCAGACCACCTGAAGGAAAAGCGGCTGACGCTGCGTGCAATCGAGGCTCAACTGGCGGCAGATCTGGACCACGAGACCGTCGAGGCGGCTGCATAGCTGCGTTGCACAATAAATGTTTTCCAAGTGCTCAAGATTCGGGCATAACGCCTTCGGCTGATGCACATGACGGTCACCTCCCAGTTCCGTCGCAGCAGCTGTTCCCCTCTGGAGGTTTTAGATCTCCACACTTCATGGGCCGCGGTTTTCCGCAGGCCCATTTTTTTTATTTTCGTTCGCGTCGGCCAAGAAACCTAAGGGATTTTTGCCGAGGCCAGTTGTGCGCAGGCCCCTCCGGTCGGCAGCTTGAAGAGCGATTATTTCAAGCACCGGTCGCGCATGGCCTTCATGTCGATATCTCCCCGGACCCATTCCTCCACCGCAGCGAGGAATGCTGGATCAGCGTCGACCGGCGTACCGCGCGCTGCCGCCCGATCAATTACTCGTTGCGCGATAGTTCTCCGCGTCTCGGTATCTGCGGTCATTATGTTTGCCTGGCATTCCTGATGGGCGAGAAGATCTAACAGTGGATGTTCCAGATCGCGACTTGAATTTGTCTTTCGTCAACAATATCTGAACAGCACTTCCCGATGAGACGATGTCCTGCTCGCTGCAATCGCCGCGGCGTTTGACGTTGTCCCGGGATACAGAAGAAGGCGCTCCCCTCACGGGTCGAGCGCCTTTTTTGTGTCCAATGCGACCGCAAATGCGGTGCTGCACCTTGACCACGCCACTTTTGCGAATGAGATCTGCACTAAAACACTTAGTGGGAACACATGCCATTTTTCTTGGTAACGCAGACAACGCTGGTCGAAGCTCAAGATGAGCAAGATGCCGCTCAAACGGGAGTCGACCGCCTCCGTTCCGGTGGACAGGTCACCGTTTCGGTCAAATCGGATGAAACGACGATTACGCACGTCGTTGTCGCCGCAGTAGCCGAAGAGCCTCTCCCCGTCGAGGCCGCCGATCCATCACCCGCTGCCAATGCTATCCCCGAAATTGCCTCTGCCACACCGGAAAGCAGGAAACTGATCTTGAAGCGCATGGTCGCTGATAGTCTCGCTCTTCTGGGGCGCCGAACCTAATCCCATCCTTGCCGCAGCTTTCTCAAGCGGCATCGACGGTCTCTGGCGATGTCGTGATCAACCGTGCCGTAGTAGCCGTCGTATTCGGGCAGTTCACGATCATGAAATGTGTTGCGCTTGATCTCGCGGTAAATGGTCGAGCGATGCCGACCAAGCTGACGGGCCATCTCGTTGACAGGCACTTTTGCCGCCACCAGCTGATGGAGGCGCCTCCGGTCGGCGAGGGTAATCTGCGTATAGCATCGAGACATGCCAAAATCTCCGAAGTGAAACCATTGAAATCATTGGCATGTCGCACTTGGAAATAGAATGTACCGCGCTACACCCTATGTCAAAGCCGGTTAGAGATGCGACGTCGCTAGCCCGTTAGAAATGCGACACTGGCTCCAGCAATCAGCCCCCGACCGGACCGGCTGGGCCGGGTTGCAAGGGTAGGGAGGGGGCGGGTGAGGTGCACCCCTTCGGCTTTAGCTTTCTCACGCCAAAGCACTTATTCTCCTGCCGTAGCCAGACGTTGACAGCACCATAAGCCGCAATCAAATTCAGAATGGCTTCGTCAGGTGAGAGGGAAGGGCATGATCGATGGGCTTGAGGACTGGAGAGAGATTGACCACCGCGAACGCGCGCTCTTGATGCATCTGCTGCGAGGTGACTTCCAAGGTAAAGCGGAAATCCTGGAGCAAATCAGCTCCATCGAAGTGATGCGCCTCAGCCCGACGGGGAGCCTGAAGCTTCGCAGTCGCGGGCCGCGGGCGGCCGTCAAGGACAACGACGCCCCTTCGCCAAGAGCAAACGATCATATCCCCGTCGAAGGCTTTTACGATGATGAAGCTCCAAGCCAGAAAAACATCGTTCGCATCGCCAGACTTGTGCGACTGGCACTGCACGTCACCGATGGCAGAATCTCCGAGCTTGAAGTTTACAAGGAGGATGGGAGCCCAATCCTGACCAGTCCATACGAAATCGACCTGTCAAAGGTCCACTTCTACCGAAAAATCAGTCGTTTGAATGGGCGGATCATTCACTCCGCCGCGTCCATCTTCGCAAGAGCCTTCTGTCGTCTGGCAATTACCGCAGGGTCGTTCATGAAATCCGTCCGTCGTCCTGGCTTGCGGCCGCGCTTTTGATATCCATTACTCTGGCTGCCATCCGGGATCTCAAACATGCTGTTGACCTGTCCGGTTCGGCGCGGACCACGTTTGCTTCGCTGTAAATCGCGACCTTCCTGCATTTGAGCAACAAGTGAAAGCATGTCATCCAGTCGCTTGTTCTCAACCACAGGCGACCGGTGGACGGAGCGAAGCGTGTCGAACGTCCTATAGGTCAGCGTAAAGCTCTCGTGCATGATCTCCAGGCGGCCGTCCGGATAATCGCAAACGATGACTTTTTGACCAGCGAGCGCCATTGCCCGTTCCGTCGGATCGAGAATGAATATCACCTTGTCATAGCGTAACGTCAGGGATTGCGACAGCGTGCGGATCTCCTTGCGGCACATGGCACTGTCGAGGTTCTCATGAGCGGCGAGGGCACGGTGCATATCTTTCGGATTACGTGGTGGCTTGCCGAAACGAGCGTTGAAATCAATAATGAATTCCTGCGCGTAATCGTTGGCAGCGTCTATCGTGTCGATACCACGAAGCCGTAGCTCCTTCACTAAGCGATCCTGCAGGGTCTGGTTGGCCCGTTCAACCCGGCCCTTAGCCTGTGGGGTGTTGGCGCAGATAATGTCGATGTTCAGCTCATAAAGTGCGCGTCCAAACTGCGTCAGCCCACTGGTGCGATCTTTCTCCGAGACGTGCGTAGAGCGAAACACGCCGTGCTTGTCGCTATAAAAGGCCAGCGGTTTACCCCATTGCTGCAAATAGGCCTTTGTCGCGTGCAGGTAGTCGAATGTGTTCTCGGATCCGGCAAAGCGTAGATGTAGCAACTTCCCGGTGGCGTCATCGATGTAGACGAGAAGGGCGCATTTTGGTCCTCGGTTCTCGAACCACCAGTGATGCGATCCATCGATCTGCACCAGCTCGCCAAAGCAATCGCGCCGACCGCGCGGTTGAAAGACACGTTTCTTGCGTTCTCTCCGAGATATCCAGATGCCTGCCTCGGTCATCCACTGGCGCAGCGTTTCCTTGCCGACCGCCAGTTGGTGCCGCTCAATCAGCTTCTCACGAGCCAAGGTCGGGCCGAAATCGGCATATCGTTCTCTCACCAGATCGAGAACGGCGTTGCGAAGATCCTCGCTGTGACGCCGGTTGCTTGGTTGTTGGCGTTTCTTCGATACGAGCCCGGGTGTGCCATCGGTCTCATACGCCTTTAACAGCCGGTGCATCTGGCTTCGGCTGATGCCAAGGACGCCGGCGGCCTGGACGACATTCAGGCGCCGATCGTGAATCTTCTGGATGACCTCGAGGCGATGCAATTCTTTCTGCGACATGGTGATCAAAAAGGACATAGCAACTCCGAACGTTCCTGACTGAAGTCAGGCTGAGCATCGTCGCATCCTTGCTCCCAACGTTGACATTGACCAGCGTCGTCGTGCGAGGAGAGTGTCGCATTTCTATCCGGCCCAACTGTCGCATTACTAAATGGGCGTGGAGGAGCTAATCCAACTGCATCATGCCAGCCCGAAGGGTAGGGGATCACGCGCTTCCGTGCAAATTGGCCATGAACACCTCGGCCGGCGTCTTGTAACCCAGGCATTTGCGCGGCTGATTGTTG
>Ga0308171_1000231_pt1 | contig 158130 bp, 177 predicted proteins | sample PhyGR1_FD_202135 | JGI IMG/M metagenome (GOLD analysis project Ga0308171, IMG submission 202135) | Phyllosphere microbial communities from UC Gill Tract Community Farm, Albany, California, United States - DLSLSG.R1 | ecosystem: Host-associated > Plants > Phyllosphere > Unclassified | place... | reverse complement strand
GGTCAAGGTCGGCATCGGCCCGGGCTCGATCTGCACCACGCGCGTCGTCGCCGGTGTCGGCGTGCCGCAGATCACCGCGATCGACCTGGTCGCCGAGGCGCTGCAGGACCGCATCCCGCTGATCGCGGATGGTGGCATCCGTTACTCCGGCGACATCGGCAAGGCGCTCGCCGCCGGTGCCTCCACCATCATGATCGGTGGCCTGCTGGCCGGTACCGAGGAATCGCCCGGCGAGACCGAGCTGTTCCAGGGCCGTTCCTACAAGAGCTACCGCGGCATGGGCTCGCTGGCCGCGATGGAGAAGGGGTCCAAGGACCGCTACTTCCAGGACGCCTCCAGTGCCGACAAGCTGGTGCCCGAAGGCATCGAAGGCCGCGTGCCGTATCGCGGCCCGGTCGGCGGCATCATCCACCAGCTGATGGGCGGCCTGCGCGCCACCATGGGCTACGTGGGCTGCGGCACCGTCGAAGACATGCGCAGCAAGCCGAAGTTCGTCAAGATCAGCGGCGCCGGCCAACGTGAGAGCCACGTCCACGACGTGCAGATCACCAAAGAGCCGCCGAACTACCGCGCCTGACGCGGCATGAGCAAAGAGGAACGAGGAAGCTGATTCCCGTTCCTCTTTCTCTATAGGCCGCCGGTTTTCGTATTCGTTTCCTGTTTTCTTTCCTGCATTGCCCAGGGCGCCATGACCAACATCCATAACGACAAGATCCTCATTCTCGATTTCGGTGCTCAGTACACCCAGCTGATCGCGCGCCGCATCCGCGAGCTCGGCGTGTACTGCGAAATCTGGGCGTGGGACCACAACCCGGCCGACATCGCCGCGTTCGGCGCCAAGGGCATCATCCTGTCCGGCGGCCCGGAATCGACCACGCTGCCGGGCGCGCCCGCCGCGCCGCAGGAAGTGTTCGACAGCGGCCTGCCGATCTTCGGCATCTGCTACGGCATGCAGACCCTGGCCGCCCAGCTCGGTGGTGCCACCGAAGCGGCCGACCAGCGTGAGTTCGGCCATGCTGAAGTCAACGTCGTCGCCCCGGATGCGCTGTTCAAGGGCCTGAGCGACCACGGTGGCGAGCCGAAGTTGAATGTCTGGATGAGCCACGGCGACCACGTCTCCGTCGCGCCCCCGGGCTTCACCGTCACTGCCGTGACCGATCGCATCCCGGTGGCCGCGATGGCCAACGAAGAGAAGCGCTGGTACGGCGTGCAGTTCCACCCGGAAGTGACCCACACCCTGCAGGGCCAGGCGCTGCTGCGCCGCTTCGTGGTGACGAGGTGATCCTGGGCCTGTCCGGCGGCGTCGATTCGTCGGTCGTGGCCGCGCTGCTGCACAAGGCGATCGGCGACAAGCTGACCTGCGTGTTCGTCGATACCGGCCTGCTGCGCTGGCAGGAAGGCGACCAGGTGATGGCCATGTTTGCCGAGCACATGGGCGTCAAGGTGATCCGCGTGAATGCCGCGGACCGCTATTTCAGCAAGCTGGAAGGCGTGAGCGACCCGGAAGCCAAGCGCAAGATCATCGGCAACCTGTTCGTGGACATCTTCGATGAAGAATCCACCAAGCTGAAGAACGCCAAGTGGCTGGCGCAGGGCACCATCTACCCCGACGTGATCGAGTAGACCGGCAAGGCGCATGTGATCAAGAGCCACCACAACGTGGGCGGTCTGCCGGAGCATATGAAGCTGGGCCTGGTGGAGCCGCTGCGCGAGTTGTTCAAGGATGAAGTGCGTCGCCTCGGCGTCGAGCTCGGCCTGCCGCGCAGCATGGTCTACCGCCATCCGTTCCCGGGCCCGGGCCTGGGCGTGCGTATCCTGGGTGAAGTGAAGCGCGAGTACGCCGAACTGCTGGCCAAGGCCGATGCGATCTTCATCGACGAGCTGCGCAAGGCCGACCTGTACGACAAGACCAGCCAGGCGTTTGCCGTGTTCCTGCCGGTGAAGTCGGTGGGCGTGGTGGGGGATGCGCGCGCTTATGAGTGGGTGATTGCGCTAAGGGCCGTGGAGACGATTGACTTCATGACGGCGCATTGGGCGCACCTGCCGTATGAGTTCCTGGGGACCGTGAGCAACCGGATCATCAATGAGTTGCGGGGGGTTTCAAGGGTTGTCTATGACATCTCGGGGAAGCCGCCGGCGACGATCGAGTGGGAATGAGTTGAATGACGAGGGCGCCGCAAGGCGCCCTTGTTGCATGGAAGGGGACGCAACGCATGCCGCTTCACGATCCGTCGGGACTTCCAGCGTGCTTCGTGCCGCAGCGCTGGCGCGCGCAGCTTGCCGGTGCGAGTCTGCGTGTGCAGTCCACCGGTGAATCACGTGCCACCGTGGTGCGCGTTGCACGTACCGATGCGCCAGATCTGTTCCTGAAATCCGAACCGGTCGATGCCTTCAGCGAATTGGCCAACGAAAGCGTGCGCCTACGATGGCTGGAAGAGCAGGGCATTGCCGCAGCACGGGTGCTCGATTCGGTGCAGGAGAACGGCTGCGAGTGGCTGCTGACCACCGCAGTGCCGGGCGCTGACCTGACCGCATCGCCTGCGCTGTCGCCGCTGCAACGGGTGTCGATCCTTGCCGACGGCCTGAGAGAGCTGCATGCCCTGCCGATCGACAGCTGCCCGTTCGACCATCGACTCCCACAGCGCCTTGCAGCCGCTCGGGCCCGGGTAGAAGGGGGCTGGTTGGATGCCGCGGATTTCGATGCAGAGAACGCTCGCTCCACGCCGAGGGAACTGTTTCAGCAGCTGCTTGGCCGCGTACCCGTGCAGGCCGATCTTGTGGTCACCCATGGCGATGCCTACCTCGCCAATGTGATGGCCGAAGATGGTAGCTTCAGTGGCTTCGTCGATTGCGGTCGTCTCGGGGTTGCCGATCGCCACCAGGATCTGGCGCTGTCCGCCCACAGCATCGCCGGCGCTCTGGGTGCGGGCTGGGTGACGCCATTCTTTGCCCGTTACGGTATCGCGCCCGACGAGGAAACATCCGCGTTCTACCGTCTGCTCGACGAGTTCTTCTGACCCGTACGCCGCACGCCGCACGCCGCACGCCGGAACACGCGCGACTCCCGCCCCCAACCTGACACATCGTCAAGCGCCATCGCCCGCAACTTGACGTGCGGATGATTCAAGCACTCCACCGCACAGCCCACACTTTCCCTCGACGCCACGGCATCTCCGCCGTCGGCTACACCGTCGTTTCCTTGGGGGAAATCCATGATCAGCATTCCTGTTTCCGATACGTCGCATGCGCGCCTGGTGCGCATCTCGCGTTGGCTGTGCATCGCCGCCTATGTCGTGCTTGCCGGCGTCTTCGCCGTCTCCGCCTTCAGCGGCTACCGCCAGGCACAGGGCATCCTCAAGGATCCCGTGACCGTGCAGGCCGAGGTGCACCTTGACGGCATCGAAGAGAAGCGCGGCCGCAAGGGCAGGGTGAGCAACGAATACCGTTTCCGCTATGCGTTCACCGCTGACGGCACGCCCTACACCGGGCATTTCGAAACCTCGGAAGACAACGCCGCACCGTACCTGGAGGCGGGGCGCCAGATCAGCGTGTCCTACGCCCGCGCCAACCCGGCGCGCTTCGAACGCACCGAACGGCTTGAGGGCCAGAAAGGCCTCGGCGCCGTGCTGGGCCGGCTGATGGTCGCGCTGGCGATGCTGGCTGTGCTTGCGGTCGTGGTGCACCTGTTGATCACCCGCAAGCTGTTCCTGCCGCGGGTGCCTGCCACGGAACCGGCGGTTTGAGGGAGGCCGCTACCGTGGGCCTGCACGCCCGGCTTGACAGCCCTTGCGGCCACGGTAGGGTGGCCGATTCTTCTCCGTCCCGGCCCACCGCCATGCCTGTCTCCGCGTTCCCGGACCTGCTGTCCCGACACATGCGCAGGATCCGGGCCAGTGCGGCTGGCGTGGCCGCCGAAATCGGCATCAGCCGCGAGGCAGTTAATAACTGGCGGGTGGGGACCTCGCTGCCCAGCCGCCGCCACCGCGACCGCGTGCTGGCCTGCGCGAACTATCTGCGCCTGACCGAAGCAGAGAGCAATACGCTGCTGCGCTCGGCCGGCTTCGAACCGGAATACCCGATCGAACCGGCCGCACCGGCACCGGCGGCCCTGCCGGCCTCGCCTGCAGTACCGGCCACCGTCGTGCAGCTGTTCGACCGGATGCAGCAGCTGCGCCCGTACCCGGTCTGCCTGCTGCTGACCCAGGCCCATTGGGGTCAGCCGCCGGAGCGCGAAGCCATCCTCGCCGAAGCCGCGTCGCGGTACGGCAGCGAGCGCGTGCTGCACCTGCAGCCGCCGTTCCGTGCCGGTGATGGCGATCAGGATTACTTCGCGTTGCTGGCCGAGCAGTGCGGGCTGGAGGGAGTCGGGTCGGATGCGGCCTTCGAGGCCGCCCTGGCGCGTCGCCTGCAACAGCCTGGGCCGTTGTTCTGCCTGGTCAGTCGTTTCGAGCAGGGCGCTGCGGGTCCGCGTGATGTGCTGGCCGGCATCCTGCGCAGCTTGAGCGAGATGTACAGCGGCAAGCTGCACCTGCTGATCTGCGGCGGTGCGGCGCTGGCCGATCTGAAATACCAGGGCGGCGATCTGTCGCTGCTCAATATTGCCGCCACCGAAACCTGGCCCGAACTCAGCCTTGCCGATCTGCAACGCGCTGCACCGGCGATGCCGGTCGAGCGCGTGGCGCGGGCGCTGCGCCTGTCCGGTGGGCATCCACTGCTCGCCGAAGCCGCGCTGACCCTGGTGGACGAAACAGCGCCGGCATCCGATGACGCGCATCTGGTCGAGGCCTTATCCGATCACCCGCGGTTGTGGGAAGCGCTGCTGCCGCTGCTGCGTGATGCCGCCACCCGGGATACGGTCGGCGCCTGGCTTGAGCGCGCGCAGATCGCGCCGGCCCGGCCGTATCTGGTGGATCCCCTGCTGCGGCAGCTGTACTGGAGCAACCTGCTGGCCGCGCGCGCGCAGCCGCAGGGCGTGTGGCTGGAATGGCGCTGCGAGGCGATCCGGCGCGCGGTGCGGCAGGTGATCGAGAGCCTGCAGGGGCTGCCCGCATGACGCCCCCGGCAGGATGGCTGCGCTGGCGCGGCTGGCGGATGGTGCTGATCGGCTGCGTGACCTGGTTCGTGGTGAGTTTCGTGTTCGTGCCCTGGCTCAATCCGTGGTCGTTCTGGCGCATGCAGCGCGATCGCGACGCGCTGATGCTGATCCAGCAGGCACGCATCGACATGATGTTCCTGCGCGAGGAGGCGTTGACCGCCTGGCTGGTCACCGAGCAATGGCCGGGCCAGGTCAGCGTGCCGGGCGTGCATGATCCGGCCGAGCCGACGGTGCGCGCCGAGCTGCCGTCGCCGTTCGTGCTGCGCCTGCGCTACACCGACCGCTTCCCCGCCCACACCGGCCTGCCCGGTACGGTGCTGGAACAGATCCTGGACCCGCGCACGCAGCACTGGAGCTGCCAGCCGGGCCAGCCGTCCCCACCGGAGCGCTGGCTGTCGCCGGATTGCCGCGTCGCCACGCCGTGGATGCTGGTGGACTGGCTGGCGCTGCTGCTGGGGCTCACGCTGGCGGTGTTGGCCGTGCTGGCACTGATCTGGTACCGGGCGCGCCCGGCGGTGGCCACGATCATCCGCCATCCGCGCGAGCTGCTGGCGCAGCCGCTTGCGCAGCTGCCCGTGCTGGACCGGCATCTGGGCTGGCTGCGCCTGCGCGAACGCGTGCTGGGCGAGACGGGCGTGGCCACGCTGCGCTGGCGCGATGCCCTGCGGCATGTCCAGGCAGGCCCGGTCACGCGCGCGGTGCAGCTGGCCGCGCGCATCGGCGCCGGCGATGCACCCGCGCGCGACTGGGCGCTGCCGGGTACCGTGCGCGAATGGACGATGCCGGCGGCACTGCCGCTGGCCTTGGAGCGCGCCTGGCTGTACCTGCCGGACCCCGCGATGCCGGGCGAGGCGATCGTGCAGCAGTTGCGGGGCATGCCCAATGGCCAGGACGTGGTACTGGTGGTCAGCCCCTCGCTGGCCGCCGAGCCAGCGCTGAACGCCTACGCCGATGATCCGGCCAACCTGTGCGTGTGCGTGGACCAGGTCGCGCAGACCCGCTGGCTGCTGCAGCCCGGTGCGCTGGAGCTGCTGGTCGGCCTGCTGGCGCGGCAGTTGAAGGTGACCCGGATCTCGCCGTACCAGACCCATGGCGGCATCACCCGGCCGGCCGCGTTTTTCGGCCGCGAATCGCTGCTGGCGCGCGTGCTCAACCGCGAGCCGGGCAACTACCTGCTGGTCGGCGGTCGGCAGCTGGGCAAGACCAGCCTGATGAAGGCGATCGAGCGGCGCTTTGTCGGGCACCCGCGGGTGCACTGTTTCTATCTTTCGCTGCGCGACCATCGGCTGACCGTGCGCCTGGCGGTGGACCTGGGCTTGCCTGAAGACACCGGCATCGATGCGCTGATCGGCGCGCTGGCCGCACGTGCGGGCGGGCGGCGGGTGCTGCTGCTGATCGATGAAACCGACCTGTTCCTGCGTGCCGAGGCCGCCGCCGGCTACCCGCAGCTGGCCGCCCTGCGCGCGGTCAGCGAAGAGGGCCGCTGCCACTTCATGCTGGCCGGGTTCTGGGATCTGTACGAGGCGGTGACGCTGGATTTCGCCTCGCCATTGCGCAACTTCGGCGAGGTGATCCACGTCGGCGCGCTGGAGCCCGAGGCCTGCCAGGCGCTGGCGACCGAGCCGATGGCGCGGCTGGGCGTGCACTTTGCCGAGCCGGCGCTGCCCAGGCAGCTGGTGGCCGCCTGCGGCCGCCGTGCCAACCTGGTGGCGATCGTGTGCCAGCAGCTGCTCGGCCAGCTCGGCCGTGGCCAGCGGGTGATCGACGCCGGGCAACTGCATGCCGCACTGGGCGCTGAGCCGGTGTTCGATGCGCTGGCCGGATGGGCGCGGCTGAGCCCGGACCCGCTGGCCTGCCGGATCGATCGCATTGTGGTGTACCGGATCGCCGCCACGCAGCTGGCCCCCGCGGGCACGCAGCGGGCGACCCTGCCCGACCTGCTGGCCTGTTTCGATGCCGCCGGCGTGGCGGTGGACCCGGAACAGCTGCGGCGAGCCTTGGCGCGCCTGCAGCTGGCCTTCGTGATCAAGCGCGAGGACGAGGGCCCGAACTACGTGTTCGCGGTGCCGCTGTTTGCCACCCAGTTCCAGCACGGGGAGGTCGAGGCGCTGCTGGCCCGGGAGCTGCAGGCGGTACCGCGGTAGCGCCTGGCCAGGCGTGGCGGCAACACCCCGCCGGATCACCGTACAGCCTGCGTTTGCTACCATTCCGGCCTGCCTTGAATTGCAACGGAAGGACCTGGGAATGAAGATTGCTGTAGCCGGGACGGGCTATGTCGGATTGTCGAATGCGGTGCTGCTCGCGCAGAACCACGACGTGGTCGCACTGGATATCGACGCGGCGAAAGTCGCGCTGATCAACGCCAGGCGCGCGCCCATCGAAGATGCCGAGATCGAGGATTTTCTCGCCAACAAGCCCTTGAATCTCACTGCAACCCTGGACCCTGTTGCGGCCTATACGGGCGCGGCCTTCGTGATCGTGGCCACCCCCACCGATTACGATCCCACATCCAACTACTTCAATACCTCCTCGGTGGAAGCGGTGATCCGCGACGCGATCGCGATCAATCCCGCCGCCGTGATCGTGATCAAGTCGACCGTGCCGGTCGGTTGCACGGCCGCGCTGCGCGCCAAGTTCGGCACGGACAACATCCTGTTCTCGCCCGAGTTCCTGCGCGAAGGCCGTGCGCTGTACGACAACCTGCATCCCAGCCGCATCATCGTCGGCGAGCGCTCCGAGCGCGCCGCGGTGTTCGCCGAGCTGCTGAAGGAAGGCGCAATCCGCAAGGACGCCCCGGTGCTGTTCACCGATGCGACCGAGGCCGAGGCGATCAAGCTGTTCTCCAATACCTATCTGGCCATGCGCGTGGCCTACTTCAACGAACTGGATACCTATGCCAGCTCGAACGGGTTGGATACGCGGCAGATGATTGAAGGCGTCAGCCTGGATCCGCGCATCGGCGGTCATTACAACAATCCGTCGTTCGGCTACGGCGGTTACTGCCTGCCAAAGGACACCAAGCAGCTGCTGGCCAACTACAGCAAGGTGCCGCAGAACCTGATCCACGCCATCGTCGAATCCAACCGCACCCGCAAGGATTTCGTGGCCGACCAAGTGGTCAGCCGCAACCCGAAGGTGGTGGGCATCTATCGCCTGGTGATGAAGGCGGGCTCGGACAATTTCCGTGCCTCTGCGATCCAGGGCGTGATGAAGCGGATCAAGGCCAAGGGCATCGAAGTGATCGTGTACGAACCGGTGCTGACCGAGCCGGACTTCTACCGCTCGCGCGTGGTCAACGATCTGGCCGCGTTCAAGGCGCAGGCCGATGTGATCGTGGCCAATCGCCTGACGTCTGAACTGGCCGATGTGGCCGACAAGGTCTATACCCGCGATCTGTTCGGATCGGATTGACCGAGAGCGCAGTGCCGCGCCATGCGTGGCGGCGCCGATTCAAGGCCACGCCATCCACCGATGGCGTGGATTACTCGCCGGGTTTTGCGCCGGCCGATGCCGCTTCGGATTTCGCGCGCCGCGCCAACACCGCTTCGCGGTGCGCGATATACGCATTCGCGCCGAGAATGATCCCGGCGCCGATCACCGTCCAGCGGTCCAGGCTTTCGTTGAACAGCAGCCAGCCCAGCAGGCTTACCAGCGGCAGCTGCATGAAGCTGATCGGGGTCAGCGCCGAGACCTCCCCCAGCCGTAGCGCGCGGGTCCACAACAGCTGGCCTAGCGTACCCAGCAGGCCGGTGGCGGCCAGCCACACCCAGCCCATGCCGTGCGGCCAGACCCACACGAACAGGGCCGGCACCAGCGACAGCGGCACCCAGAACACATAGGTGTAGAGCACCACGGTATCGGCACTGTCCACCCGCGTCAGCTGCTTGATCTGGATCGCCACCAGCGAGCTCAGCACCGCTGCCAACACCGCCACCAGCGTGCCGGGCGTGAAACTGGTCGAGCCCGGGCGCACGATGATCAGCACGCCGATGAAGCCGATGATCACGGCCGCCCAGCGCCGCATCCGCACGGTTTCACCCAGCCACAGCACCGCAGCGATCGTCACGAACAACGGGGTGGAGTAGGAGAGCGAGATCGCCTGCGAGATCGGCAGGTGCCCGATCGCCCAGAACGCGCACAGCATCGAGGCCAGCCCGATCGCACTGCGCACGAAATAGCGCGGCAGCTGCTGGGTCCGCAGCGGCGCGCGGCCAGGCCGGACCAGCATCGGCAACAAAGCCAGCAGGCCGAAGGCATTGCGGAAGAACGCCACTTCCTGGGTCGGCACGTAACGGGTCGCGTAGCGGATCGCGATCGCCATCAGCCCGAAGGCCAGGGTGCTGCCGAGCATCAACACGGCGGCCCGCACGGGCGTGGCCACCGCGCCCGATGGGGCAGGGGTCACCACTGCGCGCCGATCAGGCGCGGCTCCGGCTCAATCAGCACGCCGAAGGTCTCCAGCACCGAGGCCGAGACGCGCCGGGCCAGCGCCAGCAGTTCCTCACCGGTGGCGGTGCCATAGTTGACCAGCACCAGCGCATGGCTGGCAGCCACGCCGGCATCGCCTTCGCGGAAGCCCTTCCAGCCGCAGGCTTCGATCATCCAGGCCGCGGAGATCTTGCGCTGGTCGTCCTGCTCGGCCGGGTACACCGGCAGCTCCGGGTGACTCTGGAGCAGCACGTCTACCTGGTCCAGCGGCAGCACCGGGTTCTTGAAGAAGCTGCCGGCGTTGCCCAGCGCATCCGGATCGGGCAGCTTGCGGCGGCGGATGTTGATCACCGCGTTGGCCACATCGGCCGCCACGGGCAGTTCCACGCCCATCGCCTGCATTTCCTCGGCGATGCCGGCATAGCCCAGGCGCAGGTCATGCAGCAGCGGCAGGCGCAGTTCGATCGCGGTGATCAGGTAGCGGTCCGGGTTGTGCTTGAAGACACTGTCGCGGTAACCGAACTGGCAGGCCTCGGCATCGAACCGCACCCACTCATGGGTATGGCGGTCCCAGGCATCCACGGCCTGGATGAATTCACCCACCTGCGCACCGTAGGCACCGATGTTCTGGATCGGGCTGGCTCCGGCGGTGCCCGGAATCAGCGCCAGGTTCTCCAGCCCGGACAGGCCATGCTGCAGCGACCACATCACCAGCCCGTGCCAGCTTACGCCGGCGCCGGCGCGCAGCACGGTGTGGTCGGCGCGGTGTTCGAGGATGTCGATGCCGCGATTGCCGAACACCAGCACGGTGCCTTCGACGTCGCCAGCGATCAGCACATTGCTGCCACTGCCCAGCACCACCAGCGGCTGGCTGGCGATGCGCGGCAGGGCCAGCACTTCGGGCAGGACCACCGGGTCATGGACCTCCAGCAGCTGGGCAGCGCTGGCGTCTACGTGGAAGGTGTTGAGCGCCTTCAGCGACGCGTTTTCAGTAATGGACCAGGCAGGCATTGCGTTACTCATAGGGGGGCCACCGCGCCGCGACTGGGGGCTTCGCGCCGGCGACGGATCGCCTCGACGCAGTCCTGCACCAGCGCGGGTCCGCGGAAGATCAGGCCGCTGTAGCACTGCACCAGCGCAGCGCCGGCCGCCATCTTGGCGACCGCGTCGGCACCGGACTGGATGCCGCCCACGCCGATCAGCGGCATCGATTCGGGCAGGCGCGCGCGCAGGCGGCGCAGCACCAGTGTGGATTGGCCCATCAGCGGCGCGCCGGACAGGCCGCCGGCTTCGGACGCGGCCGGATCGCCGACCACCGCGCTGCGGTCGATCGTGGTGTTGGTGGCGATCACGCCATCGACGTTGAGTTCACCGAGCACGCGCGCGGCGGCATCGATATCGCGGTCGCTCAGATCCGGCGCCACCTTGACCAGCATCGGCACGCGGCGGCCATGCCGCGCGGCCAGGTCTTCCTGGCTGTCGCGCAGCTGCGAAATCAACTGGCGCAGCGCGTTCTCTTCCTGCAGCTCGCGCAGGCCGGCGGTGTTGGGCGAGGAGATGTTGACGGTGATGTAATCGGCCAGCGGATACACCTTCTGCAGGCAGTGCTGGTAATCATCGAACGCCTGCTCGTTGGGGGTGTCCTTGTTCTTGCCGATGTTGATGCCGAGCAGGCCGGTGCGGCGCCGGGCGCGTTCGACATTGCGTACCAGCGCATCCACGCCGAGGTTGTTGAACCCCATCCGGTTGATGATCGCCTGGTGGCCGGGCAGGCGGAACAGCCGCGGCTTCGGGTTGCCGGCCTGCGGCCGCGGGGTGATCGTGCCGATCTCCACGAAGCCGAAGCCCAGCGCCAGCAGCGCATCGATGTGCTCGCCGTTCTTGTCCAGGCCGGCGGCCAGCCCGACCGGATTGGGGAAACTCAATCCGAAGGCGGGGGTCGGCAGCGGCGCGATGCGGGCGGCCAGCAGCGGCGAGGTGCCGGTGCGGTAGGCCAGGTCCAGCGCGCTCAGGCCCAGGCCGTGGGCGCGCTCGGCATCGAGGGAAAACAGGAAGGGGCGAGCAAGCGAGTACATGGCGTTCAATCAGTCCAGCGTGCCGGCAAAGGCACGGGTTTGGTATTCAAAAGCGACCCTGCCGTCCACGGCGTGTGCCTGGAACAGCTGCACCAGCGCCTCCAGCATCGGCGCATGGCGCGGGTGGCCTTCCTGCGGCGCATACGAGGAAGAGAGCAGGCGGCCGCGCAGGCTGTCCAGGTCCAGATGCTGCACGTTGGGCAGGCGAGCCATGCCCTGCAGCCCGGCACCGAACCAGGCGCGCATGGTCTCATCGTCCTGGTAACGTTCGGCCACATCGGTGTAGTCGGTGCCGAACTCGCGCAGCAGCTGCTCGTAGCCGATCAGGAACGGCGAGCTGTCCAGCAGGCGGGAATTCCAGAACACCAGGGCCAGGCCGCCCGGCTGCAGGATCCGCGCCCATTCGCGGCGCACCGCCGCGGTATCGAACCAGTGGAAGGCCTGTGCGGCGGCCACCAGGCCGACGCTGTCATCGGCCAGCGTGGTGGCCTCGGCGGTGCCGTCCACCAGTTTCAGGCGCAGGTATTCCGGAGCCAGCCACTGCTCGGCAGCGCCGCGCATCGCCGCATTCGGCTCGACCGCGATCACCGGGTGGCCGCTGGCCAGGAACAGGCGGGTGGAGATGCCGGTGCCGGCGCCGATATCGGCCACCAGCGTTTCAGTCGGCACCCCGATATCGTGATGGAGCCAGTCCAGCAGGGCCGGCGGATAGTCGGGACGATAGCGGACGTAGTCGGCGACCCGACTGCTGAAGCGTTCGGTCGAATCCGGTCGGCTCATGCATACCTCACGATTGGGTGGCGGCAAACCAGGCAAGCCCACCGAAGAACAGAATGAACGCCATGATCGCCAGCAGGCCGCCGATCACCACGATCCAGCCCAGGATCAGCCCGGCCAGCGCCATGCCATCGCCTTCCAGCTGCTGGGGGCGGCGGCGGATTTCCGCGCGGGCCAGATGGCCGGTGATGATGGCGCCGATGCTGCCGATGAAGGGCAGTACGGTCCAGCCAAGAATGCCCATGACCAGGCTGATCACGGCCATGGAACTGGTTTGACGGGGGGGCAGACTCATGCAGGGCTCTCCATGGCAAGGCACCCATGATAGTGCCTGTGCCCGGATTAGCCCACCAACGCAGGGCCGGTTTCGGCAGACGCGATCAGGTGACCGGCCGGGGATCGAGCAGGATCGCGCGCTTGAGGACTTCGGCCAGCTCGGCCAGCCAGGGCAGGAACCAGACGTAGAACACAACGGCGATGAGGGTCAGCAGCGCCAGCCCGATCCACCCCAGCAGCAGGCCACCCTGGGCCAACCCGTCGTGCCTGATCGCAACGCCGCGGCGGCGGATCTGCGCGCGGGCGAGATGGCCGGTGATGATCGCCACGATCTGCCCCACGAACGGCAGGACCAGCAGGCCAAGCACGCCAAACAGCAGGCTCACCTTGGCCAGCGTGTTGCTCAAGGGCGGCGGTGTGGTCATGGGCACCTTCCGGGATGGAGTGCCCCATCGTGCCGGCTGCGGCTCAGCCCATCAACACCTGGCCGCCGTCTACATTCAGGGTATGCCCGGTGATCCAGCCTGCCAGCGGCGAACACAGGAACAACGCGGCGTTGGCGATCTCCTGCGGCTGCCCGAAGCGCCCGAACGGGATCTTCGCCAGCGTGCCGTGGTACAGCGCCGGGTCCTCTTCGCGGCGCCGCGCCCACAGCCCGTCCTCGAACTCGATCGAGCCCGGCGCGATCGCGTTGACCCGGATCCGCGCGGGCGCCAAGGCCAGCGCCTGCGAGGTGGTGTAGTGCATCAGCGCGGCTTTCGCCGCGGCATACGGTGCCGCGCCCGGGCGGGGTTGCTGCGCGGCGATCGAGGCAATGTTGAGAATGCAGGCATCGGTCGCGGCCTGCAGCCAGGGCAGGGCCAGCTGCGAGGCGCGTACGGCCGACATCAGATCGACAGTGAGGCTGGCCTCCCAGCCGGCTTCATCGTCGCGCATGCCGTAGCCGGTCGCGTTGTTGATCAGCACATCGATGCCGCCCAGGGCCTGCGCCGCTTCGGCCAGCCAGCGGCCGATCTGTTCGCGCTGCGACAGGTCCGCCGCCACGGTGTGGAGCGACAGCCCCAGCGCCTCGGCGTCCTCGCGCAGCGCGGCCAGGCCGGCCTCGCCACGTGCACAGACCGACACCGCCGCGCCGGCCGAAGCGAAGGCCATCGCCATCGCCCGGCCGATGCCCTTGCTGCCGCCGGCCACCAGCACCCGCCGCCCGGAATGATCCAGGCGTGGGATGCCGTTGGCATCGCCGCCGATCACAGGTCGAACTTGATGCCCTGTGCCAGCGGCAGCGAGTCGGAATAGTTGATCGTGTTGGTCTGGCGGCGCATGTAGACCTTCCACGCATCCGAGCCGGACTCACGGCCACCGCCGGTGTCCTTCTCGCCACCGAACGCACCGCCGATCTCCGCGCCCGAGGTGCCGATGTTGACGTTGGCGATGCCGCAGTCCGACCCGGCGGCCGAGAGGAAGCGTTCGGCGGTCTTCAGGTTCTGGGTGAAGATCGAGGAGGACAGGCCCTGCGGCACGCCGTTCTGCATGTCGATCGCTTCGTCCAGGGTGCTGTACTTCATCACGTACAGGATCGGGGCGAAGGTCTCGTGCTGGACGACCTCGTCGCTGTTCTTCAGGCCGGTCACGATCGCCGGCAGCACGAAGTTGCCGGCGCGGTCGATGCGGGTGCCGCCGGTTTCGATGGTGCCGCCGGTGGCCTTGGCCTTCTCGATCGAGGCCAGGAACTGCTCCACGGCCGCTTCGCTGTTCAGCGGGCCCATCAGGTTGGCCGCATCGGTCGGATCGCCGATCTTGCCTTCGACCTGCTTGTACGCCTTGATCAGCGTGGCCAGCACGTCGTCATGGATGGATTCGTGCACGATCAGCCGGCGCGTGGTGGTGCAGCGCTGGCCGGCGGTGCCGACCGCACCGAACACGATGCCCGGGATCGCCAGCTTCAGGTCGGCGGTTTCATCGAGGATGATCGCGTTGTTGCCGCCCAGCTCCAGCAGGCAGCGGCCCAGGCGATGGGCGACCTTCTCGGCGACCTGGCGGCCGACTTGGGTCGAACCGGTGAAGCTGATCAGCGGCACGCGCTTGTCGGCGACCATCTGCTGCGACAGCTCGGTGCCGGCATCGTTGATCAGGAAGAAGATGTCCGGGAAGCCCGCGCCACGCAGGGCTTCGTTGCAGATCTTCATCGAGGCCAGTGCGGTCAGCGGGGTCTTGTTGGACGGCTTCCACAGGCAGATATCGCCACAGATCGCGGCCAGGAAGGCGTTCCACGCCCACACCGCCACCGGGAAGTTGAACGCGCTGATGATGCCGACCAGGCCCAGCGGCTGGTACTGCTCGTACATGCGGTGGCCGGGGCGCTCGGAATGCATGGTGTAGCCGTACAGCATGCGGCTCTGGCCCACGGCGAAATCGGCGATGTCGATCATCTCCTGGACTTCGCCGTCGCCCTCGGGCTTGCTCTTGCCCATTTCCAGCGCGACCAGCGAACCCAGCGCGTCCTTGTTGGCGCGCAGGGCTTCGCCGCACAGGCGCACGGCTTCGCCACGGCGCGGGGCCGGGGTGGTGCGCCAGATCTTGAAGGCTTCCTGCGCGCGGGCGATCACGGTCTCGTAATCGGCGGCGGTGGTGGCGTGCACCTGGGCGATGGCCTCGCCCGTGGTCGGATTGACCGGGGTGATCAGGCCGGCATCGGTGGCGCGCGACCATTCCCCGTTGCCCAGGTAGGTGCCAGCGTTGGTCGCGTCGAGGCCGAGGGCCTTGAGCAGGTCAGAGGACATGCGAACTCCTGTTGCGTTGCGTGTGTAAGGCGCCGGCCGCGGGCAGGGTGGGGGTGCGGTCAGCTCAGCCGGGAATGGTAACAGAGGGGGTGGGCTGGGCCTTTTGCGCAGTGCGGCGGAGGTGGGTAGGGGTTGCCCGACGGCTCCATGCGGGGAAGCGTTATGGCGGTTGGTCATATCATTGATGCAGAGTGCTGCGCCCTGCGGCGAGATCGCCTGGGTCTATGTGAGCTGCAGCGTCTTCGGTGCGTGACAGACGTCAATTATTTGACGACTGACTGACCATTTACGTCAGTGCGTGAAGCCGTTCACGCTTTGCTTGGGACCGAGTACTCAGGATTTCTGGTACATTTGCGTCATAAATCAACGCAATTAGACCGAATTTCATTCACGAAGCGCCGGCTGGGGAGTCGGTAATAGAGAGAAGGTGGCGGTCGATGCCGAGTTCAGGAGAAGTGAGGGTGCTACACGGATCGGTAGAAGGTATGCCCAAGAAGGGCGCCCGCGCTGGTGCGCGCGTTGAAGCGCGTGCCGCACTTGAGTTGGGTCTGCGCGCGGCCGATCTTGCCGTGGTTCCGGGTGCGGCGCTGCTGACGCACATGATGCGTTACGGAGTGGGCTTGCCATCGCAGCCCCAGAAGATAGTGTTCGGTGCGGTGCTGTTGAGCACCATCATGTGTTTTGGCATAGCGCCCATCTATCGCAACTGGCGAGCGCGGGGCTTGCTCGCGGATCTCTGGGTGCTGCTGCTGGCGTGGACAGCCGCCTTCGGCTTGTTCTCCACCTATGCCGTGCTGGTCGATATGGCTGACGCGGTGCCAACGTTATGGTTGGTGGGGTGGTACGCGAGCGGCCTGGTGGGAATGACGGCCGCCCGCATCGGCCTCCGGATACAGTTGCATCGTCTCCGTACCAAAGGCCTCGACCGGCAGCGCGTGCTGCTGGTGGGCCTGCGCGCACCGGCACTGAAGCTGCATCGCTTGCTGCGCGGCAAGCCGGAACTTGGCAAGGAAGTCGTGGGGTATTTTTCCAGTGCGGGCGACATCGCACGACGTCGCGGCGGTGATGCGCCGGAATGCCTCGGTACGATCGACGATCTCCCCGCGTACATGGACCTGCATCGCGGCGAGTTCGACCAGATCTGGGTGTCTCTGCAGATGGGCAGCGGTGCGCAGATCAAGGACATGCTCAAGAAGATCGAACGCTACCCTGTCCCGGTGCGGATCATTCCCGACATCAGCGGCTACGGCGCGCTGAACCCTGGCGTACACCAGGTGGGCAACGTCCCGATGATCGGCGTCCGCCAGGGGCTGCCCGATCAGCATTTCCGGCTGATCAAACGCATCGAGGATCTTGCGGTCGCAGGACTGGCGGTCCTGGTGCTGGCACCGTTGTTCGTGATCCTGGCGGCAGGCGTGAAGCTGAGTTCGCCGGGCCCGGTGCTGTTCCGCCAGCGCCGGCATGGGCTGGGAGGGAAGGAGTTCTGGATGCTGAAGTTCCGCTCCATGCGGGTGCATGCGGAAACGCCGGACAAGATCACCCAGGCAAGCCGCAACGATCCACGCGTTACGCGGTTCGGCGCGTTCCTTCGCCGCAGCAGCCTGGATGAGTTGCCGCAGTTCTTCAATGTGCTGGGGGGCAGCATGTCGGTGGTCGGGCCACGCCCGCACGCAGTTCAGCACAACAACCAGTACGAAAAGCTCATCGAGCGTTACATGCACCGGCATTACGTGAAGCCCGGCATCACGGGTTGGGCGCAGGTGCACGGGCTTCGTGGTGAAACGCCGCAGCTGCGGTCCATGAAGAAGCGGGTGCAGTACGATATCGACTACATCCGCCGCTGGAGCCCCACGCTGGACGTCCGTATCATCGCGCTGACGGCGTTCAAGGTGTTGGGGCAGAAGTCGGCCTACTGACACGTCGCCGCAGCGCGACCGAAGAGAGCACGGTTTTGTTCAAGAACATTCTGTTTGTATGCGTCGGCAACATCTGCCGTAGCCCGTCTGCTGAGGTGATGCTGCGCCACGCGGTGGCGGGGAAGGGCATCCAGGTGTCATCGGCTGGCCTGGGTGCGCTGGTGAATCACGCTATTGATCCTACGGCGCAGGCCTTGCTGGTGGAGCAGGGGCTGGATGGCGCCGATCACCGGGCACGTCAGATCAGCGATGCAATCCTGGCGCAGGCGGACCTGGTCTTGACCATGGAGCGCAAGCACGTGCGGCGGATCGCAGAGATCGCGCCCCAGGCCTCAGGCAAGACCTTCCTGCTGGGGAAGTGGCAGCAGGAGCGCGAAATCCCCGATCCATACCGCCAGCAGCGGCCGGCATTCGAGCATGTGTACAAGCTCATGGCCGACGGTGTGCAGAGCTGGTCGCGTCACCTGTAAGAGATAAGGCCGGCGCTCTGCGCCGGCCTTGCTGCATCAGTCGCCGATCGATTCCAGGTTGTCGTAGAAATAGCGTTCGTCACGTTCGCCCGTAGCGTTGTACAGGGAATACTTGCGCGAAAGCATTGCGCCGCCGTCGCGGATCAGCGGGTTCCAGTTGATGGTTCCCCGTCCGCGCGTAGACCGCGGCAGAATGATGTCGAAAGGAATGCTGAAGTAGATGCCCTTGTCGAAGCTGCCTTCGCCGAAATCCCTGGCCGAGACATCGGTCTTGGTTGCATAGGCGCCCATCGTGACACCATTGTCAAAGGCGCGCGCTATGTTCACTGTCGCGCCGTAGTCGCCTGCCAGATAACGTCCCAGCGAAAGCGACCCGACGATTCGCTCCCGTGCATCAAACGTGTAGTAAAGCGTCGCGTGGCCGGTAGAGATGCTGTAATCACGCAGCCCGAAATGTTGGTCGAAGTCGCGTTGTTTTACCCAGTTGACGTTGGCGCCAACAGCCCAGGGCTGGTCCATGGGACGATACAGCAGCTCGCCGCCGACACCTGCGTACATCCACTCGAGGTAGCCGGCATAGGCCATCCCGTAGGTGTCCCGGCCCAAGCGACGCGCAGTCGTCAGCTGCAGGTTGGGCAGCGTGATGTCGTTGTCGATCATGTAACGACGCAGATCAGTACGAACGCGCGGCAGTCGGCTCGGTGCGTTGTACTTGAATTTGTCGTAGTTGTTGAAAAGATCGACGCTCGTCGTCCCGGTCAGCCAGACATCCGGCCGGAAGAAATAACTTGCCGAGTAATTGGCGGCGACCTGATACAGGATGAAGCCGTCAGGCCCGCCCAGGTTCTGGCGGTAGCCCACGCTGAAGCCGCCGCCGAACGGTCGGGCCGGCGCTCGATACAGCTCATTGCGTGCAACCTCCGCTGGAACTTCCAGTTCGGTACTACGGCGCAGGACGTCCTCAGTGACCGTGCCGTCCAGGTAGCCCTCCAGTGCATTCCTGCTCACGGACATATCGACGATCGGCATGCCCAGGCGGGTGCTGCGCACCGTGTACCAGTCGTACTGGTCACCCAGGGTGGTGCTCAGGATCCTCCCAGCTCGCCCAAGGCCCTTTGCCGCGCTGGGATAGCGCGTCTGGTAGCCGTCAATGAACAGCTCGCCGTTCCTCTCGGAGATGGAGTCGACGCGAAGACCGGCATTGCGTCGCAGTTGTGTTGCGATCGCGCGCCAGTCGGTCGTGCCAGGATTCACAGCACCTTCTTCGCCGCTGACAGATCCCGGTGCGCGCTGGTTGGCCGCGGTCGGGTTGTCCATCTGAACGTTGGAGCGAGTGATCGGAGCCGGCGGCGGATCGAATTGCTTTGGTGCAGGACTGGCATGGCCCGGATTCCCCCTCAGCGTGAGAGAGAACATGGCAGCGTCACCGCGCTCCCATGCAGCGGTGAACTCGACGTTCTTGTTGGGAACGTAAACGAAGCCCACATTGATCGGCGTGCGTTGAGTCAGATTGTTCTTGCGAGGCTCGCGTTTGTAGTCATTGCCATCGTATTCGACCTTGACCAGCAGAGAGTCCAGCGGCGTCTGCCACGTTACGCCGCCGAACACGCCGACGGGACCCATGAACATGCTGCTCACGCCAAACTTGCCGGCCTCGGTCGTACTGCTGACGGCATCCGCACGTCGATTTTTGTATTTTTTGGCAATTGCGCCAAGTGGATTGGAGAAATCGCCTCGATTTCCTATGTACCCCGTGGCAAGACCAAGCGATGCATCGAAGGACCCCATGCGCTTGCTGGCCACCAGATACTCGCTGGAAAAGAAGCCTGTGCCGCCCAGATCTCGAACGCCGAAGGCGACATCCGGGAGCCAGCGCGACTCGTCCCACAGGTGGACCTTGAAGTCGATCGACTTGTCTTTGTAGTTCTGATCGCCTGCGTAACTTGGCCCATAGCGAATATTGGACACGTTGATATAACGGAATGACCCCTCCAGCCAGGGGAACGGCTGCATGGTGAGGTTGTACCTGCTATACGGTGAGTTGTGCGAAGCGGTAAAGGCGATGTCTCCATCCTCAGCCATGCGCGCGGTAGGCGTCTGCAACAGGCCGATACCCCCCCATTCGCTTGCCGTCGGCGGCGGCGCCTGCTGGGCGTGCAGCGCCGTTGACATCGACATCGCCAGCATGGTCAAAGAGAGTGCGACCGAGCGATTGACTTTCGGATGCTTCAAGAGACGACTCGTCAAAAGATGATGGGCTGGGTGGCGATGAACGCCGCGAAATCCGCGTTGAACGTCTCATCCACCATGCTTGCTGCAGATTCGCTCAGTGGCACATAGACGGTACCGCCCGGCGCAACAGACTGCGGATCAGCGCGGTTCCATGCAGCGATGCCCAGTTTCTGCACGATTCCATCCGGTTGAACGACATAGAGATGGTTGCGATCAGCGGCTGTAGACGTCGCGCAATCGCGCAGGTAGTCCCTGGCGTCCCTCAGAGGTTCATGGCGCAAGCGACACTCGGCTTGCACAGCTCCCATGACGCGGATGGTCGTGGGGCGTTCCGGGACCTCCACGGAGTCACCGTCCTGAAGGACTGGGTTTGTCTGTGGCTGCACCTGAAGCAGGCGAATGTCCACAGCCTGAGGTGCGCGCCCGGTCGCTTCGGCGCCTTCAAGCCACGCTGCCAGGACCGCCGCGGCCTCTTGAACAGGGGGCCGGGCACTGCGCTGCAGTTCTCCGAGATCGTGTTCAAGGCCGGCCCGCAGTCTTACCTGGGTGCCTTTGGCCTGCGTGCTCAGGAACATGATCCCCGGAAGGTATGCTTTTGATGTCGGCTTGGCGGCAATCAACGCATCTGACAGCCGGCTGCCTTGCACGACATCGAGGCTTCCAGGCGTCATGACGCTGCCGGTCACCTCGATCTGAATGTCTGGTGCCCCGACGGATTGCTGGGCATGCGCATTGACCTGTGCGAAGAAGAGCAGGGCGGCCGCACACATCGCTGTCTTGAATGTCATGATCAGTTTCTCGCCTGCCGGTAAGGCTTCAGCTGCAACAGATCCACTGCGTAGCCGGGTGCAAGGTACTGTCTGCTCTTCCAGATGAAGCCCGTAGCCGGGTCGGCCCAGTAAATATTTCGCACATTCATGCCGCCGCCCTGCAGGGCCTCTTCAAAGCGAGCCAATTCCCGCTTCCTGCCCAATATGCTGACGCTTTCCGTGCCTTCGCGGGTCAGCGTTCCCGTGACCTGGACGCCCATCTTGTATCCGGGCAGCCAATCGTACTCACGCTTGACCACTACGGGAGCGGATACATCCAATATGCGTTCGAACGGGGAGGTGCCCACGATGCGCGCCCGGAGGGTCCGTCCGAGCCCCGCAGTGCCCACCAGGAGCCCATTGCGATCCATCCGGAACACAGCATGATTCCCTGCGTACCAGGCCTGCTCACCGTCATCGATATAGCCGAGCACAATCAGCGCGGACAGGTCCGGTGTACGGACCTGGGCTTGGGGGAATCTATTCGCAGCAACCTGCTGCGGTGTTACTTCGACCTGCCGATTGAGGAGCAGGCGGAACGATTCGCTCGTGCTGCGGCTGGCGGTCGTACACCCCGCCAGGAGCAGCGCAAGCGAGCATGCAAGAATGAGGGGCCACCTTCCGGCACGCATCTGCGATCGGCGAGCCACACCATCAGGGCCGGCCATGTCAGTTGCTATCGAGGTCGTTGCTGGCGCGCGCTGCATTACTGATGATCGACGTAAACGGAAGCAGCTGATTTACGAAGCGACTCCAGCGCGTGACGCCTGCTGCGCCCACGAAAACCACGTCCCCCGGTGACAGCATGAACTGGCTGCCGACAGCGAATGCCGTGGGCGAACGTGCCTCGAGTTGGTAGACCACGGACGGCTCGGCCTGGAGATCCTGGGATCCACGGATCACATAGACGGCGTTGCCCTTCGATGTCGTCTGGCTGAGACCGCGGGCGCGGCCAAGCGCCTGATTCAACGTCACGTCGCCCGTGCGGAAACTGTACGCACCGGGAAGTCCAACCTCACCGACAACAAAGATTTCTTTTCGATCCAGGTACGGTACGAAGATCGAATCGCCGTCCTTCAGGAACAATTGACGACCGCCATACTGGTTCGCCAGCGTCTCCAGATTGATCGTATACGTAACCCCGGCGCGGCTCAGGCGGATACCGGAAAGATCCGCTTGGCTGGCGTTCAACCCCGTTTGGCTGATGGCATCAGACAACGTGATCGGGGAAGTGCCCAGCGCAATCGGGCCGGAGCGCTCAGCGGCGCCGGTGACCCAGACGCGCTGACTGCCGTACGTCAGCACGGAAACATCTACCTGCGGAGACTCGATGTACTGTGCGAGCCGACGGGTGATCTCGCCGCGCAGTACGGCCGGTGTCTTGCCCTTGGCGTCGACTTTCCCGATGTAGGGGTAGAACAGCGTGCCGTCGCTCTGCACCAGCCGCCCAGCAAGATTGCCTTGCTGCTGCGAGCCCGCAGGAACGGTCAGCTCCGGGTGATCCCAGACGGTGATGTAAAGGATGTCACCAACCCCAACCTGGTACTCTTCCGGCGCATAGTCAAAGAGCGCAGCGGGCAGCACGCGTTCGGCCTGCGTCGCGCGATCCATGGCGATGAGCTTCGGCGTGATCGTCACCAGCTCCAGTCGGCCGTCATCGCTGTGGCGTTCCTTTGAGACATCGCTGTGTCGCAGGTGTTGGCCAGGCGCGAGGGCGCACCCCGACAGGGCGGTGGTCGCCAGAAGGGCAGCTGCAATGGAGTTGAGCGTCTTTTTCATGGGGTTGTCTGCTTCCAGCGGGCAAAAAAAACCCTCGCCAAGCAGCGCCCGGCGAGGGCTTCGATTCAAGCTACGTGGCGATCAGCCGCCGGTGCCGCCCGTGCCGCCAGTACCACCCGTGCCGCCGGTACCACCGGTGCCGCCCGTGCCACCGGTACCGCCCGTGCCGCCGCCACCATCACCGCCGCCACCGCCGCCACCGCCGCCAGCGTCATTCTCGCCGCTGGAGCTATCGCCGGCGACGCTGTACAGCACTGCGCCGGCAGCCACGGCTGCAACGACCGCGCCGGTGATCTGGGCGGCAGAGTAGGCCGACGCTTCGGCGCCCGCGGTCTCGCTGCTGACGGCTTCCGGGGCATCCACTGCCTGCGGTGCCTGCTGGGCCATGACGGGCGAAGAAAGACCCACGAGGGCCATTACTGCAAACATCTTGTTCATAATCGGGGTCTCCTACTCCGTGAAGGGGGCTCTATCGCGCCTATAGTCGCGTCCGGCAGCTGTTTATGTCAAGGCATGAGCCGCAATTAGCCCGTCGGACGCGGTGCGAACCTGAACGAAAACCGAGATGCAGCTCAATTTTTCGATGGTGGAGTTACCGGGCCCAGTAGTCTCGCCCGTCGATCCGTCGGCGGCAGCTGATCTGCGATCGAGACAAGCGCCGCCGATATGTCGCTCGAGCGATATTGCTCTGCTCCAAGCCGGAGCACTTGAACTGCATAGGGGTCTATCTTTGCTCGCCGGTCGCCTGACGTAGAGGAGGCAGGTTTCTGGTAACGGGCACCCAGATTAAGCAGGCCTTTCTCCAGGATTGGCTGGCCTCCCCGCTCGATACGCCATAGGGAGTGGCTGTCCCCCAAACCCTCCGAGAGGCGCGCCAGTGTGATCCACGCCCTCAAACCGTACACGGAGTACAACTCACCATCGGCCCGCTTCAGTTCCAAGGGCAGGCTTCCATCTTTCGCGAACTGTTGGGTCAGAAGGTCGGGGGACGTCGCCATGACCGACCGCGCACGTTCAGGGTTGCCTGAGTAGAGGGAAAATGCGGCCACCTGGGCGCGATACCAGGTGCCATGATTGTTCTTCATTCGCGCTTCGCTTCTCCCGAAGTCGCTGGTTACCAGCCACTCCGAAAGAGATCCAAACCATTTCTTCAGCTGGTCTTCGTCGGATTTGCTCAGGGCGCCGCTGCCTTCGAGCAGGGCTACATAATCGAGCATTTCGATCAGGACCACGCCTTCGATGATTCCACCGTAGCCGCCGTCATTCACGCCGGGCTGGATTGCAGCATGGCGAAAGTTGGGGTTCATCCGGGTCGCGGGATCCAGAAACCAGGTCCGGATCAGTTCCGCGGACTTCTGGGCGTAGCGGCGCTCACCTGTCAGAGAGTAAGCCAGGGACAGGGCGTTGATGAAGCGGACGGTTTCATTGAAGTTCTTTTTGTCATATTTATCGTCCATCGCCTCGGGATTCCGCGCGCCATCGCGGCGGACGTAAGCTGACTCAGGTGCGTCGGCATCCCGCCACGAGTATTTGCCCATTGCGTAGAAATCGTGACGATCCTCGGAGCTCGCAATTCCTTTCTTGCTCATCACCGATCGCGCTTTGATTGCGAGCATTCGATCTGCCTCGCTCTTCAACTTCGCCATCGCCGGCAGTACGGTGGGATCGCCAGCGCTTGCACGCTTTCTCACCCATTCGATGTCTTCGGACCGGAATGTGGCATACACGTGCCTGCTTTCGGTGGACGGGTCATTCTGCGCCGTGGCCGGCAAGGCGGAAGCGGCCAATAATGACGTTGCTGCAAGGATGAATAGAGCCTTAAGCATGGCGGGTGTTCCTCGATTGAGGCGAGTGGGGCAGCCGTGGCTGGCTTGTCTCGGGTCGGGCCAGGGAGTCAGGGTGTGATCCTGGAACGGACAATTGAGTCTTTATTCACTAGACTACAAGATGTTCAACTGAGTACTCATCATGCCCGTCACTGTCTTGCTCTCGCTGGCGCCACCGGATGGCACCACCAAGTTTGTCGTGCAGTTGGTGGAGGGCAAGTGCACAGATACGCGCTACATGTTTTTCTCTTGGCGCGCTGCCCTGTTCGGGAAATATGACGTGTTTCACGTTCACTGGCCGGAACAACTGGTCAGGGCACGCAATCCGATCGTCCGCGGCATCAAGCGGCTCCTGTTCAGGCTGTTCATGGCCCGGATCAAACTTTCGCGCATCGCGGTTGTGAGAACGTTGCACAACCTGCATCCACACGAAGGTGGGGATCGTCAAGAGGAGCAGCTGCTGAAGCAGCTTGATGAGGCAACCGACCTGAGCATCCGGCTCAATGCGGCGACGCCCATGGATCCCGACAAAGGGGTGACCATTCTTCATGGCCACTACATCGGCCGATACCCAGGGGCGCGTGAGTCGCAGAGCGAGCGTGGGCGTCTTCTGTACTTCGGGCTCATCAGGCCCTACAAAGGGGTCGAGCGGCTTATCCAGGTATTCCGATCCATCCAGGATCCGGACCTGGCACTCAGGATCGTGGGGCGTCCGACCTCTGAGTTGAAGGCGCTGGTGGAAGCCGCTTGTCGAGACGATGAGCGCATCACCAGCCGTTTGGAGTTCGTCGCCGATGACGTGCTCGCTGCAGAGATCTATCAAAGCGAGCTTGTGATCCTTCCTTATAAAGAGATGCACAATTCGGGCGCGATTCTGGTCGCTCTATCATTGGGGCGGCCTGTCCTGGTGCCTCGCTCGGCTACCAACGCGCTCCTCGCGGAGGAAGTCGGACCGGGATGGGTGAACATGTTCGAGGGTGAATTGACTGAGCTTCTCGTCAAACAGACCCTCGAAGGGATCCGCTCCGTAGCTCGTTCGTCCAAGCCAGCACTTAGTGGGCGAGATTGGCGTGTCGTAGGTGAGAAGCATCATGCCGCCTATCAGTTGGCGATCGAGAACATGAGGAAGCGGTGATCAATGCAGAAGGATGTGAAGGCACGCGCGGGGCTGGCTGAAATGAATGGTATGGCGAGTACGGAAGGGTCGGATGCCGCATATGCTGATCCGCTCATTTCCATCGTGATTCCGGTGTTCAACCGAGCGCATTCGATAGCGCCTACGCTTGACTCCGTCCGCGATCAGGCATTTCAGGATTTCGAGTGCCTCGTAGTGGACGATGGCTCTGCCGATGTGGAGACGCTTGAGGAACTGATCTCGACCTACGATCAGCGCTTTCGCGTCGTTCGCAAATCGAATGGTGGTGCGAGCGCCGCAAGGAACCTGGGCATTGACCTGGCGTGTGGCAGATACGTTGCGCTGCTTGATTCTGATGACCAGTTCCTGCCGGAAAAGCTGGCCAGGCAGGTCGATGCCGTACGCGGCCTGGGTGACGCGCCGTTCCTGTGCTACACAAAGCTGCTCGTGGACAGGGGCATCGGCAAGTATTGGGTGAAGCCGCCGCGCGGACCAACGTCGGGTGAGCGGATAGATGAGTACTTGATGGCGGACGCAGGTTGGATGCAGACGTCAACGATGTTGTTACCTGCTGCCTTCGCGAAGCGCGTGCGGTTCGGTGAGCGTCTGCCGTCCTCGCAGGACACGGATTTTGCGATACGGTGCGCCAACGCAGGCGCGGCGATCGTATTTGTCGATGAGCCGCTTGTCATCATGGATGACCGGTATGATCCATCGCGCGTATCCAAGCAGCGCGATTATCGTCCGCTGCTTCGATGGATCGAGTCCATGCGGGCGGACGGCGTCATTTCGGAAAAAAGCTATTGGGCTTACCGGGGATGGCAAGGCGCGCGGGTGGCCTCTTACACAAGTCGCGTCACTGCCCTGGGAATATATGGTGGCGCTTTGGCAAGGGGGGCGTTCTCGCCCCGCGTTGCTTTGACCATACTTGCGCAGATAATGCTGCCGCAGACCCTGTATCAGCGCATCGCGACGCGCGTAGTCAAGCTGCGCGGAAAGCGGCAGGACGCAAAATGAAGAAAAAAAATTCTGTTCTTCTGATCAGCTCTTCCGGCGGGCATTGGGTCCAGATATCCAAGCTGGTTGAAGCGCTTGACGGTGTTGAGTATGACGTGGCGACGGTGGATCCAACGGTCGTTGGCGGGCTGAAGTACCGGAATTTCTATGAGATTCGGGATTTCAACCGGGATACACCCCTGAAAGCCATGCTCGGCGTCTTCAACATCATCTCGGTCGTGTTGAAGAGTCCGTCCACCCACATCATCTCCACGGGGGCGGCGCCTGGTCTTGTAGCCATGATCGCCGGCCGGATTCTAGGTCGAAAAACGCTATGGCTGGACAGCATCGCGAACGCAAGGCAGCTGTCGCTGTCCGGGCGCGTGGCGAGCAGGATTGCCAATCTGACGCTGACGCAGTGGGAAGAGGTCGCGGCCGTCAGTCGGGCTGCGGTGTATGGGGGCAAGGTTGTATGATTTTCGTTGCTGTAGGCACTCAGCTGCCTTTTGAGCGTCTGGTCGACTACGTGGAGAAATGGCTTGATGGTCGCGACGTGCCCGCATTTGGGCAGTTGGCCAAAATGCCGAGTTCACGGGTCGTTGGGTTTCCCTCGGTGGAATCCATTGAATTGAATGATTTCCGGGCGCGCGTGGAGCGCTGCGGTGTCCTCGTGTCACATGCAGGCATGGGTAACATCATCACAGCGCTCGAGCTTGGCCGACCCATTGTCATCGTGCCGCGCGCCGCCCGATTTGGTGAGCACAGAAACGACCATCAACTGGACACTGCGGCGAAGTTCAAAAGCTACAGCGGTGTTTTTGTCGCTACCGACTACGAGGAGTTCAAGCTGGCCATGACGCGCGCATTGGCTTGGACCGGTGGTGAGGCAGCGACATCGTCTCCCGAAAAAGACAAGCTGTTGGCAAAGATCCGCGCGTTCGTCGCGCAGTAGTGGGGGAGGGCGTCAGCGCGCTCCCCCCGCGTACCGCGTACAGGAGGGCTCAGCGGCAGGGGGCGTTCCGCAAGCAGCGGGAGAGCCCTCTTGCCGTCATGCGCGATGCTGACATGCTTGGGTGATGTCCGTCGAAGAGCAGGGCGCTATTTTCCGGGGTCAAGTCGCATTTGGACGCCGTGCAGAACACATGCTCCGGGAGATACGTCTCCCTTTTTGGTCCTGCGTGACGAAGGAAGATGTCCGCGGATATATCTCCGAACGGCACTGAATCGGCGCCACCGCGTGCGAGATACGTCGGGAGATCAGCTCTCCCCTTCAATGACGGCGTGGGGCCCACGATGACGACACGTTTGCCGGCCGACTGCAGTCGATCCGCCACTTGGAGCAGGCCATCCAGCCGGCTGACTTTCCCCGAATAGTTGGCGACCAGTACGATCGCGGCCAGGCTGCTGTCACCTAGCAGACCTTCCAGCGTGATGCGGTTTTGCTCACTGCAGTCATTCCGGCTGCTGTCTGCGAGATAAACCAGCGCCGGTCGACAGGCGGAATAGGTGACGCTGGTAACGCGCATGCCGCGCTCTGAGAGCGCTTGTGCCAGTTCCACGCCGTGGCTGTCGCCCCAGAGAGCCACGTGCAGGTCGCCCTGTCCGAGCGTGCAGAAGGTGTCGGGAGTCCGGATGCCGGCGCGTATATGGCACTTGTCTCTGGATGGACTGGTGTCAAAGCGCGCCTGGTCCATACGCCGGGTCTGCTCGGATACGCGCGAACTCCATCCATCCGACGTGCGGTAGATCACGGCGGAAAGCACCACGATGACGGAGCCCAGCGCGATCCAGATCAATAGAGACCGCGAGGGGAACAATGCTCTATCACGGGTCGGCCTTTCTACATATCGCCATGTGAGCCATGCCAGGAAAAGAGAGGCTGAAACGACGGCGACGCTCCCGGTCCAGGATATCAACCACCCCGCGTTACGGAAGAACACAACGAGGGGCCAGTGCCACAGGTAGAGCGAGTAGGAGAGGAGGCCGACGAAAACGACTGCGCGGGACGAAAGCATCCTGCCGACCAGGGTGCCTTCGCCATATGCGATGACGAGCACGGCGCCGGCGACCGGTGCGAGCGCTGCGTACCCGGGAAATGATGTGGCTTTGGAGTAGAAGAACACTGGCAGGACGACAAGCATCAGCCCGACCAGTGCAAGTGCCTGGTTGAATCGAGCGCCCAGGCGAACCGCGCCGGATTCATTGCGTACTGCCACAGCGAGAAGCGCACCGGCCAACAACTCCCACGCACGCGTTGGGAGCAGAAAGAACGCGGTGCTGGCGTTGCTGCGAGTCAGAAGGACACACGCAAGCAGTGAGGCTGCAAGCGCTGCAGCCAGTAACCAGGTCAGGTGCCGCCGTGCATGTCTGGTGAGCAGCAGGAAAATCACCGGGGCAAAGATGTAGAACTGCTCTTCTATGCCAAGCGACCAGGTGTGCAGCAATGGTTTGGCTTCGGACCCGGAAGAGAAATATCCGGAATCGAGCCAGAACACGATATTCGCGACGAACAGAAGAGCGCCCAGCAAATCCTCGCCAAGGCGTGAAAGCTCGCTGGGTAGAAGGGAGAACGGGGCGGCAACAACCACGAAAAGCAGAACGACAAGCAGCGATGGCATGATGCGTCGTATGCGACGCTCGTAGAATCCCGAGACGCTGTAAGTCCCGGCCTCCATGTCCGACAGCAGGATACCGGTAATGAGAAAGCCGCTGATGACAAAAAAGACATCGACGCCAACGAAGCCGCCGGAGAAGCCCGGGAATTGTGCATGATAGAGAACGACGGGCAGGACGGCCAATGCCCTCAATCCGTCAATCTCAGCGCGGTAACGGTTTTTCAAGCAATTTTTCCAGAATGGATTGCACGCCCCGGACGCGTGCTGTCAAGACCCGCTGAAATTCGGATCACTCAAGTGCTTTCTTCAGGAACGATTTCGCATGCTGCTGCTCTTCGCTGAGCCGTGCGTTCACTCGCTTCCAGTCAGGACTGGAGAAATGATCGTCGTTCAGATCGGCGCTGCTGCTGATGAGTCGCTCGCCCAGCCCGAACATATCCAGCAGGGAAGAGAAACGCGCCATGCCACGCGTAGGATTTCCGTAAGCCAAAAACGGCTTGTTGAAGATGATCGAGAAAACGCTGCCATGGAATGAATCGGTGATCACAAACTGCGCATCCCTGAATCCGCGAAGCCATTCCTCCACCGGAGGCGCCACCCGCAGGTGCGGGGGCGCCGAGCGGTCTGCGGCATTGCCGTTGACCTGGAAGACAGGCAGTCCAAGTTTTTCGGCTACTGCATCGATGACTTTCTTCTTCTCATCATCCAGGTCGAGGATGTAAACGAGTATTCCATTGAATCTCTCGCCCGGATTCGGGATGAGTGCCGTGTAATGCGACGCGGTAAGCAGCATCGTCGGATCAATGACATGCTCCGCCTGCCTCCCAAACTTCTGCTCGCAAAGCTCAACGCCAGAACTCTCACGCACCGATACCGCATCGAACCGCTGAATCAGCGCCCGGCATTCCTTCGTCTCCTGATCTGAATACTCCCACTCGGAGGTTCCGAAGGACGCAGCATAGGAAATGCGTTTCGTGGTGGAATCGGACGGTGCAAGGAACCCAAGGAAGTAATCCGTGAGATTTTCTTTGACGAAGCGCTGACGCCAGACCTGGTCGCTGCCTACGATCACAGCGTCGAAATCAAGCTTGCCAAAGCCCTTGACCAGGCTGGCTGTGCTCAGGAATTCCGGCGTCTGCGGCTGGATGTATGTGCCGATGAACTCGCGGGAATGCTTCGCAACGATGGCGCGCTCGCGCTGGTTGAATAAACCACTTCGCAGTTTGACCTTGCCGCCCAGCACAAATTTCTTGAACATCCTCTTGGCGAGCACGACCGGCACCTGCCATGAAGGGACGCGATGACGTTCACGGTTCAGATACCAAGCATCGTGCCCCATTTCTTTAAGCGCAGTGAGCAGGGCGTAGGCCTGGAGGTTTCCGCCGTAGTTTGCATAAAGCGAGAGTGTGAGAATGGCGATTTTCATGCGATCGTGGCAACCTCGGAGCTGGGGCGACGCTCGGAGCGCGCGACGCTATGGCCTTCTGCGGGAACTCCAATGGAGACCATCATTATAATTGTCTCGGCATCATCGATGAATCCCAAGGCCTTGCGGATGGCGCGGTCCTTGGCGGTCGAGGCCGACCAATTGAGCGGACACGCGCCATAGCCCTGGACATGAAGGCCGAGCAGGAAATTCTGAGCAAACATCCCGCCGTCGATCCAGTGTTGATAGCGCTCGGTGGGTTCAAGCATCTCTGACTGATCCACGGTCACGATCGCCACGGCCGGCGCGCTCTCACCGAAGCCGCGATTGCCGTTCTGGTGGGAGAGCGCGATTGCTTTGATCGCGGGGTCCCTGATCAGATGGATACGCCCCGCCTGCCGATTGCACACACAGGGCGCGTGCTGGGCGGCGGATATTGCAGATTCAATGACGCTGTCGGGCACCGGGGCGTCAGAGTAGTGACGTACCGATGCCCGGCTCGTAATCATCGCAATTCCGTCGGAGGCCGCCCAGGAGGCGGTGCCGCGCTTGGTGGGCAGCCCGTTGGGATGTATTCCTGCGCTTGCGGCCAGGGCAAGCGTCTCGACGAGCCAGGCCTTGGGTTGGATGCCATGGCCGATGTTGAAATCGCGATAACCCGCCAACGCGTCAACGGCCAGGGCTGTCTCGTTCATGCAGGTTCCCTGATTGATTGATCGGGACACCAGTTCGCAGAGCTCTTTGATGCCTGGTTCACCAAACCCCGGTCTGGGGGCGGCAAGTGCCAGGCCTTTTTCGATGCGATGATATTGCTTGGTGATCAGCGCGGCGGTGCTGGGATGATGTCCGCCTTTACGGAACACGCCTGAGTAACGCACGAACCGCATGGCGTCATAGGTCACCAGTTTCGCGAGTTCAGCGGCAGCGCGAACCTTCTTGACGAACGGCCTGGCCGCGGTCTTGGCTTTTTTAAAGATCATACGATTAGTTCCAGAAATTAGACCTGAGGCAAAGCCGATGGCTCAGTCAAGTTTAGGGCCGATGTGAAGACCCAGTCGGCTGAGGACCTTGCTCGCCCGGCTTCCGATCTCTCTCAAGTACTTTCTTGACTCGGGTTTCAGGTCGTCTTCGGGCACGCTGAGGGAGATGATCCCGCTTGAAGATTCTGGTGCGCGGGGAATGTTGATGACCAGGTCAGATGCCGCCTGGGGGCCGTCGCGCTGCGCCGAAAGAAACTGAATCATCTGATGAAGCAGGTTCTCTGTATAGGCCGGCCAGGCTATGGCGCACGCTTGGAGGGCGTAAGAAGAGTAGCCAGTGTCCTTCCTCGGACCGGGCCAGGTGGCCCTCCCCGTCAGGTAAGGCGACAGGAAATGAAAGGACCTGGCAATGGCGGGACTCTGTTGGCCGTTGACTCTATGCATCCAAAGGTTGGCATCAAACACGTCCGCCAGCTTGGCGAGGACCACGAACGCCCTCAGGCCATACAGCGAGTAGAAGAACGAGTTCGGTCTATCAGTCTCGCGAGGCATGCTGCCGTCACGCGCGAACTGCTTGGCCATCTGGATCCTGGCCAGCGGTATCGCCGATCGCGCTCGCTCCGTATGTCCGCCGAACAATGAGAAGGACATCACCTGTGCGAGATAGTAGGAGCCGTGATTGTTGTCGCTGCGGATTTCCCGGCGACCGAAATCGCTGTCCACCAGCCAATCGCTGAACAAGCGAAACCATGCCCTCAACCCGGACTCTAGCGCATCGCTCCACGCGGCAGAGTCGCCAAGGAGGGCGACGTAGTCGAGCATCTCGATCAGAATCACGCCTTCGATGATTCCGGAATAACGGCCACTGTTTACGCCAGGTTGAGCGGCCGCATGATTGAGATTCGGATTCATGCGCGTGGACGGCGTGACAAACCATGAGCGAAGCAGGTCGACGGCCTTTTCGGCATGCTCATCCGAGTCGAAGAGATAGCTAGTCAGCGCAAGATTCTTTACGTCCTCGACCATTGTCTGGAAGCGGCCTTTATCGAATCTGTCCGAGGAATATGCTTCCGGATTGACCTCGCTGTCTCTGCGAACGTAGGGCATCCCGTCCTTGGTGGCGGGGTTCGGCCAGGAGTAAGCTCCGATTGCGAAAAAATCCTGTCTGTCACCTGACGCTGCGACGTCTGTCTTGTCCAGGACCGACGAAGTCTTCCTTGCAAGCGCTGCCTCGGCAGCGGCCGACAGCTGCGAGGTCCGCTGATGTACTGTCGGATCCCCGTTGCGGCAGCGCGAACGCAACTCGTCCAGGTGGACCGGATCAATGTATACGAAATGATGCCTGATCTTGCTGTTCATGAGTTCGCATTCTTCCGCAACTTGCTGCGCGCGTTCAGTAATTTCTTCCACAATGATTGACGTTCTGCGCTGGTAAAGCCGATGAAAAGGCAGCCAAGCAAGAGCGGTATCTCAATGGCGATGGCGCCCTTGACGAAGCTCCAAAGACTGGTTGGGGAGGGCAGCACTTCCGTCACGAGCGCCACTATCGCGATTGCGACAGTACTCAGGAGCATCAGCGGCACTACGACTCTCGTCATGAATCCGCGGACATGCAATTGAATCATGCCTTTGAGGAACCACACGCGCAGAGCGAAGGTCGCAATCTGTATCGCGAAGGCTACGTACAGGAAGGACGTGGGCGAGCCTCCAAAATGGAACGCGGCCCAACTCAATGGAAGATTGAGCAGTATCGTGCCACCTACGGCAAGCTGGTAGCGTTTGATATTTCCAGCCGCGAAGGCAGCTACCATCAGTGGCTGCGACAGCGTCTCTATCAGTTGTGTGATCAGCATCCACGAAACAAACGCACTCAGATAGTCGAGCTGTCTACCGAGCCAGAGGTCCAGGATGAAGTCCATGCCATAGATGGCCGGCGCGACCAGAATTGCAAGCATCAAGAAGTTCAGCTTTGCGCCGATGAAGACCAATGTACGGACTTCCTCGACGTTGCCTTGGCCGTAACTCTTGTAGATCTGGGGGCTCAGGGCCAGCTCGAAACTGCTTGTGAACTGGGAAGCGGCGCCTTGCGCCTGGGTCATCACGCTGTGCGCTGCGTTGAGGGACGTTCCGAAAAACACGTTCAGAAGCATGTTGACGCCATGCGTCCGGAATACATGCGCGAGGTTCCCGATGAAGCTCCAGCTGGTGAAGGCCAACAGGCTCCTGTAGAGCTCGGGATTGCGCTCGAACAATAGCCTGGATGACGGAAAACTTACCCGGCAGAAGGCCGCGTAGCAGATGAACAGTGCCCAGGACACGCCGCACATGAGGGCGGCATAGAGCGTAAGGCGATCATCGTCGGAATGCGAAATCATGAAGGCGACGCCGAGCTTCAGTAGCGCCTCGACCACGGAAGTGAGGGTGAAGAACCACATCTTCTGGTGCGAGATGATGAGGGCGCTATAGGGCGTCCTGAGCACCATGGCTACGGTGGTGGCGACAGAATAGAAGAGCACCACATTCGCGGCATGCAGACGGTCGGATGGTATCTCGAGTCTGTAGTTCAACAGCCATAGCCCAAGCGTAAGGCTGATGACGACGGTAAGCACCGCGATAAAGGTGTTTGCGGCCAGTACTGCATTGAAGGTGCGGCGCAGCGCAGCAGGATCATTCCGGCCGATATCCAGGCCGAGAAAGCGCTGCGCAGCCCGGGTCATGGTGGAGTTCAGGAACGCGAATATCGCTACCATTCCTCCCGCGATCCCGTAGATACCGAGGTCCTGCACACCGAGCGCATTGAGCACGACCCGTACGGTGTACAGACTGGCGGCAAGAACGATCAGCATCCTGAAATACAGGTATGCGGAGTTCTTCAGAATTTTTGACGATCGCGTCATCGGGAGAGTGGCGCTGCTGAAGTGTGGCCTGGGGACGATGCTTTCGCTGCACAGATTCGCGAGGCCTCACGCATGTTCTGGCTCCTGGGTGCCGCGCCTGTCATAGGCGGCAAGAACGCCGAGGAGTGCCCAAAGACCAATCGGCAGACCATGGTTGGTAAACACCGGAGCTGTGAAGGCGGCCAGTAGCATCAGCACGAACAGCAGGATGATGGGCTTGCTCGACCAGTGGTCCCGGCGCAGTTGCGACCGGATCATCAGCCTGGCCATGAGTGCCAGGATGAGCAGATACCCCATCAGGCCGATCGCTCCGGAGTTCATCAGGAGATTCAGCCATTGCGACTCGGGTGAGTGCCATGCCAGCTGCACGGGATAGATGCGCTTGGGGTCGCCCGCGCCGAGCGCGACGTCATAGACGTTGTTTCCCCAGCCCGTCCAAGGGCGTTCGCTGATCATCGGGATCGTTTCAGTTTGCCAGATCCGATAGCGGTACTGCAGTGTGGATGGCACCAGGTCGCTACTGCTTGCGTCGGCGTTCGCGAACTGCTGATCAAGCCGCTCCCCAAGCAGTGAGCCGACCGAGAGAACGCCTGCCACCCCGATCAGGATAAGCAGGGGAATCGTCTTGCTCATGGACCGCGCGGCCCTGCTGCAGAGGACGAAGATTGCAAAAACGGTGATGATCGAGGACAGCGTGAAGGTGGTGAGCGCCCCCAGGCCAGCAGCGCCCAGGGCCATCCATGCATACAGTTCACTGCCGATCTTTTGCACCCTTGCCAGAATGAGAAGTGAGACTGCCGCAGCAGTGATCGTGCACAGGTAGGAGCCAAACGATGTCCAGTGCTGGACCAGCGCCGTTGCGCGGATAAGCCTCCCGTCCTCGAGCCGCGCCATGAACCCGCCGCTGTCCGGGGACAGTTGGAGGATCAACTGCTGAATGGCATCCACGCCCAATACCTGCCCGAACCCCAGCAGCACGGAAGGGAAGACCGGGGCGACAAAGCCTTTGAGTAGCCGCTGCGCATCCTCGACGGTGAAGAGCACCATTCTTACTGACCAGTAGACGATCAGCCAGAAGACGGGCCGGGTGACAGTCGCGTAATCAGGGGTGAAGTTCAGGTCGTTTGCATTGATGATTTCCACCAGCAATGTGGCGAAGGCAAATGCCATCACGGCCAGGTCGAGATGGATTCGCTTGGTTATTGTCGGACGGTTGCGTCGCAGGTGGTAGAGCAGGCTGCTGAAGAACGCCAGCAGGATGAACACATGCCAAGGGCGGATGGGGAGGCCGGATATCGGCGATGCCGCGCCTGGCGTGGCGGCAGCCAAGCCGATGAAAAGCCCAACCACCCCTGCGGGGGGCTGGATGCGTAGACGTTTCTGGGGAATGGCTGTTGCGATCATCAATTATCAATGTGCAGTATTTGTCGGATTTGATGTGCTGGCGACTCGAAATTCGCTATGTCAGCGGCGGCCCAAGGATTCTGTCAAAGTATCCATTAAGACGCATGAATTCGGGACGGAAAACCGTTTTATCGAACGCCGCCGCCTCGCTGAAGCGGATCGTGGGCTCGCCAAGGAACAGAATTCGATCGGCCATGCCCAGGTCCGTGAACATTCCTTCTATCTTGGGTTGCGAGCCTCTGCTGATAACGGCGTAGGGAGCCGCTCCGGAGTGCGCTGCCAGGAGAAGTGCGTGCAGCCGGTTGGAGTAGATGGCCTGGCATTCGCTGTATATCGTGGCGAGGGAGTCGATGTCATCGTGACAAACCACCAATCTGGTCTGCATGCCCGCGGCCTGACACGCTGCCTGCAGCTCCGTCATTCCGTCCAGGTCCCTGGCCACCTGCACGATGAAAAGGTACTCGCGCTCTTCGCCGCTGGCCTGCGCGATCTGCTGGACGGCTTCCCGGATTCTGCTTGCTTCCGCTTTGCCGTCAAAGCGGAAGGATATTGCAATCCTGCTTCTGGCGCGGCTTGGTGCCGCGTCTTCTCTGTACAGATTGAACGACAGATCCGGAACTATCTCGTCGGATGGCATGCCTATGCTGTTCACATACTGCTGGCTCAGTCGATCCCTGACGCAGAATGAAAACATTATGCGGCGGCGCCATTTCGCGATGGCGCGCTCGATTCTTCCCATGCGCTCATAGGATATTCCGACCTGGCAGACCTTGACGCCAAGGGCTGCCAGGAATGTGAGGATCATGTTGTATGCGAGTGCAGAGAGCCTTGCTTTCCATGAAAGTTTCCCGCCGCCGAGCCCGCCCGGGTTCAGGAAGAGGAAGCATTCCCTCCGATGCAGGCGCTCCCTCAGGATCATGAGCACGAGCAGTGCGAACCCACGCTTCCTCAAGGAGGTGGCATTTGGAAGCTCGTCGATGCCCATGGACTTTTCAAACGCAGCAGGGGCGCGTGAGAAGTCGACGTAGGTCTTCGCGCGGCGCGCGACCAGGCGTGACAGCTCGCGATTTATGAGCGCGTCGCCAGCATTATCAAATTGGGTCTTGATGCTTAGAAAAGCAGTTGCCGCAGTAGCGGTTCTCAGATTCATGTTGTCCGCTCTGCAATCGCCATGCTCGTGCGCGATCGTCGATGATGGGGAAGGGAGGCGAGCTGCTGCATCTTGGTTGTCGCACCTTCAATGCCGTTGGTTTCGTCCGCCTTTCCGACTTTTCTATTCTTGTTCTTTGACCACATCGACCATGCTCTCAACTCTCGGGGTGACGCTGCGGAAATTGGCCGATCTACGCGCTTGCTGCCACAAGGTGGAGCGCACAAGGTTCTGAAGTTGGTTGGCCTGCGCAGCCTTCGACTGTGCAATCAGTTCCCGATGGAGTACGTCCCGACGCAGGTCAGGATCGCCAACCCAGCGAGCAACGTTACGCGCGGAGAACTCAAGCACGATGCAGGCCGACCACGACCGATTCGCTAGCTGGACGTGTCGGGAGCGCCACCACGGGTGTAGGGGATCGTACTACATGGCTTGATGCCTGGACGCCTTGAATCCATGCACTCACGAAGAGCGCCCACCAGGTCGGCGGCGATTTCCACGCCGTGGCAAATCGTTCGCGATGAAACTGTTCCGTCAGTCACTTCTGCATCCCGTAATGCTTGTGTTCCGCCTCGAGCTGTGGTCGGGCAGAGCTGGAGTCCATTGGCGGGGCATGATAGCAGCGCCGGCAATCGCCTACGCCATTGGCCGAGCGTGTCCGTTCATCGGCAGTGGGGTTGGCCCGCTCTCGTTTCGTGGAATCGGTCGGGCGCGTGCTCGCGTGCCAATGCGATAGGGTAAACTGCCGATGCTTGGGGCGAGAGGGTGGCGCTATGAGCCTGATCCAGCTGGGGTTTCGCGTTCGACCTGGCTTTCCCATGCGAGCTTTTGACAGGTCGTCGAGTCTGCGAGGCCTGCCTGATTTAGATACCTGACCGACCGGCTCACAGCAAGTGTGGCTGACCTGAATTAAGTGGAAGCGATGACAAAACAAGCGGAATCACGCGCAATCAAGGATGACGAGTTTGATCTGCGCGAGCTAGCAGGGATCTTCATTGATCGCAAGTGGTGGATCATAGGATCGACAGCACTTTTCTTCGTGGTGGGCGTCGCGTACGCGCTGCTGGCATCGCCTGTGTACCAGTCCCAGGCGATGGTTCAGGTTGAGTCGAAGGTGCCTTCCATACCCGGGCTTGCGGACCTTACTTCTCTGGCGGGCGGCGGCAGCACAGCAGCCACGACGGAGGTCGCCCTGCTGACGTCGCGTACGGTGATCGGCTCGGCGGTAGATCAGCTGAAGCTCGACACCCAGGTTGAACCGTATCGATTCCCGCTGATCGGAAACTTCGTTTCCCGGCGGTTCCAGCCGCAAGCCGTGGGCGAGATCGCTTCCCCGCTGATGGGCATGTCCAGCTACGGCTGGGGTGGCGAGAGTCTGGCGATTGAGCGCTTTGAGGTTCCCTCGAACCTGGTCGGTGCACCCCTTACCCTAGAGGTGATTGAGCCCTCAGGTGCTTATGTCCTTCGGGACGAAGACGGCGGCGAAGTGCTTCGTGGCCGCGTGGGCGAGGAAGCCCAGGGGCGCGGCGTCAAGCTTGTAGTGGCGAGCCTCAACGCACATGCCGGCATGCGTTTCGCGGTGAGCAAGCTGCGGCGATTGGACGTCATCGGGACGTTGCAGGCGGGCGTGCGTGCTTCGGAGCTGGGCAAGGACTCCGGCATTCTTCAGGTTCGTTTCGAGGATACCGATCCGCTGCTGGCGCAGGCAGTCGTCCAGCATGTCATCGAGGCGTACGTTCGCCAGAACGTGGACCGCAGCTCCGCAGAGGCGGCCTCCCAGCTGCAGTTCGTGAAGGAACAACTCCCCTCGGTTCGCCGCGAAGTGGAGCAGGCCCAGGCGGCAATGACCACGTATCAGTCGCGTGCCAACTCGGTTGATATCACCATGCAGACCAAGGGGCTGCTTGAGCAGGAGGTGGCCGTCGAGACCAGCATCCAGCAGCTGAGACTCAAGCAGGCAGAGATGGATCGCGCATTCACGCGGGAGCATCCGGCCTATCGAGCGCTGCTGAATCAGATCGGCGAGCTGGAATCGCGAAAGGCGGGGTTCAAGCGTGAGGTGGGCAATCTTCCTGACACCCAGCAGGAATTGCTGCGCCTGACCCGTGATCTGCAGGTCAGCAACGAGCTCTACACTGCGCTGTTGAATCAAGCTCAGCAGCTGGACGTGGCGCGTGCAGGCGCGGTGGGCAATGTCCGCATCGTCGACCCGGCCCAGGTGGACACCGCCAACCCGGTCAAGCCCCAGAAGAAGCTGATCGTGTTGATCGCAACACTGCTGGGCGCTTGTCTGGCGGCCGGCGTCGTCTTCCTCCAGCGCATGCTCAACCCGGGCATCGAAGATCCCGCTGAAATCGAAGAGCTCGGCTTGCCGATCTATGCAGCGATTCCGCTCAGCGTGTCCAGCTCCATGCCCAAGCTCCGCAAGGGCAAGCACGGCACGCGCGTCGTCGCCGATGGTCGACAGCATTTGTTGGCCGTCACCGACCCTGCAGATCCGGCCGTGGAGGCCCTGCGCAGCCTGCGCACGAGCCTGCATTTCGCCATGCTGGAGGCCAAGAACAATATTCTTGCGATCTCCGGTCCCAGACCGGGCGTTGGCAAGACCTTTGTGTCCAGCAATCTTGCCGGGGTCATTGCCCAGGCCGGTCAGCGCGTGCTGGTTATCGATGCGGACATGCGCAAGGGCACCCTGCACAAGTTGCTCGGCATCTCGCATCAGCATGGTCTGTCTGACGTCTTGGGTGGGAAGCTGGCGGTGGACGCGGCCATTCACCCGCTGCCGGGCCTGGACAACATGCACTACATGGTGCGAGGCGATGTTCCGCCGAACCCGGCCGAGCTGTTGATGCATCCCCGCTTCCAGCAGCTGCTCGAGTCTCTTTCGCAGCAGTACGATCTGGTGATCGTGGATACGCCGCCGATCCTCGCCGTGACCGATGCCGCGCTGGTTTCCACCCACGCCGGCTCCACGCTGCTGGTCACGCGCTTTGGTGTGAACCAGGCGAAGGAGATCCTGCTCACCATGCAGCGCTTCGAGCAGAACGGCGTGCAGGTCAAGGGTGCGATCTTCAACGCGGTGGAGAAGCGTGCAACCGGGTACTACAGCTACGGGTACTACGAGTACGCCTCCGACGACAAGAGCTGAGGCCGTTCACCGGTTTGAAGCCAAAAAGCCTGGCGCACTGCGCCGGGCTTTTTGTTTGGACCGGTTGTGTGGTTCGTGACGGACAGTTCAGTGCGTCTTGCGCTGCTCGCGGTGGCGCAACATTTCGCGATCGAATTCCTTCACGGTGCCGGACAGCGTCTTCGCAAGCTTTACCACCATCTGGTGCGTATGAACCTGGGGAATGGCGACGGGAACGCAGGCGCCTGCCAGGAGCGCAGCCGCAACCCATCCGCGGTGCAGGCGCTGGGCTGAGGCGCTTCCCGAGATGGTCATCAGGGTTCCAGCCGCCCCCAGCACGAATCCGCTGATCACTTCCGACCACGAGTGTGCATTCAGCGGCAACCGCGAATACGCGATGGCGATCGCGAGCATCAGGCCCACAGCGCCCCCCCATCTGCCCCGCTGGCCGCTGCCGAACAGCAGCCACAGCACCACCGGCCACACGATCGCCGAGATCGCCGCGTGTCCGCTGAATCCGGTGAAGTCCAGCCGTGCAATGCCGATGCCCCAGCCCAGGAAGACCAGCTTGGAGGCCAGCACGATCAGCCCGACGGCGATCAGGACAACTGCCCAGCGCCGCGCCCAGGCATGGCGCTGCCATGCGCCAGCGGCGATCAGCACGGCAGCGGTAGGCAGCAGCAAGCGGCTGTCGCCGAGTTGGGACAGCATCGCCCAGGTATTCGTCATGGGGCAGAGGGCTCACGCGGGGTGGCTAAGCATAGGGCAGGTGCACGCTTGCAGGCTGAGCCTGGGCCGAATCCCTAGTGCTGGCCCTGCACGATGGAGGCGGCCGTGACAAAACCGAGCTCCCCCTTGGAGACGATACGCCGCCGTCGATGTGGCAGTCCTTGAAATGCAGCACGCTGCCTTCGTGGATAGACAGGGCATCCTGATGCCCCAGCAGCCGCACATTGCGGAAGCCACCCCGTGCGGGCGCGGCGTACAGCGACAGCGCCTGACCGACCCGGCCGGCGGTATTTTCGAGGGTCAGGTCTTCTGCAATGTACTCATCGCCGTACACGTACACCGTTGCCGATCCACTTGTCCGGAACGGTTTTCCAGTCGCGGGATTGATCAGATCGGCGTATACGTTCCAGCCCAGGATCGTTGATCCTGCTGCCCGGTGTAGATCGGCTTGGCCATGGGTGCCGGTTTCAGGGTATCCTTCACGCCGCTAAATGGCCCCGTAGCTCAGCTGGATAGAGCGTCCCCCTCCTAAGGGGAAGGTCGCCCGTTCGAATCGGGCCGGGGTCACCATAAATCAATTACTTAGCGCATTCGGCGCACAGCGCCAACTCCACTGTTTTCCACATATCCACATAGTTTGGTCACAGTGGTCACAGTCAAAAATCAAGCTTCGCCACGGCTCCATCGTCACCCTCTGGTGTGAGGTGGGCGTAGTACTTCTCGGTGGTGGCGTAGTCCGAATGGCCGGCCAGTATCTGCACGCGGCGCAGCGGAACCCCGGCCATCACCATGTGCGCGCAGAAGGTGTGCCGAAGGCGGTGAAGACTCCCGCCCACCCCCGCAGCCTTGGCATCTGAGGCGAACCAGTCGCTCACAGTGTCCTTGTGCACGCTGACCAGCGGATCAGGCAGGGCCGCAAGTGCTGCCGCCGCCTGTTTGTTCAGCGGCACTTCGCGCCACCTCCCGGACTTGGTCCGACCCTCCCCATCTTCATCCGGATCGCTCTCGATCAGCAGCCTGCCGGCGACCACGTTTTCGTGTCGCAGGTGCATCAGCTCGCCCCGGCGAATTCCGGTGTGCGCCATGAACCGCCATAAATTCGAACGGCCTTGATTGGCGGCATAGAGCTGCTGCATGGCGCTGGCGCTGTAGAACTTGACCGCCACGCTGCGGACCCCGCGGGGCGCCTGGATCCCTTCGAAGGGGTTTGCGTCCAGCTCTTTCCACTGCACCCCGCACCGAAGCGCGGCTTGCAGGCGCCGCACCTCTTTCCCGACCGTCTCCGGCGCCATCTTGTCGGTAACCAGGCGCTGGGTTTTGTACGCCTCCAGCTCGATGGGCCGCAGCGTGTCGATTGGCCGGTGACCCAGCTTGGCCAGGATGATCCGGAGCTCGCTCTTTGCCTTCTTGTGGGTAGTGGGGTGCTCGGCCTTGTACCAGTCGAGCCAGATCTCAAGGAAGTCCCTGAGAGCTGGCATTCGCGGAATGATGCGAACGCCGTGCCTTAGCTCGGCTTCCTTCGCTGATCGAACCTCCTCAGCCTCTCGTGCGCTGAGGCGACCGATGGCGACCCGGCTTCGCGAACTGCCCTCGCGCCAGTTGAGGTAGGCGACGTCGCCCCGCCAGTAGATTGTGACTTTGGCCATTTCTGCGCGCTGAAAATTGCTTGGTAGAGGGCCGCCTTTTCATAGAGCTTCTTGCCCATGAATTCGCGCGGTTCCAGGTTGTATTCCTTGGCTCGGGCATAGAACTGACTCACCGAGACGCAGCAGTAAAATGCCGCCTCATCGACCGTCAGCCAGTCCTTGCCCGAAAGGTTTAGATCCTCAGCCGCTCCCATGGCAGTCTCCTATGGTTGTCGGGCCGGGCGACCAATGCCGAACCCTATCGATTTGATGTCTCATGCCACGTGTTCCAGGTTCAGGCCCTGCTGGTGGCCGGCGGTCGCCGCGCTTGGGCTGATCCACAGGCATTCGGTCCGCAAGGCGCCGCCGCGGCCCGCTGCGATCCGCGCTCGGGTTTCCACTCGCCGCCAGTCCTGCAGGGCCGTGTCGTACAGACCCGTTCGATATCCGGATACGACAACCATCCCCCGCAAGCTCCTGAGGCAGTCCAGCAGCTCCTGGTGGTCGCCTTCGGTCATCTCGTGCCGGTAGTAGCCGGCTTTGCCGGCTTGCATCACCCGCGTGCTGTGGACGTACGGCGGATCCACGTAGTGCAGCGTCTGGGCGCCGTCATGCTGGCGCATTACTTCGATCGCCGGCCGGTTCTCGATCAGCACGCCGATGAACCGCTCGGCGATCGCGGCCAAGCCATCGGGAAATCGTGCCCAGAGATGCTGTGCGGTGCCATATGCGCGCTGTGAGTCAATTCTGAAACCGGTCCTTCCCTTGGTGGCGCCGGCAGATCCGAAGCCCATCTGAGCCCTGATCAGCAGCCTCCTTGCACGCTCGACTGAATCCGGCGTCCGTTCCCACGCCTGCTCGAATTCGGCACGGGCGTATGGAGTGAGGGTGCAGGACTCGGCCAGGCGATCGCGCTGGGCGGGATCCTGAAGCACACGGAAGAAGTTGACCACGTCACCATCCAGGTCGTTGTAGACCTCCGCGTAGCTGCGAGGCTTGGTGAGCAGCACGCCGGCCGCACCGCCGAATGGCTCGACGTATGTGCGGTGCGAAGGCAGATGCTGGTGTACCCAAGGCGAAAGCCGGAACTTGCCGCCGTGGTAGCGGAACGCTGGTGCGGTGATCATGGGAACAGCTCCGGTTGGATGGGGAGGGCAGGCGGTGCCGGGCGGGGGAGGGTGGCTGCGCGCCGGCGGGCGGATTGGGCCATCCGGAACATGCACCAGAAGCCGTGGCCCGCCAGACGCCGGGCGCGCGCCTCGCCTATCAGCACGCGTGCCGTGTGCTTGGCCTGGGTGATGGGGTCAGCCACCCGCAACCTCCACGCGTTTGAACTCGATGACCCACACCCATGGGTTGCTGGCCCAGTCGCCGCCGGTGCTATCACAGAGCATCTGGAAGCTGAGCCGCGGCGTCAGCGATTCGTGCATGCCGCCGTTGAAGGTGAAACGGCCGCCGATTTCTTCGATGCCCTCGGCCAGTGCATTTGCCGCGCTGATCGCCTGCAGTCGCTCAACGCGGACGGCGGTGATCTCCAGCACTAGGCGACAGGCCCAGCGCGGCATGTGGATGCTGGGCCGCCAGCGGCCCGGGTCACATCGGTCGAATCCCTCGCGGTAGTAAGCGATTTCGCCGCCCATCGGCGATAGGGTCGTGGGCAGTCCGCCCCAAGGACCCCAGCGCTCCCCGTCCGCGCGGTGCTGACCGTGCGTTGGGAAGATCGCGTGCGTCTCACGCACCCACAGCCGGTCGCCGGGCTGGCCGAAGGGGCACAGGTCATTGCCCGGGCTGGCGACGTACTCGGGCGTGAATTGAGCCTTGCACAGCCAGTCCAGCGCGTGGCCTTTCACCACGCGGCGGGTCTGGGTCTTCTGGCCGGCCAGGATGGCGCGCACCATGGCGCCGTTGAAGAGGATTGGGCGCTCGCGCATTACCGTGTCTCCTTGATCAGCGCGGCCCGGATGAGGTGGATGTCCTCGCCCGACTGGCCGCTCGTTCCGTACTTGCGCCGCAGCGCCAGGATGGCTTGGACCGCTGTTTCAACATCAACGCGCGGCACGTCTTCGAAGAGGGAGAGCTGGATCACACGTCCTCCCGCAGCTTGGTGCGCGGGTCGCGCGGCGGGGTGACGTTGGCCAGGGTCGTGGCACCGCTCAGCGGGCCGGTTGAAACCTCTGGCAGGCCGCGTGACAGGAGATGAGGCCGGACCACCGCAGCAAGTGCGTCACAGGTTTTGCGATTGAACCGGTAGACCACGACCCCGCTATATCGGGTTGCGGTGATAAAGCCAAAGGCAACCAGCTCGTTCAGGTACTTGCGCGGCGTGCTTACGGATTCCCAGCGGCGGCGGTGGTTGGCGTCGGGCATCGACAGCCCGGCATCGATCATGTCGCTGGCTCGGAACCCGCAGCGGGCGAAGCAGTCGGTGTCCCACTGATCGACAGTTGGCTTTCGGCCTTCGATCCAGTCGATGGTCAGGGCGCGCTCTATCGCCTGGCGCTGGGCGATCTTGGCGGTGTCTAACACTGCCTGATGGATCGGGCGAATCTGGCGCGCTCGTTTGTTGTCAGCCACGATCCACCCCCGGCGCTGCACCGCGCTGGCCGTCGATCACACGCAGGGCATCCACGAACTGCTGCCGCATGTTGAGGCCGAACGCATAAAGTTCATTGCGCGAGTAACCATCAACCGCAGCGCAGCAGGCACAAAGCGCCTCGGCAGCCTGGAGCGCTGAACGAAGCGGGGCTTGGTCGATGCCCTGCGCGGGCGGGGCGGCGTAGAGCGGCTCATGTTCCCACCCGCATGGAACATCGCTGTACTGCCACTTTTCGCCAGCGCTGTGCCGCCACCTGTATCCGATGGGCTCCTGCGCCCCCGGCTGGCGGTCGGTGGGCGCGTCCGGCTTCGGACGCAGCGCCATCGGCCGCACAAACCACGCATAGGGACCGTCTTCGGTGTCACCCTTCCATGCCAGGCGCCACTCGCCCTCGGGCGCTTCCGGATTCCAGGCGCGCAGTTCCTCCCAGTACAGCTCGTCTCCATCCTCCAGCGCCGCCTCGGTGAAGTCACCGGCAACGATGTGGAAGTCGAAGCCCTGGGCATGGACCAGCTTGTCGAGCGCATCCTCGCGGTCGTCAGGCCAGCGAGGGACATCCGGATGGGTGAGGTCGCCGTATTCCGAAGCCGGCGGCATGCGGGTCGGCAGATAGAGTCCGCGCCACGGGTCGGTAACTTCGAAAGGCGCGTCCCCCTGCTGTTCGACCAGCTCTGCGGGCTGCGAACCGAGATTTCCGGCTCCGGCCTGCACGCGGTTGGCCAGGGTGATCAGATCGGTGATGCCGGCGCCAGCCTCGCCAAACAGCGCACGGGCGATTCCCTGCAGCAGGTCAGATGCGGTTGAAGCCGCGATGTTAGTCTGCTGATTCATTGGTGGCCTCATTCGGCGCTGGTGATACGGAACGCGGCGGCCAGCACGTCGAACAGGCGACCGAACTCGGCGGCCTGCAGCGCGAAGCGTGCATCCAGCTCGGCGCGGCGGCCGTCGTCGTCGGCATCCTCCAGCTGGTCCAGCGCGCCATCCAACAACCTGACCTTGCGGACCGTCAGGTCGTCGCCGAGCACGAACGACACGTTGTCCTGCAGCACCAGGGCGAGCTTGGTCACCTGCTTGCCGGCGTCCAAGTGCTTACCGATCTCGTCGCTAGCCAGCTCCTGGTGATGAACCTTGGCGACCGCGCCGCCGTCGCAGGGATCCTTCAGCTCGGCCTCTTCGCCCAGGCTCAGGCCGGCCGGAAGGGACTCACCAGCAATCCAGCGGGTCAGGACCAAGCGCGGCGCGACTTCGGCATTCAGCGGCATGGCAGGGAAGCTGCCCAGCAGGCCGCGGATATCCGACATCACGAATTCACCGGTCCGGCGGCTGCTCGTGTCCACAAAAGCGACGCCACGGCTCAGGTCCAGGAACACATCGGTCCGTCCGGTCTTCACGAAGGCCTGCGGCAGCAGCTCGTGCAGCAGGTCGTCCTTCATGCGCTTGCGCTCGCGGGCGCCGGGCTTGCGGCCTTCGCGCGACTCGATCTGCTCGATCTTCTCGGCCAGCTTGTTGCTGATCACGACGGCGGGCAGCATCTTGTCCTCGCTGCCGACCGTCAGCCACAGCCAGCAGCCGATTCGGTGGGACAGGGCTTCCTTCTCCTCGCGGCCGAAGGGGGAAATGAAGCCGCGCGAGGACATCTCCAGTGGGCCGACCGGCTTGAGCTGGGCGTTCGGCAGCAGGAGATCCACTTCATCCAGGTCGATCGCCGTCGGGAAACGGAACATGGTCAGGTTGCGGAAAAACATGGGCGTTCCTTGAGCTGGGTGCCGATCAGGCGGCGGGAGATGCTTCGGTGATTGCCTTGAACGGGTACTTCTGCGGGAACGCCTTGATGTTCTTGCGGAAGTAGCTGCCGATCGAGTCGGCACCCTTGAAGGCCGCGAAATCGGCGGCGTCAAAGTTGGCGTAGTGGTAGAGCTAGCCGGGGCCGCGCTTGTCGCCGGAGCCGCGGTAGAAGCGGACCGCCAGGGTGTTGGTGACCGGGTCGTGCCCGATGCTGTGGATCTGGGAGGACTCGACGTCCTGCATATCGATGCGCATTGCCATGGGAAGCTCCGAAGGTTGGAATGAGGTCCGGCATTTCCCGGCCGGCGCGGGTTCCTGTCGCCCTACAGGGGAGGCGGGCGGCAGGCAGGGGAACTCAGGCGGCGAGCGGGTAGGCTCCGCCGGCGGCAGCGGCCTGCAGAACGCGGATCATTTGCTCGCACATGGCCGGCACCTGGTCGGCGGCGTAGAGCTTCGCGCCGCGCTCGGTGCTGACCGGCTCGAAGCCGAGCTGGCGCAGGCCTTCGGCGCTGATGGTCAGCGGGCCGATCAGCGCGTTGATCTCGCCGAGCTTGATCCGCTTGCCTTCCGGCGCCCACGGCGCACGGTCTTCCACCGGCTCCGGTGCGGCCACAGCGCGGACGTGGGCTTGCTGTGGCGCAGGCGCAGGCGCGGAGGGAGAGCTGGCCGCTTCGGCGACCGGCTCCGCAACGACCGTCGCCGCCGCTGCCGCTGCCGCCTGATCTCGCGCGACCTGGGCATCCTTTTCCTGTTGCAGCCTCGCGGCGCGGTCCTGTTCCTCCTTCCGGATGCGGGCGCGTTCTTCGTCCAGGCGCTGCTGCTCGGCCTGCTGATGTGCCCCGATGCGCGCGGCGACCAGGTTGCGGAGGTCATCCGGCGCTTTCGTGGCGCACAGCTGCACGCGGTCAGCGAAGAGCGTCGCGTGCAGTGCGTGCTCGTTGAGAATGCCGACGTTGACCCGGATCCGTTCGGCCAGCTGGCTCGCGGCAATCTTGATGTTCGCTGCCGTCGTGCTGACGGCATCTTCCATGCTCGCGAACGACTTCTTGCCCTTGATCGAAGCGCCGAGCTCCGCCGTCACGGCCTGGGCCGGGAACGCGATCGCGTGCTGGCCCATGGAGGCGTTGATCTGGTCGTAGTGCTCCTGCACGTTGCTGCGCCCGGCTTGGACAATCTCGACCCGACGCTCGTCCTTCCGCTTCCCCACGAGCTTTTCCAGCTCCAGGCGAATTCGGCGGGTCTCCGCCTTCACGTCGTCCACAGTGCGGAACATGGCGTCGATGTCAGCCGTCTGGCTCAGGGCGTGCGCCTTCGCAGCGTCGAGCTTCTCCTCTACGGCTTTAGCCCACTTCACCGTCTGCTCTGCATCGGCAAAGTCGGTGTCGGTCTGCAGGTTGCGATTGATACCGCCCAACACTGCCATCGCATGGGCTCGGAAGTCACCGAGGTTGCTAGCTGTGACCATGCCCTGCAGCTCGATGCGCAGGGCGGGCAACTGATCGGGGGCCTTGCCGACCACCGGCTCGGCGGCCGGCACGACCTGGTAGGCACACACGTCCGCCTCGAACTGCTCCCAGCCGGGAACGATCCGCTCACGCAGCTCGGCGTTGGGGTAGTACCAGCAGTGACGCTCTTCAACAAGCTGCCATTCTTCCGTCTGCTGGTCCTGCCTCCACTCCGAGGCCATGAACAGCACGCGCTCGGCCTGGCTGACCATGCACTGCTGCTCCATCTGGATCTGGTGGTAGAGCGGGAGATCGGTGCCGACGCAGTCCGGCGTCATGCAGGCGCGCAGGGTGGCGTTCAGCGTCTTGTGCTCAAAGGCGGTGTCCTCGAGCAGGGTCAGGCCGTCGAAGCTCGCAGACAGCTTTCCATTCGTGCCAACGCACGGGTAGAGGTCTTCGCCCAAGACCCTCTCTGCCAGCGGGCGGGCCAGTGCTTCGAACTGGTGGCCGTTGTCGAAGATCTGCTGCAGGAACCAGCTGATCTCCTGGGCGACGCCGGTGGCGCGGACCTTCAGCAGCTCGGAGCGGCTGATGTTCGGGAACTCGCCCAGCATGATGGGCGCCTCGCTGGCGTTGAGGTGCTCAGCGCGGTGGGCATGCCATTCCGGCGTGCCCTGAACCAAGTTAACGATCTTCATTCGGCCACCTCGGTTGCCGTTGCGGATTCAGACGCGCGGATCAGCTTCTTCTGCTCATCGGTGAGCGAGCCCTTGCTCTCGACCATCGCGATGATCTGATCTGCCGTGCGCTTGCCTGCTTTGATGAGTCCGGTCCAGGTCGGCAGATTGGTATCGAACTGGTCCTTCGGATACCCGCCGGTGCCGCTCTCGCTGTGGGACACAGTGGCGACCACGCGCACGTCCGCCGCAGGCTCGATTTCGTCCGGGGTGTAGACGCCCAACAGCGCTTCCGGCGCGTAACGGCGCGCCCATTGGCGGGTGCCGCGGTAGACCAGCATGTCGTGCGGGCTCTTGTCCCAAGCGTTATCGATTCGGTTTCCGCTCTTGTCCTTGGCGTAGGTGCGCCAATCCTTCACGTTTCCGGTAACCGACTGAGGGCCGGTTGCGCCGCGCGGCGTGCCGAGCACGGTGATCGTGGAGCTCTGACCTTCGCCCCGGATGTCATATTCCAGGCGGCCCTCGATCGCGCCCATCGCATAAAGAGCCGCGGCCACCAGCTTCCCTTCGTAGCAGAGCTTGCCGTGTACGACCGAGGTGCACTGCGCCACGCTGACCGCGTCCATGCCCCAGCGCTGGGCCTGCATGACGATCAGCAGGCAGTCACCGGGCTTGCCCTTCAAGTGATCAGGCACCAGGTTGGCCTTGGCCATGATTTCCGAGAGCTGGATCGCCTCGTTGATTGAGGTCGGCATCAGGGCGTTGGCCCGGATCTCGCCGCTCATCGCGGTCTGCTGGGTGGAAAGGGCGGTGCTCATTGGATGTCTTCCTTGGGCAGGTTGATGCGGATCACCGGCGGAGACATGCGCATCTCACGGCGGCGGGCGAGGTGGCGGGTAAACGACGGCCAGGCGCGGCGGACTTCGGCGTAGCAGCGGCAGGCGAAGAAGACGACACCGATCAGGCTGATCGGGACGAAGCTGGCGGCGTTGGTCTGGATGGCGCGCAGGAGCAGGGCAACCAAGAAGCCAACGGCGATGGCGCAGAGGAAAGCCGGCACGATCAGGCGGATGGGGTGGCGGCTCATGGGATGGCCACCCGTGCCAAGTCCAGTGCGATCAGGCAGGCAAAGGCCCCGAGGCCCATGCAGCAGACGGCCATTCCGACGTAAACGCCCAGGTCCTTCAGGGCTTCCACTGCATCGCTGCGACGTTTCATGCGTCACCTCCGTGGATCAGTGCCATGCGCTTGCGGCGCGCGCGCTCCCAGATGCGGTTCTGGGCTTCTTTCGTGCAGCCGGCGGCGACGAACTCGCGCTCGGTCTCTTTGACGTCCATCCCGGACCGGGCGGCAGCTGCGCGCACGCTCTCCAGCAGGTACTTCTGGCTGGTGGTCTGGATGGGGAAGGGCAGGACCTGGGCGCTCATGCGGCACCGCCTTTGACGCGGGCGAGGGCGGCGTCAAGCCGGTCCCAATCCTCATAGTCATGCGGGGCGTTCTTTACTTGCTCCGCCGCCTCAATCAGCTCGGCGAATGCGGCAATGGCCGAGTCCACTGCAGCGTTTCCGGGGCGGGCGTCACCGTCCCAGTCATGCGATGCGAGGTAGTTCAGCACCGCCAGCCCATCGGCAGGGGCGCTCATGCTGCACGCTCCAAATCGGCGTTGCCGCGCAGGATCTGGTCGGCAGGCAGCAACGAGGCGGGGGCAAAAGGGTTGGCGAGGCCGCGCACGCGGTCGATTAGCGCCTGGCGCGCGTCGCGGCGGCGCTGCAGCTCCACTGAGCTGATCCCGGAGCGATCGCTGCGGGCATCACGTCCGGTGGGAACGATCTCCGAGGCTTCGCCCAGCATCACCAACTCGTGGCGGCGGGCGGCCTCCCATGCCTGGTCGGCGGAGGCGCCGACGAAGATGGCCGCGCGGTAGGCGGTGTCAGAACCCGGCATGGTCAGCCCGGTGTTCATGAGGTTGGTCTTGAGGAGGGTCAGTGCGCGGCGCTGGAGCCGGACCTCGCCCTCGGGGTGCAGTTCGGTGACGGCGGCCATGATCAGCAGGCCAAGCGGGTGAGACGGGCTGCCACCGCGATGCCGGCCGCCGAGGCGAACACGAACAGCGCGTATACAGCACCAATCCAGAGCCACAGGGGGCGACGCTTGATGGGCATCTTCTTTCTCCGGCCCCGGGATTGGGGCGACGAAGAAAGATTAGCTACCAACTAACGCTTAGTCAACAGCTAACAGCTAACGATTTAGCGATTAGCTGAACGATGGGGTATGCGTTCAGCTAATGGCGTTGGAGGCGTCAGCCTCCGAGGTTGGTACAGGCAAGCCGGCCCAGGTAGTAGGCGATCGAGCGGCCTTGAATATCGGACATCCGAGCATCGGCCTTGGAGCTCCGCATCTCAGCTATGGTTTCGCCGGTCGCGACATACCGCACTTTGTCGGAGGCGCAGTCGTACTGGCGGATCGAGTAGGTGGTGCCCGACGGCCCGATGCGGTGCGTAAAGATGATGGACCCCGACGGATCCTGCTTGATGTCGATCAAGCCCCATCGCGCCTTCATGTCGCTCGGGATCCGGAACTCTTTGCCGGCGAGAGGGGAGGCCGCTACACCTGGCGTGATGTCGTATCCCGTGCCATTGGGGTCCATTTTCTCTATGGTCATGGTGACGTAGAGCGCTGCATCCTGTTGCGGCGTGAAGTCGGTAACCTCGACGCCGTTTTCAGTGATCTCGTTGGGGATCCGCGGCGTGTCCACCGCTCCCTGCGCATCGGCCGGGGTATTCGGCGCCGCACTGTCCTGAGTTGCAGGCTTAGCAGGCGGCTGTGCATCGCAAGATGCCAAGATCATCGTAGCGGAGCAGGCAAGCGCCAATGATCTCCAGCGCATCGTGCCGTGCGCGCGGCAGTCCTTAGCCATAACTGGTCCTTTGATTAGAATTTTCGAAACACCCAGGCTGCTAGAACGCGGCCTGAAATGAAGAGCTGGTCGACTTCGCCGGCGGGGACCAGCTCGGGCTCGTACGCCGGGTTCGTACTGCGGATCAGCACTGAACCATCGCGGCGCATCTGGAGCCGCTTCACGAGCGGGCGCCCCTGCCAGTTCATGACGTAGATCGCGTCCGTGTCGAATTCCTGGACGCGGCTGTCAACGAACAGGACATCCCCGTCGCCGATGTCGCCCGTCATGGAATCGCCTCGTGCGGTGATGACCCGCACTGCATCGCGCGGTGCGCGGATGTTCTGCTCCGCCCAATCGGCAGCGACGTCGATGTATTGAACGACTTCAGGATGATCTGGCATGTAACCCCCACCTCCGGCAGCGACAAACCCCTCAAGCAGGGGAAAGCGAACGTACCCGGGGACCGTCTCAGTCTCTAAGATCGGTGCGATTGCGTTGGGATCTTCGTCCCACTGCGGGCGGTCCATCCAGCCGCCGTCATGGCCGAGCGCCGTGCTGATCTTCTTGGCCACGTCGTCCCCGATGTGCTTTCCCGCTAACAGCTGGGAGACGTACGAGGGCGACAAGAAGCCACCGAGCTGAGCGCCCTGGTCGCGTCGCTTTGTAATACCGCGGCCCTCGAGGGCCGCGATCAGGTGCCGGAAGTTCCGGTGTCGAATTTCGCCGATATCCATATCTAAATGTTAGTGAAAGGCTAATGCAAAACGGTTAGCTGATAGCTTGCAATTGACCGTTAGCTGTGAACTAATAGGCGCATGGACATGACAGCCCTTGATCGAGCAGTTACGAAGGCAGGCAGCCAGATCCGGCTGGCGGCCATCCTCGGCATCAAGTCGCCCTCCGTGACCGGATGGTATGACCGCGGTCGCGTGCCGGCCGAACGATGCATCGCCATTGAACAGGCCACTGGCGTCAGCCGGCATGAACTGCGCCCGGACGTGTTCGGCCCAGCGCCGGCGAACGATCCCGAGCAGGGGGTGGATCGTGCCGCGTGAGTGAGGCGCGTCGCGGGGCCGGCTGACTAACCCTGTCACTCGAATTCCCCGGGATCCCACATCCACAGCACCTTTCCGCCGCCCTCTGGTACGGGCCCTAGATCGGGCAGCGTCAGAGGGTACGCCTTCGGCTTCCCATCGACTCTGCGCAGCACGAACGGTTTTCCGCACATGCGGACCAGCGTCACTACGCCATTGCTGGCGGCCATCCCTGAGTAGTTGTTGTCCATGGCGCAGATGTTGCGCTGCCACAGCGCTCCCAACCACGTTCACAGAGCAGCCGCATGAACATTACTGACGCAGCACACAAGACCGTGAAGGACTACCCGGGCGGCGCCGAGGCGCTGGCGACCAGGCTGATCACGGTGAACGACAAGGGTGAAGAAAAGCCGATGTCCGGAGCAGTGCTGCGGAACAAGGTCAACCCGAACAACACCACGCATCGGCTGACGCTGGCCGAAGCAAGCGACGTGATGAGCCTGACCGGTGATCACCGAATCCTTGTCGCGCTGGCCGCCGAACATGGGTACGGGCTGCACGGCCTGGAGCCGCCGCCGGCGTCCGGATGCCTCACCAGCACGATCCTGGCGACCTCGGCCAGCAAGGGGCACTTCGCCGAGATGCTGCACAAGTGCCTGCAGGACGGCCTGATCACCGACAACGAGTTCGCAGATCTCCAGTCGGCCGCCACCGCGGTGCAGTCCTCCCTGATCGTCCTGATGACGCGCCTGCGTGAATCGAAGGGGCAGAGGGACGTGCTGTGAATCAGTTCGACAACGATATCCGCGCCAAGGCACACCAGCGTGAGCGCCTGACAGGCGACGTAAACGCATTCCTGGCCAAGGGTGGCCAGATCGAGCGGCCGGGAACGCCATCACCCAGCAAGCCCATGACCGTCCGCGAGTACAGCGAGCTGACGTGGGCACGAAGGACTGACCAATGAGCAACCATCCCGCTCGCAATACCGATCCCGAGACCAGCCACGAAGCCGCGCGCGAGCTTGTGGAGTCGGGCGCGCAGGCACAGCAGCAGGCGCAGGTCGCCGCGGCTGTCCGTCGGCACCCGGGCCTTACCAGTCGCGAGCTGGCGTTCTCCGCCGGCCTGGACAGGCACATGGTGGCCCGCAGGCTCCCGGAGCTTGAGGCTGAGGGCGTGGCTGTCCATGGCGCACCGCGCATCTGCAGCATGAGCCGGAAGCGCTGCCAGACGTGGCTGCCAGTGCTGGTGGGCGACGAACAGGTGCCTCTGGCTGCCTGATATGAACTATTACGAGCGCCACCTCGGGGATTACGCCAAGGACACGGGCCATCTGAGCCTGCTCGAGCATGGCGTCTACACGCTGCTCTTGGACCGGTACTACGCCACCGAGAGCGGGATCCCGGAGGATCAGGCTCATCGCATCGCGCGCGCGCGGTCTGCCGACGAGCGCGCGGCGGTCGATGTTGTGCTGGCCGAGTTCTTCCGTCTCGATGGAAACCTCTGGGTTAACGGGCGGGTGGAAGAGGAACTGGAGAAGGCCCGGGGCCGGATCGCCACTGCACGCGCGAACGGCAGAAAGGGCGGCAGACCGCCCAAAAAGAACCCGGATGAAACCCGCGAAGAACCCAACGGGTTTCCGCTGGGTTCTGAAAATGAAACCCGAGAGAAAGCTCACCAATCACCAGACACCACCATTACTCCAGATAGATCTAGGCAAGCACCAGAGATCTCTGAGTGCGCGACCTTGGCCGGGCAGGCGTGCTTGCTGATGCGCCGAGCCGGTTGCCACACGACCAACCCGAGCCACCCGGACCTGCTGGCCGCTCTGGGCGAGGGCGTCACTCCGCAGGCCCTGGCCGACACCGTCACCGAAGGCCTGAGCCGCGCACCACCGGTGGCAAAGCCCTTCGCTTGGGCGATCACCACCGCCCGGGCCCGTCACGCCGAAGGTCCCAAGCAACCCCCGCAGCACACTGGAACCCATCATGGAACACGTCGCCTCGCACCTGCCGACGAAGTTGAGCAGTTCATCCGCGCCCGAGGGCAGTGCGGAAACGTCATCGACGCCACGACTGCAATCGCAGAACGCCATGGACCAGCTGTGGAAGCACATGGCTCAGATCTACGGGCACAAGTGGACCAGCGCGTACACGGCGAACCCGGCGGGCGCGGCGGCGGCGACGTGGTCGAAGGGACTTTCCGGGTTGTCGGGTCGGCAGCTCGCTGACGGGTTGGCCGCCTGCATCGCCACCGCCGAGGCCTGGCCGCCGACGCTGCCGCAGTTCCGGATGATGTGCCTGGGCATCCCGCCGTTCGACGCCGTGCGCGCCGATGCTGGCCAGCAGGATGGCTTCACCCGGCTGGTGTGGCAGTACCTGGACGGCCACCGCTACCGGCTGGCGAGCGCCGAGAAGGCCGACAAGCTGATGCTGGCGGCCTATAACCGGGCCAAGGAATTCGTGATGCGCGGCGGAGAGCTGCCGGCGGCGCCGGTGGCAGAGATCGAGCACCAGGTGCGGGAGGCCGTGCCGGCCACGCGCGAGCAGGTCGCTAAGCACATGGACGACATTGCCCGCGAGCTGAACGTGGCTATCGCTGATGGCGAGCCGGCCGATTCCGCCGAAGAAGTGCCGGAGGTGCGCCGTGCCGCCTGAGGTCGACAAGGAGCTGCTGCGCCGCGCGCGCCAGGCCGGCCGCTACATGCGAGAGGCCCACAAGCCGCGCAGCGCCGTGCCGCTGTTCGAAATGGGAGAGCCCGGCCGCCTGCAGCGCAAGGAATGGGAAGCCGGCTGGGATCAGCGGGACTACGAAATTCAGAGGGGTATTGCCGCATGAACTTGATCGAGACGAGGGCGCGGGAGCTGCTGGCGGCGGAGTTCAAGCCGGATGGACGCGAGCAGTTCGAGCGCGGCGAGTTGGTGGTGGTCACTACTGCCAGCGCGCTCAACGCCATCATCGCCGCCCTCACGCCGCCCGAGGGCTACGTGCCGGAGCGCGCCATGCTGCGGGTTGCAACTGGCTTGCGTGAGAAAGCTTCGCGTTCGGCTCGACCGCTGGAGCGCAAAACTCTGATCGCCTCTGCTGAGGCGCTGGAGAAGGCTGTCAGCGCCGCCCGCCCGGAGGTGCGGTCTTGATCGGCATCTGCCCCGAAGACTGGCAGCAGCGCGGCGAGGGGATGATGACCCCCAAGCAGCAGCGCATGCTCAACGCCATCTGCGGCGACCTGGCCGCCGGGCTGTCCTGGCATGGCCAGCGCCTGACCAAGGACGACTGGCGCCACATGGTGGCCGGCACGATGCTGGGCTGGCGCCTGATGCCGGCGATCGACCGAGGGCAGGGCGCGCCCGGCCACATCATGCTCGGCGGATCCAGCCTGAAGCTGACGAAGTCGCTGGCCTGCGACGCCATCACCGTGCTGGTGCAGATCGGCGATCACCCGGAAGAGCAGGGCATGCGCGCGCGGTCGGTGCGCTGGTCAGACACTGTGCTGCTGGGGCTGGGTCACAATCCCATGGATTTTCGCGATAGCGAGAGCAGTGCTCAACGGCGGGGGCAAGCTGCATGAACGCTCACTTTCGGAAACGCGCATTTGCAGAGTTGCTATTTGCGTCCAATTTTGTCTTCGCCATAGATACTGTCGTGAATATCTTTCCGGAGCTTTCGGCCAGCCTCCGCCCCAAACTCAATTTCGGACGTGTACATCGCGAGAAACTGAGCCGGCATCGGATAAAGAAGGCGCATAAACTCTCCGTGCAGGCCTCGGATAACGTCCTGGTTCGCAATAAGGTTATTGACCCTGTGCCCCAGTGCGCCAATAAGGTGCAGCTGCATCCGGAATTGATCGAATTCATGAGGCCGCAAAAACAAAGTGGCTGGAAGTTTTGTGCGGTCGACTGTCTTGTTTTCAAGCTCTCGGAGCATAAACTCGCAGTGAGCCGTAAAGGCATCGACGGACTGAAACATAGCTACTCGCATTATTCGTATGAGTTCGCCCTCTTTGAATCGATCCAACTCTTCCTGCTTGCGCGTGTCAGCGATTTGGTAGCTTCGCTGCCTCCATGGCACGTACACAGCGATCCCAATCGCCAAGATGCTGCCTATTGCCTGCGTCCAGGCGGGCAGGTCCACCGGTTTTGTAGGCGGCGCGGTGCCCCAAAAATAGAAAAGTCCCCAGGCGCTGAGAATGCCAAAGGCGAAGCCAAAGACCGTCAACACAATCGCGCCTCTTCCGCTTCCATTCGACGCCTGCATGTCATTCCCTCAATTTTTAGTGATCGAATCATACGTCGGGTGCGCTTTGTAGGGGAGCACTCCTGATGCATAACAACTACCGCGATCGCGCGTTGCTGGATGCCGTGTACCAGGTCGAATGCACCCTGCAGATCGAGAGCTGCTGCGAAGGCGGCTTCGGCGAGCCGGCGCACAGCAACCAGAGCCGGCACGGCAAGGGCGGCAGCCTGAAGGCGCACGACTGCTTCGTGGCGGCGGCCTGCAGGGCATGCCACCGTGAGCTGGACCAGGGCCGGCGCTTCACCCGCGAGGAGAAGGCCGATATCTGGCTGCGCGGGCACGAGCGCACGATGCTGGCCCTGTGGCAGATGGGCATGATCCAGGTGGCCGCATGATCATCCGGATCGTGGTCTATGGCTCGCCCGCGCCGCAGGGCAGCAAGTCGTTCAAGGGGCTGGCCAATAGCGGCCGGGCGATCCTGGCTGAGTCGTCCAAGAAGGTCCGGCCGTGGCGGCAGGACGTGAAGCTGGCGGCCCAGCAGCTGCGCGCCCAGCTCGGGCTTCAGATGCTTGATGAGCCCCTCGTGGTCCGCATGACGTTCACCCTCCACAAGCCGATCAGCGCCCCGAAGCGACGCACGGTCTTCCCCTGCAAGCTGCCGGACCTCTCCAAGCTGGTGCGATCGACAGAGGACGCGCTGACCGACGCAGGGATCTGGCGGGATGACGCCCGGGTCGTGGAATGCCGCGCGGCGAAGCGATACCCCGGGGAGGGGGCAGACGCCCTAGACGCGCCCGGCTGCGTGATCGAGATCGAGAGGATCGGCATGTGAAGGCCAATCCCTACACCGAGCAAGTAGGCGGCCCGCGCAACACGGCGATCGTGAGCCTGGTCGTCGCCTGCCGGATCGCTGACAAGTACCGCAGTCGACTGCCCAGCGTCAAAGAGCTGCAGGACGAATTCGGGATGCACAGATCCACCGCCTACCGATGGCGCGCCGCACTGGCGAGCGCGCGCGGCATTTCCACCACCAGCACCACCCCAGGAGAGAACACCCATGGTTGACCGCCGCGAGATGCTGGCCCGACTGAACCCGCAGACCGTGCGTTTCGACGTAGGGCAGGGTGGAGGCGCCCCCAGCCTGACCACATCCGATATCGCCGCTGCGCTGGGCATGGTGCCGGCCGGGCTTGGCCGGGAAGTGATGGAGGCCGTGTATCTGCCGGACGGGGCCATCCGGCACCGAGGCAAGCTGGCCGAGGCGGTGCTTGCGATCGTGCGACCGGAGTTCACCCGCCGCGCGCGTGCGCTGGCGGACGCTGAGGACGACCTGAGCTTCTCGAAGGAGATGGTCAGCCTCAGCCGGCGCAGCCTGTCCGACGCGCAGCGACGGATCCTTCGGGATCGGGAGGCCGCCGTGGTGCTGGCGCGCGCCAGTGCCTGGCCGAAGAACACCTATCAGCACCTCTCCCGCATGGTCGATGCCGTGGTGCTGGAGCTGGCCAGCGGCAATCGATGCCCGAATTGCCGCGGGACCGGGCAGGTGAGAGACAAGGGTTGCCCGGACTGCAGGTGCACCGGAATCGAGCCGCTGCCTGATCGTCGGCGGGCGTTGGCCATCGGCTGTGATCCGTCTGCCTATCCAAAGCGGTGGAAGGGCGTTTTCGAGTGGTTGCTGGCAGAGCTGCATCAGGAAAGCGAGGTTGCTGCACGTCAGCTTTCTCGCGCACTCGGTGGCGACTGGTTCCACGCTCAGCCCCGCGCTGCGTAGCTATCAAAAGTGTGGTGTTGCCGAGTCCATGGATCGGCCTGTAGATTTCCTACCATCGCGAGGTTTGGCCACCGGCCAACCTCCACTGAGCCCCGCCATCGAGCGGGGCTTTTTCGTTCATGGGGTGCGTTGCCAGATGGGCGCTGGGCCGGACTGTAAATTCGGCGTCTTCGACTCGCGTGGTTCAACTCCACGGCACCCCACCAAAAGCACTTTACTCGCGCTCGATCTTTTCAATGAAGTCGCACTGAGCAGCGAGCAGCCTATTGTGTCGGCGCGCAATCCGGTTGAGGGGCCACACCGCCTCGGCAGGCATAAGCTCGGCACCCGTTGCCCAAGCGCTGATGGTTTGCCTCGATAGGCCAAGCAGGATGGCCAACCCCGACTCCCAGCGAGGGCCGCACAGAACGCGGCCGACGATGATCAAGTGCTGCTGGCGGGGGTAGGGGGCGAGTGGTGCTTGAGTGTTCATGGAAGTGATCTCCGTGATGGAGATTGCACTACAACAGTTCTGTGGGAACCGTCAACGGACGCCTCCCAGACAATTCGCGCGGGCCTGGCCGAGTAGCTAAGGCATCAGCCTTGCAAGCTGACCACATGGGTTCGAATCCCATGGCCCGCTCCAGCTATGCCCGCTTCCCACACCGGATCAACCCTCGCGCCCAGCCGGCAGCGGGGCGGGCGCCATACCCCGCGCGAGGTTCTGCCCCAGGGCGGTGATCGCGCCCCATCAACGGAGACACCATGGTGAGCACAGAATCCGTTGCGGCCGCCATGGGCGCCGGCAAGTATGCGCAGGCGCTGGAAGAGGCCTGCATCCGCTTCAAGATCGCTTCGACGCTGGAGAAGGCGCACTTCCTGGCGCAGGTCGCCCATGAGTCCGATGGATTCAGGACCGCGACCGAGTACGCCAGCGGCGCCAAGTACGAAGGGCGCAAGGACCTGGGCAACACCCAGCCCGGCGACGGGCCGCGGTACAAGGGTCGCGGCCTGATCCAGGTGACCGGTCGTGCGAACTACCGCACCTACAGCCTGTGGAAGTACGGCGACGAACGCGCGGTCACCAATCCGCAGATGCTCGCTGAGCTGCCGGACGCGGTCGATGCCGCTGGCTGGTACTGGACGGTGGCCCGGCCGAAAATCCCGGCCTTGGCGCGCGCCGACGATCTGATCGGGGTGACCAAGCTCGTCAACGGCGGTACGAACGGCTTGGAGGACCGCGCCGAGAAGCTCGCACTGGCGAAGAAGCTGTTCGCAAGGTTGGTGGCGCGATGAGCGATCCACTGACCAGCTCCAAATTCATCGCTGTCATCTTTGCAGCCACCGCGGCTCGCACTACCGTCGATCCGGGGTCGATCCACGTGGAATGGCTCCATCTCGAAATCACGACCGCCTATTTCGGCGTTCCGTTCAATGTGCTGTTCGCCGCCGCGCTGGGAAGCCTGGCCGGGGTCTGGAACCAGCGACTGCCGACCCGGCAGGAACTGGCGATCGCCTTCATGGGCAGCACGATCCTCGCGGTCACCATGAGCGTGCTCGGTCCCGAGGTGTTGAACGCCTTGGGCCGCTGGGCGCTCGGCGATGGCTACCAGCCTATGGGGTGGTCCAGCACCGGGGTGCACGCCTCGGCGGCCATGCTGTTGGGATTCACCGCTCAGAACTGGGGGCCTGAGCTCATCCGTGGTGTCGGCCCGTTCTTCCGGGCCCTGCTGCGTCGCTACTTGCCCCGTAAGGAGGGCCAGCCATGACGTACTTCCTGTGGTCGCTGGCAGCAGTGCCGGCCCTGGTCGTGATCTTCCTCACCGCGCTGTTCGGTCTGAACGACGTCCAGATCCGGCAGATCCGGCAGCTCGCTCGCGGCCAGGGTGTGTTGGAGCTCGCCCTCGGCGCCTCCTTCGCGCTGATGGCCTCGATGAGCTTCCTCATGGGTGCGGCGTGCCTGATGGGAGCCAACCTCTACACATGGCGCGGTTGCCTCCTGATGTGGGGGATCGCCGGGGTGTTCGGGCTGGTGGGCAGGTTCGCCCCGTGGCGGAACTGGATCCAGCGCATCGCAGCTGCCGAGGCCAAGACGGCCGAGGCGGGTGTCGGTTGAGCCCGGCCGCCGTGAAGTTGCTCGCCTTCGCCGTGTGGACCGCGCTGGTGTTCTGGGCCGGCTCAGTCTTCACCGGCAGGGGAGCCGACCGCGATGCCGCCCGGGCCCAAGTCGCTCAATCCGGCGCCGCTGTCACCCAGGTGCAGGAAGCCCGGACCACCGAACACCAGCAGGCCGAATCCATGGCTGCCATCGGAGCGAAGCATGAAGAAGACCGTACGGCGGCCCAGGCCGTCCCTGCTGCTGTTGTGGCTGGTGTGCGCGATGGCAGTCTCCAGCTGCGCGACGACCTCGCCACCTGCGAGACCAGCCGTCTGTCCCAAGCCGTCGCCGGCGCCGTCGAACGTGATGCGCGAGCCGGACTACGTCCAGAGGTTGCAGGGGCTGCTCTTCAAATCGCCACCGACGCCCAAGACCACGTCCTCGCCTGCCAAGCCGTAGTGCGAGAGTACGAGGGACAGCCTCAGCCAAGGCAGGACTAGCTATGGGTAGGCCTCAGCCACCGACCGACCTGCACGATATCGACCTGGAAGACATGGCCATGCGGTTCCGGCCTGCTCCCGACGTCTGGCAGTGGATCGAAGCCGAGGTGCTCTCCGAGGACGGGAATCTCCACAACCCGGATCACCTCCACCTGCAGGGCGCCGATGTGGGCATCCTCTGGGCAGGGAGCTGCTTCACCAAGCAGGGCAGGACCGTTGTCGGCCAGGCCGAGATAGTGGCCTTCCGGGCTGGTGGGTGGCAGAAGGCCCGGATGGAGCGCCAGATGGTGGACTGGTTCGGTCACGTGCCGGAGGTGGTGATCACCCTAGCCGCCGATTACTGCGCCGGCTGCACGGACACCGAGTTCTGCGCCCTGGTAGAGCACGAGCTGTACCACGTGGCCCAAGAGACCGATCAGTACGGAGCGCCCAAGTTCCGTAGGGATGGAACGGCCGCCCTGACCATGCGAGGCCACGACGTCGAAGAGTTCGTCGGGGTGGTCAGGCGCTATGGGGCAGGGGGAGAGGTCCAGAAGCTCGTAGACGCAGCGCAGAGGCCGCCCGAGGTGGCCAGACTAGATATCGCCCGGTCGTGTGGGACGTGCCTTCTACGGGCCGCCTGACCTGACTGGGCATGACAAGGTGCCAAGCCAATGCCCGCCCTCAGCCCAGACGTAAAGACCTACATCGTCCAGCAGCTGGCGTGTTTCGACACCCCCTCCCAGGTGGCTGAGGCCGTCAAGGCAGAGTTCGGGCAGGAGGTGTCCCGGCAGGTGGTCGAGGGCCACGACCCGACGAAGAAGGCCGGAAGGAAGTTGGCACAGCGCTGGGTGGACCTGTTCAACGCCACCCGCGAGCGCTTCCGCAACGACACGGCCGACATCCCGATCGCCAACAAGGCCTTCCGGCTGCGGGCGCTGAACCGCATGGCGGTGAGGGCGGAGGGCATCAAGAACATGGCATTGGCCGCCCAGCTCATCGAGCAGGCGGCCAAGGAAACCGGCGGGGCGTACACGAACCGCCAGCAATTCGAACACAGCGGCCCCAACGGCGGGCCGATCCAGAGCGCCGACATGACCCCCGGCCAGTTCCGAGAGGAGGCGAAGAAGCTGCTGCAGGAGGTGTGACGTGGCCGAGCTGACCGCTCAGCAGAAGCTGGTGGCGGCCGAGCTGGCCCGCGAGGACTTCTATTTCTACAGCCGCTACACGTTCCTGAGGAAGAAGGGCTTCCCGTGGATGCGGGCCAAGCACCACGCGCCGCTGTGCGCGGCCTTGGACCGGGTCTATCGGGGCGAGTGCAAGCGCCTGGTGATCAACCTGCCGCCGCGGTACTCCAAGACGGAGCTTGCGGTGGTGAACTGGATGTCCTGGTGCCTGGGCAAGGTGCCGGATTCCGAGTTCATCCACATCAGCTACGCCGCGCCGCTGGCCCTGAACAACAGCGCCAACACCCGGGAGCTGGTCCAGCACGAGGTCTATGGGGAGATCTTCCCCGAGGTCGAGCTGCGCAAGGACAGCAGCGCTAAGGGAGACTGGCGGACGACCAAGGGCGGGGTTGTCTACGCCACCGGCGCCGAGGGTACTGTGACCGGCTTCGGCGCGGGCAAGGCGCGGCCCGGCTTCGGCGGCGCGATCATCATCGATGACCCGCACAAGCCCGGCGAGGCGGACAGCGACACGGTCCGCCAGGGCGTGCTGGACTGGTTCAACAACACCCTGCAGTCGCGAGTGAACAGCGCCGACACGCCGATCATCGTGATCATGCAGCGACTGCACGAGCGGGATCTGGCCGGCTGGCTCCTGGGCCGCAAGCCCGGCGAAGAACCAAGGCCCGGCGGCAATGGTGAGGTCTGGGAGCACGTCTGCTTCGAGGCGCTGTCGGAAGACGGCGAGGCCCTTTGGCCTGAGAAGCACACTGCCGCCGACCTCAACCGCATGCGCGAGTCGATGCCCTACGTTTTCTCGGGGCAGTACCAGCAGCAGCCGTCACCCGGCGAGGGTGGAATCATTAAGGCCGCCAAGATCGAGACGGTCGATGCGCTTCCCGCTGGCCTGCAGTTCGTGCGCGGTTGGGACTTGGCCGGAACCGAGGCCAAGATGAAGCGGGGTGACTGGACGGCGGGCGCCAAGCTGGGCCGCAGTCGGGACGGCGTCATCTACATCGCCGACGTCCTGCGCGAACGCATGGGGCCTGACGAGGTGGAGACGGCGATCGGCAACACAGGCAAGGCGGACATGGTCCTCCAGTCGATCCCACAGGATCCCGGGCAGGCCGGCAAGGCGCAGGTCATGCACCTGAGCCGCAAGCTCTACGGCGTGCCGGCCACCTTCTCGCTTGAGAGCGGGGACAAGGCCACACGCGCGGCAGGCTTCGCCGCCCAAGTCAACGCCGGCAACGTGAAGATGCTGCGGGCGCCGTGGAACGAGGCGCTGCTCAACGAATTCAAGATGTTCCCCAACGGCCATTACGACGACCAGGTGGATGCGTGTTCGCGCGCGTTCAACTCCTTGGACGACTCGCTGGCCCTCTTCATGGCGCAGGCTCAATGACCACACCGACCTTCCACCAGGACGGCTACATGGAGGCATTGCTCGGTGCAGGCGGCATTGCGGCCCTGACCAGCGCAATCGGCCTGAGCGACACGGCCATGTATGCCGAGGGCGGTCTGCCCGCGCGGGTGGTAGACCTGCCGGCGGACAACGCGGTGAAGGGCGGCATCACCATCACCGGCGATACCGATGGCGTGATCCTGGCCGAGATCGAGCGGCTCAAGGTGCTGCCGATGCTGGCAGATGCGGCTCGCTGGTCCCGTCTCCGGGGCGGCGGATGCCTGCTGCTGATCGTCGCCGACGGCGGGCTCCTGCGCGACCCGATGAACGTCGATCGCCTGGACACCATCCACGAGCTGCGCGTGTACGACGTCGATGACCTGTCGGTCGATCGGTCGTACAACAACCCGAACGAGGTCACCTACGGCCAACCGGAGCTCTACCGCCTGTCTGTTCGTGGTGCTGGCACGCAGGTGCTGGTGCACGAGTCGCGCCTGGTGGAAGTGCCCGGCGACCCGCTGCCGGCGTCCTCCAAGCAGGACAGCATCCCCTGGCGCGGTCGTCCCGCTGTGACCCGTGCATTCCGGCGGATCCGGGACTACATCGATAGCGTCGGCCTGGCGCGCGAGATCCTGCGTCGCAAGCAGCAGGCCGTGCACAAGATGAAGGGCTTGGCTCAGGCCATCCAAGCCCAGCAGGAGGAGATGATCCAGAAGCGCTTGGCGATGGTCGATCAGGCGCGCGGCGTCCGGAATGGCGTGGCGGTGGATACGGAGGACGATTACGACATCCGTGACACCAGCGTCGGCGGGGTCAACGAGATCCTGCAGGAGATGCAGATCGCGACGTCGGCAGAGTCTGGCATCCCCGTAACGCTGCTGTTCGGGCGCTCCCCGGGCGGTCAGAACGCCACCGGCGATGCCGACTTCGAAGGCTATTACAACCTGGTCGAGCAGCTGCGCAGCCTGCGCATGCAGCCTGCCCTGGAGCGAATCATCTCCCTGATCTGCGCTCAGAACACGATGGCCGGCAAGGCCCCTGACAACTGGACCGTGGTGTGGTCGCCGCTGAAGCAGCTCACGCAGAAGGAGCTGGCCGACATCGGCAAGACCAAGGCCGAGACCCTCAAGATCGAGGCGGAAGCGGTGGTGGCCATCATGGGGACGAGTGCTCTGTCCGAGGACGAGGCAAAGGAATACATCCAGAAGCGCGGCCTGTTTGGGCTCAATCCTGATGACACGACACCCGGCACGGCCAAGACCTATGCGGCGCAGACATGAAGAAGAAGCCGGGCAAGGCGCGGCGCTGGCTGTACCCCGCCGGCGTCGAGCGCGACTACACCCGCCGCCTGGTGGCCATCGCTGACGAGGCCGTGCAGGCCATCGAGCCGGCCGTGCTACGCGCGCTGGGCTACCGGGCCGACGTCGCCGATCCGTCGATCGACCTCGGCTGGTATGACGGTCTGGTCGAGGCGCTCCGAGCCGGAACCGGCCTCTCGCCCGTGCAGGATCAGGTGATCGGCCCGCTGGTCAGCGAGTTTGCCCGGCGCACGACCAGCTTCAACAAGCAGCAGTTTCACGGGGTCCTCCGCTCCGCCTACGGCGTGAACGTGCTGAGGGCCGATCCAGAGCTGCGCGGCATGCTGAGCGTGTGGGAGGCCGAGAACCTCGAGCTGATCAAGTCGCTCCCGGCTAAGTACGTCGACCAGCTGCGCGGCCAGGTGACCGCGGCGGTGCAGTCCGGGAAGAGCCTGCGGGACGTGGTGGCGCTGGTGAAAAAGAGCGGCAAGGTCACCAAAGGCCGCGCAGAGCTGATCGCGCGTGACCAGATCGGCAAATTGAACGGCGACATCACCCAGGCCCGGCAGCAGGGCATCGGCGTCGAGGAATACCGCTGGCGCGGCGTTCTGGACGGCCGCGAACGCTCCGAGCATGTCGCCCGCGAGGGCAAGACCTACCGATGGGACAAGCCGCCGGAAGACGGGCACCCCGGGCAGCCGATCCGGTGCCGGTGCAGCGCCGAGGCTGTCCTGCCTGATCTGGACGACTTGAACGCCCTGATCGTTCACTGAGGAATCAACCATGCCAACCGTTCAGCGGTTCGACCGCATGCCGCTGCGTGCCACTCGCACGGCCGAGGGCTTCGTGCAGGACACGGCAGTCCTGACGCGCACGGGCATTTTCGAATACCGCCAGCCCAATGGCTCCATCCGGCGCGAATACCGGCCGCCGGAGGAGGTGTTCCATGCCGACTCCCTGGCCAGCTACAAGGGCAAGCCGATCACCATCGGCCATCCCGGGCTGGTGACGTCGAAGAACGCCAAGCTCCACACCTGTGGCGCCTGTCTCGGCGAGGGGAGGGCGGACGGCAACGATGTGCTCGGCGATCTGATGATCTACGACACGTCCGCGATCGACGCCGGCGCGAAAGAGCTCAGCAACGGATACACGCTCGACCTGGACGAAACCCCGGGCGAGATCAACGGCGAGCGCTACGACGCCGTGCAGCGAAACATCAGGGTGAATCACATCGCCCTGGTCCCCCGTGGCCGTGCGGGCAACGCCCGGCTCAATCTTGATGCGGCAGATGCCGACACTACCGAGGAAGACACCACCATGACCATGGTCAAGGTTCGCCTGGACTCCGGCATCTCTTACGATGCCGCGCCCGAGGTCGCCAACGCCTTCGATGCTTCGCAGAAGGCAGTGCAGGCCGCCACCGCTGACGCCGACAAAGAGCGCGCGCGCGCCGACGCGGCCGAGGCCAAGCTGAGGGATGCCGAGGCGGCCGCCGACAAGATCCGCCAGGACGCGGCCACTGCCGCCAAGGCCCGCCTCAAGCTCGAAGACACCGCCAACAAGGTCGGCGCCGAATTCAAGCAGGACGCGACCGACACCGAGATCCGCACCGCGGTGATCAAGAAGGTGCGCGGCGACAGCTTCGACCTGACCGGCAAGTCCGAAGGCTACTTCGAGGCGGCCTACGACCTGGCCGTCGCCGACAAGGATCAGCGCCAGGACTCCGTGGCCCGCCAGCGCCACGAGATCACCCCGCCGGCCGGCGGGAAGCCGGAAGTCCGCCAGGACGCCCGTTCCGCGCGCGAGCGCATGATCGCCCGCGCGAGCGGCGAAACCACCGAGGACTGAACCGATGTATGAGGATTATCAGAGCCGCGCATTCGCGGGCATGAAGGGCGATGCGGGCGATGACCGTGTCGAATCGTTCCCGGTGGGAGCGGCAGGGCTGGGCCTTGGCCTGGTCACCGGCACCAACGCCAGCAAGATCCTGGTTCCGGGCGCCGGCACCAAGGTGCGCGGCATCAGCCTGCACAGCCACACCATTACCGGCGCCGGCTACGTGCAGTACGACTGCGCCTCGGTCATGACCAAGGGCCACGCCTGGGCACAGGTCGCCCCGGGCGGCGCGGTCACCGAGGACGGCCCGGTGTCGTTCAACGCCGATGGCCGTGTGGCCAATGCCGGCACCGCGCTGCCCAATGCGGTGTTCCGTAGCGGCATCGTGGCTGTGACCGACGCCGCCGGCGTGTCCAGCAACATCGCGCTGGTCGAACTGCACAACCCCTTCGCCACCGCTCCGGCCGCCCCGTAACAGGATCGGCCCAGCAACCCCTCTCTCACAGCCGCCTTCGGGCGGCTTCCTTCTTTTAGGAAACCCCAATGCCCGCCACTCATCTGCACTACGACGAGGCCGATGTCGTTGCCGTGGGACAGTTCCAGCAGAATTCCGGAGCCGATCTGATCCGGCAGGATGCTGGGATCTTCACCGCACGCCAGCTGGACTACGTCCGCACCCGCACCTACGACCGCCAGCTGCCCCCGATGAAGGGCCTGACGCTCGTCCCGCCGTCCAGCGACGTCCCGGAATGGGCCGAAACCGTCACCTACTCGGTGTATGACTCGGTCGGTATCGCCAAGGTGATCGCGAACTACGCCGATGACCTGCCGCGCGCCGACGTGAGCCGCATCGAGAAGACCATCCGGGTCAAGACCATCGGCGACAGCTACGGCTACAACGTCAACGAGCTGATCGCCTCCAACGCCACCGGCGCCAACCTGCCGACCCGCAAGGCCAACGCGGCGCGCTTGGCCATCGAGATCAAGCTCAACCTGATCGGCATGGTCGGCGATGCCGATTACGGCCTGTTCGGCCTGACCAACCACCCGAACATCGGCACCACCACCATCACCGGTGGCTGGACCTCGGCAACCGACGCTGATGTGATGCTGGCCGACCTGGACCTGATCTACAACGCGGTCCGCGTGCAGTCCAAGGGCGTGCACACGGTCAACAAGTTCGCCATGGCCACCGAGCCCCTGTCGATCATCAGCTCCAAGCGCCTGCCGGACTCGAACGGCCTGACGGTGGCCGAGTTCTTCCGCCGCAAGCACCCGGGCCTGGTGTTCGAGGAGATGGCCGAGCTGACCGGTGCAGGCCCGGGCGGAGATGATCTGATCATCGCCGGCGAGTTCGCCCCGGACAACATCACCCACGACGTCCCGATGCAGTTCAACCAGTTGCCGGCCCAGCCGCGCAACCTGGAGCTGGTCGTGCCCTGCATGGCCCGCAGCGCGGGCGTGTCGGTCTTCTATCCCCTGGCATTCACCAAGGCGGTGCTCTGATGGCTACCTACGAGAACAACTCCGCCGCAGCCCACGTGCACCGCGGCAAGGTCATCGCCCCGGGCGGATCGTTCGACGCAAAAGCGACCCCCAACCTGGAGAAGCTGGTCAAGGCCCAGATTCTGAAGGTGGCTTCGGCCGGCTCGGCACCGTCGGCCGGCGGCGGCGACGGCGATGACAAGGCAGCGCTGGTCGCGCGCGCCAAGGAGCTGGGCGTGCCGAACGTCGGCGGCAACTGGGGCGTGGACAAGCTGAAGGACGCCATCACCGAGGCCGAAAAGAAGGCCGGCGGCGGCGACGGCAGCAACGGGGCGACCTGACCCATGGCCACCGTCATCGAGATCCTGGACTTCCTTGCGCCGGGGCTGACGTCCACGCCGGCAGAGAAGGAAATGGCCCTCTCGTTGGCGGAGGCTTACCGCCCGGCCTGCCTGACCGTCATGAAGGCGGATGAAGCGGTCGCGCTGTACGCAGCGTGGCTGCTTTATGCCAGGGGGCAGGCGCAGGCAGCGGCGGACGCCGGCGAGGTGGTCCCGGTCGGGGTGAAGTCTCAGTCCGATGGTGACCTCAGCCGAACCTACACCGGAGACGTCTCCGGTGCCGACGGGGTCTCTGACCCCGCCGGCTACTACGGGCGCTGGAAGGTGCTCAATGACATCTGCGTGCGCGTGGGTGCCATCACCGTGAATCCGGTGCCCGGAGGTTGCCGCGGATGGCCGCCGTAACGAAATCAAGCAACAAAGAGCTGGACGCCTACGTTCGCCAGGTGAACGCCTTGGACGGGCACGGGGTGAAGGTAGGCATCCAGTCAGACGCGGGCAGCGAGGAGGGCACCAGCATCCTCGATATTGCCATCTATAACGAATTCGGGACCGAAACCATCCCCGCGCGACCCTTCATCCGCGACTTCGCACAGAAGAACGAGAAGGTGCTTGGCTTGGCGATGGAGCGGATGGCTGCGAGGGTCGAGAAAGGTGGTTCTGTGGACGCTGCGCTGGCCACGCTGGGCGAGTTCGCCCAGCAGCACCAACAAGCGCACATCCGGGCCTCCAAGAGCTGGGCCGAGCCGAACGCGAAGCGAACCGTGCAGGCAAAGAGCCGCGCAAGGGCCGGTGGGTCGGTCGTCTCGATGCCGCTTCTGCGGGTGCTGCCGTCCACTGCCGGCATTTCGCTGCAGAGCGACGTTCCACTGATCGACCACGGCGTGTTGGTGAACGCCATCCGCTGGGAGAAGACCTGATGGCCATGCTCGGAGAGCGAAGCCACCCCCGCATCACCCGGTCCGCCGGTGCATACAACAATGGCCGCTGGGTTGATGGGGAAGAAACGGAGACGACCTTCCGGGCCAGCATCCAGCCGGCCAAGAAGGACGACTACGACCAGCTCCAGGCCCTTGCCGAGGGGCGGCGGGTCGAGTCCGCCATCCGGATCTACACGCGCACAGAGCTGGCGGTGGCTGGCGACACCGAGAAGAACGGCGATTTGGTCGTTTACCGCGGCGATCGCTATCTGGTAACCGCTGGCAGCGATTGGAACGTCGGCATGCGCGGCGTGGACCACTACCGGTTCTTGGCAGTGCGGCAGAAGCCCACAGGGGAGGGCGCCTCATGATCGAGGACGAGATCCTCGCATTGGTCAGCCAGGCCACCGCGTTGCAGGTCATCTTCGCGAACCAGAATGGCCCTCGGCCCAAGCTGCCGTATGTGACGCTGCGCGTCGGAACATCGCCGCGACAGGGCCTGCTCGAGGGCGACCTCTCTGAGGACGGGATCCAGACCTATGCGGGCCACCGCGATGCGACCGTCGAGCTGCAATGCTTCGGCGATGGGGGTTTCGACGCCCTGGATGACCTCGGGCAGCGGCTGAAAGGCCCGGCGATGCTGGCGGCCGCACTGAGGCTGAATCTGGCCGTATACGCCACTGACGCCGTCCAGAACGTGCCTGTGCTGCGAGACGGCGGGAAGTACGAGCCTCGCGCGGTGATGGACATCGGCATCCGCTACACCAAGCAGCACGACGAAGACGTCGGGCTGATCAATACCGTCCATGGCGAGATGACGCTGCAGGAAGGCGGCCACGACCTGCACGGCCAGTTCGAAGCAGCAGCAGAGCCCTGAGGCTCAGCAGCACTACCACCAATCCGAGCCGCCTACTGGCGGCCACATCCATGCCCAGGAGCAACCTGCAATGGCATCCATCAATCGCATCGCCAACGTCGAGATCTCGCTGGCGACGACCTCGATCAATCAGCAGTCGTTCTCGGACCTGCTGTTCCTCGCGCCGCTGCCGGCCACCGAGGACCGGGTGTTCCTGGTCACCTCGGCCGATGAGCTGCTGGGCCTCGGGGTCGAGATCACCGACCCGCTGTATGCGGCCGTGCAGACGGTGTTCCAGCAGCCCCGGGCGATCAACCAGGTGTATATCGGCCGCCACACGGTCGATGAGGATGGCGATCCCACCGAGACCATCGCCGAAGCGCTGGTCGCCATCAACGCGGCCAACAGCGGCTGGTATGGGATCGTGCTGCTCAGCCGCACCACGGCCGATATTCTGTCGGCAGCTGCCTGGACTGAAGCAAACGAGAAGCTGCTGCTGGCCAGCTCCGCCGATCCGGCCATCATCACCAACGTCACCACGGACGTCGCAAGCCTGCTCAAGGCGCAGAACTACAACCGGACCGCGTTGTGGTATCACGCCAACGCAGGCACCGAATGGCTGGAGGCCGCGCTGGCCGCCGATCGTTTCACCTACGATCCCGGCGCCGAGACCTGGGCCAATGTGCGCCTCACCGGGGTGCAGGTCGATGCGCTCACCGAGTCGCAGGCGCAAATCGCCCACAGCAAGAACGCCAACACGTTCGAACAGTTCCGCAACATGGGCCTGACGCAGCGTGGCGTGGTGTCCAGCGGCGAGTGGATCGACGTGATCCGATTCCGTGACTGGCTGAAGGACGATATCCAGACGGGAATCGTGGACGTGCTGGTCAAGGCCGACGGCAAGATCCCCTACACCAGCGCCGGCATCCAGGTCGTCGTGACCGCTCTGCGCGCCTCGCTCGATGCTGGAGTCACTGCCGGCGGCATCGCCCCGGAAGAGACTGACGATCAGGACCGCGTGCTGCCGTCCTATCAGGTCAGCTACCCCAGCCTTGCCGAGATCAGTGACGGCGTGAAGTCGCGTCGCCTGCTGGAGGGCATCAAGTTCTCGGCGCGCCTGGCCGGCGCCATCCACACGACCGACATCACCGGCACCCTTTCCTACAGCATCTGAGGACACCGCCCATGGGCGTCAAGACCTACGATTCCTCGCAGGTGATCGTCACCTGCGGACCCCACATCATCACCGGCTATGCCGAGGACACGTTCATCTCCGTCGAGGAGATGGGCGATGGCATCAGCTCCGTGGTGGGCGCCAACGGCGAGAAAGCTCGCTCGATGTCCCAGAACCGTTCCCTGCAGATCACCCTGACGCTGTTGCAGACCAGCAAGAGCAATGACGCGCTGTCGTTGCTGCACTCGTTCGACCGCGCATCCCACGGGCAGGGCGCATTCCCGTTCGCGGTCACGGACCTGACCGGACGCACGGTGATTGCCGACGCCACCTCCTGGGTCGTCAAGAAGCCCAGCTCGGAGTTCGGCGCCACCGTTGGCACCCGCGAGTGGGTCATCGAGACGTCCAACGATGCCGTCCACCACGTCGGCGGTGCGCGCTGATGGCCCGCCAGGAAGTGGTGATCGGCACCACGACGTTCTACCTGCAGACCTTCGCGCCGCGCGACGCGCTGCGGATCTTCGGCGACCTCCAGAAGGAGCTGCTGCCCAGCCTGGGCGGCGTTCTTGCCGCGGTGGCAAGTCAGGATGAGGGCGACATCAACCCGGAGGCTCTGCTCACCGGGATCAAGTCGTTCTCGATCTCCCTGGACGGGAAGGCGCTCGATGCCTGGTGTGAACGCCTGATCGACCCCGAGCGTGTGACCTTCGAAAAGAGCGGCAAGGACGCGCGCAAGCTCACCAAGGGACACATGGATGACGCGTTCGAGGACTTCGCCGAGATCCTGGAGCTGCTGTTCCACATCATCAAGCTGAATTTCGCCGGCCCTTTGGGGCGCTGGCTCGGCCTCTCTGGTCCGGGCCTGAAAGAGAAGCTGGGCGGGCTGTTGGGCGGTTCCAGCCAGAGCTCGAACGAGAGTTCCTGATCTTCCGGCCGGTGATGGCCGGGCACGTGACCATGACCGAGGTCAACCAGGGAACGGTTGACCTCATGGATCTCATCAAAATCAATGCCCTGATCGACGCCCGCGAGGCAGCCGAAGCCGCGGCATCGAAGAAAACCGAGAAGTAGCCATGGCCTTGCGCGAACTCGTCACCCAGCTGCGGTACGAGCTGAAGGACGGCAACCTCAAAAAGTATGTGGACGGCTACCGGAACGCCGAGAAGCAGATCAATACGGTCGCCAAGGCCGCATCTCAGAAGCTCAACGGCGCGCTGCGGGATTCCACCCGCAGCATGGGCGAGATGAATCGCACCGGCGGCCGCCTCGCCGGGATGATGCGCGGTCTCGTGCGTGAAACGCGCGAATTCGCGATCGGTCTGCGCCAAGGCGCGCGGCAGGGCTACGGCGAAGTGCTCCGCCAGATGGATCGGGTGGAAGCGCGGCAACGACGCCTGCGGCGTACCGGCACTGGCGGCGCCGGCGAACGCATGGGCTTGGGCGGCGGGATGCTGCAGGGTGCGATTCACGCCGCGTTGGCGACGCTGAGCGGCAGGGCGATCGCGGATGCCTCTGACGAATGGGCGGGGGCAGATGCCCGGATCGGGTTGCAGACGCCTGACCAGCGGACGCGTTCACGCTCCGTGGATTTCCTGTTCAGGACCGCGCAGGATACCGGCCAGCAGTACTCGTCGCTGGCCGATACCTTTGTCTCTATGGCACGCGGCCGGGACGCAATGGGGCTGTCCAACGACCAGACGTTGCAGCTGTCCAACACCATCAGCAAGCTGATGGCGATCGGTGGTGGAACGGGGGCATCGCAGGATGCTGCGTTGACGCAGTTCGGCCAGGCCATGAACACTGGCGTGCTGCGCGGCGAGGAGCTGAATTCGATTCTCGAGCAAGCCCCGCGTTTGGCCCAGGCGATCGCCGAAGCCTTGGGGACCAGTGTCGGGAAGCTGAAGGACCTCGGGCAGGAGGGCAAGATCACCTCCAAGGCCATTGCTGACGGCCTTCTGAATCAGACCCGGCGGGTGGACGCCGAGTTTGCGCAGCTGCCGATGACCTTCTCCAGGTCCATGACGCAGATCCGCAACAACTTCGTCCGGCGAGCTGGCGAGTTGAACCGCCAGTACGGTATTGCCGAGCGCTTCAACAAGGTGGCCCAGTTCGCTATCCAGAACATGGACAAGATCGGCACCGTCATAGGTGTCTTGGCCGGTGGATACGCGCTTCGCTTCGTGTTCAAAAGCCTCGCTGCGTTCGCAACAGATCTTGCAAAAGCCTTCGCCCTGATTGGGCGGGTGGGGCGGCCAGTTCTTCTTTTTTTCAATCGTTTAGCTAAGGGAAACATCGCGCAGGCGTTCTCCAAATTCGGCACGGCTGGGCTGAGGGTTCTTAAGGTTCTGCGAGGGATTGGCATCGCCATCAGCACCGCCGGCGCGCTCGGTCTGGGTGTGTTTGCAGCGGTTGCAGCGGTGGTTGTCGCGGCCGGCCTGCTGATCTACAAGTACTGGGCGCCGATCAAGGCCTTCCTCATCGGCTTCTGGCGGGGCTTCAGCGAGTCCGCAACCCAGGCATTTGACGAGCTGGCGGTCGCACTGCGGCCGCTGGGTCCATATCTGGCGGCCTTCGTGGGATGGCTGAAGGAGCTGTGGACCTGGTTCCTCCGGCTGATCGCCCCTGTGAATGCCACACAGGAGGAGCTGGACGAGGCCACGGCGTCAGGTCAGAAGTTCGGCCAGGCGATGGTGGCAAACCTGCGGGCCGTGATCGCGGTCATCGGGCTGTTGGTGCGCGGCATCGTTGTTGTGGGCCAAGTGATGGGCGCGGTAACGGGCGTCATCGGCGCGGCCTGGGACGCGATCATCAGCCGCTTCCGCAGTGGCTGGGCGGCTCTCACCGCTGCAATCCCCGGGTGGGCGTTGAACGGCGTCGGCATCATGGGCCAGCTCGCCAACGGAGGGTCTCTGGGTAGCGTAGCTGCATCCAGCATGGTCTCCGCCGGGCGCGGTAGCCAGAGCGTCACCAACACGACCACTGCGAGCGTCCACGTCACGGCTCCCCCTGGCGGCAATCCAGCTGCCTATGGTGCTGCCGCCCAGCGCGGCACCTCCAAAGCCCTGAGCAGCTTCCAGTACCAGCTTCCGACTGCGGTTGAAGCGTTCTAAACCCGGGCGCGCGCGGGTGACCGATTCCCCGCGCGCGTCCACCTACACAAGGCCAGATGGATCCTCATGGCAGACATGACCTTTTTCGACGGCTTCTCGTTCACCTGGGCGAGTGAAGGCCCGGTGGCCAAGCTGAGCCAGGAGGCATACAAGGTCGGCTGGAACTTCGTCGGCAATACGCCGCCGGCGGTGGAGCAGTTCAACGCCGTGCACAGCATGGACGGGCAGCGACAGAGGTGGCTGTTCGGCCAGATCAAGGCCGTCACCGACCAGGCCGGGCTTCCTCTGAGCGCCGCGGCGACCGACACCCTGTGGCTGTCGATCAAGCAGAAGCTGGATCTCAAGCAGGACGGCTTGGGATTCACGCCGGTGCAACAAGGTGGCGGTGCCGGTCAAGGCGGCAACAAGGTACACATCGGCTGGTCCGGGGGATCCCTCACGGCGCAGGTGGATGCGAACAGCCTCGGCAGCTTTGTCTTCGCTGGTCGTCAGATAACTGCCGGTGCAGGCCTCACCGGCGGTGGTACGCTCGATGGCGATCGAGTGATCTCGATGGGGACGCCGAGCACGATCAGCTCCTCCAGCTCCAATGCAGCCGGTGGGGCCTCTCACACGCATGAACTGAGCGCCACCGGCGTGAATGCCGGCGCCTATGGCACCAAGTCGCAGATCCCGCGGGTGACGTTCGACAGCAAAGGTCGGGCGACCTCGGCCGGCACGGAAAAGGTCTCTGTTGCAGACGTGCAGGACGTGCTCCCCGTTGGCAACGGTGGGACTGGCGGCACGAATGGTCCCGAGGCCCGCGCCAACCTCGGCATGGCGGCCATGCTTCGGCTGGCCGCCGCTTCGCTGCAGGAAAACGGCTACGCACGCCTGCAAACCGACGATGGCCAGCAACAGCTGATTCTCCAGTGGGGCCGATACATCCCATCGAGCGGGATGAACGAAGGCCCGGGACCGACGGTGGCGTTCCCCACGCCGTTCCCGAATGCATGCTTCAGCGTGGTCTGCATGGAGCGTATCGGCTCGGCCAACGCCGGCATCGACGCATTCGTGCAGCTGCTGGGCGTGCCTTCGGCGTCGCAGTTCCAGACCTACATCCAGAAGCCAGGTGACGCGTCGGCCAACTGGTCCGGCATGTTCTGGCTCGCAATCGGGAACTGACCATGTCGCCCACCGCGCTGACGTTCAACTCCGTGTTCGGCACGCGCGCCGTCATCGGCACCTTGCAGCTGGACGCCCTTGTGAGCGAGGACACGATCCTCGACAGCTATGCCACGGTGTATCCGGTAGAGGACGGCAGCACCATCACCGACAATATCTCCAACGATGCCGAGAAGCTGTCTCTGACCGGCCAGGTAACGTCTGCGGAGATCACGGTCTACGGCGCAGGCGGTTGGCAGAAGCTGATCCAGGCCAAAGATGTGTTCCGGCAGCTGCACGAGGCTCGCACGCCAATCAGCATCAGTACCGGCATGGACAACTACACCGATATGGTGATGGAGCGTTGCCGGATCGGCCGCACCAATGAGGGCGATCATTTCACGGTGGAGTGCGACTTCCGGAAGATCCTCAAGGCGCAGCTGAAGACCGAGACGGTCCCGGAGGACAAGGCCGGCGCCGGCGCCAAGGGTAAGGCCGGGTCGACGCGGACCAGTGGCGGCAAAGTCAGCGCGAGCGAGCTCAGTCAAAAGCAGCAGCAGGCCGCTACCGACTACGTCAACGCCACCTTGGGCATCGGCCCGCGAGTTCGATCTCCGGGGGTGATGTGATGTTCCGTATTCCGACCATCGACGCGAATGACCAGCTGATCGAAGTGGAGCTGGACGGTGAGACCTACTTCGTGCGGCTGAGCTGGAACAGCGAGGCGGCCTTCTGGGTGATGGAGATCCAGAACTACAACCAGGAGACGCTGGTGGCCGGCATCATCGTCGTCCCGAACATGCCGCTGCTGGTCCGGTTCCACTACCTGGACGTCCCGCCGGGCGAGCTCATGGCATTGGTCCTGGGCGACGAAAGCGCGATCGCTCGCGACGGCTTTATCACCGGCAAGGCTGACCTGGTTTATCTGACATCCGCCGAGACGGCGGCGATCAAGCGAGGACAGGGCTGATGGCGCGCTTCCGTCGCACATTCCGGCTGGTCGTTGGGCCGGCCGGAGGGGAGGGGATCACCATCCTCCCGCCGATGCAGATCCAGTTCGACGTGTCCAAGGATTCTAAAGAAGACCCGAACGTCCATTCGATCCGGCTCTACAACCTGAAGGAGTCCACGCGCAAGGCCCTGGAGAAGCCCGACCTTCGGGCGTATCTCTACGCCGGCTATGAGGAAGAGAGTGGCGGCATCCTGATGGCGTCCGGGACGGTGGTCGATTCGTTCACCCGCTTTGATACCCCGGACGTCGTCACCGAGCTGGCAGTCGTGGACGGCTACGGCGAGCTGCGCGATAGCGCGGTGACGCTGAGTTACGGCGCCGGCGCCGACTCGGCAACCATCATTCAGGCGGTAGCCCAGCAGATGGGCCTGGTGCTGAACATGCCCAAGTCCCTCCAGGCCCGGAAGTGGGACCACGGCTTCAGCTTCTACGGTCCCGCGCGCCAGGCACTACACAAGCTGTGCCGTGGCGCCGGGGTTGAGTGGTCGATCCAGAACCAGTCGCTCCAGGTGGTCGCCGTGCGCGGCACCACGGAGCGCTCGGTGGTGGTGCTGCGGGCTGATTCGGGCCTGATCGGCGCGCCTGACCGCGTGCGCGAGTCCGCGCGGGAGATGGACGCCAGTGCAGAGCCCGGCACCCCGAAGAAGAAGAAAAAGAAGAAGGACCGCAGCGTGGCCGCCACCATCGTGTCTGAGCGGCAACGCCGCGATGGCTGGCGGGTGCGTTCGCTGCTGCTGCCCTGGGTCAATCCCGGCGACCGCGTCCAGATGGACAGCAGGCAGGTCCAGGGCCTGTGGCGCGTCGAATCGGTCAACCACAACGGTGATTACCAAGGCGGGGACTGGACGACCGAAATGCACCTTGTGGAGCGTGTGGCATGAGCCAAGCGAGTGATATCCGCCGCTTGATCGCCACGGAGCTGGCCGACGTGCACACCTGCCTTCCAGGCAGGATCGTCAGCTACGACGGGCGCACCGCCGTGGTGCAGCCGGCGCTGACCAAATCCCTCGCGTCCGGAGACCAGCTTCAGGCCCCGCAGATCGTGAGCGTGCCGGTGTGCTGGCCATGCGGCGATGCAGCCGGCGGCCTGGCCCTGATCAGCGTTCCGCTCAAGGCGGGCGACGCGGTGCTACTGCACTTCAGCGAGCGGGCACTGGAGAACTGGCTGTCTGGTGTCGACGGCCCACCGGGTGACCCGCGCATGTTCGACCTGTCCGACGCCTTCGCGACCCCGGTCTGCCGGCCGGGTGTGCACCAGGCCGACACGCAAAACGTGTCGATCGAGTATGCGGACGCCAGCATCAAGATCACGCCTGCCGGCGAGGTCAGGGTTGATGCACCGCTCAGGGTGATCGTAGAAGCCGGCGCGGACATGACGCTCATCGCGCCCAGCTTGCATGTCACCGGGAACATCACTTCCGAGGGGAACCTCGGCACAAGAACGGGCGCTTCTGGCTCATTCACCACGCCCGACGGATCCGTCGTGACTGTCCAAGACGGCGAAGTCACCAACATCTACTGAGGTGCCCATGCCCGCCCAGGGATCCATTCCGTTCAACGCGGAAACATTCGCGCAACTGCGCAAGCAGATCGATTCGGTCAGCACCGGGGACCAGCTTCAGAGGATCACCACGCAGGCAATGGGATCGGTGAACGGCGTCACTGTCGGCATCACCAGCCAGATCGCCGCGCTACAGCCGATTCTGGCGCTGTTGCAGCCGCCGGGTGCCAACCCGGCGCAGATCGTCACCTGGATCACCGACTTCATCAAGGCGTTCGTTGAGCCCTACACGAAGCCGGCGATGACCCTTCCGATCCAGATTGCCCAGCTGAGCACCGAGGTGGCGCTTCTCACCGCGTCCATCCAGGCCGCCGCTAGCCGCTTGGGCGCAGCGGTGGAGATCCCGGAAGTGGTGATCCCTGAATTCCCTGATCTTCCGCCACCCCCGTCCATCCCATAGCCGAGGTGATAGTGAGCCTGGACCTGAAACTCAATGCCGGCCACGACCTCGCGGTGGAGCAAACCAAAGGCGTGTTGGTGGACGGCGCCGCACGAATCAAGCAGCAGATCACGGTGACCCTCCTCACCTGGCTCGGCGAGTACTTCCTCGATACCACCTTTGGTGTGCCCTACCTGGAATCGATCTTGGTGAAGCGCCCCAGTCGGACCGAGATTGAGGCCGTGCTGCGAAGCCGGATCAATGACGTGCCCGGGGTTTCCCGGGTCAACAGCATGCAGCTGACGATCGACCGTGGGCGTCGATCGCTGCAGGTCATCTTCGAAGCGTCGACCCTCGAGGGGCTTGTCGCTGACACCATCACCCTCTCGGAGTAGTTCATGGCCGACTACGGCGTTACACCCGCCGGCTTCATCCGCAAGCGCCTGGCCGATATCCGGCCCGAGATCACAGCTGCATTGCGGAACAACCTTCAGGCGGCCGGCTTGTCCGGCGACATCGAGACGCGGCCCGATTCGGTCTTCGGCATCCTGATCGATACCTTTGCTGAGCGCGAGGCAGCGGTCTGGGAGCTGGCCGAAGGCGTATACGGCGCCATGTACCCCAGCACCGCCAGTGGCGTGAATCTGGACAACGCCGTGTCGCTGACCGGTGTAGTGCGCGAGGGGGCGACCAACTCGCGCGGCTACGTGGTCCTGTCCGGGGAGGGCGGCACGACTGTGCCCGCCGGCGCGCAGGTCCGAAATGTCCAGACGCAGGAGGTGTGGCAGATCGGCGACGAGGTCCGCATCACCCGTTCCAATACGGCGCGCGCCAGCATTGCCCTCGTGGGCGGCCCGGCGACGGTGACCTACACGGTCTACATCGATGGCGTGCCCTACAGCTACACGCCGGGTGCCGGTGCGACCACGGCCCAGGTCCTTCAGGGCATTGCTGCGGCGATCACGGATGTCACGCTCACGGTGGTGGCCACCGCCAGCCAGCTGGAACTCACGGCGCCGGCGGGGACAGGGTTCCCCTTGGGCATCACGCCTAATCTGCGCGTTGCGGCGTTGGGCAGCCCGGCCGTCGCCGAGTCCCTGAATCCTTCGACGCTGGGGGCCGATCCGGGCACGCTGACCGAGATCCTGACCGTCGTGGATGGGTGGTCCGGCGTCACCAACCCGTCAGTAGCGTCCGCCGGCGCCGTAGCTGAAAGCGATTCTTCGCTGCGCAGCCGGTACGGCACGGGGCTGTATGCGCTGGGCGGCGCCACGCTGCGCGCAATCATCGCGCACGTGCGGACTCGCGCGCCCGGCGTCACCAACGTGGTCGCCTACGAGAACACCGGCAACTACACGGACATGTCGGGGCGGCCGGCGCATTCGGTCCACGTCATCGCCGAGGGCGGTCTGGATGTGGAGATCGCCCAAGCCATCTATGACTCGAAAGCCGCGGGCATCGACACCCATGGCGCGTTCGCAGTGCCGGTGACCGGCGCGCTGGGCCTGCAGACGGTCGTGCGCTTCGATCGGCCGGTGCCCGTCTACGTCTGGATCAAGGCGGCAATCTCGCTACTCGACCCGGGTGAGCAGGCGTTCCCAGACGCCGGCCTGGCCGATATCGAGGATGGGCTGGCGGACTTCGGCGCGCAGCTGGGGATCGGCGATGACGTGGTCTGGCAATCGTTCTTCCGGGCCGTGTACTCGGTCCCGGGCGTTGCACACGCGAACCTGAGCTTTGCCACCTCGACCGATCCTGCGATCGCGCCAGCGCCTGGCGCCTACCAGGCGGCCAACATCACCATTCAGCCGCAGCAGCGCGCCATGTTCGATGCCAGCCGGGTCGAGGTGACCAATGGATCTTGATCAGGACCACGGACGAATTGCCTGGTCCAACTGGACCTCGCAGTTCAAGGACTCGCCGAGGCTCCAGGCGCTGGTCCTGGCCCTGCTACAGCCATTCACGACGGTGCAAGGGGCGCTTAAGCAGCTTCGCGACGATCGGTGGCTTGATGCGGCGGTAGGCGCCCAGCTGGACGGCATCGGGGATCTGCTCGATCGGCCCCGCCGGATCAGCAACACACGGGCTATCTGGCACTTTGGGTTTCAGGGCCAGCCCAACATCGGCGGCTTCGGTGAGTTCCCGATGTACAGGGCGGGTGCCGGCCTCTTCACCGGTGGATCGACGCTTGACGACGAGAACTACCGGCGCTTGCTGCGTTGGAAGGTGCTGGTGGATAGCGGGTTCGGCACCGCCGCCCAGATCGAAGAGGCGCTGAGGGTGCTGTTCGCGGTCGATCGCATCGCGGTGGAGGACCTGGGGAACGCCCGTATCCGGGTGCACGTGGGCCGAAAGGCCACGGAGGACGACTATTTCCTCGGCAACGTCGGGCAGTGGGTTCCTTCGGCCGCCGGCGTCGCGCTGGAGTTCCGCACGTACGAGGTAGACGAGCCATTCGAGTTCGACACCTCCAACTACCTGCAGCTGCTGGTCGGTGACGACGGCGCGCTGCTTCTCGGCCATGACGGCTATCAACTCATCGGAAAGGGGTAAACCGTGGCAGAGAAAGAGCTCAGCCAGTATCCGGCCATCGTCCAGATTGGCGCCGGCACGAAGCTGGCGGTGATTGAGGGGGGGCGCAATGCGCAGGCACCGTCCACGGTTCTGGCGGACTTCGTTGGCGCCCAGATCGACGCGTCAGGCCTCCCCGAGCAGATCGATGACCTGGTCGCGGGGCAGCAGACCAGTTCGATCTACGCGACCACCCTGGCCGAGCTGCAGGGGATTCCCGGCGCGTTCTTGAACCAGGGTGCATTCGTTACCGGCGGGGTGGGCGCAGGCCAGTATCGCTGGACCGGATCCGCGTGGCAGTTCCTGCGCGCGGACATCCTTTCGCTCAAGGCCGACACCTCGGAGGTCGTCAAGAAGGCCTCGAAAATGGAGCTGGCATCTCAGACGTCCGGCATCAAGGAACCCTTTGCCGGCTTCTCCGCCTATGAGCTGGGCTCGGACGGGATCGTGCCCCTTCTCTTGACCCGGTATGAAGGGGGGATCTATCCCCTCGTATGGTTCGACGTCGCGACCCAGCGGGTGATGCCCACTGGCGGCGGCTCCGGCGGCGGCGGGGCCGACACCGGGCAGTCGCTTGCCTACGTGCTGGAAGGGGCGCTGCGCGCCGCCACGCCTTCCGGGGATCGACTGCTGGACGACGTATCTGCCCGCCGCTGGGTGCAGGTCCAGTCCACCAACGATGTGGCTCGGGGCGTGTTCCGCGATGCCGGCGGCAGCGCGCACGCGGCGGTCGTTGGTATTGCCAGTGGCGAGGTGTTCCCGCTCGGCCGGGTGTCGATCATGGTGGACAACGGGCAATCCAACGCGCCGGGGCAGGCCGGCACCTCCAATCGATCTGTGGTGTATGGCGAGCTTTATCCCTACCCGGATCGCGTGTTGATGCCTGCGACCGCCGCCAACAATGTCTGGATGGGCACGCCCACACAGGGAGGTGCATCCACCGAACTGCTGCCATCGTCCATCACCGGCCTTGCGCGCCTGCGGGGGTCGATCGCGCCCACGAACCAGCACGGCACGATCGGCGTCGAGGCAGCGGCACGCCGCTGGTCCTCGCGCGCTGCAGCGTCCTGCGCTGGTTATGTGCCCAAGATGGTGGTGTTTTCGGTGGGCGAGGGCGGCCAGGCCATCGTGAACATGGTGAAGTCGCCGCCGGCGGGCTTCTTCAATTTCGCGAACCTCCGCACGGCGCTTCAGCGCACGGTGGACACTCTCGCGCTGACGGGGGAAGGAGCGGACTTCAGCCGGTTGAACTGGCAGATGAGCGAGACGGATTCGGGTGATAACGCTCTGGGCCAGAAGACCTACGACCTGCTGAAGAGCTATCAGACCGAGTTCTACCCGATCACCGGACAGACCGTGCCCCTGCGGATGATGGCGAGCCAGATGTCCAGCTTCCGCGGCGGTGGCAACCAAGCGGTGCGGTCGATCCTGGCCAAGGCGCTGGAGGTCTACGCTCAGTGGGGCGATTTCTTCTGCACGGGCCCGACCTACCCCTACCCGTTCCACACCGACTACCTACACCAGAGCAGCCTCGGGCACGCCATGCAGGGTGAATTTTTCGAGGCGGCGATCAGCCAGGTGGAAAAGACCGGGCACTGGAAGCCGTTGCATATGGTGTCGGCGGCGAGGTCCGGCGCAACGCAGATCGTGGTGCAGCTCAGCGAGGCGGCCGTGATCGACGCTGCCTGGCTGGTCGCGGCGATCGAGAACGCCGGCATCACCGTGACCGGAACGACCGTCAGCGCGGTCCAGGTGAACGGCAGCCAGATGACCCTGACCGTTGCCGATGCTGCCGCAGCAACGCAGGTCAACGCTGCGCTCGCCACGCACCCATCCACCGGGGATAGGGCGGCAGCGACGGTCCCGCGATCCACCATCAGGTCGACCGCAGCTATCGGCCAGTGGAGCGCCGAGTGTGGCGGCCGGCCGATGTACAAGCCGCTGTGCCATCAATTCATCACGATCGGAGCCTGATTCATGCGCGTGCAAGTTCCCACTGTCGAGGGCATCGCCCCACCGGCCGGCGCCCCGGCGCTTTCCGCCAGCCGTTGGTCCCCTGTCTTCATCGATATCCCGGAAGCCGGCGCCGTGGATCACTTCCTCTTCGGCGGAAGCGAGGCATCGCTGGTCGGCCTGAAGGGCCGAAGCACGTTGACAGCAGCAAACCCGAGCTCGCCTCCGGTCTATGCCCCTGCGAGCCTGACCTTGCCGGCTGGGGGGCGAAACGGCTTGCTCAGCCCGATGGTAGAGCCCGATGCCTACACCCTGTGCTGCGTCGTGAAATACACCGTCGATGCACTTGGTCGGATGCTCTTTGGAACTTCCCAGGGCGGCAGCGGTGATGGCAAGGGCTTCGCTCTGCTGAATGACAACCTGGGATCCTTCAGTGCGCTGATGCGACCCAACGGGAATCGGACCCCCATCAGCCGCACGCTGTTGGTGGACCTGCTTGGTAGCTGGGTGTTCGTCGCTTTCGGCGTAGATGTGCAGGGCAACCGGTTCCGCACCTTCGTCGGCGGCGTGAACCCGGTCGAATTGGTCAATGCCACGCAATACGCCCGATCCGACAGGGTCATTTCGCTGGGCAACGCCCACTATGAGAGCTCGGCTGGTGTGAACTACAAGGCGGCCGGTGAATACGCGGAATTCATCCAGTTTCAAGGGTATCTCGATCAGCCATCGCTGCAGGCGATCTACCAGCGTTCAAAGCTGAGGCTGGCTGCTCGGGGGATCGCTGTGTACTGATGCGGCGCTGAACTATTAAGTCGCCGGTGCGGGTTCATTGGGATGTGTGCAGGGCCGCACACTTTCATCGGCGGTCGTGTGGTCGGATGGATACACCATCTGCGGTGGCTGACCATGCACCTCCTGGCTTGGATCTTTGGGCTATCAGGAGTCTTCGCGACTCCCTTGGCGATCGCCAGCGCGGTCGGCTGGCACCGGCGCCGAAAGAAGGCGTCCGATCGCCGCCGCCGCAATAAAGCGCGTCGTTGAGGGGGCGATCATTTCACTGCGTCGAGGCGCTCCGCGCTGGTGTTGAGCGGCGTCTTAGCTGCCCGGGCCGCGGCGATGCCTCCATGGACAGCTGCTGCCATTCTGCCCATAGTCAGCGCTCTCCAATCGGGCGCATGCGATGAGCATCCTCAATGTCCTCCTGAACCCGGAAAGGCTCTTGGTGGCTGTCGACACCTTAGCTGAGGACGCCATAACGGGTGATCCGTCGTCGGCCGCGAAGCTATTGCTGATCCCTCAACACAATCTGGTCATGGCCACACGCGGGTCGGCGCAATTTTTCCTGCGACTGTACGAGCTGAGCCTGCAGGCCAGCTTCCGTGCGGATTTCACGATGGAGCAGCTCATGGCGGAGCTGGGGCTGGTGATCGATCAACTCTGGCCGAACTACCTAGCGGCCGCCAACCGGGCGGGCATCCCGACGGATCAGCTCCACACTGAAATCGTGCTCGGTGGATGGTCGCCGAGAAACGGCCGGATGCTGGCTACGGCCTATGCCAAGAACGCTGACGAGGAACCGGCAATCGTCCAGCCGCTGGAAGGTGGGCTGGCTTCGCCCGGCGACCCGCTGCGCGGCAGGCCTTCCAGTTTTGAGGCGGCGGACGTGTTGGAAGCGGGGCGTCTCCAAGCCGAGCACCTTAACCGAACATGGGGTCGCCAAGTCGCGGGCGGTCGCCTTCTATCCGCACTTCTCCGGCGCGGTCAGATCGATTTGCAGGATCTGGGGGCGCTGTAGGGTAGGGCGCGGTAGCACTATTCGGCCACCTCAGGCCACCTGTTCGAGCAGGCCTGGTTGATTGTTGCGCGGCGTGTTCACGGCGCGGCTGACGCGGTATGCCTCCATGGAAGGGGGCTCACTGGCCAGCAGCATTGCCATGGCATCATCCGGCGAGACGGCCAGCCAGTCATCGACCTGGGCCGGCGAGATCCACACCGGCATGCGGTCGTGGATGTCGGCCGACACGCCGCTGCTGTCGCCGGTGATCACGGTGAAGGTGCCCAGGTTGTCCGGGTCGAGCAGGGGGCTGGTGTCCTCCCAGAGGCCAGCGGCCAGCAGCGGGCCGGCGGCATGGATGAACCACGGATCCTTCTTCCCGTCCTCGGCGTTGACCGACCATTCGTAGTAGCCGGCCATCGGCACCACGCACCGGTGCTTCTTGAACGCCGACCGGAAAGCGGGCTTCGTGGCCACCGTCTCGATCCGAGCATTGATCGTGGAGCCCTGCAGCTTCTTGGCCTTGGCCCAGAAGGGCAGCAGGCCCCACGAGAGGCGGGTGACCTGCAGGCCGGTGCCGCGATCGAGGATCACGGACGCGCGCTGCGTCGGCGCCAGATTGTAGCTCTCGGGGATCGACAGGAGGTCGCCGACCAGTTGGGGGAAGCCCAGGGTGTCGGCGTTTCGGATCGGGGTCTGGACGAATCGACCGCACATGCTGGTGTCCTGAAATCAGGGTGACCGGCCTACCTTCGCACCACTTTTACCCTGCCGCTGTGAGGATCAGGCTCCGCGGCGCGGCCATCGAGGCGCTGCTATGCCTACCAGGAGAGCGAGCATGCAACGCCCATGGTTGAGGCGCCTGCAGGAATGGACGGACGCCCCAGGGTTTCGTCAGCAGACCGTAGACGCGGCTGCGGCGCAACTGCGGCTACTGCTTCCGGCGTACCCCCTGCCTTCCGATGCGCCCGCTGCGATATGCGCGGACGGGCTCCGGTGGTACGTCACTAAGATGGAGGCCATGGCGGATGCTGTGCGCCGCAGCGGCCTCAGTCCGCACTCGCCGGGAGCAACTCTGGAAGGGGTGGAATGGCACCTGGTGGAAAACGAGCAGGGCATGTGGGCCGTCCCGGGCCGATGTGCCTTACCTCGGGGGACGGTGCCTCCGGCTGCAGGGGAGCGGCTGGCCAAGGCCATAGTGCGCTCTTCCGATTGCTGGCCTGTCCGTAGATATCTCGGGCTCTAGCTCTGGACCTCGGTGCTTTTCCCGCTGGGGAAGCGTGCGAGGTAGTCCACGAAAGTCTGTGCCGCAATGGCTTGGTGAACGCCGCAGTCTGGGCACTTGATGACTGCTCCGCCCCCGGGAATGTTCAAGAGCTCGGGCTGCGTGTACGCTACGAAATGATGGTGGCAGCGAAGGCATTGGCACTGCGCGAACAGCAGGTTGCCTGGCGCGTTCGGCCCATCGATCATCTTCACTTCGTAGAGGAAGTAGGTGCCGGTGTCAGGCATTGGGGTCCTTCATTGGCTGAAAGGGCGGCGAATTACTTCCGCAATCCATACCATACCGTATTCAGGGAGGTCGGCGGTTTGCGGGTTGGGGGAAGGGTGCAGGGAAATCGTCAGCGATCTAGCAACGCGCCCGCGGCAGCTCCAAAACCGACGTGGTGTAGCTCGGCGACAGCAGATGCTGCCGCATGCCCCAAGCTGGCTTGTCCTTCCAACCGGATGCGCCCAGCCCAGCCACGCCGCGGCCGAACTTCCTATTGATCTGGTCCAGCGTGGCCATCAGCTTCGTGTCTCCGGCGACCGCCGGCGCGAACAAATCCTGTTGCATGTCCTCCGGCCGCGCCAGATCGAGCAATGCAATTCCCGCCTTCTTGTAGCCGATGCCTTCGTGCAGCAGGCCGCGCAGCAGTCGGCGGACCACTCCCAGAACGACCATTGTGTCGGCGGTCGCCGCCGGCAGGCCTATGGTGCGATTGGCACTGTGCTGCGGTAGCTCGGGGCGGAAAGTATCCGAGTGGGCGAATATCCAGATCCCCGAGGCGACCAAGCCGCGCGCGCGTAGCTTCTCGCAGGCGCGCACGGCGAAGGTGGCCAGCGCTTGGGCGACTGCCTCGTGGTCATCGACTCGGTCGGCGAATGAGCGGCTCACCATTATCTGCTGCCGGTCAGGCTCCACTTCCTCCAGGCCCATGCATGGGTGGCCCTGCAGCTCGCGCTGTGTGCGCGCCAGCGTCACCCCGAACCTGGCCAGAATATCGTCGGCCGGCGCGTCCCGCAGGTCGCCGGCGGACCGGATGCCCATCGCCATCAGCTTCGGTGCCAGACGGCGGCCCACGCCCCACAGGTCCTCCACCGGGAAACGGTGCAGCAGGTCTGCGCGCGCTGCGCGATCGCCCAGATCCACGACCCCGGTGCCGGCTTTCGCTGCCTTGTTGGCCAGCTTGGCTAGCGTCTTGGTGGGGCCGATGCCGATGCAGTTGGGAATCCCGGTCCAGCGCTGCACCCGCGCGCGCAGCTCGCGTGCGAACGCTTCGCGGTCCGGGACGCCGGTCAGGTCGATGAAGCTCTCATCTATGCTGTAGACCTCCACGCGCGGTGCGGCTTCCCGCAGGATCGACACCACCCGGGCGCTCAGGTCGCCGTAGAGGCCGAAGTTGGCCGAGCGCATCTGCAGCCCATGGCGACGGACCAGGTGCTTCAGCTCGTGCGCTGGCTGGCCCATCTTGATGCCTAGAGCCTTGGCTTCGGCCGAGCGCGCGATCGCGCACCCGTCGTTGTTGCTCAGGACGACCAGTGGCACCCCGCGCAGCGCCGGCTGGAACACGCGCTCGCAGCTGGCGTAGAAGTTGTTGCCGTCAACGAGGCCGAACATGGCCGCGCCTGCGCTGGATCTGCCGGGCCACGCCGACCACGGCGAACACTTCCACCTCGGTGCCTTGCTCGAGCACAATCGGCGGAAACTCTGGGTTCGCTGAATGCAGCTCCAGGTGGTGCTCGAAGGTCTTGAGCACCTTGCACGTGGGCTGGTTCCCGTCCCACACCGCGATGACGAGGTCTCCGGCCTGGGGCGTCACAGAACGGTCGATTACCAGGATGTCGCCGTCACTGATCCCGACGCCGAGCATCGACCACCCGTCGGCGCGATATAGGTAGGTCGCGGAGGGGTTGCGGACCAAGAGCCGGTGCAGGTCGATCGCCTCATCCATGAAGTCATCGGCCGGGGAGGGGAAGCCCAGCCGCGCGCGAGCGCCGGCTAAGGGGACGAAGTGCGCCGGCCCATCGATAGCCGCAGGGCCGATCAGGGTGGCGAGGGTATTGGGTGTGGGTAGGGACTGCATGCGCGGACTCTGGCTGATCTTTGTCTCAAGGCTGGAGACGGCCCGCATGTTAGTACAATTACTAATGCGTCGCGCGTGACGCCACCTCAGTCAGCTTTCGTTGCCGTCGTATCGGCTCCTGCGACCGCCCCCATTCATTCTTCTTTCCATGATGAAAACGAGCGACGGTAAGGCGCACTGGGCGCGTGCAAGGGCGACATCCCTCTGGCAGCAGGCGGATGCCTTGGACTTGGATCGAAGCGGGGACTGGCGGGCGAGGGCGCGGCGCCGTCGGGCGGCGGACAAGCTGCGTACCGAGGCTGCGCGCTTCGACGGCATCGCGAGGCGCTTTGACCCGATTTCAGACGACGAGGCCGCATGACTTGCGGCGCACGGTAGGCGCCCCGGACGCCGGGACCGACCTCGATGGTCCCGGAGTGGTCACACGGTCCACGTAAGGCACTGATTCGAAACGGCGAACAATCCCCCTCCTAAGGGGAAGGTCGCCCGTTCGAATCGGGCCGGGGTCACCAGAAGCAATCGCTTATTGCCATGACCAAGCTGGCTAGGCGTCCACTCTCGGTTCGCTGCACGGGCCGGTAGATGGATTTCACGGTTTCATCGTTCCGGCACCGCGTTGGGCTTCACCTTATGGTGATCCTGCGGTCCTTATGGCTGCGCCCCTCGGCAGGCGATGTGGGCATCCCTCGCCGTCAGGGCTGGCTCCCTCTCCGAAAGCGAGATTGCGACTTGCATTCCGCTGCCGCGAGCCATCTGTCTTCGCGCAACTCAAGCGGTGACCTTATCCCACGTCCGGACAGGCCCGTGGGCGCCAGAGATGCGACCCGAAACCGATACCGATAGGCAACATCTAAACGTCACTTCTTTTGCTTTTCATCACAAGATGTTAATGTTTGACCACATTGCCGAGGGGGCGGATGTTCATGAATAGCAAGGATCAGCGAGTTCAACGTGGGCAGGCGAGTCGAGGCCGCAGCCGGTCAACGTTTGCGGCCGTCGTGATCGGTGCGGCGCTTGTGGCGTCCATACTCGCCGCGGCCTTTGTGGCCGCGCGTTTCGAGCCTATCGACGATGCTGATGACGACTCATCCAGTTTCTATATGCGGGCCATGGCAGGCGATGATCTCGCTTCCACGATTCTGGATGAGCTGGGCGATCTGCTTTAACGTGCGTTGAAGCGCACGGGCGATCAGTTCAGTTGGACTGCACATGCGTCCGACCCAGCCCGACGTCCTCGAATGCCACTCTTCGATGAAGCATTCGCGTGCGCGCTAATGTCTCGCACAGATTGATCAGCTCAGTGTCCTGCAGCGTTTCCAGAGACAGCGTCGCTGTGTCCTGCCGGACGAGTAGGTCGATTCGATGCAGGTTTGCAAGGTCGCGCGCCGGCTCCAGGCGGCCTCGCGTCGGCGGCTAGCGCTGCCCGGGCCCGGCCGCCGCAGAAGCGTATGCGCTGCGCTGTTTTCTCGACGGCGGCCCGTAATGGCGCCACAGCTCTCGACGCTCTACATGACCGTCATTGGCAACACATCGTCGGCGCAAAAGCTTGCCGCGCGCATCGCTATTCACGTCCTCAATCTATTCTTGAGTCGCCATGTGACGTCCTGATAATTGACGTGGGTAATGTCTGATCCTGCGTGATCGCCCTCTCAAGTTTTGAATGTCATGTCAAAACAACGTTGACGGTATCGTTCTCGGTTTGTAATAAATGATCTGCACGGCCTGGTTGGATATCTGGTTCGAGCCAGGCGCTTCAGGCGTTTATCGCAGGGCAAATACGCAACGGCACATTCAACGGAAGGGGTGGCGCATGAAAGTCAAAGGCTTGGTTTTGGTTTTGTCCCTCGTAGTGGTCGCGGGCATGGTGCGTAGCGTGGACGCAGTCGCCGCGCCGGGGTTCGCATCCACCACGGTGGTCCAGGAGTCGGTCTACAGTGCCGGTTCTGCCGACCTGGAATTCATCACCGATTGGATTGTTCGACGTTCTCCGGCGCATGCGCCGATGCTGCCGCTTGGGGCGGTGACGGTCCGGCACACGTTTACGATGAATGCACGCGATGTTCGACTGTCCCGGCCCAACGGCCCTCCGGTTCCACTTCCATCGAGCGGGCGCGAAGGCGAGGAGCTCACTATCACCAGTCGCGCGCCGGACGGTGGAGTGGAAACGTGGGGGTACACGTGGCGCGACCAGGGCTGGGTGCTTGTCGAGTACCACTTCAAAGGGCCGAACAACACGAACTCACCACCGCTGGGCGGCTGAGCCGAAGGCACGATGAGCGGCCCCCCTGGCGGGCCGCTCATTACTCGATGCGAGAACGTGCCGCCTGAGCCGGCACCCTGTTACCTGAATCTTTCATCCTGAATGCCCGGGCCGATGACCTGCCGCCCCGATATGTGCCGAAAGTCACAGACGCCCCTCATTCCGGGCGATACGTTGCAAGCAAGTGCTTGGGGACACGATCTGGACGGCTGACGCCGTTTCGCGATTGCGCGTAATGTCCGCAGGTATCCATATGGCGCTCTTGATCGCGGTAGGAGAGATGGCAACGTTGTTCGGTTGTGCGCTCGGCCTGGCCACCCTCATCGGCAAGGCGGCTGATCGCCGCGCTGCACGACGGAAAAAAGCAGGCGGGCGCTGAGGCATCGACGGGATCCCGCGCGTTTCGCAGCGTGCGTCAAAAAAATGACGCAAGTCAGCGCGCATACAGTTCTACAGGACGTTGTGCGCCTATGCTCGGTCCTCGCCAGCTTCGGCGAAGTCAGGAGGTTTGCCGATGTCTCTCGCACGTTGCAAGTACGCCTACAGCAAGATCAGAGACTGGCATGTCAGCCCGGTAAAAGCGGCGTTCATTGCAGTGCGGTATGCGATCACCGGTGACAGCGGGCGCTTCACCTCGCACGGTGGGTGGCGCGTGTCCCATCTGCGTGTCGCCGATCCTGAAGAGGTCGTGCCGACGCCCGAAGAGGTGGCAGTGAAGGAGTAACGCTCGGGGATGGAGGGGCTCAGCGGCGCATTGCTGGCCAGGGGAGGGTAGGCGATGGACGCCTGCGTCACCTGCCGGTGGTTAGGCTGGCCCCATGCCTGATCATTCTCCCCTGCACGCACTCGTCTACATCAGTCGTTCCGCCCTGGGTCTGACCAATGCGGAACTTGAAGACATCCTTGCCGCTTCGTCCGCCCGCAACCGCTCGCTCGACGTGACCGGGGCACTGTTGTTCGATGGGCTGGCATTCCTGCAGTACATCGAAGGCCCGGAACCCGCGATCGCCACGACCTTCGCCCGCGTCGAAGCATCGCGCCGGCATAGCGACATCCGCGTACTGGCCCGCGGCCAGGTGGACGCCCGCTACTTCACGCGCTGGTCGATGGCCTGCCGCCATGTGGATGCGTCGATGATCCAGCGGCTGGAGGCATCACGGTGGACCGATCGCGCCCACCCGCGCCTTCTGGCGGGAAGCGAGGCCAACAGCGGTCTTGGGCTGCTGCACGCGTTCTGGGTGCAGGATCCACCCGTCTACGGCTGAAGTGCGCGCAAGATGCCGGCCCGTACGGCGCTGATCGCTACCGGATGGCCGCGTCTGGCGACGTTTGCCGTTCGCCATCTCACTGAAACTGGGTATTTTGTGACATAGCGCACAAAATGCCCCCGATTGCCCGTACTCTCCCGTCTGGCGGGGTGCCACACAACGGGGATCGCAATGACTGTCCATCGGATCAGATACGCGTTCAAGAAGGTACGGACCTGGAATGTCGGCGTGCTGCACGCAGGCTGGCTTGCGTTGAGATTCGGGCTTACCGGCGATACCGGCCGCTTCCGCTCGCATGGGGGCTGGCGCAGTTCGCGCCTGATGCGCGGCGAGCAGGAAGCGCACGAGCAGGAAGTGCCGCCGCGCTGAGGGATGCACCCTTCACCTGCATCCTCCTATCGTCGGCGCATACAACCCGAGGCAGGTGCCATGCAGGACATGTTTGAACTGGGAATGCCCTGGTGGGAGTTCATCTTCCGCGCGGTGGCCGTGTACGTGGTGGTGCTGGTGATGACCCGGCTCAGCGGCAAGCGTTCGCTCGGGCAGTCCACGCCGTTTGATGTGCTGGTGATCGTGCTGCTGGGTACGGCGGTGCAGAACTCGCTGATCGGCGAGGACACCTCGTTGCCTGGGGGGCTGATCCTGGCCGCCACGCTGATCGGGCTCAACTTCCTGGTGGGCTTCGTGGGGGCGCGCAACAAGAAGATCGACGAGTGGATCGAGGGCGTGCCGGTGATCCTGGCCCGCAACGGGAAGATCTATTGGGAGCAGGTCAAGCACTGCAACGTCAGTCCGGCCGATCTGGAAGTGGCGATGCGTGCCAACGGCTGCGATGGCTTCACCGATGTGGAGCTGGCCGTGTTGGAAACCTCCGGCGAGATCACCGTGCGCAAGGCCAGGGCCGACTGAGCAGTCCGCCCGGCGGGCCGTGCACGCCTTGGGGTGCACGCGGCGCACACATGCTGGTCACTGATGTGACACGGGCAAGGGCGTATCCCTTGCTGATCCGTATTTGCCAAGGATCCGCCGCATGCCCGCACTGGCCCATTTCTCCTCGCACCCGCGCGTCGCGCGCGGAGCCGTTTCGCGCCGGTCGCCGGGTGGCTGCTGAGATGGACATGGTCTCCGAACACGCCGCGCCCGGCCTTGAGGCGCAGGCGCGCGAGTGGCTGCAGCACCAGCCCACGCTGCCGCTGCCGGGAAGGGGCCATACGCTGGAGCGCTGGCGGTCCCTGGCCGCCATTGCCGGCCGCGACCTGTGCCTGGTCAAGGTATTGGAGGCCCACTACGACGCGCAGGCGATCCTGGCCGACCTGGGCGCTGCGGCCCTCGGCGAGACCGAACTGGCGGCGGTGTGGGCGGCCGAGGGACCCGCGGCCACGCTTGCATTCGACCCGCATACCGGCACGGTCCGTGGTGACAAGCCGTGGTGTTCCGGCGCGGGCCTGGTGGATGTCGCACTGGTCACCGCGCAGAGCCCGCAGGGCGCATGTCTGGTTCGGCTGCGCACGGACGACCCCGGGGTTCACCTGCAACCCCGTACCTGGCATGCCAGCGGCATGGCGGGCATCCCGAGCGGGACGGTCACCTTCGAGGATGTGCGTGCGGAAGCGCTTGGCGCCGCAGGTGCCTATCTTGCGCGGCCCGGTTTCTGGCACGGCGGGGCCGGCATTGCCGCGTGCTGGTACGGCGCTGCCGTTGCGCTGATGGCCCCGTTGCAGCAGTCGGCGCGGGTGGCCACAGACAACCAGACCGCCGCGCTGCTGGGCCAGGCGGACATGCACTTGAACGCGTGTGCCGCGTTGCTGCGCGAACTGGCCGTCGCCGTCGATGGCAGCCCGTCCTGCAGCCATCAGACCGCTGTGATCCGGGTCCGCAGCGTGGTGGAGCGCACCTGCACCGCCTTGCTGGACCTGGCCGGGCGCGCGCTCGGGCCGGGGCCGATGTGCCTGGATCCCGCGCATGCCCAGCGCTGGAGCGACCTGACCGTGTTCATTCGGCAGAGCCATGCCGACCGCGACTGGGCCGCGCTTGGGCGCGCCGTGCATGCGCGCCAGGAGGCGGCATGGACGCTGTGACCGTGCGCATCGAAGGGCAGGGCAACTGCGAAGCGGCGTGGGAAGCGAGCACCTGGCTCAGCGAACTGCCCGTGCAGACGCCTTCCGAGCTGCTGCAGTCCGCGCGTCGGCTGGTGGTGGTCTCGCCGCATCCGGATGATGAGGTCCTCGCCTGCGGCGGCCTGATGCACGCCGCGGCGGCGCAGGAGCTGCCGGTCTGTATCGTCTCGGTGACCGACGGCGAAGCCTGCTATCCCGACCAGGCGTTGTGGCCCGCCGCACGCCTGCGCGATGCGCGGCGCCTGGAACTGGCGCGCGCCGTGAAAGCGCTGGGGCTGGACGCGACCCATGTGTCTGCCCTGGGCCTGCCCGATGGCGATGTGACCACGCACGAGGCGGCATTGGCCGCGCACTTGTCCGCGCAGCTGGTGCCCGGGGATCTGGTGCTTGCGCCGTGGATCCACGATGCCCATCCCGATCACGAGGCGGTGGGCCGCGCGACGCTGGCGGCGGCCGAAGCGCGCGGTTGCCGGGCGCTTCAATACCCTGTCTGGGCCTGGCACTGGCTGGACCCGCAGGCCGCGCAGCCCACGTGGCCGAGCGCGCGCCGCATTCCGATGGACGAGCAGGCGCGCCAGTGCAAGCTGCAGGCACTGCGGGCATTCGCCACCCAGACCGGCGAGGTGGCCGGGCTGGACTGCGCCCCGATCCTGCCGGAGATCGTCCTGCAGCGCTTTCAACGCAGCTTCGAGGTGGTGATCGGATGAGCACGGCGGCCTATTTCGACGCGTTGTATACCGAGCCGGATCCGTTCCAGTATCGGCAGCGCTGGTACGAGGCGCGCAAGCGCGCGCTCACCCTGGCCTGCCTGACCCACGAGCGCTATGCGCGGGCCTGGGAGCTGGGCTGTTCCAACGGGGTGATGACGGCGGCCCTGGCGCCGCGCTGCGATGCCTTGCTGGCGACCGACCTGAGCGCGGCGGCCGTGGAAATGGCGCGCGCCTCGACCCAGGCGTTCACGCATGTGCGGGTGGCGCAGGCCGAGCATCCGCGCGAATGGCCGGAGGGCCTGTTCGATCTGATCCTGATCAGCGAGGTGGGGTACTACCTGCCGGCCGACGCCTTGGCGGCCTTGGCCAACCGCCTGCGCGGTTCGCTGCGCCCGGGCGGGCTGCTGGTCGGCTGCCATTGGCGGGTGCCATTCGCCGAGGCCTCCAGCACGACCGAGCAGGTGCACGCCGCGCTGGCCGACGGGCTGGTGGAGCAGTTCACCTACCGCGATCCGGATGTGCTGCTGCAGGCCTGGAGTACCGATCCGACCACCGTGGCCGCGCGCGAGGGACTGCGATGATCGCGGTGATCGTGCCGGCCCACAACGAGGCGGCCGTGATCGGCGCCTGCCTGGATTCGCTGGCGGTCGCGGCGGCCCATCCGGGGCTGGACGGGGAGGCCGTGCTTGTCCTGGTTGCCCTGGATCATTGCACCGACGCCACCGCTGCCATCTGTGCCGCGCACGGCGTGGCCTGCGTGCCGCTGCAGGCGCGGTGTGTCGGGACCGCGCGGGATACCGCCGCCCAGCAGGCCGTGGCGCTGGGCGCGCGTTGGATCGCCAGCACCGATGCCGACACCGTGGTGCCGCCGGACTGGTTATGGCGGCAGTTGGCCTGCGGTGCGGATGCGTTCTGCGGCGTGGTCGGCGTGCACGACTGGCGCGGCTATTCCGATGCGGTGCGGATTGCGTTCACCCGCAGTGAGCAGTGCCGCGACGGGCATCGCCACGTGCATGGCGCCAACATGGGCTTCAGCGCGCGCGCCTATGCCGCTGCGGGCGGTTTTCCCTCCCTGGCAACCGGTGAGGACGTGGCGCTGGCCCGTGCCCTGGAAGCCAATGGGGAACGCATCGCGTGGCTGGCCCAGCCGCAGGTGGTGACCAGTGCGCGCCGCTCGGCCCGTGCGCCGCAGGGGTTCAGTCAGTTTCTGCGCGCCCTGGAAGAGCAGGTGGGGCCGGTGCCGATGGCCGGCCGCGCCCTGCGCGCATGAACGCGCTCAGCCCGGACATCCTGGGGTGGGCGGCAACCCTGGTTCTGATCGCCACGCTGCTGCGGCAGATCTACACGCAGCACACCTCGCGCTCGATCGAGGCGGTTTCGAAGTGGTTGTTCATCGGGCAGATCACCGCATCGACCCTGTTCGTCGCGTACAGCTACGCGGTGGGCTCGATGGTGTTCGTGGTGACCAATCTACTGGTGCTGTCCACGGCCGTGCTGGGGCAGGTACTGGCCGTGCGGCGGCGCCGCCAGGCCAATGATGAAACGGCGCGGTCGGCGGCCGACGCGGGTCGCAGCGATCGCTGAAGCCGGACTCAGGACAACAGGGCGCGGGCGAACTCTTCGATCAGCACGACGTAGCAGCCGACGAAGTAGTACTTGATCAGGGCGGGACGCTTCAACTTCAGGATCGCGCGCATGGCGTAGACCGTCTCACGATGAGGGTGAATTGTGATGGTTCCGTGAATCTGAGGTGATGATCACACAACAAAGTTCAGAAATGGAATAGGCACAAGGTCGTATTCCTGAACGATGAACGCGTTCATTTAGCGGGGTGAAGCCCCCCGGCCTCACAGCGGCATCGCGCCACGCTCGCCAGCGCATGACCCCCGGCAGCGCATGGTGATGGTTCCCCCGGAAGGAGTCTTCCCGATGCTTGGAATGCCATGGGTTTCCCCGATCCACCTCAACGCGCAGGTGCCCGATCCGGGCCAGGAGCCGCTGCCGCCCGCACCGCCGATCGAGGCGCCGCAACCGGGCGATCCGCCCGCCCAGGAACCGCCCAGCGAAGCGCCGCCCGAGCGTGACCCGCCGCCGGCGCAACCGCCGATCGAAGAGCCGCAGCGCACCCAGTGATGCACGCGCGTGCGCCACACACATGCGGTATGAAATGCCTGCGCGTGAGCGCACTGCGCGGACGTTGTGTACGCACTGATTACGGCCCGTGAGCAACGCGCTGACGTCACTGAATCGTGCATTTCAACGCTCACGACATCCTCATCCACTTTGCGGAAAAGTCGGTCCCCCAAACGGGCTTTTCCGAACAACAGGAGTTACATCATGAACACTGCAACCAACACCGCACACAGCCTCAACGACCTGATCGAAATCGCCCGTGACGGCAAGGATTTCTACGTCGAAGCCGCCGGCAAGGTGGAAGACGCTGAACTCTCTGCGCTGTTCACCCGCATCGCAGGCGTCAAGGACGAAATCGTTCGTTCGCTGAGCGCCACCGTGCTGGCCGCGGGCGGCAAGCCGGCTGACCACGGCACCTTCGTCGGCAGCATGCAGCAGTTCTACGGCAAGGTGCGCGCCACCCTGGGCGACAAGCAGTACGGCTACGTGGCCGAACTGGAAGAATCCGAAGACCGCCTGCTGAAGGCGTTCAAGGACACCCTGACCGACAGCGACACCTCCCCGGCCGCGCGCCAGGAAGTGCAGCGTCTGCTGCCGCAGGTGCAGGAATGCCACGCCGTCATGCGCGACCGCAAGCACGCCATGAAGCATTGATTTCGCTGCGGCCCTGGCTGGCTGGTACAGCAGCCGGTGGCCGACGTGATTGTGCAACCGACGACCCCGGCCTTGGCCGGGGTTTGTCGTATCTGTCTGTCGTATCACGGGGCCGCCAGGATTCCAGACGGTGCCGAACGGTGCAGGGGGATTTGGTGCATACTCGGGTCAGAAACCCGTTTGGATTCGCTATGGAACACATGCGTTGGCTGACGCTTCGTCTTAGCAACAATCAATCCATCGGACCGAAAGCTCTGACGGATCTGTGGTCGAATGCCTGTGAGACGAATCAGTCGTCGGTAACCCGGGAAACGTTGCCGGGAAAGTCCACCTCGTACGCGCTGCATGCCCCCACGTCGCTGGCGTATCCCAAGCGCGCGGAGCTGCGCATGCGCAAGCTGCTTGAAGATGCCGGCTACACCTTCACCCTCGGTTCGCTGGCGGATCGTCCGGCGCCGCAGCCGGTGCGTTTCCGCTGAGTCCCGTGCCGCTGCCGGGGGAGGACTCAGGCGGCGGGAGGCACCCGGGACAGTTCGCGGACCATGATCCGCACCGGCATGCCCGCGGCATGGATCACTGATTCCAGCGGTTGCCATCCCAGTCGCCGGTACAGGCGACCGTTATCGGCTTCGGTCTGCAGGAACACCTCGCGCACGCCCAGCAGGGCGCTACGCCGTATCAGTTCTTCGACCAGGGCTGCGGCGACGGCGTGGCCGCGCTGCGCGGCCACCACGTAAACACCGCCCAGCCAATGTAGTCGATCGGGGTGTTCGGTGCGTTCGTTGAACTTCAGCTGGGCGGCGGCGATCGGCGTGTCGCCATCGAGTGCAACAAGCAGCAGGGGCAGCTCGCCTGACTGCAGGAACACTTCCAGCTTCTGCATTTCATCGTGCAGGGCGATGCCGGCGACATGCGCGCCCCATTCAGCGTAGTACCAGCCCGCGATCACGGGCAGCAGGTGCGGGCAGTCGCTGAGCGGGAGATAGCGCAGGCCGCTGTGGGGCGCAGTACGTAGCGGGAAGGTCGCGGGCATACGCGTCATGCCGCCGCTGGCATGGCGTGGGTGAGCCGCCCTGCGGCGCGCAGCCCAGCCGGTATCGAACGCGGTGCGGTCCGTGCACACATCATGTCCATCGCTCCCTGCGTAGATGATGCGGCGGACTATAGCACCGCGGGCAAGGCCCTCCGGCGCGGACCGGATTGCGCCGCCGCGCCGCTGCGGCGACACTCGCCGGACCCCCACGATGATCCGTTCCACCCCATGTCTGCTTCGCCTGCTTTCCATCTGCGCAGCTACGGCGCGCCCTCCGGCCTGGACCGGCACGATTTCGTGCAATGGGTGCTGCCGGTGTGCGGTGATCTGGACGTGGAGGTGGACGCACAGGGCGGGCGCCTGGATGTGCTGCGCGGTGCGTACGTGGGGCCGTGCGTGGCGCACGACCAGACCGCGCGCGGCGAGAACCGGTTCCTGATCGTGGATTGCCCGATCACGCGGCTGGATGACCACGCCATGCAGCACTGGCGTCGCAGCCCCTTGCTGGCCCTGCCGGCCCCGGTGCGAGGGCTGGCCCGCGCGGCGGCGCGGGTGGCGGATGCCGGTGGCGCGGTGGACCCCGCGTTTGCGGCGCAGGGGCTGGCCGTGGTGCTGCGCGCGTTTGCCCCGGCCGGGAGCAGGGCACGCCTGCACGCCCTGTGCGCCCTGATCGAGCAGTGCCCGGGCCAGGCGTGGCCGGTGGCGCGCATGGCCCTGGAGATGGGCGTGACCGGCAGCCGCCTGCACGCGGTGTTCCGTGAGGTGTTCGAGCTCACGCCGCAGGCGTGGCTGGGCGGCGCGCGGCTGCGCTGGGCGCGCGCACGTCTGGCCCAGGGGGAGCAGCCGATCGCATGGATCGCCCAGCAGGCCGGGTTCTCCGAACAGAGCGCGCTGACGCGTGCGCTGCGCCGCGAGTGCGGCGTGACCCCGGCCGAGTATCGCCGCCGCTGCCGGCAGTAGTTTCGGTCAAGACGCATCGCCGGCAGCCACCTACACTGCCGCGTCCTGATCATGGCAAGACCGGCGTGGAACGATGAAGCGATCGATGGGATTCGGGATTGCCAACGGCGTTGCCGCCGGGGCGCTGTGGGGCGTGGTCTTCCTCGCGCCGGCGATGCTGGCGCAGTTCGGTGCGGACCAGCTTTCCGCGGGGCGTTACCTCATCTACGGGCTGATCGCGGTGACCCTGCTGGCACCGCGGTGGCGGCAGCTGCGCGTGCGGCTGGGCTGGGCCGAATGGCGTGGCCTGCTGTGGCTGAGCCTGGCCGGCAATCTGGTGTATTTCCTGCTGCTGGCCACGGCGGTGCAGTGGGCCGGCGGTGCAGCGGCATCGTTGATCGTGGGCCTGATCCCGGTGGTGGTGACCGTGGCCGGCGCGCGCGAACAAGGCGCGGTGCCGCTGCGGCGGCTGGCACCGGCGCTGCTGCTGTGCCTGCTGGGGGTTGCCCTGGTGGGTTATGAGGCATTGATGGCCGAACACGCGCAGGGCTCGACCGGGCGGCGCCTGCTCGGCCTGCTGTGCGCGGTGGGCGCGTTGTTCTCCTGGGCGGTGTATTCGATCGGCAACAGCCGCTGGCTGGCGCGCCGTCCGGATCTGTCCGGGCACGACTGGTCGCTGCTGACCGGCGTGGCGACCGGTGCGCTGGCGCTGCTGCTGGTGCCGGGCGCGTTCTTTTCCTCCGGCAAGGCGCCCCACGCGCCTGCGGAGTGGGGGCTGTTCTGGGCGATCAGCGCCGGCGTGGCAGTGGTGGCCTCGGTGCTTGGCAATGCCTGCTGGAACCGCGCCAGCCGCAACCTGCCGCTGACGCTGACCGGGCAGATGATCGTGTTCGAAACGCTGTTCGCGCTGCTGTACGGATTTGCCTGGCAGCAGCGCTGGCCCAGCGCAATGGAGGCGATCGCCATCGTCTGCCTGATCTCCGGCGTGCTGATGTGCGCGCACGCGCATCGGCCGCCGAAAGCCGTGGCCGAGCACGCCGGGTAAGCCGAGCCCCGCCACGCGGGGATGGTCACACCCGCAACTTTTTAAGCGACGTTGCCGGGTGATCGGGGCACGTCGCGTTTTGCAGCGCAGCACTTGACAAGCACCGCGGCCGCGGTGTTTTCTTGGCCCATGGTCTCTGTCCCCGCCACCGTCGATCTGCTTGCTCCCGCACTCGCGGGCGGTCGGACTGCGTCGCGCGGTACCACCATCATTACCACCGTCACCACTCGCCTGGTGCGGCCCGTCGTCTTCGCGTAATTTCCGAAAACAACGGCCCCGCACCCGGATCAGGTTGCGGGGGACGCCTTCAGCCTGACCGTCGCGGGGCCTCGAATCGAGGTCAGCATGTCTTCTGTCGCCGCTTCACCCACTGCCGCTTCTTCTGCCTCCGATGCGCCGCCGGCCGGCCTGCGTGAGCGCACCGCCACGGTCGTCCACAAGTTCGGCGGCACCTCCGTGGCCGATGCCGAGCGCTATCGCCATGTAGCGCAGCTGTTGCTGGCCCGCGAGGAGGCGGTGCAGGTCACGGTGGTGTCGGCGATGAAGGGCGTGACCGATGCGCTGATCGCCCTGGCGGCCCTGGCGGCCGACGATGCTGGCGCGTGGCGTGACCCGTGGCATGCCCTGCGCGCACGCCACCGCGGCGCGGCGGTGGCGCTGCTGGGCGAACACGCCGGGCCGACCGTGGAATGGCTGGACAGCCGCTTCGAGCAGCTGGCCGATGTGCTGGGTGCGCTGGCGGTGATCGGCGGCCTGCCCGAGGAAGTGCTGGACCGCGTGCAGGGCCTGGGCGAGGTGTATTCGGCACATCTGCTGGGCCATTACCTGCGCACGCTTGGCGAGGATTGCGCGGTGCTGGATGCACGCGATGTGCTGGTGATCGATCGCGGCGAGCTGGGCGTGGATGTGGACTGGGTGCGCAGCGCTGAACGGCTGGCGGCATGGCGGCTGCTCAATCCGCAGGCGCGGGTGGTGGCGACCGGCTTCGTGGCGCGCGACCGCCAGGACCGGATCACCACGCTGGGCCGCAACGGCAGCGACTACTCCGGTGCGATCTTCGCCGCGTTGTTCAATGCCGATGAGCTGCACATCTGGACCGATGTGGACGGCGTGCTCTCGGCCGATCCGCGGGTGGTGCCCGAGGCGGTGCAGTTGGAGGCGCTGAGCTACGACGAAGCGTGCGAGCTGGCCTACTTCGGCGCGAAGGTGGTGCACCCGCAGACGATGTCGCCGGCGATCGAGCGGGGCCTGCCGATCATCATCCGCAACACCTTCAACCCGGAACACCCCGGCACCCGGATCACCGCCGAGCGCACCGCGTCCGGCCCGATCAAGGGGCTGACGCTGAGCCCGGATCTGGCCGTGCTGAACCTGGAAGGCACGGGCCTGATCGGAGTGCCGGGCACCGCCGAACGCGTGTTCGCGGCGCTGCGCAATGCGCATGTTTCGGTGGTGATGATCTCGCAGGGGTCTTCGGAGCACTCGATCTGCTGCGTGGTCAGGCAGGCCGAAGCCACGCGGGCGCGCGCCGCGCTGCTGCAGGCGTTCGCGCATGAGCTGAGCCTGGGCCAGGTGCAGCGTGTGCAGCTCACCGACAACGTCAGCGTGCTGGCGGCGGTGGGCGATGGCATGGCAGGGCAGCCGGGTGTGGCCGCGCGCCTGTTCGAATCGCTGGGCCGCGCGCAGGTGAACATCCTGGCGATCGCGCAGGGCTCTTCGGAGCGCAATATTTCCGTGGCGGTGGACAGCCGGCACGCGACCAAGGCGTTGCGTGCCGCGCATGCGGGGTTCTGGTTGTCGCCGCAGACGTTCTCGGTCGGGGTGATCGGGCCGGGCAACGTGGGTGCGGCGCTGCTGGATCAGCTGCAGGCCGCGCAGACCCAGCTGCTGGGCCGCGCCAACGTGGACCTGCGGTTGCGCGCGGTGGCCTCACGCAGCCGCATGCTGCTCGACCAGCGCGGGGTGCACGGCGACTGGCGGGCCGCGCTGGCCGGGCCGGGTGAGCCGACCGATCTGGAGCGTTTCACCGAGCACCTGCTCTCGGCGCATCTGCCGCACGCGGTGATCATCGATTGCAGTGGCAGTGCCGATGTCGCCGATCGCTACGCCGGTTGGCTGGCGGCCGGCATCCACGTGGTGACTCCGAACAAACAGGCCGGTGCCGGCCCGCTGGCGCGCTACCACGCGATCCGCGCGGCGGCGGCCGGCAGCGGTGCGCGGTTCCGTTACGAGGCCACGGTCGGCGCGGGCCTGCCGGTGATCACCACGCTGCGCGACCTGGTGGATACCGGCGATGAGGTGCTCGCGGTGGACGGGATCTTCTCCGGCACGCTGGCCTGGTTGTTCAACAAGTACGACGGGCAGGTGCCGTTCTCTGACCTGGTGCGCCAGGCCCGGGCGATGGGCTACACCGAGCCGGACCCGCGCGATGATCTTTCCGGCGTGGATGTGGCGCGCAAGCTGGTGATTCTTGCGCGCGAGGCCGGGCGCGAGCTGAGCCTGGAACAGGTCGAGGTGGAAAGCCTGGTGCCCGAGGCGCTGCGGCAGGCCAGCGTGGAGGATTTCATGGGCGGGCTGCAGGACGTGGATGCCGTCTTCGCCGAGCGGCTGGCGCAGGCAAAGGCGCGCGGCGCGGTGCTGCGTTACGTGGCACAGCTGAGCCAGGACCACGCCAAGGTCGGCCTGGTGGAACTGCCGGTATCGCACGGGTTCGCCAACCTGCGCCTGACCGACAACGTGGTGCAGTTCACCACCCGCCGTTACTGCGACAACCCGTTGGTGGTGCAGGGGCCCGGCGCCGGGCCGGAGGTGACCGCCGCCGGTGTGTTCGCCGATCTGCTGCGCGTCGCGGCCGGTGAAGGAGCGCGCCTGTGAGTGCGGCGGGTCAAGCGCGTGCGTTTTCGCCGGCATCGGTCGGCAATGTCGGGGTGGGGTTCGATATCCTGGGGCATGCCATCGCCGGTGTGGGCGATACGGTCACGGTGCGTCGGATCGACGCGCCGGTGGTGCGGATCCTGGCGATCCGCGGCACCACGGTCGACCTGCCGCTGCAGGCCGAGGACAACACTGCCGGCGCAGCCTTGATCGCGCTGCGCGAGGCGCTGGGGCTGCGCGACGGTTTCGAAGTGGAGATCGACAAGGGCATCGCGCTGGGCTCCGGCATGGGCGGTTCGGCCGCCTCCTGCGTGGCCGCGCTGGTGGCCGCCAACGCGCTGCTGGATACGCCGCTTTCGCGGGAGGCGCTGTACCCGTTTGCGCTGACCGGCGAGGCGGTCGCCAGTGGCGGCCGGCACGGTGACAACCTCGGGCCGATGCTGCTGGGCGGGCTGGTGTTGAGCACGGCCGATCGGTTGGTGCCGATCCCGGTGCCTGCTGCGTGGCACAGCCTGCTGGTGCACCCGGATGCGGTGCTGGAGACCCGCCGCGCGCGCGCCGCGCTGCAGGGCGCCTATGCACTGCCCGAATTCGTGGCGCAGAGTGCACATCTCGCCCTGGTCCTGAGTGGCTGCTACACCGGCGATGCCGATCTGGTCCGCGCCGGCCTGCGCGATGTGCTGGTGGAGCCGCGCCGCGCCGGGTTGATCGGCGGTTTCGCTGCGGCACGCGATGCGGCACTGGATGCCGGTGCGCTCGGGGCCAGCATCTCGGGTGCCGGGCCAAGCGTGTTCGCCTGGTTCACCGAGCGCGATGCGGCGTTGGCCGCGCAGGCATCCGTGCAGCAGGCCTTCGCCGCGGCCGGGTTCGACAGCCAGGCCTGGGTCTCCCCGCTGAATGCCCCGGGCGCGCGCCTGCTGTGACGGTGCGGTTCTCCCCTCTACCTCTGGATGTCAGATGAATTTTGTTTCTACCCGTCGCAACGCACCCTCCGTTTCGTTGAGCCAGGCCCTTGCCGCGGGGCTCGCCCCGGATGGCGGCCTGTATGTGCCCGAACACCGGCCCCAATCCCGTCGCTGGCAGCCGGGCGACACGATCGCGGCCACGGCGGCGGCGGTGCTGGCGCCGTACTTCGACGGCGACGACCTGGAGCCGGCATTGCCCGTCATGTGCACGCAGGCCTTCGATTTCCCCGCGCCGCTGTTGCCGCTCTCCACGCCGGGCGATCATGTGCTGGAGCTGTTCCATGGCCCGACGGCGGCGTTCAAGGATTTCGGCGCGCGGTTCCTCGCCGCCAGCCTGGCCCAGCTGCAGCGTGGCAGTGACCGGCCGTTGACCATCGTGGTGGCCACCTCCGGCGATACCGGGGCGGCGGTCGCGGCCGCGTTCCACCGGCAGCCGGGGATCCGGGTGGTGGTGCTGTACCCGGATGGGCGGGTGTCGCCGCGGCAGGCGCACCAGTTGGGCTGCTTCGGCGACAACATCCGTGCGCTGCGCGTGGCCGGTGCGTTCGATGACTGCCAGGCGATGGTGAAGCTGGCGCTGGGCGACCGCGCGCTGCAGGCGCAGGTGCCGTTGAGTTCGGCCAACAGCATCAGCCTGGGCCGTTGGCTGCCGCAGATGAGTTACTACGCGCACGCTGCGCTGGTCCATCACGCGCGTACCGGGCGGGAACTGAACCTGGTGATTCCGACCGGCAACCTGGGCAACGCAATGGCCGCGATTTTGGCGCGGGCGATGGGGCTGCCGATCGGGCAGATCGCCCTGGCCACCAACGCCAATGACGTCCTGCCGCGCTTCTTCGACGGCGAGCCGTATCTGACGCAGACCAGTGTGGCGACGCTGGCCAATGCGATGGATGTCGGTGCGCCGAGCAATTTCGAGCGGCTGCGCTGGCTGTATGCCGACGACGATGCGGCGCTGCGTGCGGCGTTCAGTGCCGCAGCGGTGGAGGATGCGGCGATCCGCGAGGTGATCGCGCGCCGGTATGCGCAGGCCGGGGAAGTGTTCTGCCCGCACACGGCAGTCGCGGTGAAGCACCTGGAGGCCTTGCGCGCTGCGGGGGCGCAGGGGGACTGGGCGGTGGTGGCGACCGCGCACCCGGCCAAGTTCGAATCGGTGGTGGAGCCGTTGATCGGGCGCCCGCTGGCGGTGCCTGATTCGCTGGACGCGCTGTTGCAGCGCCCGGCCCGTGCCGAACCGTGCGCGCCGGCGTACGCCGCCCTGCGCGAGGTGCTGCTGCAGCCCTGAGCAGGGCGGCCAGGCAGGGCGTGGCGCCAGCCCGGCCGTCGGGTAGCGCCCCGTGCGGGCGCTACGCGACCTGGCTCAGTAGGACTCGTCCGCCGACAGCGTCTGCAGGCCGGCTTCGTCCAGGATCTCGACGGTATTCAGATGGGGCAGGGCGATCAGGCCCTGCTGGCGCAGCTTGGTGAAGGTGCGGCTGACGGTTTCCATCGTCAGCCCGAGATGGTCGGCGATGTCGCCGCGGCCCATCGGCAGGGTCACGCGCAGCGGCGATTGCCCCAGCAGCGCTTCGCGTGCCGCCAGCCGCAGCAGGAAATCGGCCAGCTTTTCGGCCGGTTGCAGCCGGCCCAGGGCAAGCGCGGCGTCCTGGGCGGCGTCCAGTTCCTGGCAGGCGCGCTGCAGCAGCTTGCGCTCCAGATGCGGGAAGCGCGCGCGCAGGTCTTTCATCTGCGGCAGGCCGACGCGGCAGACCCGGCTTTCCGCGATGGCTTCGATATCAAAGCGGTGGTGGTCGCTGCCGCTCAGGCCGAGATAGTCGCCCGGCAGCACGAAGCCGCTGATCTGGCGGCGACCATCGGCCAGCGTGCGGACCAGCCGCAGCGCGCCCTCGGTCAGCGTGAACACATGCAGCCGGGGTTCGCCGGCACGGGCCAGGGTGGCCCCCAGCGCCAGCGGCTGGGAGACCGTCACCCGTTCCAGCGCCTGCACTTCATCCGGCGACAGCGCCGAGCAGACCGCCAGGTGCCGCACCGAGCAGTGCAGGCAGTCGCGCAGCGGCGTGCAGCCCGGGGTGGCGGGGTCTTCTACGGCGGAAAGCGCGGAGCCGGAGTGGGGCCGGGACATGGGGGACCAACGAAAGAGGCCCGCCCATGATACTTCATGGCGCCGGTCACCCCGGACCGGGCACGCGGTGACAGCCCTCCGGCCCGGCTCCGGCTAGAATATGCCGCTCGCTCATCCCCACGTTTCCGCAGGAGTCCCGCAAGTGATCAAGCCCCGTACGCCGCCCGGCATCATGGAATTGCTGCCGCGCGAGCAGATCGCGTTCCAGCGCATGCTGGACGTCATCCGCCGCAACTATGAGCGGTTCGGGTTCCTGCCGGTGGAGACCCCGGTGTTCGAGCTCTCCGACGTGCTGCTGACCAAATCCGGTGGCGAGACCGAGCGCCAGGTGTATTTCGTGCAGTCCACCGGTGCGCTGGCCAATGCCGCCGAAGCCGAAGACAAGAGCCTGCCCGAGCTGGCCCTGCGCTTCGACCTGACCGTGCCGCTGGCGCGTTACGTGGCCGAGCACGAGCACGACCTGACCTTCCCGTTCCGCCGCTACCAGATGCAGCGCGTCTACCGCGGCGAGCGCGCCCAGCGCGGTCGTTTCCGCGAGTTCTACCAGTGCGACATCGATGTGATCGGCAAGGACAGCCTGAGCACGCGCTATGACGCCGAAGTGCTGGCGGTGATCCATGCGGTGTTCGCGGAACTGCGGATCGGCGATTTTTCGGTGCAGCTCAACAACCGCAAGCTGATGCGCGGCTTCTTCGAAAGCCTGGGCGTGGCCGACGGCGAGCGCCAGCTGGCCGTACTGCGCGAGGTCGACAAGCTCGACAAGCGAGGCCCGGATTACGTGCGCGACACCCTGACCGGCGAAGGCTTCGGTATCGCGGCGGCGCAGGTCGAGCGCATCCTGGCGTTCGTGGCGGTGCGTTCGGCGGGGCATGCCGATGCGCTGGCCCAGCTGGATGCGCTGCTGGCCGATGGCAGCCCCAGCGAGATGCTGCAGCAGGGCGTGGCCGAGCTGCGCGAAGTGCTGCAGCTGGTCAAGGCGCTGGGCGTGCCGGAAACCGCGTACTGCCTGAACTTCTCGATCGCCCGTGGCCTGGATTACTACACCGGCACCGTGTACGAGACCACGCTGACCGACCATCCGCAGATTGGCTCGATCTGCTCGGGCGGCCGCTATGAAGACCTGGCCAGCCACTACACCAAGTCCAGGCTGCCGGGCGTGGGCATCTCGATCGGCCTGACCCGCCTGTTCTGGCAGCTGCGCGAAGCCGGCCTGATCGCCGGGATCGAGGACAGCAGCGTGCACGCGCTGGTCGCCCTGATGGACGACAACGGCCTGCCCGATTCGCTGGATATCGCCCGCCGCCTGCGCGTGGGCGGCATCAATGCCGAAGTGCAGATGGAGCCGAAGAAGATCGGCAAGCAGTTCCAGTACGCGGCCAAGGCGGGCATCCGCTTCGTGGTGCTGGCCGGCGAAGACGAGCTGGCGCGTGGCGTTGTCGCGGTCAAGGATCTGCTGCGCGAGCAGCAGTTCGAGGTCGCCCGCGAAGAACTGGCCAGCACCCTGCAGGTGGAGCTGGAGCAGGCCAAGGTCATGGCATGAAGCGGCGTGGGGCAGGGGCACTGATGGTGCTCCTGCTCGCCGCCTGCCAGAGCGATCCGGCCCTGCACAGCGAGCGGATCGGCCCCGGGCATTACCGGCTCGTGGTCGATCGCTGCGATGTGATCGATCAGGAACAGCTCGAACGCGCGCTGCGCGAACTGGCCGACACGCGGTGTCCTGATGGCGCCAAGGCGTTGGAGGCGGTGGAAGCACTTCCAAGCCGCCAGGGCAGCCTGCTCGGCGAATGCCTGCGCCGCGGCGCGCTTCGTGCCGAGGTCCGCTGCCGGTAGGTGCCCTTCGATGCCCGGCATGAACCCCCAGTTAGTCCAACAACGCCCGCCAACGCGGGCGTTGTTCGTTTCCAGACCCTGAACCGGCCCATTCCGTCCCCGGTGGCGGTTTGACCCTGCGCGCTCATTTGCGCTAATGTAATAGCACGCTATTACATTGATACGATGAAACTACGTCCCGTCCCCCGCGAAAAAGATGCACAGGCCGACCTGGCCTGCCTGGCGCGCGCCTTTGCCGCGTTGGCCAGCCCGGCGCAGGTCGAGGCATTCCTGCGCGACCTGTGTACGCCGGCCGAGCTGGAGGCGCTGTCCGACCGCTGGAAGGTGGTCCCGCTGCTGCAGCAGGGCGTGCCGTATCGCGAAATCCATGAGTTGACCGGTGTCAGCGTGACCACCACCGGGCGCGTCGCGCGTTCGCTGGACCATGGCCACCGCGGCTATGCCGCCGCGATTGCGGCCAGTGCGTCGACCATCCCCGAATCCGAGTAGAGACTTCCCCATGAGTGCATCCCAGGCAGCCCCGGCACGTGACCGGCTGCGTATCGCCATCCAGAAGAGCGGCCGTCTGGCCGAGCCCGCGCGCAGCCTGCTGACAGCCTGCGGCCTGAGCTGGCGGCAGAGCCGCGACAAGCTGTTCTGCTACGGCGAATCGCTGCCGGTGGACCTGCTGCTGGTCCGCGACGACGACATTCCCGGCCTGATCGCCGATGGCGTGTGCGATTTCGGCATCGTCGGCCGCAACGAACTGGACGAGCAGGGCGCCGCGCGCCGCCGGATCGGCCTGCCCGATGCCTACCAGGCCCTGCGCGGGCTGAATTTCGGCCAGTGCCGCCTGATGCTGGCGGTGCCTGACGAATGGGACTGGCAGGGGGTGCAGCAGCTGCAGGGCAAGCGCATCGCCACCAGCTACCCCGCGATCCTGGCCGACTGGCTGGCCCAGCGCGGCGTGGATGCCCAGGTGGTCGAGCTCTCCGGTTCGGTGGAAATCGCCCCGCGCCTTGGCACGGCCGATCTGATCTGCGATCTGGTCTCCAGCGGCGCTACGCTGGCCGCCAACCAGCTCAAGCCGGTGGAAACCCTGCTGGAAAGCGAAGCGGTGCTGGCCGGTCCGGTGCGCACGCCCGATGACGCCCGCGCCGGATTGATGGCCATGCTGCTGCGCCGCCTCGATGGTGTGGTGAAGGTGCAGGACAGCAAGCTGCTGATGTTCCGCGCCGAACTGGACCGCGTTTCCGAACTGACCCGCCTGCTGCCCGACGCCGATCCCCTGGTGCAGCTGCCCGATGACGGCGGCCACCTGCGTCTGCAGACCATGTGCCACGGTGCGTTGACCTGGCAGCGGTTGGAGGAACTGGAGCGCGCGGGCGCGCAGGGCTTGATGGTATTGAGTGTGGAGCGGTCGCTGGCATGAATCGTCTGACGTGGTCCCAATTGGATGCCGGCGCCCAGGCGCAGGCGCTGCAGCGCCCGGTCCAGGCCGTGGCGGCGCAAACCCGTGAATCCGTCGCGGCGTTGATCGCGGCGGTGCGCGAAGGCGGCGATGCCGCGCTGCGCGAGATCACCCTGCGTTTCGACGGGGTGGCGCCGGCGACCTTCGAGGTCAGCGAGGCAGAATTCGCTGCGGCCGAGCAGGCCGTTTCGGCCGAACTGCGCCAGGCGATGACCGATGCCGCCGCGCGTATCCGGACCTTCCACCAGGCTGGCATGAGCCAGGGCTATGCGGTCGAGACCGCGCCCGGCGTGCGCTGCGAGCGCGTGGTGCGCCCGATCGGTCGGGTGGGCCTGTATGTGCCGGCGGGTAGCGCGCCGTTGCCGTCCACCGCGTTGATGCTGGGCGTGCCCGCACAGCTGGCCGGCTGCCGTGAGGTGGTGCTGTGCACGCCGCCGCGCAAGGACGGCAGCGCCGATCCGGCGGTGCTGGTGGCCGCGCGCCTGACCGGCGTGCACCGCGTCTTCAAGCTGGGCGGCGCGCAGGCGATCGCGGCAATGGCGTATGGAACCGACAGCGTGCCGGCCTGCGACAAGCTGTACGGCCCCGGCAACAGTTACGTGACCGAGGCCAAGCAGCAGGTCGCCCAGGACGGCGCGGCGGCGATCGACATGCCGGCCGGGCCTTCCGAAGTGCTGGTGATTGCCGATGCCGGCGCCAATCCCGCGTTCGTGGCCGCCGATCTGCTCTCGCAGGCCGAGCACGGCCCGGATTCGCAGGTGTTGCTGCTGACCGACGATGCGGCCATGGTGGATCGGGTCGAAGCCGCCGTGGCGGCGCAGCTGGCGCAGCTGTCGCGTGCGGATATCGCCACGCAGGCGCTGGCATCCTCGCGCCTGATCCTGGTCGATTCGCTGGACGATGCCTTCGCGATCAGCAACCGGTACGCGCCGGAGCACCTGATCCTGGCGCTGCGTGAGCCGCGCGCCTGGCTGGACAAGGTGGAAGCGGCCGGGTCGGTATTCCTGGGCGACTACACCCCCGAAGCGCTGGGCGATTACTGCAGCGGCACCAACCACGTGCTGCCGACCGCCGGCGCCGCACGCGCCTACAGTGGCGTCAGCGTGGCCAGTTTCCAGAACCTGATCAGCGTGCAGTCGGCCACCGCCGCCGGCATCGCGGCAATCGGCGAGTGTGCCCGCGTGCTGGCACGCGCCGAAGGTCTGGATGCCCACGAGAATGCGGTGACGCTGCGGATGGAGGCAGCTGCATGAGCACGGCCCCCATCCTGTCGCTGGTCCGCGCCGACCTGCAGGCATTTGCCGGCTATTCCTCGGCACGCAGCAGCGCGCTGAACGGTGATGTCTGGCTCAACGCGAACGAATCGGCGTGGGCCAACCCGGCCGATGTCGCGGGCGGCGCGCGCCGTTATCCCGACCCACAGCCGGCCGCCCTGCGTGACCGGCTGGCCGAGCTGTATGGCTGCGCCCCCGACCAACTGCTGATCGGCCGTGGCAGCGACGAGGCCATCGATCTGCTGGTGCGTGCGCTGTGCGAGCCGGGCCGCGATGCGGTGGTGACCACGCCGCCGGTGTTTGGCATGTACGCGGTCTGCGCCCGCTTGCAGAACGCGCCGTTGATCGAGGTGCCCCTGGTCGATCGGGGCGATGCGCTGGTGGCCGATATCGATGCGGTGATCGCCGCTGTGCTGTCCGGCAATGCAAAGCTGGTGTTCCTGTGCTCACCGTCCAACCCGGCCGGCAGCGTGATCACGCTGGCCGAGATCGAGCGGGTCGCCACGGCGTTGCAGGGCAGGGCGCTGGTGGTGGTGGACGAGGCTTACGGCGAGTATGCGGAGCAGGCCTCCGCGGCCACGCTGCTGGGGCGTTACGACAACATCGCCGTGCTGCGCACCCTGTCCAAAGCGCATGCGCTGGCTGCCGCGCGCATCGGCAGCCTGATCGCCGATGCCGCCCTGATCCAGGTGCTGCGCCGCTGTCAGGCGCCCTATCCGGTGCCGGCCCCGTGTGCCGAGCTGGCACTGGCCGCTCTCGGCAGCGAGAGCCTGGCCGTGACCACCCAGCGCATCGCACAGATCAAGGCCGAACGCGCGCGGCTGCAGGCCGGTCTCGCCGCGCTGCCTGGCGTGCGGCGGGTCTACGGCTCACAGGGCAATTATCTGCTGGCCCGTTTTGCCGACGCGCAGGGTGCTTTCGATGCGCTGCTCGCAGCCGGCGTGGTGGTGCGCGACCAGCGTGCCGCGCCGCAGCTGGGCGATGCGCTGCGCATCACCATCGGCAGCCCGGAACAGAACGACCGGGTGCTTGCCGCCCTTACCGCATTGAAGGCCGCCGCATGACCCCGATTCTTTTCATCGACCGCGACGGCACCCTGATCGAGGAGCCGGCCGATTTCCAGATCGATGCGTATGAAAAACTGCGCTTCGTGCGCGATGTGATCCCGGCCATGCTCAAGCTGCGCGATGCCGGCTACCAGTTCGTGATCGTCAGCAACCAGGACGGTCTCGGCAGCGAGGGCTATCCGCAGGCCAGCTTCGATGGCCCCAACGATCTGATGCTGCAGATCTTCGCCAGCCAGGGCATCACGTTCCGTGACGTGCTGATCGATGGCACCTGGCCGCAGGACAACGCGCCGACCCGCAAGCCGGGCATCGGCCTGATGCTGCCCTACCTGCAGGACCGCAGCATCGACTGGGCGCGTTCGGCGATGGTGGGCGACCGCCTGACCGACATCCAGTTTGCCGATAACATGAAGATCCGCGGTTTCCAGCTGCGCACCGAGCAGTTCGGCGGTGAGTGGGACTGGACCTCGATCGCGCATGAGCTGGCCGATGCGCCGCGTCGGGCCACTGTGCAGCGCAATACCAAGGAAACCAAGATCCGCGTCGAGGTCGACCTGGATCGCACCGCCGAGCCGCAGACCCACACCGGGCTGCCGTTCTTCGATCACATGCTCGAGCAGATCGGCAAGCACGGCGGCTTTGCCCTGAGCGTCCAGGCCGAGGGTGATCTGCACATCGATGAGCACCACACCATCGAAGACACCGGCCTGGCGCTGGGCCAGGCGCTGCGCGAGGCGCTCGGCGACAAGCGCGGCATCGGGCGCTACGGCTTCACCCTGCCGATGGACGAAACGCTGGCCAGTGCCGCGCTGGATTTCAGTGGCCGCCCGTATTTCGTGTTCGAAGGCGAGTTCAAGCGCGAGCGCGTGGGCGACATGCCGACCGAGCTGGTGCCGCACTTCTTCCGCTCGCTGTGCGATGCGGCCGGGCTGAACCTGCACCTGAGCGTGCGTGGCGACAACGACCACCACAAGGTCGAGGCCTGCTTCAAGGCGCTGGCACGTGCGCTGCGCCAGGCGTTGCCGCGGCAGGGCACCGCGTTGCCCAGCACCAAGGGGGCGCTGTGACGGATGTCGCGCTGATCGATGCGGGCGGTGCGAACCTCGGCTCGGTGCGCTATGCACTGGAGCGCTTGGGCGCGCAGGTGCGGCTGGTGCGCGATGCCGATGGCCTGCTCGGTGCGCGCCGGGTGATTCTGCCCGGCGTGGGCGCGGCCCCGCACGGCATGGCCCGCCTGCATGCACAGGGGCTGGTGGAGCCGCTGCGCGCGCTGGAGGTGCCCCTGCTGGGCATCTGCCTGGGCATGCAACTGCTGTTCGAACGGTCCGAAGAGGGCGGCGTGGAGTGCCTGGGCCTGTTGCCCGGCGTAGTTCGCCGGCTGCCCCCGGCAACCGGGATCCGCGTGCCGCACATGGGCTGGAACCGGCTGCTGCCGCTGCGCGCCTCGCCCTTGCTGGACGGCGTGCCCGAGCGCGCCAGTGCGTATTTCGTGCACAGCTACGCCGCGCCGCTGGGCGAAGACACGGTGGCCGCCTGCGACCACGGCGGTCTGTTCGCCGCGGTGGTGCAGCGCGGCCGGTACAGCGGTGCGCAGTTCCATCCCGAACGGTCGGCCGCCACCGGCAGCCAGATCCTGCGCAACTTCATCGAGAACGTGCCGTCATGAGTTTCATTGTCTATCCCGCCCTGGATATCCGCGAAGGCCGCGTCGTGCGCCTGCTGCAGGGCGACTACGCGCAGCAGACCACCTATGGCGATGACCCGTTGCCGCGCGCGCAGGTGTTCGCCGAAAAGGGCGCGCGCTGGATGCACCTGGTCGATCTGGATGCGGCGCGCGCCGGCGGCTACACGCTGGCGCCGCTGCTCTCGGCGATAACCGCGCAGACCGGCCTGCAGGTGCAGACCGGTGGCGGCGTGCGCAATCGCGACGATGTGGCACGCATCCTCGAGGCCGGCGCCAGCCGGGTGGTGGTCGGGTCGGTCTCGGTGCGCGAGCCGGAGACCGTGATCGGCTGGCTGGAGGAGTTCGGCCCGGAGCGCCTCACGATCGCACTGGATGCGCGCCAGGCCGATGACGGCCGCTGGCTGCTGCCGGTGCATGGCTGGACCGAGACCGCCGATTTCACGCTGGACGCGCTGGCCCAGCGCTATGCACAGGCCGGCATGCGCCACCTGCTGTGTACCGATATCGCCCGCGACGGGATGCTGTCCGGCCCGAACATCGACCTGTACCAGCACCTGGCCGGCCTGTTGCCCGGCGTGGCGGTGCAGGCCTCCGGCGGCGTGCGCGATGCCGATGACGTGGCCTGTGCCAAGGCGGTGGGCTGCGGCGGTGCGATCCTGGGCAAAGCGCTGCTGGAAGGGCGGATGACCCTGGAAGGAGCGCTGGCATGTTGAGCCGTCGGCTGATTCCCTGCCTGGATGTGCGCGATGGCCGCGTGGTCAAGGGCGTGCGCTTCCGCGATCACATCGACATGGGCGATATCGCCGAACTGGCGCTGCGCTATCGCGACCAGGGCGCCGATGAGCTGGTGTTCTACGACATCGGGGCCAGCCCGGAAGGGCGCGCGGTGGACGTGGCCTGGATCGAGCGCATCGCGCGCCTGATCGACATCCCCTTCTGCGTGGCCGGCGGCATCAGCGACGTGGAGACCGCACGCCGCGTACTGCATGCCGGTGCCGACAAGATTTCGATCAACTCGCCCGCGCTCGGCCGCCCGGCATTGATCGACGAACTGGCCGACGCCTTCGGCGTGCAGTGCGTGGTGGTCGGGGTCGATTCGGTGCGCGATGCGGACGGGGAATGGCGCGTGCGCCGTTTCAGTGGCGACCCCGACAAGACCCAGGCGGTGCCGCTGCGGACGCTGGACTGGTTGGTGGAAGCGCAGCGCCGCGGGGCCGGTGAGATCGTGCTGAACTGCATGGACAGCGATGGCGTACGCCGCGGCTACGACGTGGCCCAGCTGCGCCAGGCCCGCGCGCTGTGCCACGTGCCGTTGATCGCCTCCGGCGGCGCCGGGGAGATGCAGCACTTTGCCGATGTGTTCGACCAGGCCGACGTCGATGGTGCGTTGGCCGCCAGCGTGTTCCACAGTGGCGCCATTGCCATTCCCGCGCTCAAGCAGTTCCTGCGCGAGCAGCAGATCGAGGTACGAGATGTCTATTGAGGTATTGCCCTCGCGCGATGCGCTGGCAGGGCTGGACTGGAACAAGGGCGACGGGCTGCTGCCCGTCGTGGTGCAGGATGCGGACACGCTGCGCGTGCTGATGCTGGGCTACGCCAACGCCGAGGCACTGGAACAGACGCTGGCCAGCGGCCAGATGACCTTCTACAGCCGCAGCAAGCAGCGCCTGTGGACCAAGGGCGAATCATCCGGGAACGTGCTGGCGGTGACCGCGCTGCGGATCGACTGCGACAACGACACCCTGCTGGTGAGTGCGCGGCCGGCCGGGCCGACCTGCCACACCGGCAGCGAGAGCTGCTTCCCGCAGGCACCGGGCAATTTCCTGGGCAAGCTCGATGCGGTGGTGCGCGAGCGCGAACAGGCCCGCCCCGATGGCAGCTATACCACCACGCTGTTCGAGCAGGGCACCCGCCGGATCGCACAGAAGGTCGGGGAGGAGGGCGTGGAAACCGCGCTGGCCGGCGTGGTGCAGGATGATGCGGCGCTGCTGGGCGAATCGGCGGATCTGCTGTTCCACCTGATCGTGCTGCTGCGGGCGCGTGGGTTGTCGCTCGATGATGCGGTGAGCCTGCTGGCGTCGCGCCACGCGAAGTAGGGGCGCCGCGGCGCTGTTTAACGTCGGTGAAACGCGGCGCAGGCGATGATGTGCCGCCTTACAATCACCTGCCCGAACGGACCCCCCGAGATGACCCGCACTGCTGCCTGGCTGGCCTGCCTGCTGTTGACGACCACGCCTGCCTGGGCTGCCGATGTGACGGTGACCGGCAAGGTCTACCAGGAACGCGACGGCAAGCCCGGCCGCGGGCCCACCGATCCCGGCCTGGCCGGGGTGCAGGTCTCCAACGGCGAGACCATCGTGCGCACCGCCGCCGACGGCAGCTACGCGCTGCGGGTGCGCGAGGGGCAGACCGTGTTCGTGATCAAGCCCGATGAGTACCGCTTCCCGGTGGCGGCCAACGGCATGCCCGGGTTCTGGCGCCACTACGCGCCGCAGGGCTCGCCGCGGCTGAAGTACGACGGCATCGCCGCCACCGGCGGCACCACCCGCAACTGGGATTTCGCGCTGGAACCGGCCACCGGCGTGGACGCTGCACGCGAGGGCTTCGAGATGCTGGTGTTCACCGATTCGCAGACCGCCAGCCGGCAGGACATCGCCTACTACCAGGGCGCGATCGTCGAGCCGATCATCGGCAAGCACGCGGCGCGGCTGGGCACCACCCTGGGCGATATCGTGAACGACGATCTGAGCCTGTACCCGGCCATCAACAAGGTCACCGCGCAGTTGCAGGTGCCGTGGTTCCATGTGCCGGGCAACCATGATCTGGACATGGATGCGGCCAACGACGCGCATTCGCTGGACAGCTGGCGCGCGGTGTATGGCCCGGATACCTATGCGGTGGAAGAGGGCGGGGCCAGCTTCGTGTTCCTGGATGACGTTGTCTACGACCCCGCGGCCAAGCCGAAGTACATCGGCGGCCTGCGCGCGGACCAGTTCACGTTTCTGGCCAACTATCTCAAGGGCCTGCGCCGCGACCGCCTGATCGTGCTCGGCATGCACATCCCATTGTTCGATGCGGCGCCGGGCCGGGAGACCTTCCGCCATGGCGACCGCACGCGCCTGTTCGCGCTGCTCAAGGAATTCCCGAACGTGCTGGTGCTCAGTGGCCACAGCCATACCCAGCAGCACTATTACCACGGCGCCGCCGAAGGCTGGCAGGGCAGCCGGCCGCTGCACGAGTACAACGTCGGCGCGGCCTGCGGCGCGTTCTGGTCCGGGGTCAAGGACAGCGTGGGCATTCCCGATGCGACCATGAGCGATGGCACCCCGAACGGGTATGCGGTGCTGTCGGTGAAGTCCGGCGGCAGTTACGACCTGCGCTACTACGTGGCGCGCGCGCCGGACGATTACCAGATCGCGCTGCATGCGCCCGGCGTGCTGCGCCAGGGCGCGTACCCGGCGTGGGGCGTGTACGCCAACGTGTTCATGGGCCAGGCCGACACGGTGGTGGAATACCGTATCGATGGTGGCCCGTGGCAGCCGATGAAGCGCACCGAGCAGCCCGATCCGCGCCTGCTGGTGGAGAACGTGGCCGACGATACCGCCCCGCGCCTGCGTGGCTTCGACCGCTCGCCGGAAGCGACGCCGTCGCCGCATCTGTGGCGCGGTGCGCTGCCGACTGATCTGGCCGTGGGCGAGCACAAGGTGGAGGTGCGCGCGGTGACCGGCGATGGTCCCGCGGCGACTGCCAGCACCAGCTACCGCCTGCAGACGGCCAAGCCATGAACGGCTGCGCGTCACAGTACGCCGATGTACGGCCCGCGCGCCTTTGCAATCGCCCTGTGATGCCCGAGAATCGCAGGGATTCAGTGGATTCAATCAAGGCAAGCGAGTGAGCGTAGCGGTACCGATCCCGGCACATCCTGAAGCGTCGTCCCTGCTGGCGGCCCGCCCGGATCCCCAGGCACAGCCACTGATCGTGGCCGATGTCGGTGGCACCTTCGCCCGCCTCGCACTGGCCCGCGTGCAGGACGGCCAGCCGCCGCAGCTCAGTGGCCTGCGCCGGTATGCCTGCGCGGATCATCCGAGCCTGGCGGCGATCCTGGCCGACTTCAACCGGACCTTGCCTGCACCGGCGGTCACCGCGGTGGTCGCCATCGCCGGGGTGCTGGAAGGCGACCACCTGGTCAACACCAACCTGGCCTGGCCGGTCTCGGTGGCCGATACCCGGCAGCGCACCGGCCTCGCTGCGCTGACGCTGATCAATGATTTTGAAGCGGTCGCATATGCGATCGCGCAGGTCGCGCCGGAAACGCTGATGGCGTTGAACGGCGAGGCCCCGGCCGCCTCGCAGTGGCCGGCGCTGGTGCTGGGCCCGGGCACCGGCCTGGGCGCGGCGCTGCGCTTTGAAGGCGGTGAGCGCCCGGTGCTCGCCAGCGAAGCGGGGCACGCTGCGCTGACCGCCGGTACGGCGCTGGAAATGCAGATCCTGGCGCGGCTGCAACAGCGCTGGCAACACGTGGACAACGAACGCATCCTGTCCGGCAGCGGGCTGATGAACCTGTACCCGTGCCTGTGCGAGATCCGCGGTGCAGAGCCGCGCTGGACCAGCACTGAAACGCTGATCGCCGCCGCGCATGCCGGGGAGGATCCGATCGCGGTGGAAACCCTGCAGGTGTTCTGCGCCTGGCTGGGCAGCCTGGCCGGCGATCTGGCGACGACCTTCGGCGCACGCGCGGTCTACCTGGCCGGCGGTATTTCCCCCCGGATCGAACGCTTCCTGCTCGAGGGCGGTTTCCGCGAGCGCTTCCTTGCCAAGGGCGTGATGCGCGAAGTGCTGCGCAACGTACCGGTCTGGCGCGTGGACCACGGCGAACTGGGCGTGCTCGGCGCGGCCGTGTGGCATGCCGGTCAGCGTGGCGACGCCGCCGCCTGAGGGCGGCAACCCTGGTTTAAACGATCACCGCGGAGAGATGTACCGATGAACGAGCGCAGGCGATTCCTCCAGGCCGGTGCACTGGCCGCCGGTGTACTGGCGTTGCCGAGCGTGCAGGCGCGGCCGGCGGCCGGTGGCGCGCGCGTGGTGTCCACCTGGGACTTCGGCGTGGGCGCAAACCAGGTGGCGTGGAAGACGCTGTCCGCCGGCGGCAGTGCGCTGGATGCGGTGGAAGCCGGGGCCCGCTGGGCGGAAAGCGACCTGTGCAACCCGACCGTGGGGCGCTGTGGCAACCCGGACCGCGATGGGGTGTTGAGCCTGGATGCCAGCATCATGGACGGGGATGGCCGCTGCGGCGCCGTGGCGGCACTGACCGACATCGCGCACCCGATCACCGTGGCCCGCCGGGTGATGGAGCAGACCCCGCACGTCATGCTGGTGGGCGAGGGCGCGCAGCAGTTCGCGGTGCAGCAGGGCTTCGAGCGCACCAGGCTGCTCACCCCGGAAGCCGAGAAAGCGTGGCGGGCGTGGCGCGAAACCGCGCAGTACACACCCGAGATCAACGCCGAGCGGCGCAGCCGCCCCGGTGACAGCAGCAATCACGATACGCTCGGCATCCTGGCGCTCGATGCCCGCGGCCAGCTGGCCGGTGCCTGCACCACCAGCGGGATGGCCTGGAAGATGCACGGCCGCGTCGGCGACAGCCCGATCATCGGTGCCGGACTGTACGTGGACAACGAGGTGGGCGCCGCCACGGCCTCCGGCGTGGGCGAGGAGATGATCCGCAACGCCGCCTCGTTCCTGGTGGTGGAACTGATGCGGCAGGGCCGCTCGCCCGCCGAGGCCTGCCGCGAGGCGATCGCCCGCGTGGTGCGCAAGCGCCCGGACGCCAGCAGAACGTTGCAGGTGTGCTTCCTGGCGATGGACAAACGCGGCGAGGTCGGCGCCTATGCGCTGCACCGCGGTTTCGTCTATGCGGTGTGCGACACCGACCGCCAGGACGATCTGCGCGATGCGCAGTCGGTCTACACCAGCGCGCAGACATGAGCGCGCCGCGCCGGATCCTGGAGATCGCGTCGAACTCGGCGGCCTCCGCCTTGGCGGCGCAGGCCGGTGGCGCGGACCGGATCGAGCTGTTCGACAACCTGGGCGAGGGCGGTACCACGCCCTCAGCCGGCAGCATCGCGCTGGCCCGCGAACGGCTGCGGATTCCGTTGTACGTGCTGGTCCGGCCACGCCCGGGCGATTTCCATTACAGCGCCCTGGAGACGGAGATCATGCTGCGCGACATCGAGCACTGCCGCCAGCAGGGCTGCGATGGCGTGGTGATCGGTGCGCTGGATGTGCAGGGCGCTATCGACATGGCGCTGTGCCGCGATCTGGTGGCCGCTGCCGGGCCGCTGGGCGTGACCTTCCACCGTGCCTTCGATGCCGCGCGGGATCTGCCGGTCGCGCTTGAGCAGGTGATCGCGCTGGGCTGCGAGCGTGTGCTCAGCTCGGGTGGCAGCGCGTGTGCGGCCGACGGCACGGCCGTGCTGGCGGGCCTGGTCGAACAGGCCGGGGCGCGGCTGCGGGTGATGGCCGGGGCGGGATTGAATCCCGGCAACATCGCCGCGGTGGCGCACGCCACGCGATGCCATGAACTGCACGCCTCGGCCAAGCGCACGCAGCCCTCGGCGATGCGCCACCACAACCCGGCATTGATCGGCCTGGCACCGCAGTGGACCCAGACCAGCACCGACGAGGTCCGGGCGCTGCGCGAGGCGCTCGACGCGCTCGACGCCTGACGCGCCCGGTCCGGCCGCGGGCCGGCGCGTGCCATTCCACCGCAACGCCCACAAAAAACGGCAGCCGCCTGGACCAGCGCGACTGCCGTGGAGGGACTTCCCCGCCCGTAGCGGGGGATGATCCGTTTAGAACTTGTAGGTCATGCCGAGGTACAGCTGGCGGCCGGTGTAGGTGTTGGACAGCAGGCGTGCCTTGGTGTCGTTGCCCAGGTGGATGCGCTGTTCGGACTTGGTTGCGTTCAGCACCGAAGCACTCAACGTCAGCGCCTCGGTGAAGTTGTACGCCGCGTTGAGATCCAGCTGATCGTACGGTTCGGTGTAGGCGGTCATGCCGTTGTTCAGGCCACCGACCACTTCGCCACGCCGGTTGAACGAGGCACGCGCCAGGAACTTCTCGTTTTCATAGAAGACGGTGAAGTTGGCCTGGTTCTTGGCGCTGCCGACCAGCGGCGAGGAACCGATGTTCTCGCCGTCCAGCACGATCGCGGCCAGGTTGGTGTCGTTGTAGGTGTAGTTGGCCTGGAAGCCCAGACCGAAATCGAACGTGTACTGGCCGTACAGCTCCACACCCTGCGACACGCCATCGCGGCCGTTGGCCTGGGTGGCGTACTTCTGCACCGTCACGGTTTCGCCGCCGACGCTCATCTGCTGGTCGCGCACCACTGGCACGGTGAAGTTGCCGACGTCCTTGCGGAACAGCGCAACGCCTGCCACCGAACCCGGACGGAAGTACCACTCCAGGCCGATGTCGTACTGGTTCGCCTCGAACGGATCCAGGTTCTTGTTGCTGCCCTCGCCGTACCAGCCGGGGGTGTCGGTGCCACCGGCCACGCGGCGGTCATTGCTGTATTCCTCGCTGATGTAGCTCAGGCCACCCGGTGCGGCGATGGAGGTGTAACCCGGGCGTGCGATCACCTTGGACGCGGCGCCGCGCAGCACCAGGCTGTCGGTGATGTCCCAGGCGATGTTGAAGCTCGGCAGGAAGTCCGTGTAGGTCTTCTCCATCGAACTGAGCGCGTAGGTCTTCTCGCGCGCCAGGCCATCGGGCAACCGCACGAAGCCGCTCTGGCACACGTAACCGGTGTTGGAGGCGATCAGGCCCGCCGCGGCCGGGTCGGTGCAGCCCATCGGCGCGCCGGCGGCGTTGTCCTGGAAGTAGTCGTTGAAGCGTTCCACCGAATCGCTGGATTCGGCGAACTGCTTGGTGCGCACCACGCGCATGCCGACGTTGCCGCGCAGGCGCTCGGTGCGGAAGTTCACCTGGAAGTAACCGGAGTAGATCTTCTCTTCGACGTTGTAGACGAAGTCCTCTTCCTTGCGGTTGTACGAACCGCCGTACTTCTGGTTGAGGTAATCGATGTACGCCGGGTAGTTGATGCCCGGGAACACGTTGGCATTGAAGCCGCCGGCCAGGTTGTTGATCGGGTTGGAGAGGAAGAAGCCCGGCTGGGCGACGCCCGCGGTGGAATCACACCCCGCCTGGTAGCGGTTGTTGTCGTAGTCCGCCGGATCCTTGCCCTGGCAGACCCAGTAGGTGTTGCCCGTGTTGCGGTGGACCTGGCCATCGCGGTACTTGGTGCCGAACTGGATCGAATCCAGCCAGCCGCTTTCGAACAGCTTGGTGAAGTCGGCCTGGAAGTTGTTCTGCTTGATGGTGGTCTGCATCCACGACGAGCCGGTCGAACCGGTGTCGATTTCAGCCACGCCGGCCATCAGCTGGTCCTGCAGGTCCGGCGAGAAGGTCGCGGTCGGGGTGCCGGTCAGGTCCCAGGCGCTGTACGAATTGCCGGACTGCCACACGCCATCGACCTGGCGGCGCGGCTTGGCCGACATGCCGAAGTTCATCGACGGACCGCCTTCGGACCAGGTACGGCCACCGGTGAAGGAGGCCTTCCACAGCGGGCTGATGTCCCAGTCGATGGTCAGATCGGCGGTCTGCGAGAGCGCCTTTTCCTTGCTGTAGGTGCCGGTCAGCTGCGGGGTGGGGATGGTGCAGTCATCCGGGCCCCAGCCGCCGGGTGCCAGGCCCGCCGCGGCGGCCTGTTCTTCGCTGCAGTAGTACGCCTTGCCGGCCAGCTTCTGGTACTCGGCGCCGGTGACGATGCTGCCGCTGGGGTCGAAACTCAGGCCGTTGAGCAGGCGCCCGCCATCCCAGTTGCCGTCGCCGTTGAAGCGGGCGATGTTCCATTCCGGGATCTTGAGCATGTTCTGGGTGTAATCGCCCTGCAGCTCGAAGCGGAAGTAGTTGGCGGTCAGGGTCAGGTTGTCCAGCGGCTTGAACTGGAAGGTCAGCTGGCCACCCTTGCGCTGGCGTTCTTCCTCGCGCACGGCGAAGTTGACCGAGGTCGGCAGGAAGAAATCGCTGTAGTTGCGGCCGTTCTGGTCGTTGAAGCCGGACTGGCCCCACCAGTAGTGGATGCCGTCCTGCGGCAGCACGTTGCCATAGGCGTCGCGCGCGTCGGTGCCGTTGCCGTACCACTGGAAGTCCTCGGTGCTGACTTCCATGCTGCGGTTGGTGCGCTTCTGCTGGGTCACGCCGACCAGCACGCCGAAACGCTCGTCCTTGCTGTGCCAGGAATACAGCGCGGAGGCCTGCGGATCGACATCATGGCTGGTGTCGGAGGAGGTGCCTTCCAGGGTCACGTAACCCGAGTTGGCTTCCATCTCCAGCGGGCGACGCGTGCGCAGGATCACCGTACCGCCGATCCCGCCTTCATCGATGCGCGCCTCCGGCGACTTGTACAGCTCGGCGCTGGACAGCATGTTCGACGGCAGCAGGGTGTAGTTGAACGAGCGCGTGGCCTCGTCATTGCTTTCCGAGGTGGCGACGTAGTTGCCGTTCAACTGGGTGAGGGTGAGATCCGGTGCCAGGCCACGCACGCTGACGCTCTTGCCTTCGCCGCCGTCACGGGTGATGACCACGCCCGGCACGCGCTGCAGCGAATCGGCGACGTTCTTGTCGGGGAACTTGCCCACGTCCTCGGCGGTGATCACTTCGACCACGGCGTTGGCGTCGCGCTTCTGCTGCAGGCTCTTTTCGATCGCGTAGCGGTAGCCGGTGACGGTGACGGCATCGAGCGTGGTGGCATCGGGCGATGCGGCCGGCACGGTGGTTTCCTGCGCGAACGCAGCGGCCGGCACAATCACGGCGGCCAATGCGAATGCGATCGCGGCGGACAATGTGTCGCGGCCGTGCATGCGTGAAGTCTGTTTCATTCCACTCTCTCCCTCTCCTGGATTGAATCGGTGGCTTACATGAAAATTTGTATCGATCTAAGGTTCAGTCGATCTGTCCGGACAACGATCTGACGCCCTGCACCCCGTGCAGTGGGTCGTCCCCGGCTCCCCTGTGCCGGCAATCGTGACCGTTTGAAGTTGGATCGATCTAAACGATTGGCGCGGAATTTTTAACACGCCCGGGCGGTACAAGCATGCTGCTGCGCAATATGAAAACGGTTCCAGTGAAAAATAGATCGCAGACGGCCGGTTTTGCTGCACCGCAGAATGCATCGCTGGATTTTCCCGTGCTTTACTTAAATCGATCTAAATGCCCCGGGGTGGGGCTTTGGACCCGCTGCCGCTGTGCCGTCCTGTCCCGGTCTGCCGATCCTCGCGATCCGCATCCCGGGGCAGGAGCCGGTGCAGCGCTCCGTCACACCGACATCGACCCACAGGATCCACTCAATGCGCCGAATGCCGTCTGCCACCGTTCCCGTCCGCCGTCCCCTGGTGGGTCTGGCCTGTCTGCTGGCGCTGTCGTTCGCGCCGTTGCTGCAGGCCGCCCCCGACGCCCTGGAACGCCAGGTCAACACGTTCATCGGCAGCAAGGACGATGGCAATACCTACCCGGGCGCGTCTGCGCCGTTCGGCCTGATCCAGGTCAGCCCGATCGGTGAGCACTATGCCGGCTGGCGCTACGACGATCCCAAGATCCGCGGCTTCGGCCATTCGTTCCTGTCCGGGGCGGGGTGCTGGGAGCAGGGCGGCCAGGTCTCGGTGCTGCCGGTGACCGGCAGCATCGGCCCGGGCGGCGATTTCGATACGGCCGATGCCAAGAGCTTCGACCACAAGCGCTACGCCTCCACCTACACCCATGAGGGCGAAGTCGGCCAGGCCGGCTATTACAAGGTGCGCCTGACCAACTACGGCGGCATCGATGCCGAAGCCACCGCGCGGACCCGCGCCGCGGCCGAACGCTATACCTTCCCGGCCGATGCCGGCACCGGCCATGTGCTGGTCAACCTCGGCCAGGCCAACGAGCGCCATTCGGTGATCGGCAGCGTCATCGACGTGGTCGGCGACCGCGTGGTGGAAGGCAAGCTGGTCACCAAAAGCTTCTGTGGCGGGCACCAGTACACCACCTGGTTCCGGATGGAGTTCGATCGCCCGTTCAAGGCGTTTGGCACCTGGGGCGAGGCCGGCGGCCTGCCGGGCGCACGCCACGGCATGGAAGGCGAGCAGAAGCCCAGCGGTGCGTGGCTGACCTTCGATCTGGGCGACGGCCGCGCGGTCACCGCAGTGAGCGCGATCTCGCACGTGGATGCCGAAGGCGCGCGCACCAACCTGCGCAGCGATGGCATGAAGAACGGCAAACTGGTCAGCTTCGACCAGATGCGCCAGCAGGCCCAGGCGCACTGGCGCCAGGAGCTGGCCGCCGTGCGCCTCAAGGGCGGCAGCAAGGATGATCGCACGGTGTTCTACACCGCGATGTACCACGCGCTGCTGCAGCCGCTGACCGGCAGCGATGCTGATGGCCGCTACCGCGGGTACGACGACAACATCCACCGTGCCGAGGGCTGGACCTACTACGAGTACTTCTCGCTGTGGGACACCTATCGGGCGCAGAACCAGTGGCTGGCGCTGACCAAGCCGCAGGTCGCGCGCGATATCGGCCGGACGCTGCTGGCGATCGACGCACAGGGCGGGTGGCTGCCGCGCTGGGGCTATGCCAACTTCGAAACCAACATCATGACCGGCGACCCGGTGACCCCGTTCCTGGTCGACCTGTGGCGCTTCGGTGCGCTGGAAGGCCGTGAGCAGGACGCCTACGCCGCGCTGCGCAGGAACGCGTTCGACGTGCCGCCGCTGAACTCGCGCCACGCCGGCCGTTCCGGCAACCCGAGCTACCTGGCGAACGGCTTCGTGCAGTACGACCGCGCCTTCCCCTCCAAGGGCATGGACGTGGATCCGCACCACGGCGGCTCGGCCACGCTGGAATACGCACTGGCCGACTGCGCGCTGGCGCAGATGGCCGATGGCATGGGCCATGCCGAGGATGCCGGCGTGCTGCGCGAACGCGGCCGCAACTGGCACAAGGTGTGGGACCCGCAGGTGCGTGATGCCGACAAGGGCTTCAGCGGCTTCCCGCGGCCGCGCATGGAAGATGGCAACTGGTACCTGCCGGCCGATGGCACCTACAGCCCGCGCTCGCACCATGGTTTCCATGAAGGCACGGCGTGGCAGTACCAGTGGCTGGCGCAGCAGGACGTGCCGGGCCTGGTGCAGGCCATGGCTGGGCGTGAGCAGACCGGTCGCCGGCTGGACGCGTTCTTCGCCTACGACGCCCTGGTCCAGTCGCCGCTGACCGCGGCGCGCAAGGAATGGGTGGTGGGGCCGTACAGCTACTACAACCAGTTCCGTTACAACCCCAACAACGAGCCGGACCTGCATGCGCCGTGGATGTACACGCTGATCGGCCAGCCGTGGAAGACCGCCACCGTGGTGCGCGCCGCGCAGCAGCTGTTCACCAATGCGCCCAACGGCGTGACCGGCAATGACGACCTGGGCACGATGTCGGCCTGGTACCTGTTCAGTGCGCTGGGCCTGTACCCGGCGGTGCCGGGCAGCGGCGAATTCCTGCTGCACACCCCGCGCTTCGCACAGGCCGATATCGACCTGGGGCAGGGCCGCACGCTGACCGTCAAGGCCCCGGGTGCCGACGGCCGCCAGCTGCAGTACGTGCAGGGCGTGCAGGTCGACGGCCGCCCGCATGCGCCGGTCTGGCTGGATTGGGCCCGCCTGCAGCGCGGTGGCACGGTGGCCTTCGCCCTCGGCGCACAGGCGCCGGAACAGGGCTGGGGCACCCAGGCCGCTGCGTTGCCGGTCTCCTTCTGCGCCACCCCGGGCGCGGTGCTGGAATGATCCGGCCGGCACTCCGATGCCCCGCCGCAGTGCCGGGCCTGACGCCCGGCACAGGCGCGGAACGGTGGCCGGTGGGATCGTTTAGGCTTGCACCATGATGAGGAGCTTGGCGACCCGATGAAAGACAAAGCCACCCCTGCCGGAAAGGGCACGCGTGCGGTGACCGTGACCGATATCGCCGAAGCGATCGGCGTGTCGCGCGCGACCGTGTCGCTGGTGCTGCGCGGCAGTACGCTGGTGAACGTGGATACGCGGGCGCGGGTCGAAGCCGAGCTGCGGCGGCAACGGTATGTGTACAACCGGGGCGCGGCCAACCTGCGCCGGCGCACCTCCTCCAGCGTGGCGCTGGTGATCAACGATCTGTCCAACCCGTTCTTCGCCGAATTCGCCTCCGGCGTGGACGAGGCGCTGGGTGGCAAGGGCTATGTCACCCTGCTGGGCAGCACCGGCGAATCGCCGGCGCGCCAGCAGGCGGTGCTGACCTCGCTGATGGAACACACCCCGGCCGGGCTGATCCTTTCCCCGGCCGAGGGCAGCGATACCGCACAGCTGCGCCAGGTCCTCGGGCATGCCAACGTGCTGTTGTTCAACCGCGAACTGCCGGGTGCGGAGTGGGACTTCCTGACGCTGGACAACCAGCAGGGCGCCTACCTGGCCACCCGCCACCTGATCGAGCGCGGGCACCAGCACATCGCGTTCTTCGGTGGGCACGCGGTATCCAGTTCGTGCCACCAGCGCCGTACCGGGTACGCGCAGGCCTTGGCCGAAGCCGGGCGGCCGCTCGAGCCTGCGCTGATGGTGGAGACCGCGCCCAGCCGCCTGGACGCCGCTGCGCGCACCGGTGAGCTGTTCGCGCAGGCGCAGGCACCGACCGCAGCGGTCTGCTACAACGACAGCGTCGCGCTGGGCCTGATGCTCGGCCTGGCTTCGCGTGGCATCGCACCGGGCCGCGATTTCGCGGTGACCGGCTTCGATGATATTTCCGAGGCGGCCGTGGCGATGCCACCGCTGACCACGCTGACGGTGGATCCGCGTGAGCGTGGGCGGCAGGCCGCCGAACTGCTGCTGCAGCGTCTGGATCACCCGGATGGCCCGCCACAGCGTACTGTTGCACCGGTCCAGCTCCGCATCCGCGACAGCAGCGGTTCGTTGCTTGCCTGATGCACCCCTTTTTCACCTGCTCGCGCAATGAGGCGCGTACTTGAATGCCCATTTCCCCAACACCCCGCATCCCCACCTCGTCGTCTTCCGCACCCGTGGTCAACACGCGCGTCGCGCTGGCGGTGGCGACCACCATCTTCTTCATGTGGGGCTTCCTGACCTGCCTCAATGACATCCTGATCCCGCATCTGAAGGCGGTGTTCGACCTGACCTACGCCCGCGCGATGCTGGTGCAGTTCACCTTCTTCGGCGCGTACTTCCTGATGTCCGTGCCGGCCAGCCGGCTGGTCGCGCGGCTGGGCTACAAGAACGGCATCGTGGCCGGTCTTGCCATCGCGGCGGTCGGTGCGCTCGGCTTCTGGCCGGCGGCCGAGCTGCGCGTGTACGAGGCCTTCCTGGGCGCGCTGTTCGTGCTGGCTACCGGCATCACCGTGCTGCAGGTGGCCGCCAACCCGTATGTCGCGCTGCTGGGTCCCGAACAGACCGCATCGAGCCGCCTGACGCTGGCCCAGGCATTGAATTCGCTGGGTACGGCGATCGCGCCGATCTTCGGTGGCCTGCTGATCCTGGGCAACACCGTCAAGAGCGCCGATGAGATCAACGTGCTGCCGATGGCCGAACAGCTTGCCTACCGCACCCAGGAAGCGCAGTCGGTGCAGGGCCCGTACGTCGGCCTGGCGATCGCGCTGGTGCTGCTGGCGGTGTTCGTCTACCTGTTCCGCATGCCGGCACTGAACGAGACGACCGAGCAGAGCGGCGGTGACAAGCACACCCTGATGGAAGCGCTGCGCCACCGCCATGTGCGGTTCGGCGTGCTCGGCATCTTCTTCTATGTCGGCGCGGAAGTGTCGGTGGGCAGCGTGCTGGTGAACTACCTGTCGCTGCCGAACATCGGCGGCTTCAGCGAACAGCAGGCCACGCACTACGTGTCGGCCTACTGGACGATGGCGATGATCGGCCGCTTTGCCGGCTCGGCCATCATGACCCGGTTCTCCCCGCGCCTGCTGCTGACCCTGTTCGCCAGCATGAACGTGGCGCTGCTGGCCCTGACCATGCTCAGCCAGGGGCAGGTGGCCCTGTACTCGGTGGTGGCGATCGGCCTGTTCAACTCGATCATGTTCCCGACCATCTTCGCGCTCAGCATCGAACGCTTGGGCACCCTGACCACCAAAGCCTCGAGCCTGCTGATCATGGCGATCGTCGGCGGCGCGCTGATCCCCGTCCTGCAGGGCGAGCTGGCCGACCGCATCGGGCTGCAGCCGTCCTTCATCCTGCCGCTGCTGTGCTACGGCTACATCATCTTCTATGGCCTGTGGGGTTCGCGCCCCGCCGCCGGACTCCGCCAGGGAAACTGAGGCCAAAATGTCCAAGATTGTCTGTTTCGGCGAGATTTTGATCGATCTACTTGCCCAACCACCGGCGTCTGCCGATACCCCGCGCGCCTTCCTGCAGTACGCAGGCGGGGCCCCGGCCAACGTGGCGGTCGCCGCCGCGCGGCTGGGAGCCGATACCCATTTCGCGGGGATGCTCGGGCTGGACATGTTCGGCGACTTTCTCGCCGAGAGCCTGGCCAGTGCCGGGGTGGCGACCGACTGCATCGTGCGCACCGATGAAGCCAAGACCGCGTTGGCCTTCGTGGCGCTTGATGCCAGTGGCGAGCGCAGTTTCAGCTTCTACCGCCCGCCGGCGGCCGACCTGCTGTTCCGCAGCGCGCATTTCCATCCGAACTGCTTTGCCGGCACCCGCAGCTTCCACGTGTGTTCCAACAGCCTGACCGAGGCGGAGATCGCGCAGGCCACGCTGGAGGGCATGCGCCGCGCCCGCGAGGCCGGCGCGATGGTCAGCATCGACCTGAATCTGCGCCCTGCGCTGTGGCCGACCGGGGTGGACCCGCTGCCACGGCTGTGGGAAGCGCTGGTGCTGGCCGAGCTGGTCAAGCTCTCGCGCGAGGAACTGGATTACCTGGCCGCCGCGCTGCCGGGCGGCGAAACCGCCGTGATCGCGCGCCTTCTGGCGGCGCAGGCGCAGGCGGTGGTGATCACCGACGGCGCCGCGCCGATCCGCTGGCATACCCGCCATGGCAATGGCGTCCTCACCGGCTTCCAGGTGACGACGGTGGATTCCACCGCGGCCGGCGATGCCTTCGTGGGCGGGCTGCTGTTCGGTATCGGCGAACGCGGCGGGGATGGCACCGCGTTCGCGGCGTTCTGCGCCGAACAGACCGGCCTGCTCGAGGCGATCCACTTCGGCGCGGCCGTCGGCGCACTGGCGGTGACCCGCAAGGGTGCGTTCGCCGCGATGCCCAGCCTTGGGGAAGTCCAGCAGCTGCTGCAGCAACAACAGGAAACCGCCGCATGAGCACCACCACCGCATCCCAGCCTGATTTCCGTTCGCCGGACTTCCTGCGCGCCCATATCGCGCGGACGATGGCGTTCTACCAGCCGCACGAAATCGACCCCAAGGGCGGTTTCTTCCATTACTACCGTGACGATGGCAGCGTGTACGACGCCAGCCACCGCCACCTGGTGAGCAGCACCCGGTTCGTGTTCAACCACGCGATGGCCTACCGCGAGTTCGGCAAACCCGAAGATCTGGCCGCGGTCGAGCATGGCGTGCGCTACCTGCGCGAGGTGCATCGCAACCCGGCCACCGGCGGCTACGCCTGGACCCTGCGCGATGGCGTGGTCGAAGATGCGACCAACCACTGCTACGGCGTGGCCTTCGTGCTGCTGGCCTACAGCTGCGCGCTGAAAGCCGGCATCGCCGAGGCGCGTGCGTGGATGGACGAGACCTGGCAGCTGCTGGAAACGCGTTTCTGGGAACCGGCGTTCGGCCTGTACAAGGACGAAGCCGATGCGCAGTGGAACTTCAGCGACTACCGCGGCCAGAACGCCAACATGCACATGTGCGAGGCGATGCTGGCCGCGTTCGAGGCCAGTGGCGAGCAGCGCTATCTGGACCGCGCGCTGCTGCTGGCCGACCACATGACCCGCCGCCAGGCCGCGCAGGGCGATGGCCTGGTGTGGGAGCACTACGACACGCAGTGGCAGATCGACTGGGACTACAACCGCGACAATCCCAAGCACCTGTTCCGTCCATGGGGTTTCCAGCCGGGGCATCAGACCGAGTGGGCCAAGCTGCTGCTGATCCTGGACCGCCACGTCCAGGCGGACTGGCTGGTGCCGACCGCGCGCCATCTGTTCGACGTGGCGGTGGAGCGCAGCTGGGACGCCGAGCGCGGCGGGCTGTACTACGGTTTCGCGCCCGATGGCAGCGTCTGCGATGACGACAAGTATTTCTGGGTGCAGGCCGAATCGCTGGCGACCGCCGCGTTGCTGGCCAAGCGCACCGGCGAGGCGGTGTACTGGGAGTGGTACGACCGCCTGTGGGCGTATTCGTGGGCGCATATGGTCGACCACCAGTACGGCGCATGGTTCCGCATCCTGGACGCGGACAACCGCAAGTACAGCGATGAGAAGAGCCCGGCGGGCAAGACCGATTACCACACCATGGGCGCGTGCCACGAAGTGCTCAACGTGGTGCGTTGATCGGCGGTTCGCGATGGGGTGTCTGAACACGCCGGCCGAGCGCCGGCCGGCGTAACCGGGTCAACAACGAGGCAGGGTGCCATGCGTCATTTCCGTGTCGTGCGTGCGGCCTGCTGGCTGCTGTTGGGGCTGATGGGGTCGTGGGGGCTGCCGGTTGCGGCAGCGCCGCTGCAGGCCCAGTGGAGCTTCCGCCTGGTGCCCGGGGATGCCCGGCTGGGCGCGCACCCGCAGCTGGCCGACTGGCGTACCGCGCAGGTGCCCGGCGCGGTGCATACCGATCTGCTCGCGCAGGGCCTGATTCCCGATCCCTACGTGGGCGCCCCCGAGGCCGGCCTGCAGTGGATCGGGCTGGCCGACTGGGAATACCGCGCGCAGTTCGATGTGGACGCGGCGACCCTGGCGCGTGCGCATGCCGAGCTGGCGTTCGAAGGCCTGGATACCTTCGCCACGGTCACGCTGAACGGCCAGCCGCTGCTGCAGGCCGACAACAGCCACCGCACCTGGCGTGCACGGGTGGACGGCCGGTTGCGGCCGCGCGGCAATGAACTGCGCATCGTACTGCGCTCGCCGATCCGCACCCTGCTGCCGGATGTGCAGGCGATGCCGCACAAGATCGCCGGCAACTACCCCTCGCCGTATGGCGATGAGCCCAAAGACGCGATGGTCGGCAATTTCGTGCGCAAGCCGGGCTATCACTTCGGCTGGGACTGGGGCCCGCGTTACGTGACTGCCGGGATCTGGCGGCCGGTGCAGCTGGAGAGCTGGGACGCGCAGCGGCTGACTGCGGTGGCGGTGCAGACCCGTCGCCTGGACGCGGCCCGGGCGGACCTGGAGATCGCAGTCGAGGTGGAAAGCGCCGCGGTGGGCTCGGCGAAGGTGCAGGTCGATGTCCTGGACCCGGACGGCAGGCGCGTGGCGCGCATCGACCGTACGACGCTGCTCACGGCCGGCGACAACCGCATCGCGGTGCCGGTGGCGCTGCAGACGCCGCGCCGCTGGTGGCCGGCCGGGCAGGGCGAGCAGGCACGTTACACCGTGCGCGCCACGCTGGCGCCCGGCACGCCCGGTGCGACCCACATCGAGCAGCGCACCGGCCTGCGCACCGTCGAGCTGCGCCGCGAAGTGGACCGCAACGGCGGGCAGGGCTTCGCGTTCGTGATCAACGGCGTGCCGATCTTCGCCAAGGGCGCGAACGTGATTCCGTTCGACATGTTCCCGGCGCGCGTGGACGCGGCGCGGATCCGGCGCGAGCTGACCGCGGCGCGCGATGCCAACATGAACATGCTGCGCAACTGGGGCGGCGGCTACTACGAGGACGATGCCTTCTTCGACATCGCCGACGAACTCGGTCTGCTGGTCTGGCAGGATTTCATGTTCGGTGGTGGCATGCAGCCGGGCTACGATCCGGCGTTCCGCGCGAACGTGGTCGCCGAGGCGCGCGACAACGTGCGGCGCCTGCGGCACCACCCCAGCGTGGTGCTGTGGTGTGGCAACAACGAAGAAGAAACCGCGTGGAAGGACTGGGGGCATGGGCGTGACCTGACCGCGGCCGATCCGGCCTTCGCCGCGAAGGTCTGGCAGGGCTACGTGGATCTGTTCGGCAACGATCTGCGCCAGGTGGTGGCCGAGGAAGGGCTGGGCGTGCCGTACTGGTCGAGCTCGCCGAGCAATGACCTGGACGAGAAGGCCAACGATTCCACCCGCGGCGACAAGCACTACTGGCAGGTATGGGGCAACCCGGCGCTGCCGGTCACCGCCTACCTGCGTGAAACGCCGCGCTTCATGTCCGAGTACGGGCTGCAGGCCTGGCCGGCGCTGCGCACGCTGGAGGGCATCATTCCCGCCGCCGAGCAGCGGATCGACAGCCCGACGGTGCGCGCGCACCAGAAGTTCATGGCGGGCGAGGGCAACCAGCGCCTGCTCAAGTACATCGAGGAGGAGTACGGCAGCCCGCGCGACTTCCCGGCCTTCGTGTACCTGAGCCAGGTCATGCAGGCCGATGGCATCGCGCTGGCCGCGCTGCATCACCGGGCCTCGCGGCCGTACACGATGGGCTCGCTGTACTGGCAGCTCAACGACGTGTGGCCGGGCGCCTCGTGGTCGAGCATCGACCATGCGGGCCGCTGGAAGGCGCTGCATTTCCACGCCAGGCGCTTCTTCGCCGATCACGCGGTGGCCGCGTTGCGCGACGAAGGCATTACCCGGGTGAGCCTGCTCAACGACCGTCAGCAGGGCCTGCAGGCAACGTGGCGGCTGCGCGTGATGGATCTCGATGGCACCCAGCGCAGCGAGCAGCAGCACACCGTGGCACTGCCGCCGCTGTCAGCGCTGGAGGTGGGGCGGTTTGCCGACGCGGCGCTGTTGAAGGGCGCCGAACCGACCCGCACCGTGGCGGTCGTGGAGCTGTTCGATGGCGATAAACGGCTGTCGCAGCAGGTCGTGTATTTCGTGGCGGCCAAGGCGTTGGCGTTGTCGCCAGCGAAGATCGACAGCGAGCTGCGCGCCGATGGCAACGGATACCTGCTGACGCTGCGCTCGCCGACGCTGGTGCGTGCGCTGTGGATCGAGTTCGACGGGCGCGATGCCACGCTCAGTGACAACGCGCTGGACCTGGTGCCGGGCGAGACGGTGAGGATCCGGCTGCAGGCCGATGCCGATCTGCCGTCGCTGCGCACCGCGCTGCGCCTGCATTCGCTGGCGGACGTGATCCGGTAGATCCACGCCCGGCGTGGATCGGGCTTGCGGCTCTGCAGGTCCGCGCAGCCACGCAGGGCGTGGCGCTGCGCGGACGGTTACAGCGTGATCTGCTGGAAATTCTCGACGCGGTCGTGGCCGTGGGTGGCTTCACCGCTGCGCGGGAGCGGGTAATCGTCCAGCCGGTCCAGCAGGCGGGTCTGCAGGCCGGCCTCGCGGGCCGCATCCAGTTCTTCGACCACATCCGACAGGAACAGGATCTGCCCGGCAGGCACGCCGATGGCATCCACGATATGGCGGTAGCTGGTCGCCTCGCGCTTGCCGCCCACCTCGGTATCGAACCAGCCCGACACCAGCCCGGTCAGGTCGCCGGCCTCGCTGAAGCCGAAGAACAGTTTCTGCGAGGGCACCGAACCGGAGGAATACACGTACAGCGGCTTGCCCTCGGCATGCCAGCCCTTCAGCACCGCGGCCACTTCCGGGTAGAAGTGCGCCTTGTAATCGCCGTTGCGGTAGCCGGCTTCCCAGATCAAGCCCTGCAGCGCCTTGAGCGCGGTGTGCTTGCGGTCCTGGTCGATCCAGCCCTGCAGCGTTTCCACGATCAGGCTGTCCTGGCAGGCGCCGCCGATTTCGACCGCCACCGCATCCAGCCAGCGGCGCACCTGCGGCTCCTCGCCATGCGCGGCGACGAACGCCGGCAGTGCGTTGCGCGCATACGGGAACAGCACGTTCTTGACGAACGAAATGCTGCTGGTGGTGCCCTCGATATCGGTGAGGATGACGGTCGGATGCGGCATGGATCAGTCGGCCTGGTGCTGTGCGGGGTGGTAACGCGGGAAGGTCTGGGCGATGTCGCTGCCGGTGAAATGGCCGACCCAGCCATCCGGCTCGGTGAAGAAGCGGATCGCCACGAAGCTCGGTTCCTCGCCCATGTCGAACCAGTGCGTGATGCCATCGGGCACGGCGATCAGGTCATCCTTCACGCACTCGATTTCGTAGACCTTGCCGTCCACGTGCAGGGTGAACAGGCCCGACCCGGCGACGAAGAAGCGGACCTCGTCTTCCTTGTGGAAGTGCTCGTCCAGGAACTTCCTGCGCAGCTCGTCGCGGTTCGGGTTGTCCGGCGCGATCGAGGCGACATCCACGCTCTTGAAGCCGTGGGTGGCCACCAGGCGGTCGATGTCGACCTTGTAGGCGGCGAAGACCTCGTCCTGGCTGGCACCCGGCGCGACCTCATGGGCCGCCTGCCAGCGCTCGAAGGTGACGCCGATCTTCTTCAGTTCGGCAGCGATCGCCTCGCCGTCGCGGCTGTCGAACAGCGGCACGTCCGGGGCGGTGTCATCAAATATGCGGAGTCGGCTCATGGCGGCGGCATCGAGGCGAAGGGGGGAAGGAAAGGGTACCAGTGCGGTGCCGGGGTGGGGGCGACGCACTGATGCCGATGCGCGGAATACAGATTCTCTTCAGGAATCTGAGCGCGATCAGCCGCGCAGCCTGCGCAGTTCCAGCTCGCAGTGGAGCAGGAATTCGAAGGCTTCCAGGTGGCGGCGCGCTTCGGCCATGGTGCGGCCCCACGCATACAGGCCGTGGCCGTCGATCAGGTAGCCCCACAGCGGCTGGGTGTCGAGCAGGGCATCGACCTGCGCCGAGAGCACGTCCATGTCCTGGGTGTTGGCGAACACCGGCACCTCGATGGCCATTTCATGGGTGCTGTTGCCGTGGAAGGCCTTGAGCAGTTCGTAGCCTTCCAGGCGGATATGGCCCTGCGGTGCATACAGGCGCGAGGCGATGGTCTGCACCGGCGAATGGGTGTGCAGCACGCAGCCGATCTCCGGGAAACGGCGGTACAGCTGGGTATGCAGCAGCGTTTCCGCGGACGGGCGCAGCGGGCGGCCGACGGCCTTGCCGTCGAAATCGACCACCATGATGTCGTCCTCGACCAGCCGGCCCTTGTCCTTGCCGGACACGGTGATCGCGGCATGGTGATCATCCAGGCGGTGGGAGAAGTTGCTGCTGGTGGCCGGGGTCCAGCCGGCATGGGCCAGCTCGCGGACGTTGTCGATCAGCAGCTGGGCCAGCTCGCTCAGGCGCGCGGTGTCGTACGGGAAGGTGGGGGTGTTCATGTGGGTCATTTTAGCCAGGTCAACAGCTAAAAGCAGGTGTGTCGGCTGGGCCGGACGGGGTGGGGTTTGCGGGGGACGCCGCAAGTACGTCCTTGTAGGCTTATGTCGCCGCATCCATGCGGCTCATACCCCCGCAAACCCCACCCCGTCCTGCCTTCCACACATCCGTGCGCGTGCAGGCATGTCGAACCGTGCAGAAAGGGACATGGCTCCTGGGCGTGGTTTTGCCTTCGGTACCGTCACCTGCCGACCATCAGAGGTGGGGTGGTGTGGGTTGGCGGGGGTATGAGCCGCAGGGATGCGGCGACATAAGCCTCCAGGGATGGATTCACGGCGTCCCCCGCGAACCCACGCCACCCCGCCAAACCGATCGAAAAAGCACAGCCGACGCTTCGGCTCTTGATCTTGGGCGTAGACCTTACTTCGCGCGCAGCCGGCTATGGCGATACCCGTAGCCGAAGTAGATCGCGAAACCGCCCAGCGTCCAGAAGCCCATCAGCATCCAGTTGTGTGCGGTCATCGCGGTCAGCAGCGCCACGCAGCTGAGCACGCCCAGGCTGCAGATCAACCATGCCATCGGCATCCGGAACGGGCGTGGCAGGTCGGGCTGGGTGCGGCGCAGGATCAGCACGCCGGCGCATACCGCCGCGAAGGCGATCAGCGTGCCCATCGAGGTCAGCTCGCCGAGCACATCCAGCGGGAACACCGCCGCCAGCAGCGCGATGCCGATACCGGTGATCACGGTGTTGATGTGCGGGGTGCGGTACTTCGGGTGGATTTTCGTGAACACCGGCGGCAGCAGGCCGTCGCGGCCCATGATCATGAAGATGCGCGGCTGCGCGATCACCATCACCAGCACCACCGAGGAAAGCCCGATCAGCGCGCCGATCTCCACGACCACGCGCAGCCAGCCCAGCTGGGGATGCGCCGCCACCGCGGTCACCACCGGCTCATCGGTGCCCAGCAGCTGGTACGGCACCAGCCCGGTCATCACCGCCGCCATGGCGATGTACAGCACGGTGCAGATCACCAGCGAGAGCAGCATGCCGATCGGCATGTCGCGCTGCGGCTTGTGCGATTCCTGCGCCGCGACCGAGACCGCCTCGAAACCGATATAGGCGAAGAACACCATCGCCGCACCGCGCAGCACGCCATCGAAGCCGTACTTGCCCGGGCCTTCGTTGTCCGGAATGAACGGGGTCCAGTTGGCCGGGTCCACGTACTTCCAGCCCACCACGATCACCAGCACGATCAGCGCGGTCTTGAGCACCACCATCGCCATGTTCATGGCCGAGGATTTGCTGATGCCGACGTAGCACAGCCAGGTCAGCAGCAGCACCAGCACGGCGGCCGGGATGTTGGCGATCGCCCCGGTCGGGCGCAGCTGGCCATCCAGTGGCGCGCTGACCAGCGCGGCCGGTAGGTGGATGTCGAAATGGCTCAGCAGGCTCAGGAAGTAGCCGGTCCAGCTGACCGCCACCGCCGAGGCGGAGACGCCGTATTCCAGCACCAGCATCCAGCCGATGAACCAGGCCGAGAGCTCGCCGAAGGTGGCGTAGGTATAGGTGTAGGCACTGCCGGAGACCGGCACCATCGCCGCGAACTCGGCGTAGGCCATCGCGCAGAACGCGCAGCAGATCGCGGCCAGCACGAACGACAGCATGATCGCCGGGCCGGCATGGTTGGCCGCGGCCTGGCCGGTGATCACGAAGATGCCGCCGCCGATCACCGCGCCGATGCCCAAGGCGGTCAGGCCCCACGGGCCGAGCGTGCGGCGCAGGCTCAGGCCGTTGGCGTCTTCATGGGCGGCGTGCGGATGCTTGGTGGCCCACAGTTGCTTGAACATGGTTGGGTGTCTTCTTTGATGCGGTTGCAGAAACGACCGGGCCGGCACTGGGCCGGCCCGGAGGCAGTCAGGCGGAGGGCTTGTTCAACTTGCTGTGGCGCATGCCATAGCCGAAGTAGATGAACAGGCCAAGCACGGTCCAGGCCACGAACAGGTGCCAATGCACCACGAACGCCTGGTAGAACAGGAACAGGCAGGCGGCCGCGCCCAGCGGGCAGATCACCCACACCAGCGGCACCCGGAACGGACGTTCCAGCTCCGGGCGGGTGTAGCGCAGGATCAGCACGCCCACGCACACCGTGGCGAAGGCCAGCAGGGTGCCCATCGAAACCAGTTCGCCCAACACGTTCAGCGGCACCAGGCCGGCCAGCGCGGCGGCGAGCGTGCCCACCACGATCGTGCTCCAGTACGGCGTGCGGAAACGCTTGTGGACCTTACCGAAGAGCTTGGGCAGCAGGCCGTCGCGGGAGATCGTGTAGGCGATGCGGGTCTGGCCCATCATCATCACCAGCACCACCGAGGACAAGCCGGCGATCGCGCCGATCTCCACGGCGGTCTTCAGCCAGGACAGGGTCGGGTAGGGCTCCAGCGCGGTGGCGACCGGCTTGTCGGTGCCCAGCAGGTGGTACGGCATCATGCCGGTCAGCACGGCGCAGACGATGATGTAGACGATGGTGCACACGGCCAGCGAGCCAAGCAGGCCGATCGGCATGTTGCGCTGCGGATCCTTGGTCTCGCCGGCGGCGGTGGAAACCGCATCGAAGCCGATATAGGCGAAGAACACGATGGTCGCCGCACGGAACACGCCGCTCCAGCCGAACTCGCCGGAGACGCCAGTGTTTTCGGGGATGAATGGGGTCCAGTTGGCCGGATCCAGGTGGGCCGCGCCGAAGCCGATGAACAGGCAGATCACGGTGACCTTGATCGCCACGATGATGGCATTGACGAAGGCGGACTGGGTCACGCCGACGTACAGCAGGCCGGAGACGGCCGCCACGATCAGCACCGCCGGCAGGTTGAACATCTTGCCCGAGGAGATGAACTCATGGCCGGTCCAGGCGATCGGCGCGGCGCTCAGGGCATCCGGGAAGGGCATGTTGAGCGTGGTGGTGATGAAGCTGATCAGGTACGCCGACCAGCCCACCGCGACCGAGGCCGAGGCGAACAGGTACTCCAGCACCAGGCACCAGCCGATGAACCAGGCCATGCCTTCGCCGAGGGTGGCGTAGGAGTAGGAGTAGGCGCTGCCGGAGACCGGCATCATCGCCGCGAATTCGGCGTAGCACAGGCCAGCCAGTGCGCAGGCAAAGCCGGCGAACACGAACGACAGCATGACGGCCGGGCCGGCATGGTTGGCCGCGGCCTGGCCGGTCAGCACGAAGATGCCTGCACCGATCACCGCGCCGATACCGAGCAGGATGAGGTGTTTGGCGGTGAGGGTCCGTTTCAGCGTGGCTTCGCCGTCCAGGCTGCCTTCGATGGGTTCGCCGGCATCGACGTGGCCGGCCGGTTCGACCGGCTTGACCCTCAACAGAGACTTCAACATGCAGTGCTTCCCTAAATGAACAAAGGTGAGGTGCGCGGTACATTGCCGCGCACCCTGATGGCGACTGGGCGCCCCTGCGGTGCGGGGCCCGCTGTACCTTAGCCAAAGCTGAAGCCCGTGTACAAGCACAAATGCAGCATGGCTCGGCGATAATGGACATATTCCTCCGATCCCCCCGGCCTGCCATGTCGTCCACGCCTGAATCCGTTGCCCTGTCTGACGCCGCGCTGCGTGGCCAACTGACCGATTACGCCACGCGCCACCCTGTTCACGCTGGCCTGGCTGACGAATTCAGCACATTGCTGGACGATCCGGAAAACCCGTTCCTGCGTGAGCGCCTGGCCGGTCATTTCACCGGCAGCGCGTGGCTGGTCAGCGCCGATGGCGAGCGTGTGCTGCTGACCCACCACCGCAAGCTGGGGCGCTGGCTGCAGCTGGGTGGGCATGCCGATGGCGAGCGCGACCTGGCCCAGGTGGCGCTGAAAGAGGCCGAGGAGGAGTCCGGCCTGAGCGCGCTGGTGCTCGAAGATGGCGCGCTGTTCGATATCGACAAGCACTGGATCCCGGCGCGCCCGGACGTGCCCGGGCACTGGCACTACGATGCGCGCTATGTGGTGCGGGCGCTGGGCAGCGAAACGTTTGCGATCAGCGAGGAATCGCTGGCGTTGGCGTGGCGCGACATCCGTGACGTGGCCAACGCGGCGATCGAGACCCCGGATGGGGATGACTCGCTGCCGCGCATGGCCAAGCGGTGGCTGGCGCGCTGAGAGCGCAGTCGCGCTTTCGCCCCCACGCTTTGCTGCGCAGAACGCGGGCACCGCTCCCCAACGCCCACGTCCCCCGCGCCGTTGGCGCGCCCCCTTGACTCAAGGGGGGCTCCACACCCGATGCAGGGCGCCGTGGATCGGCACCATTGACTGATAACGCACGTTGTCAGCGAAGCTGACTCAGTACAGCACGCGCGTCCGCAGCGTGCCCGGGATCGCCGCGAGGGCCTCGCGGACCGCGCCGGCCTGGGCTTCGCTGGCGGTGATGTCGATCACCACGTAGCCGACCTTGGCATCGGTGCGCAGGAACTGGCCGTCGATGTTGACGTTGTGGCGCGAGAAGATCTCGTTGACCTTGGACAGCACGCCCGGCACGTTCTGGTGGATGTGCAGCAGGCGCAGGCTTTCGGCGTGCTCGGGCAGGGTCACTTCCGGGAAGTTAACGGCCGACAGGGTGCTGCCGTTGTCGCTGTAGCGCACCAGCTTGGCCGCCACTTCCACGCCGATGTTGTCCTGCGCTTCCAGCGTGCTGCCGCCCACGTGCGGGGTCAGGATCACGTTGTCGTGCGCGGTCAGCGGCGAGACGAAGGCATCGCCGTTGCCCTTGGGCTCCACCGGGAACACGTCCAGCGCGGCCCCGCCGATGTGGCCCGAGCGCAGCGCGGCATCCAGGGCGTCGATGTCCACCACGGTGCCGCGTGCGGCGTTGATGAGGTGGGCGCCGGGGCGCATCCGGGCCAGCTCATCGGCGCCGATCATCCACTGCGTTGCCGGGGTCTCGGGCACATGCACGGTCACGATGTCCGCGCGTGCCAGCAGGTCGTCCAGGCTGATCGCCGCGCGGGCATTGCCCAGCGAGAGTTTGGTTTCCACGTCGTGGAAGATGACCTGCATGCCCATCGCCTCGGCCATCACGCCGACCTGGGTGCCGATATGGCCATAACCGATGATGCCCAGCGTCTTGCCGCGCACCTCGTGGCTGCCGGCAGCCGACTTGGACCAGCCGCCGCGGTGGCATTCGGCGTTCTTCTGCGGAATGCCGCGGGTCAGCATGATCGCCTCGGCGATCACCAGCTCGGCCACGCTGCGGGTGTTGGAGTAGGGCGCGTTGAAGACCGGAATGCCGGCCAGTTCCGCCGCCTCCAGGTCGACCTGGTTGGTGCCGATGCAGAAACAGCCGACCGCCATCAGCCGCTTGGCGTTGGCCAGCACGTCCGCGCTCAGCTGCGTGCGCGAGCGGATGCCGACGATGTGGGCCTCGGCGATGCGCGCCTTCAGTTCGTCTTCGGGCAGCGCCTTGCTGTGCAGTTCGATCTGCGAATAACCGGCGGCGGTGAAGACGTCGATCGCGGTCTGGCTTACCCCCTCCAGCAACAGTACGCGGATATCCTGCTTCGGGAACGAGGTCTTCTTCGGCGACATGGGCGGCGTGCAGCGAGTGGGGCGGGAGCCCCCAACTATGCCAGAAGGCCAACGGCTTTGTGCACTGCGCCATGGCGGCGCGGACAGTTTCAGATGCACCTATCACGCCGCCAGCGCCACGGCAGGCGGCAGGGGTGGACGCGGCCGAGGGCGACTGGCAGGCTTGCGGGCTCCCCGGTACAGCCTGACGTCCCAATGACCGATCCGCGCCTTGCTTCGCTGCTGCAGTCCTGCCCCGGGCTGCGCCTGAAAACCGATCCGGCCGACCTGGAGCATTACGGGCGCGACTGGACCCGGCGCTGGACCCCGGCACCGCTGGCGATCGCCCTGCCGGACAGCGTGGAGGAGGTGCAGGCCCTGCTGCGCTGGGCAAGTGCCCAGAACGTGGCCGTGGTGCCCTCCGGCGGGCGTACCGGCCTGTCCGGCGGCGCGGTGGCCGCCCACGGTGAACTGGTGCTCAGCCTGGAGCGGATGAACAAGCCGCTGGCCTTCGATGCGGTCGACCGCACCCTGACCGTACAGGCCGGCATGGCGCTGGAAGCGGTGCACAACGCTGCCCAGGAACACGGGCTGCTGTACCCGGTGGATTTCGCCGCGCGCGGTTCGTGCTCGATCGGCGGCAACATCGCCACCAATGCCGGTGGCATCCGCGTGATCCGCTACGGCAACACCCGCGAGTGGATCGCCGGCCTGAAGGTGGTGACCATGGCCGGCGAGCTGGTCGAGCTCAACAAGGGCTTGATCAAGAACTCCAGCGGCTACGATTTCCGCCAGCTGCTGATCGGCTCGGAAGGCACGCTCGGCGTGATCGTGGAAGCCACGCTGAAGCTGACCGATCCGCCGCCGGCCAGCAACGTGATGCTGCTGGCGCTGCCTTCGTTCGAAGTGCTGATGCAGGTCTTCGCCGCGTTCCGCGAGCGGCTGCAGCTGCAGGCTTTCGAATTCTTCACCGACCGCGCACTCGCGCACGTGCTCGCGCACGGCGCGCAGGCGCCGTTCGATGAGGTCCATCCGTACTACGTGGTCACCGAATTCGCGGCCGGCGATGACGTGCAGGAGGCCGCCGCGATGGCCGCGTTCGAGGACTGCATGACGCAGGGCTGGGTCAGCGATGGCGTGGTCAGCCAGAGCGATGCGCAGGCCGCGCAGCTGTGGCGCCTGCGCGAGGGCATCACCGAATCGGTGGCGCGCTACAAGCCCTACAAGAACGACGTATCGGTGCGGATCTCGGCGATGCCGGCTTTCCTCGCCGAAACCCAGGCGCTGATCGGGCAGGCGTACCCGCAGTTCGAGGTGGTGTGGTTCGGCCATATCGGCGACGGCAATCTGCACATCAACGTGCTCAAGCCCGACGACACCGGCGATGCCGAGTTCCTGGCCCAGTGCGAGCAGGTGACCAGGCTGCTGGCCCAGGTGCTGTCCCGTTTCGATGGCAGCATTTCCGCCGAACACGGTATCGGCCTGGTGAAAAAGGGGTATCTGGACAGCACCCGCAGCGCGCCGGAGATTGCCTTGATGAAGGCGGTCAAACGTGCGTTTGATCCCCAAGGGCTGCTGAATCCGGGCAAGGTATTCGATCTGTAAACGGCGACAGGATTTCACGCAGGCTATACGCTCTGTGCTTTCCCACCCGAACGACACCCTGATGATGCGTCCGATCCTGCTTCTTGCCGTGCTCGCCCTGCCGTTGCCGGCGATGGCCTCCAGCTTCGCCGGCAGTTCCGCCGGCTCCGCCTCGGGCGCGTCCTCGGCGGGCTCGTCCAGTTCCGACGACGACAAGATCGTGCTCGATGCACGCGAAGATGCCGCGGCCTTCGTCGCCAGCGACGGGGCAATCCGCGGTGCGCGTTTTGAAGCTGCGCTGCTGCATGTGCGCGAGCAGGACGCCGCACAGCGCCAGGCCAGCGACATGGCCGTGGCCAAGGCGCTGCTGGCCCGCTGATGCCGGGGCTGCGCCGCCGGGCCCGCTGCTGGCGCTGGGCGGCCCAGATGGTGCTGGTGTTCGCGCTGGTGTTCGCGCCGTCGGCGCAGGCTGCGCTGCAGCTGCGGTCGCAGCCGCAGGGATTGACCGCGCTCCAGGCGGCCGCGGCCGAACGCGCCCTGCATGATGTGCAGGCGCGCATCCCCCCGGCCTGGCAGCAGCGCTTCACCGTGCCGGTGGAGGTGCGCTGGTCCGATACGCTGCCCGCGCATGTGCACGGGCGCGCGCGCAAGGCAGCGATCACGCTGCGCCGGGCGTTGCTGGACGAGGTAGATGAGGGCGAGCCGCTGCCGCGCCCCCTGCAGGCCGCGCTGATCCATGAACTGACCCACGTGCTGGACCGCGCCGCGGACGGCGGCTGGTCGCGCAGCGCACGCTGGCGGGATCTTGCCGGCTGGCAACGCCGGCCCTGGCGGCTGGGGCGCAGCGCCAATGCGTTCAGCGCGCGCAGCCCGGATGCTTATGAGCGGTCCCGGCCGGCCGAATTCCTCGCGGTCAACGCCGAGCACTACCTGCTCGATCCCGAGTACGCCTGCCGCCGCCCGGCGTTGGCGGCGTGGTTTGCCGACACCCTCGGTGCGGCACCGCAGGCGGTCGCGTGCGACACGCGCGTGCCGATGCTGCAGGCCGGCGATGTAACCGGCGAGGCCTCGCTGCTGGAACTCGATCCGGCGCGCGTGTACGCGGTGGACTACCTGTTGGCCGAGGGCAACGATGCGCTGATGAGCCGCTGGGGCCACAGCATGCTGCGGCTGGTGATCTGCGCGCCGGGTCGCACGCCGGGGCCGGCCTGCCGCATGGATCTGGCCCACCATCGGGTGCTCTCGTTCCGGGCGTTCGTGGGCGATGTGCAGATCTCCAACTGGCGCGGGCTGACCGGTTCATACCCTTCGCGGCTGTTCGTGCTGCCGTTGAACCAGGTGATCAACGAATACACCCAGCTGGAACTGCGCGGGCTGTCATCGGTGCCGCTGGCGCTGGCGCCGCAGGAGATCGCGGGCCTGCTGGAACGCGTGGCGCAGGTGCACTGGACCTATGACGGTCGCTATCTGTTTGTCAGCAACAACTGCGCGGTGGAGACCGGCAAGCTGCTGCAGGCCGGCGTGCCACGGCTGGCCGAACCCGGGTTGGACCGGATCACGCCGCGCGGGCTGCTCGCACGGCTCGAACGGCGCGGCATTGCCGATGCCACGGTGCTGGACGACCGCGCTGCGGCGATGCGCCAGGGCTACTACTTCGCCTCCGCGCAGGACCATTACCAGCAGTTGTTCGACGTGGCGCGCCAGGCGCTGCCGCTGGGCAGCGATGCGGTCACGCAGTGGCTGCAGCGCCCTGCGGCGCAGCGTGCGCCGTGGATGGAGCGCGGTGGATTGCGCGCAACCGCGGCATTGCTGCTGCTCGAACAGGCCGCGCTGCACCGCCAGGAGCTGCGCGCGCGCGACGCGCTCAAGCGCGCGCTGGGCACCGGTGCGGGCGGCGACGCCGCGCTGGAAACGCTCCTCGCGCTGCTGCACGACACCGGACAACTGGTCAGCCCGGCCACGCTGGTGGACCACGGCTACGGACTGCCGTACGCCGACGAACGCGTGCAGGCGGCGGCTGCGGCGGCGCGTATCAGCACGCAGGGCGTGCCGGCGTGGCAGGACCTGCAGCGGCAGATGAAAGCGCGCCTGCCGGCATCGCAGCAGCGCGAACTGGCGATGATCGACCGCAATCTGGCCACGCTGGGCGCACGCATGCGGCATCTTGCGCGCGAAGAACAGGCCGGCGCCGACGCCGTGCAGTGAGCGCTGCGCGCCGCACGGGGTCAGTCGCGCTTCACCTGCCTTCACCGGGGCCGCGTTAGCATCTCCTGTTGTTGTTGAAACGCAAGGAGTGAACATGCGCGCATCTTCATGGCTGCTGAGTCTGGCCATTGCCGGCGCACTGGCGGCCTGCCAACCCGCGGCGCAGAGCGGCCCGGCCGCCGAGGGCAGCGAGGCCCCGCCCCCGATGGCCGCCGCCACGTCCGATGAACGGACCTACGCATTCCAGTGCGGCGATCTGCAGGTGCAGGCGACGTATCGTGGCCAGGATTCGGCCACCGTGATCGTCGCCGACCGTACCTTCCCGATGTCCTCGCAGCCAGCGGCCTCCGGCGCGAAATACGGCGACGGGCAGGGCAACGAATTCTGGACCAAGGGCACCACCGAAGGCGTGCTGACCCTCAACGGCGAGCCGGAGCGCAGCTGCACCGGTTCGGGCGAGCAGGGGGCCGAAGCGCCGCCCAGCAGCACCGCCGATACCGCTGCCGCCGCGGGCTTCCGCGCCACCGGCAACGAGCCGGGCTGGGTTGCGCAGGTCGCGCCGGGCGCGGCGCCCAGCCTGCATGTGGAAACCGATTATGGTGCGCGCACGCTGGAGATCCAGGCACCCACGCAGGGGCGTGATGGCTGGTCGGGCACGGCGGCCGATGGCACGCCGGTCAAGCTGACGTTCCAGCGCACGGTCTGCCAGGACGATATGAGTGGCAAGGCGTTTGGTGCGACCACGATGCTGACGGTCGGTGCACGCCAGTACCACGGGTGCGGCGATTTCGCCGATGCGCCCGCCGTCGCTGCCCGGCCGTGAGCCGGCGTACGCGGTGACGGTCGCCCGCGGCGGGTGCCGCGGGCAGCCTTCAGGCACCAGGGCCTGCGGCGGGACGGTCAGTCCGCGCGGCCGGCGAATTCACCGGTCGTGGTGTTGACCAGCACGCGTTCGCCGTTGGCGATGTATTCCGGCACCATGATCTCGATACCGGTATTGAGCTTGGCCGGCTTTGGACGCTTGGTGGCGGTGCCGCCCTTGAGTTCCGGCGGGGTTTCAACGACTTCCAGCACGACGCTGGTCGGCAGCTGCACACCCACCGGGGTTTCGTCGATCACCTGCACATAGATGCCGGTCAGGCCGTCGGTGATGTAGCCGGCGTCGTCGCCGAGCACGTCCGCATCGACCATGTACGGGGTGTAGTCCTCGTCATCCAGGAACACGAAGGCATCGCCGTCCATGTAGGAATAGGTGGCCTGGCGGCGCAGCAGTTCGACTTCCGGCAGGTTGTCGTCGGCATCGAAGCTTGAATCGAGCTTGTTGCCGCCCGGCACGCTGTACATGATGAAGCGGAAGCGGACGTTGCCGCCGCGGCCCTGCGGGGAGCTTCGCTCGATGTCGCGGATCTGGTAAACGCCGTTGTTGAATTCGACGACGTTGCCTTTCTTGATGTCACTGGCTTTCATGGGAATGAAGGTCGGTTCGTGGAGGTGGCGGGCACCAGACCGGGTGCCCTGCGGTGGTGCGTTCTTACTTCGGCGCCAGACGCACGGCGCCGTCAAGGCGGATGGTCTCGCCGTTGAGGTAGGTGTTGCCCAGGATGTAGGCGACCAGCCCGGCGAAATCCTCCGGCTTGCCCAGTCGCGGCGGGAACGGGATCGACGCCGCCAGCGATTCCTGCACGGCCGGCGGCATGCCGTCGACCATCGGCGTCCAGAATACCCCCGGGGCGATGGTCATCACGCGGATGCCGAAACGCGACAGCTCGCGCGCCATCGGCAGGGTCATGCTGACCACGCCGCCCTTGGAGGCCGCATACGCTGCCTGGCCGATCTGGCCTTCGTAGGCGGCGATGCTGGCGGTGTTGATGATCACCCCGCGCTCGCCATCCTCGCCCGGGGTGTTGTGCTGCATGCGGTTGGCCGCGGCCTTGGCCACGTTGAAGCTGCCCACCAGGTTGACCATCACGGTGCCCTGGAACGTGGCCAGCGGCATCGGCGCTTCCTTGCCCAGCACGCGGCCGGCGCCCAGGATGCCGGCGCAGTTGATGGCGGCGTTCAGCCCGCCGAGGAAGTCGTGGGCGGCCTCGATCTGCGCGGCCACGGCGGCTTCGTCGCTGACGTTGGTGGTGAAATAGCGGGCGTGTTCCGCGCCGAGTTCGGCCACGGCCGCGGCGCCCTTGTCGTCATTGAGGTCGAACAGGGCGACCTTGCCGCCCTGGGCGACCAGATGGCGGGCCACGGACAGGCCCAGGCCGGAAACACCGCCGGTGATCACGGCGCGGACGGAAGACAGCTGCATTGCACGATCCCGCAGGTTCAAGAACCGCCGATTCTAGCGGAAGCGGCCGCGATCACTGTTGTGCACTGCCCGATACCGGGTTGGGCCGCTGCGCCAGTTGGCGTGCGAAGTCCTCGGGCAGCAGCCCCGGCGAGAACAGGAAGCCCTGGCCGACCGCCACGCCGAGGTCCTGCAGGAACTGGCGCTGCGCTTCGGATTCGATGCCCTCGGCCACCAGTCCCAGGCCCAGGCTGCGCGCGATCCCGCAGACCGCCTCGCACACCGCCACATCGGAGCGGTTGCCGGGCACGCCCTCCACGAACAGCTGGCTCAGCTTGAGCCCGTGGATGGGCAGGCGGCGCAGGTAGTTCAGCGCGCTGTAGCCCTCGCCGAAATCGTCGATGGTCAGCATCACGCCCATCTCGCGCAGGCGCGCGAAGGTTTGCAGCGTATCCGGGGCGTCCTCGATCAGCACCCGTTCGGTGAATTCCAGTTCCAGCGCGCTGCCGGGCAGGCCGAACTCATCGAGCACCTGGCGCACGTTGCGGGCGAGGTCGTCGCCGACGAACTGCCGGTAGGACACGTTCACCGCCACCCGCACGATGCCCAGCCCGTCCTGCTGCCACCGGCGCACCTGGCGGCAGGCCTCGCGCAGTACCCACAGCCCGATCCGGACAATGTCACCGGTGCTTTCGGCATGGCCGATGAACACGTCCGGCCGCAGCTCGCCGAGCTGGCTGTTGCGCCAGCGGATCAGCGCCTCGGCCGCGACCAGCCGGCCGGTGCGCAGGTGCACCTGGGGCTGGTAGACCAGGTGGAACTCGTCGTCATCCAGCGCACGGTGCAGGCGGCTTTCGATCTGCAGCCGGTCATGCTGCCGCTGCGCCAGCTCGGGCGAGAACACCTGCCAACCGTTTCGCGTGCGCCGCTTGCAGTCGTACATGGCGATGTCCGCGTTCTGGATCAGCTGCTGCGGGCGCAGCCCATCCTGCGGTGCGCGGGCGATGCCGATACTGGTGGTCACGGAAAACTCGTCCGAACCGAACCGGAACGGTGTGCTGAAGCCGCGGGTGATCGCCTCGGCCAGCCGCTCGGGCTGGTCGACCTGGTCGCGGGCATCGCAGATCACCAGGAATTCGTCGCCCCCGATGCGTGCCACCAGGCCTTCGGTGCCGATCGCGGTGGCGATGCGGCGGGTCGCATCGATCAGCAGTTCATCGCCGGCGGTATGGCCGAGCAGATCGTTGACGGTCTTGAAGCGGTCCAGGTCGATGTACAGCACCGCCACCCGGCAGTGGGTGGGGTTGGCCATGCGCGCGGCCAGGTCACTGAGCACCGCATCCCGGTTCATGATCCCGGTCAACGGATCGGTCCGCGCCTGGATGCGCAGGGTTTCTTCGTCCTGTTTGCGCGCGGTGATGTCCTGCACCGTCCCGGCGATGCGGGCGGCATTGACGTCGCCGGCCTCGGCTTCGCCGATCATCCGCACCCAGAACGAATGCCCGTCGCTGCGTTGGCCCTGCAGCTCCAGCTCGAACGGTGCCTGCCGATCGATCACCTCCAGCAGCGCCTGCTGCAGCAGCGCGCGGTCGCCCACGCGCAGGCAGTCGAGCAGGTGCGCCATGTCTTCCAGTACCGGCGCCTGGCCCAGGATGCGGTTGGCCTCGTCGGTCAGGTACAGCCGCTGCAGGCCGCGATCCCATTCCCAGCCGCCGATGTGGGCCAGCGACTGCGCGCGGTCGAACAGGGTGTTGTTGCGCTTGAGCTCGGTGATGTCGCTGAACAGCCCGAACACGTGGTCGGGTGCATCGCGGCCATTGCTGTACACCGGCACGTTGGTGGTGGAGATCCAGATCATCCGGCCCCGCGGGCGGTGGTACAGCCCGACGATGGTGCTGCGCACGATCCGCCCGGTCTGCAGCGACACGCTGGCCGGCCACTGCGCGCGGGTGAGCGGATGGCCGTGTTCGTCCACGCTGATCCAGTCCTCCGGGGCCAGCATCGCGTGCAGGCTGCTGCCGTTGCCGGGCATGCCCAGGATCCGGTGCGCGGCCGGATTGGCCGAGATCACCCGCAGGTCGCGGTCGAACAGGACCACGCCCTTGTCGATCGATTCCATCAGCAGCCGGTACCGCGATTCGGCCTGCCAGCGGCTGCTCAGGTCGCGCGCGACGGCCACGATGCAGTGTTCGCCCTGGTGCTCGAACCCGGCCGAATGCACCTCCACCGGGAAGCGGCTGCCATCGCCGCGCATGTTGGTGACTTCGATGACATAGGTTTCGCCCTGGTGCAGGGCCTCCCACACCGGATCGAGGTGGTCGCTCGGCAGGTCCGGATTGAGCAGTTCGATCGGCTGGCCGATGATTTCCTCGCGCGGGCGGCCATAGGCGGCCACGCCGGCGCGGTTGAGGTCCAGCACCACGCCGTCCTGGCTGAGGATGCTGACCGGGTCGGGCACCGCATCGAACAGGGCGGTATAGCGGCGCAGCGCGAGCTGGCGTTCGTCCATCGCCTCCTGCAGGGCCTGCTGCACCGCCAGCAGCAGGGGGCGCAGTGCGTCCCCGGGCGCGGTGGCCAGCGTGTGTTCCAGTGCGGCCAGCGCGTGGACGTGGGCGGTGAGGTGATCACCGACCGCAGCATCCTGGCGCGGGCCGGTGGCGGTCATGCGGCGGCCAGCGCCCTGCCGACCCTGCTGCCGGTTTCGCGGCCGAGCCGTTCGGCCAGCCAGCGGCCGGTGGCGGCCAGCGCGGGCAGGTCGATGCCGGTCTGCATGCCGATGCCATGCAGCAGGTAGACCACGTCCTCGCTGGCGACATTGCCGCTGGCGCCCTTGGCGTAGGGGCAGCCGCCGGCACCGGAGACGGCCGAATCGACCACGCGCACGCCTTCTTCCAGGCAGGCGGCGATGTTGGCCAGGGCCTGCCCGTAGGTATCGTGGAAGTGCACCGCCAGCGCGCCGATCGGCAGTTCGCTGGCCACCGCATGCAGCATGGCGCGCGCGTTGCGGGGCGTGCCCACGCCGATGGTGTCGCCCAGCGAGATTTCGTAACAGCCCATCTCGTGCAGGGCGCGCGCGACGCGCACCACCTCGCGCACCGGCACCTCGCCCTGGTACGGGCAGCCGAGCACGGTGGACACGTAACCGCGCACTTTGACGCCGTCGGCCTTGGCACGCTGCAGGATCGGCGCAAAGCGCGCCAGGGATTCATCGATGCCGGCGTTGGTGTTGGTGCGGTTGAAGGTTTCCGAGGCCGCGGTGAACACCGCCACTTCCTCCACGCCGACCGCGCGGGCGCGGTCGTAGCCCTGCTCGTTCGGGACCAGCACCGGGTAGGCGATGCCCGGCAACCGTTCGATGCCGCTGTACACCTCGGCGGCGTCGGCCAGCTGCGGCACCCAGCGCGGGCTGACGAAGCTGGTGGCCTCGATGGTGCGCAGGCCGGTCAGCGAGAGCTGGCGGATCAGTTCGATCTTGTCCCCGGTCGCGATGGGCCGGGCTTCGTTCTGCAGGCCGTCGCGCGGACCGACTTCGACGATGCGCACGACATCAGCCATGCCACGGCCCTCCATGGACGGGATGAGGGGCAACCAGCGATGCGCGCAGCGGGATGGAAGTCACAGGGTTTCCTGGCAGACAAAGGGTGGCCCGCCGTCCCCGGCGGGCCACGAAAAGGGGATACGCGTGATGGGCCGGAAACCGGCCATCGGCGCGCGGAGGCCGTGGGGCAGGGCCCCGGCGACGGGTCAGTCCTGGCTGACCCATTGCGGTGCACGCTTGTCCAGGAAGGCGCCCAGGCCTTCCTGGCCTTCGGCCGAGACCCGCAGCCGGGCGATCAGCGCGGCGTTGTCGCGATCGGTGGCATCGCGGTCGCGGCCCAGGGCAACGCTGCGCACCAGCAGCTTGGCCGCGGCCGCGGCGATCGGGCCGGCTTTGTCGAGCAGCCCGAGCTGGCGCTGCACGGCCTCGTCGATGCGTTCCGGCTCGACCAGTTGGTGGACCAGGCCGATCCGCAGCGCGGTCTCGGCATCGAAGTGCTCGCCGGTGGCAAACCAGCGCCGTGCCTGGCGCGCGCCAATCGCATCGATCACATAGGGTGAGATCACCGCCGGCAGCAGCCCCAGGCGGCTTTCAGTCAGCCCGAACCGGGCGCCGGTGCTGGCGATGGCGATGTCGCAGCAGGCCACCAGGCCGACCCCGCCCCCGAAGGCGGCCCCCTGCACGCGGGCGATGGTGGGCTTGGGCAGCTCATCCAGGGTCCGCATCAGCCGGGCAAGCGCCAGCGCATCCTGACGGTTGTCCTCTTCGCTGGCGGCGGCCATGCCGCGCATCCACTGCATGTCCGCCCCGGCCGAGAACGAGGCGCCTTCACCGGCCAGCACCACCGCGCGGACCTGGGCGTCGTTGCCGGCCGCCTGCAGGGCCCCGGTCAGGTCGGCGATCAGGTGGGCATCGAACGCGTTGTGCAGCGTGGGGCGGTTCAGCCACAGCGTCAGGACGGCGCCGCTGCGCTCGATCCTCAGTGCATCACTCATAAGGGGCCTGCGTTACTCCATACATGTACGGATCATAGCGGGCCATGGGGCAGCGGCTATGACGCGGCGCGGCGATGCTAGAATTGATAACCATTCCTATCCCCTCTGAAGGCGCTCAGTGACGTTGTCCGATCTGCCGCTGTACGGCTCGGCGTTGGTCGAATCCGTGCAGGAAGTACATGCAAACGATGCGATCGCCCGCCGTTTGAAGGAGCTTGGCTTCGTCAACGGCGAAGAGGTCCGCCTGGTCGCCCGCGGGCCGGTCGGGGCCGAACCCCTGCTGGTGCAGGTGGGGTTCACCCGCTTTGCCCTGCGCCGCGCCGAGGCAGCCCGCATCGTGGTGACGGACGTGAAGCTCGAGGGCGCGCGCGCATGAGCGCCGATGCAGTGATGCCGCGCGTGGCCCTGGTGGGCAACCCGAACAGCGGCAAGACCGCGCTGTTCAACCAGCTCACCGGCAGCCGCCAGAAGGTCGCCAATTACACCGGCGTGACCGTGGAACGCAAGGAAGGCCGCCTGCGCGCGCCGTCCGGCCGCGAATTCGCCGTGCTCGACCTGCCCGGCGCCTACAGCCTGCAGCCGGCCAGCCTGGATGAGGCGATCACGCGGGACCTGTGCCGGGGCTTCTACCCGGGCGAGGCCGCGCCGGACGTGCTGCTGTGCGTGATCGATGCGACCAACCTGCGGCTGCACCTGCGCTTCGCGCTGGAACTGCGCGAGCTGGGCAAGCCGATGATCGTGGCGCTGAACATGGTCGATGCCGCCGAGCGCCGTGGCATCAAGATCGACGTCCAAGCGCTGGAACAGGCGCTGGGCGTGCCGGTGGTGGAAACCATCGCGGTGCGCCGCAATGGCGCGCAGAAGCTGGTCGAGCGGCTGGACGCGATGGTGCCGCACCTGCAGGCGCCCGTGGCGGTGCCGGCCGGGGAGGGCGACTACCATGCCCGGGTGCGCGGCATCCTGGCCGCGGCCGTCAGCATGCCCACGCGCACGGCGAAGATCGATGACGCGCTGGACCGCTGGCTGCTGCACCCGGTGTTCGGGCTGCTGACCCTGACGGTGGTGATGTTCCTGATCTTCCAGGCCGTCTACGCCTGGGCGGCGCCGGTGATGGACCTGATCGATGCCGGGACCGGTGCGCTGGGGGGCTGGGTCGGCGGTGCGCTGCCGGAAGGCCCCCTCAACAGCCTGCTGACCGACGGCATCATCGCCGGCGTGGGCGGGGTGATCATCTTCCTGCCGCAGATCCTGATCCTGTTCTTCTTCATCCTTGCGCTGGAGGAATCGGGGTATCTGCCGCGGGCGGCGTTCCTGCTCGATCGCATGATGGCCGCGGCCGGCCTGTCCGGGCGCTCGTTCATCCCGCTGCTGTCCAGCTTTGCCTGTGCGGTGCCGGGGATCATGTCCACGCGCAGCATCCAGGACCCGCGCGACCGGCTGGCCACGATCCTGGTCGCCCCGTTGATGACCTGTTCGGCGCGGTTGCCGGTGTATGCGCTGCTGATCGGCGCGTTCATTCCGGAAAAAACCGTGTGGGGCGTGTTCAACCAGCAGGGCCTGGTGCTGTTCGGGCTGTATGCGGCCGGCATCGTGAGCGCGCTGGTGATGTCCTGGACGATGAAGAAATGGCGCCGCGACAAGAGCGAGCACCCGCTGATGCTGGAACTGCCGTCCTATCGCCTGCCGCACCCGCGCGACCTGGCGGTGGGGCTGTACGAGCGCGGCATGATCTTCCTCAAGCGCGTGGGCGGCATCATCCTGGCGCTGACCATCCTGCTGTGGTTCCTGCTGTCCTTCCCGGGTGCACCGGAGAACGCGACGATGCCGGCGATCGACTACAGCTTTGCCGGGCAGATCGGCCATGCCATGGCGGTGTTCTTCGCGCCGCTGGGCTTCAACTGGCAGATCTGCATCGCGCTGATCCCGGGCCTGGCGGCGCGTGAAGTGGCGGTGGCCTCGCTGGCGACCGTGTATGCGCTGTCCGCCGCCGATGACGATGCCGCCAGCCAGGCGCTGACCCCGCTGATCAGCGATGGCTGGTCGCTGGCCACCGCGCTGTCGCTGCTGGTCTGGTACATCTATGCGCCGATGTGCATCTCCACGCTGGCCACGATCAAGCGCGAGACCAACTCGTGGAAGCAGATGGGCTTTGCCACGTTCTACCTGTTCGCGGCCGCCTATATCGCCTCGCTGATCACCTACCAGGTGACCGTGGCCCTGGGCGGCGGCTGATGGAGACCGGGCTGCTGCTGCAGTACATCGTGATCGCGCTGGCCGTGCTGGTGAGCGCGTATGTGGTGCTGAAGAAGCAGTTCCCGGGCACGCTGCGCAAGGCCCGCGGGGCGATCGCGCTGGGGCTGGTGAAGCCCGGCCGCGCCGCGTGGCTGCAGGCGCTGGGGCGCAGGATCGCGCCCCCGGCCACCGGCGGCGCCGCGGCGTGCGGTGGCTGCGACAGCTGTGGGCCGACGCCGCCGAAACAGCACTGAACCGCGCGGGCAGGGAGGGCCGCGCCCTGCGTGGTGCGGCGCGCAGGTGGCGGTGCGCGGTGCCACGCTGAACCCCCTTGTGCAGTCTTGCCACCACCCGCTAGCCTGCGCGCATGACTACCACTCCCCTACGTTTGCTCATCCACGGTGCATCAGGCCGCATGGGCCAGGCGCTGCTTCGTCTGGCCGCCGAGAATCCCGCGCTGCAGGTCGTGGCCGCCGTGACCCGCCGCTCGCCCGCCCAGCGCGTGGTCGAGGGCGTGCCGCACTTCGCCAGCAGCGAGCTGGCCGGTGCCCCGCAGTTCGATGTCGCCATCGATTTCAGCCTGCCGGAGGGCTTCGACCCGGTGCTGGCGCTGTGCGTGGAGCGGGGCGCGGGCTTCGTTTCGGGCACCACCGGGATCAGTGAGGCCCAGCGCCAGGCGCTGGCCCAGGCCGCAACGAAGATCCCACTCGCATGGGCCTCCAACTTCAGCCTCGGCGTGGCGGTGCTGGATGAACTGGTCGAGCGCGCGGCCGCCGCCCTGGCGGGCTGGGACTGCGACATCGTGGAATCCCACCACGTCCACAAGAAGGACGCACCCTCGGGAACCGCGCTCACGCTGGGCGCCGCGGCGCAGAAAGGCGGCGCCGAACCGCACTACGCCAGCGTGCGCGCCGGCGATATCGTCGGTGAACACCTGGTCCAGTTCAGCGGGCTGGGCGAGCGCATCGAGCTGACCCATCGCGCCACCAACCGCGACATCTTCGCCCGTGGCGCGCTGTTTGCCGCCCATCAGCTGCCCGGCCGCGCGCCCGGCAGCTATCGCGTCCGCGACCTGCTGGACGGGCCCGGATCGCCGCTTTCCTGAACAGGGCAGGGGCGGGCGCCTGAACCGGCGCTGCGCCCTTGGTCGGACTGAACAGGGCAATTGCTTCGATAGGCTGGCGTCGCAGGCCCCTTGCCTTTACAATTCCCGCTCGCCGAATCACGACAGCCGGACCGGTCCCGAACCGCAGTCCGCGCTTTTTTGCAGCCGCTTTTTCGTGAAGCGCAGGCGTGACTTCGGTGACCCCTCGGTAGCCAAAGTGAGATTTCCGTGACCCAAGCCGCAATCCTCGTCCTCGAAGACGGCACCGTATTCGAGGGCGAATCCGTAGGCGCGCCCGGCCTGTCCGTCGGTGAGGTGGTGTTCAACACCGCCATGACCGGTTACCAGGAAGTGCTGACTGATCCTTCCTACGCCCGGCAGATGGTCACGCTGACCTACCCGCATATCGGCAACACCGGCATGACTGACCAGGACGACGAGGCCCACAAGGTGTGGTCGGCCGGTCTGATCGTGCGCGATGTGCCGCGCCGCCCGAGCAACTGGCGCAACCAGGTGTCGCTGCAGGATTGGCTGATCCAGCGCGGCGTGGTCGCCATCTCCGGCATCGATACCCGCAAGCTGACCCGCATCCTGCGTGAGCGCGGCGCCCAGAACGGTGCGCTGATGGCCGGCGAAGGGCTGAGCGTGGACAAGGCGCTCGAAGCCGCCCGCGCCTTCCCGGGCCTGAAGGGCATGGATCTGGCCAAGGTGGTCAGCACGGAGAAGTCCTACACCTGGAGCGAGGGCCAGCTGGACCTGGACACCAATGCATTCGTGAGCGCCGCGCCGCAGTACAAGGTGGTGGCCTACGATTTCGGCGTGAAGCTGAATATCCTGCGCATGCTGGCCGAGCGCGGCTGCGAGGTCACCGTGGTGCCCGCGCAGACCCCGGCCGCCGAAGTGCTGGCGATGAACCCGGACGGCGTGTTCCTCTCCAACGGCCCGGGCGATCCGGAACCGTGCGATTACGCGATCGGTGCGATCAAGACCTTCCTGGAACAGAAGGTGCCGACCTTCGGCATCTGCCTGGGCCATCAGCTGCTGGCGCTGGCCTCCGGCGCGAAGACGGTGAAGATGGGCCACGGCCATCACGGCGCCAACCACCCGGTGCAGGATCTGGACGACGGCCGGGTCATGATCACCTCGCAGAACCACGGTTTCGCGGTGGATGAAGCCTCGCTGCCGGCCAACCTGCGCGTGACCCACCGTTCGCTGTTCGATGGCACCAACCAGGGCATCGAGCGCACCGACGTACCGGCGTTCTCGTTCCAGGGCCATCCGGAAGCCTCGCCGGGCCCGCGGGATGTCGCGCCGCTGTTCGATCGTTTCATCACGCTGATGGCCGGGGCCAAGGCGTGATGCATCGCCGCGTGCTGCTGCTTCCGCTGCTGTTGGCCACCGGCGTGGCCCAGGCCGCGCCGGCCACCGATGCCGAGGTGGCCGCGGTGATGCAGAAGCTCAGCATGGGCTCGCTCGGCAAGGACATGGCCAAGCTGATGGTCGACAACGTGCCGGCCCTGAAGGGGCTGCCCGAGGCCGATCGGCAGTGCGCGCATGCGCCGATCCAGACGCTGCTGGACAAGCAGTTCCGCGATTCGGTGATCACCGGCCTCGGCGACGACGGCGATCAGGTGATCGCGGCGTGGTCGCGTTTCCTGGGCACGCGTGCCGGCCAGGGCCTGTCGTCGGCGTTCGCCGGTGCCAGCCCGGACACGGTGGCGGCCAAGGCCAACGTCGATCTGGATGAGAACGAGCGCGCCGAAGTGGCCGCGTTCCTCGACAGCCCGGCCTACACCCGCTTCATCGCCACGTTCGACACCGAATCGGAGCTGCCCGACGACATCGGCGTGCAGCTGGCGAAAGGACTGCAGGACCAGTGCCGGATCGCGCTGAACCCCGACGATATTTCCTGATCGACAGCGTGCGATCACCCCCATCTGCCTCG